>Ga0326727_10004787_pt1 | contig 39814 bp, 44 predicted proteins | sample MB2enrmetagenome_FD_207643 | JGI IMG/M metagenome (GOLD analysis project Ga0326727, IMG submission 207643) | Lab enriched peat soil microbial communities from McLean, Ithaca, NY, United States - MB29MY | ecosystem: Environmental > Terrestrial > Soil > Wetlands > Peat | place: USA: New York...
CCGGTCTTGTTTTCCTCGATCCAGTCCTTGGCGAATTGGCCGGATTGAATCTCGCCCAAGATCTTCTTCATTTCCGCGCGCGTCTGCGCGTTGACGATGCGCGGGCCGCGCGTGTAATCGCCGTATTCGGCGGTGTCGGAAACCGAATAGCGCATGTAGGCCAGGCCGCCTTCCTGAATCAGGTCGACGATCAGTTTCAGCTCGTGCAGGCACTCGAAGTAAGCGATTTCGGGCGCATAACCGGCTTCCACCAGCGTTTCAAAACCGGCGCGAATCAGTTCGCTGACGCCGCCGCACAGCACGGTCTGTTCGCCAAAGAGGTCGCTCTCGGTCTCTTCCTTGAAAGTGGTTTCGATCACGCCGGCCTTGAGGCAGCCCAGCGCCATGGCGTAAGCCAGCGCCTTTTCGAGCGCTTGCCCAGTCGCGTTCTGGTGAACAGCCACCAGCGCCGGCACGCCCACGCCCTCGGTGAACAGCTCGCGCACGCGGTGCCCGGGCGCCTTCGGCGCAATCATCGTGACGTCGATATCGGCCGGCGGCGTGATCTGCTTGAAATGGATGTTGAAACCGTGCGCGAACATGAGCGTCTTGCCGGCCGTCATGTGGGGCGCGATCTCTTTGGTGTACACGTCGGCCTGAATGTGGTCGGACACCAGGATCATGATGACGTTGGCGGCCTTGGCGGCTTCCGACGTGCTCATGACTTTCAACCCGGCGGCTTCGGCTTTGGCCCAATTCGGCGTGCCGGGTGCGTCGCTCACCACCACGTCCACGCCGGAATCACGCAGATTCAGTGCGTGCGCGTGGCCCTGGCTTCCGTACCCGATAATGGCGACCGTGCGTCCCTTCAAGAAATCCAGATTTCCGTCTTTTTCGTAATAACGCTTCGGCATTTTCTCTCCGTTCCTAGAAACTTATCGATGAGTCACCCAATCGCTCCCTCACGGTCGCGGCTCCGTTAAGCAGCACCGCGACGGCGCTTTCCGAGCTGCGGCCGTTCTTTCGGAGCCGCGACCGTGAGGGAGCGGTTTCCATCCTCAAACCACTTTCTCTTCCACTTTGTTCCCGTTCTTGGTGGGAACCGGCGGCTGCAGCCGCAATTTCTTGTTGTCCAGCGCAATCGCCAGCGCGCCGGAGCGCGTGACGTCGATCTCGCCGTAGCTGCGCATCACGCTGATGAACTCGTTCAACTTCTCCGGGTCGCCCGTCGCTTCGATGGCGAATCCCTCGGTGGAGGAATCCGCCACGCGCCCGCCGAATATCTCGGCCTCCTTCAACACCGCCGTGCGGCTGTCCTGCGCGGTCCGTATGCGCACCAGCACCAGTTCCCGCACCACCGCCGGCGATTCGGTGAGGTCGGTGGCTTGCAGCACGTTGATCAGCCGGGTCATCTGCTTGATCACCTGCTGGCGCAGCGCGGCGTCCACGTCGACCACGATGGTCATGCGGGAAAGCTCCGGATCGAGTGTGCGCGCGACCGTCAGACTTTCGATGTTATACCCGCGCTGGGTCAGCAGGCCGGTCACGCGCATCAGCGCTCCGGGTTTGTTTTCGACGAGCAGCGAGATCACTTGCAGCATAGCATCTCCTATTTGGCCGGCACTGGAACCGGTTGCGGGGGCCCGAGCACCATTTCGTGGATGGCCGCTCCCGCCGCCACCATCGGGTACACCGATTCGGTCGGCGCTACTTTGACGTTCAGCAAGTAGGGGCCCGGCTCGGCGACGGCAGCTTCCAGCGCGGCGGCGAGTTGCGACGGCTGGTCGACAACGCGGCCCTTGAAGCCATAAGCGCCGGCGAGTTTCTCCACGTCCGGGAAGCAGTCCAGTTCCACGCCGCTCAGCCGGTTGTTGTAGAACATGGTCTGCCACTGGCGCACCATCCCCAGATAGCCGTTGTTCATCACGACGATCTTGACGGGCAGGCCGTTGCCCGAAATCGTCGCCAGCTCCGGAATCGACATCTGGAAGCCGCCGTCTCCCACCAGAGCGAAGACCAGCTTGTCGGGGTTCGCAAACTGCGCGCCCATCGCGGCCGGAAGTCCGAAGCCCATCGATCCCAAGCCGCCCGAATTGATCCACAGCCGCGGGTGGTTGAAGCGGATCAACTGCGCCGCCCACATCTGGTGCTGCCCCACGTCGCTCGCCACGATGGCTTCGCCGCCGGAGAGGCGGTCGATCTCCGCCATCAGGTGCTGCGGCTTGATCTCGCTCGAGGAGAAGACCGGCTCGAGCGGGTGCTGCCGCTTCCAGTCGCGAATCTGCTTCCACCACGCACGCCGCGCCGCGCCGACCTTCTCTCCGTGATGGTTGGGAGTTTCGCGCAGCATCTTGTTGAGGCGCGTCAGCACCCGGTTCACGTCGCCCACGATGGGCACGTCGGGCACGCGGTTCTTGCCGATCTCGGCCGGGTCGATATCCACATGTATGACCTTGGCGTGCGGCGCAAACGCCGCCAGCCGGCCCGTCACGCGGTCGTCGAAACGCACGCCCAGCGCCACGATCAGATCGCAGTTCTGCAGCGCCATGTTGGCCGCGTAGCTGCCGTGCATGCCCGGCATGCTGATGAAGTTGGGGTGGTTGGAGGCGAGCGCTCCCAGTCCCATCAGCGTGACCACGGCCGGCGTGTCGGTCAGCTCGACGAATTCGCGCAGCAAACCGCTTGCCTCGGCCGCGATGATGCCGCCGCCCGCGTACACCAGCGGCCGCTCCGCCTCTTCGATCATTTGCGCCGCGCGGCGGATCTGCCCGGTGTGCCCTTCGGTGAACACTTTGTATCCGGGCAAGTGAACCGAGGTCACCGGAATATAGTGCCCCTGCGCCTGAAAAACGTCCTTCGGAATGTCCACCAGCACCGGCCCGGGGCGTCCGCTGGACGCCACGTAAAACGCCTCGTGGATAGTTTGCGTGAGGTCTTCCAGCCGCTTGACGAGATAGTTGTGCTTGGTGGCGGAGCGCGTGATGCCGAACGTGTCGGCTTCCTGAAACGCGTCGCTGCCAATCAACTTGGTGTGCACCTGGCCGGTGATGGCCACCACCGGGATCGAATCCATCAGCGCGTTCACCAGGCCGGTAACCAGGTTGGTTGCGCCCGGGCCGGAGGTCGCGCAGCACACGCCCACCTTGCCGGTCGACCGCGCCCAGCCTTCCGCCGCGAACGCCGCGTTCTCCTCGTGGCGCACCAGCACGTGGCGGACCTGGTGCTCGTAGAGCACGTCGTAAAACGGAAGCGTCACGCCGCCCGGATACCCGAACATGCAATCCACGCCTTCCTTGACCAGACACTCCACCAGCATCTGCGCGCCGGAAATCAAAGTCGTCGCCATACTCTTCCCCTCAACCGTTGGTAATTCAAGTTTCTGCATAACAAAAAAGGCCACCAGCCGGTTTTGAACCCCGCTGATGGCCTCGGTTACTGCTTCCGGCTGGCCTTCAAGCGGGGCCGGCTACGATGACCAGGCTAATAATTACGATGCGGACAGGAATCCCTGCGAGGTGAGCAGATGCGGAACGGCCTGTGCAAGCGTGAGACATGAACTAAACTTCGAGTTTACCCTGCACGTTTTCTAAATGCAAGCTCGTAGTGCCATAAATAATACTAATGGCTGCATTACGAGCCGACGCCGCCAAAAGGCGTCGGGCCACGAATGAACACGGATTAACACAAATAAAACAAAAACCCGTTTTCTTGTTATCAGTGTTCATTCGTGGCTCAGAATTGGCTATCCGATATCCCGGTGCGTCACTTTGGCGTGGTACCCGGCCCTGGCCAGGTTGCGGGCGATCTCGTCCGCCATCATCACCGAGCGGTGGTGTCCGCCGGTGCAGCCAAAGGCGATGGTCAGGTAACTCTTGCCCTCGCTGATATAGTGCGGCAGCAGGTAAATCAGCAGGTCCGAAATGCGGCTGGTGAACTCCGCCGTCTGCGGGAACGACCGTATGTACTGCGCCACCGCCGGATTCTTCCCGGTGAGGTGTTTGAACTTCGGGATGTAATTCGGATTCGGCAGGAACCGCACGTCGAAGACCAGGTCGCTGTCGGGCGGCACGCCGTTGCGAAAACCGAAACTGGTCACGTAGACCATGATCTTCGATTCCTCGCCCTGCCCGCGAAACCGCTCGCCGATGAACTCGCGCAGCTCGTGTACGGTGAATTTCGACGTGTTGACGATCAGATCCGCCATGCCGCGGATTTTCTTCAGTTGCGCGCGCTCGCGCTGGATGCTTCTGGGAATCGAGCGGTCGGTGCCCAGCGGGTGCGGGCGGCGGGTTTCGCTGAAGCGCCGCAGGATGGCGGTGTCTTCCGCCTCCACGAAAATCAGGCGGGCCTTCACCGTGTCGCGGATCTGCGCGAATACCGCGGGGAAGCGGTCCAGTCCGCCGCCTTCGCGGATATCCACCACCAGGGCGGCGGACTGAAACTTGGAGCTGTCGCGGGTGAGTTCCGCGAACTTGGGGATCAGCTCCACCGGCAGGTTATCCACCGAGTAATACCCAAGGTCTTCGAACGCCTTGAGCATGGAGCCTTTGCCCGACCCGCTGAGGCCGGTGATGATGACCAACTCCGGCGCGGCGGCCGCGGCCGGCGTAGCCTGCTTTCGCCGGCGCTTAGGCTCGCTTCCGGCTTTAGGCGCGGCTGCAACTCGGTGGCGCGGCATGGAGCGGTCAGGCCTCGATCAGGTCGAAATGGCCGTCGCGGCGCCGCACCAGCACGTTCACGCCATCGGTTTCGGCATCCAGGTACACCACGTAGTCGCGATTGTCCATTTCAAGCAGCGCTTCCTCCAGCGTCATCGGCTTGCGCTTCTTGTGGTGGCCCACGTGATAGACGCGCCGCTCGGACGCCGCTCCCGCCTCGGCCTCCACTTCCACCTCCGGCTGGGTGGCTTCGGTTTCCGCTTCCGAGGCGCTCTTGCGCGGCGTGCGTTTGTTGTCCCGCCACTTGGTGCGCGCCTTCACAGCCTGCTTTTCCAGCTTCTCCACGGCGGAGTGAATGGCCATGAACAGGTCCGTGTTGGAGGCTTCGCCGGCCAATTGATGGCCGTAATAATTCACCGTGGCTTCGGCTTGATGCAGATGCCGCTCGAGCGACAAAATGACGTGAGCCTCCGCTTCGCGCTTCCCGTCGAGAAGCTTGCCGATCTTGGCGAACCGCGCCTCCAGCTTCTTCAACTCAGCCGGCTTCAGTTCCACCTGCCTGCCCGTATAGGTGATCTTCATGCGCTCTCCCAGTCTTCGTTCATCCTCTGAAACGTCCCACTTCCTTTATAGCGCGGTAGGGCATGCTTTAGCTTGCCCTATGTTTTTTAGATAAAAGAAATCCCAGCGCGCACCCACAAAACCAAGTCTGCGATCTCCACCATTTTTTTCATTACAATGAAGGTTCCTCATGCGACAAATAGTCACCGCGGCGGACGTTCCGGGTAGTGGCGATCTGCGCGTGTCGCCGGAAGCCATAGTGACTGCATCGGCGCGCGAAATCGCGGCCGCGCGCGGGGTTCGCATTCTCGAGGTTCCGGAAGATCAGGTTTCGCAGCTCGCGCCACCCGAAAAAACCGTCGCCATTGGCGCCGACCACGGTGGCTTCCGGCTCAAGGAAGCGCTCAAGCCGGTGCTGACCGAGCTCGGCCTGGAGGTGCGCGACGTGGGCGTCTACGAGGAAAAGCCCGCCGACTATCCCGACCTGGCGCTCAAGGTCGGTGAGCTGGTCGCTTCCGGCGCCGTCGCGCGCGGCATCGTGATTGATGGCGCCGGCATCGGCTCCTCGATGGCCGCCAACAAAATTCCCGGCATCCGCGCGGCCCTGTGCTATGATAAGGCTTCCGCCAGAAATAGCCGGGAACACAATGATTCTAATGTGCTTACGCTCGGAGCGCGGCTCTTAACCGAAACCCAGGCGGAAGAGGTTTTGCGCACCTGGATCGCTACCCGGTTTGCCGGCGGCCGGCATCAGGCGCGGGTCGACAAGATCATGGCCATCGAGCGGAAATTCGCCAGGAAGGCGCAACCGTGACGCAGACCGAACTCGACCGGCTGGTGGCCGAAATCGGCGAAGAAATCCTGGCGCGCGTCGGGCGCGCCGAGCCCACCGCCAAGAAGGGCGAAGGCCTCAACCTGCCCGACCAGGTGTGCCCCGGCTGCGTGCAGCGCTGCGCCCAGACCTGCGCCCGCAACACCAAAGCGATTATCGCCGCCGGCGCCGATCGCGTCTCCGCCAGCGAGCGCCTCACCAAAATCGATCCTGCGATCGCCGCGCTGATCGATCACACCATTCTCAAGCCCGAAGCCACTCGAAATGACGTCGTCAAAATCTGTCGCGAGGCCCGCCAGTACGGCTTCGCCAGTGTCTGCGTGAATCCTTACTGGGTGCCGCTGGTGCGCGCGCAACTCGCCGGCTCCACGGTGAAGGTCTGCACCGTGGTGGGCTTTCCGCTGGGCGCCACCAGCACTGAGGCCAAGGTGGCGGAAACAGCCGCCGCGCTGTGCGCGGGAGCCGAAGAGATCGATATGGTGATTAACATCGGCGCGCTACGCTCGGGCGACCAGGAAGCGGTGCGGCAGGACATACGGCAAGTCGTCCAGACGGCGCACGATGCTGGCGTCATCGTCAAAGTGATTCTGGAAACGGCGCTGCTCGACGACGCGCAGAAGGCGGCGGCCTGCACGCTGGCGAAACAGGCGGGCGCGGACTTCGTCAAGACTTCGACCGGTTTCAGCACCTCCGGAGCCACCGCCCACGATGTAGCTTTGATGCGCGAGGTGGTCGGGCCGGAGATGGGCATCAAGGCTGCCGGCGGCATCCGTACGCTGAGCGATCTGCGCGCCATGACCGCGGCCGGCGCGACCCGCATCGGCGCCAGCGCCAGCATCAAAATTGTGGAAGCCACCGCGGCGGCCTGAGGACGCATGCCGCAGAGAGCTATGCACGCTGGCGAACAACCGGATAGATCTATGGCGGAGGCGCTGGCTGCGCTATTAAATGGTTGGCCGATACTGGCGTGCCTTGCCGCCTCCCTCACGCTCGGTGCCCAATGCCCTGGGCGAGCCGTTAAACCGCCTCCTAAGACGCTACAGGAGCGGCAGGAGGACGCAATCCTTGTCGAACTCGTCGTCCAGCGGGAGGTCGCTGAGAACCACCTTTCCAAATTACACGAGGTCTGCCTGTTGGTGGATGAAAGGGGGCCAGACAGGGCCACAATTCGCTACCTCAAATCCCACAAGCTTGCGCTATATTCCTGCCCCAGCGGATGGTGGCCCTGGAAGTCGATTGAAGTTACTGTGGGCGCTCGCCGGGACGCGAACACGATTGAAGCTAAGGTCCAGACCGGCGATCAGGAAAACTCCGATCTAGGCGTCATTCTTCGGGAGGGAATGTACACTTTTCACCGAAACCCCCTCGGCGAGTGGGAGATCGCTGGGTACACCAAAACCTGCTGCGGTTCAGACAGCCACCGAGAGCCAGTTTCCAGTTCTGACAGCGGTGAGAAGGAACGGTGTGGGCAGTGACGGAACAGGGAAGGAAAGGTGAACCGGCTAGCCGCAAGAGCGCCGTGCGTTTCCGCGAGCGAAGCGAACTGCTCGATTTCCTGCTGGAAGTTTCCGCCGCCACCGCCGAGACGCTCGATCTCGACCGCCTGCTGGCCAATGTGGCCGAAATCATCGGCCGCGTGGTGCGCTACGACCTGTTCGCGATCCTGCTATATAGCGAGCGGAGCCGCTCTCTGCGCATACGCCACGCCGTGGGCCACCGCGAGGAGCTGATCTCGAAGCTCTCCATCGCGCTGGGCGAGGGACTCACCGGCGCCGCCGCCGCGCGCCGCGAGCCGGTGCTGGTGGGCGACGTGCGCAGCGATCCGCGCTACTTGAACGCTGTCGATGCCGTCCGCACCGAGCTGGCCGTCCCGATGATTGCCCGCAAGCGGCTGGTGGGCGTTATCGACTTGCAGTCCACCCGCGTCAACGCTTATTCCGAGTACGATCGCGCCTTGCTGCGGCTGATCGCCGGGCGGGTGGGCATTGCCATCGACAACGCGCGGCTCTACCTGCGCGTCGAGCGGAACAACCGCACCTTGAAGATGCTGGCCAACATCTCGCGCGAGTTTTCCTCGATTCTCGATTTGAACGAGCTGCTCGGCAAGATCGCCAGCACCGTGCGCGAGCTGATTAACTACGACGCCTTCAGCATCCTGCTCACCGACCACGATGCCAAAGCCCTGCGCCACCTGTTCAGCATCCGCTACGACCAGCGCGTGAACACGGATAACGTCCCGCTCGGCAAGGGCATTACCGGCGCCGCAGCCAGCTCGCGCCAGCCGGTGCGCGTTCACGATGTTGCCAAGGACCCGCGCTACATCGCTTCTCATTCCGACATCCGCTCCGAAGTGGCCGTCCCGCTGCTGCTACAGGACCGCGTGGTGGGCGTGATGGATCTGGAGAGCGACCGCGTGGGCTATTTCACCGACGATCACGTGCGCACGCTGGCGCTGCTCGCGCCGCAGGTGGCTTCGAGCGTGGAAAACGCGCGCCTGTATCAGGAACTGGCCACCCGCGAGCGCCGCATGGAGGAAGACTTGGAGGCCGCCCGCGAGTTGCAGCGTGTGCTGTTGCCCGATGCCGCGCCGGAAATCGAGGGGCTCGACGCCATGGTGCGCCTGCGGCCGGCGCGCGGCATCTCCGGCGACGTTTACGATATCTTCGAGCTCGATGACGGCCAGACCGTGATCGCTTTCGGCGACGTCAGCGGCAAAGGCGCCGCGGCCGCGCTGTATGGCGGCCTGTTGAACGGCCTGTTGCGCACGCTCGCGCCGCGCCGCCGCCGCCCGGCGGAACTGCTCAAGGCCCTCAACGACGCCTTGGGCGAACGCAAGGTGGAGGCGCGCTATGCCACTTTGCTGGTTTTGCTCTGGGACCCCGCGGCCGGCTACATGACGATGGCCAATGCCGGCGCTTTACCGCCCATGATCTGCCGCGGCGGCGACATCCTGAATCTGCGCGTCGAGGGTGTTCCGCTCGGTCTGCTCGACAAGCGCGAGTATGAGGAAGTGGTGTTCCATGCCATGCCCGGCGACGCCATGGTGCTCTACTCCGATGGCATCACCGATAATTTGAACGCCGCCGGCAACGAGTATGGCAAAGGCCGCCTGGCGCAAATTCTGCGCGCCAACTGCGCCCGTTCCGCCGCCGACATGGTGAGCGCGATTTTTCGCGATCAGGACAAGTTCTCCTCCACCGCCTTCGACGACCAAACCGTCTTCGCCATCAAGGTAGGAGGCGGAACTCCGGCCTGATCGGGCCGTGGAGCAGACCCCCTGGTCTGCGGCCGACGCCCTCGTTGGCCTTGCTTCGGCGTTCCTCGAAGAGCCGGGCCAGGGGGTCCGGCGCGGACGAGGGCGTCCGCCCCACACGGCTTAACGAAAGCATGCCCCGCCGCCCTACCGGCAGGTGATGGTTGTGAACCCCTGGCACATGTCTTCGTTGCAGATCTTGTCGTCACCCACCACCAGGGTGGGACGCATGTACGCAAACTCGAAGGCGGCGGCAGAGGAGAAGCCCTTCTGCCGGCAGAAGTTGTCGGCGGCGGGTTGCTCGCAATTCTCGCCCCAATTCAGGCAGCGGTCCACCAGCTTCCCGTTAATCCGCGGGTTGACGAAACTGCGCCCGCCCTTCTCGGCGCGTTCGCCGCGGCCCTCACAGGTTATGGTCGTGAAACCCTGGCAGTAGCCCTCGTCGCATACCTTGTCGTCGCCCGCCACTATGGTAGGACGCATATCCGCAAAGCGGAACCGGGCTGCGCGGGCGTAGCCATTCAGCCGGCAGAAGTTGTCGGCAGCCGGTTGCTCGCAGTTCTGGCCCATATTCAGGCAGCGGTCCACCGCCCGCCCGTTGATGCGGGGCTCGTCGAACTCGCGCTCGTTGGCGCACGTGATGGCCGTGAACCCCTGGCAGGTTTTTTCGTCGCACACCTTGTTGTCACCCACCACCAGCGTGGGCCGCGTATACTCAAGCCGGAAATAGACGGCGCCAGCGTAGCCGTTCAGCCGGCAGAAGTTGTCCGCGGCCGGCATCTCGCAGTTGGAAGCCCAATTCAGGCAGCGGTCCACCACTTGCCCGTTGACGCGCGGGTTCTCGAACCGGCGCCTGTCCTCGCCACGGCGCTCGACGCCCTGCGCGCGAGCGGCGAGCGAGTGTCCGCCGGCTCCTGTCAGGGCTTGGTTGGCGAGCGGCGCACCCAGAATGGTGATGACAACCAGCAAGCCTGTTCTCATATTTCAGCCTCCCATGGCCCGAGGATGTTCTCGTAATTTAATGCCTGGCACATGCTTATTTTATCGAGGGTGACAGATATTCTCCCGAAGTTCAATTGCGAAAATCCCCGTACAGGATTGTCGCCGATCCTTCAACATCAGACCCATAACGGCAGTACGTAGTCATGACGCTGGTTGTTCCGGCCAAATCGTCTCGGGCCGCGGCCCTGCGCGTGGCCTCTTTCCGCGCTCCGCCCGTCCCCTCGTCGATTCCGATTCTTCCCCTGCCGCCGTGCCTCGCTTAGCCCGGCTGCTAGAATGAATGAAAAATGATTCAGACCCTATTCGGCACCGTCGAGCGGGAACCGTCGTTGCTCGAAAAGCTCAAAAGCGGCGTCGAGAAGACCCGCGCCGGCCTGGTTTCCGCCATCGAGGACGCGCTCCAGGGAAAGAAAGAAATCGATGCCGATCTGCTGGACGAGCTCGAATCCACGCTCATCGCCTCCGACATGGGCGTGCGCACTACCGAGGAAATCCTGGAGCGCATCCGCCAGCGCGTCGAGCGGCATCAGTTAAACGATGCCGCCGAATTGAAGGGCCTCATCCGCGAGCATCTGCTCGAGATTCTGCAAGCGTCCGAGCGCGCCCCCGCGCATGTCGCCGAGCCGCCCGCGGTGATCCTGGTGGTCGGCGTCAACGGTTCGGGTAAGACCACCACCATCGGCAAGCTGGCGGCCCGCTTCAAGAGCGAACAGCGCAGCGTCATGCTTTGCGCGGCCGACACGTTTCGCGCCGCCGCCATCGAGCAACTCGAAATCTGGGGCGAGCGCACCGGCTCGCCCGTGGTGCGGCAAAGCCCGGGCAGCGATCCCAGCGCGGTGCTGTTCGACGCCGTCAGCGCGGCGCGCGCGCGCAAGGTGGATTACGTGATCGTGGACACTGCCGGCCGCCTGCAAACCAAGGAAAACCTGATGGCCGAATTGCAAAAGATGTCCCGCACGGCCAAGAAGGTGATCCCCGAGGCGCCGCACGAAGTGCTGCTGGTGCTCGATGCGACCACCGGGCAAAACGGTCTGGAGCAGGCGCGCAAGTTCACCGAAAGTTCCGGAGTGACCGGCATCGTTCTGACCAAACTGGATGGCACCGCCAAGGGAGGCATCGTGGTGGCCATCGCGCGCGAACTGGATCTGCCCATCCGCTACGTCGGAGTGGGCGAGAAGGTGGACGACCTGCTGCCCTTCGACGCCGAGAAGTTCATCGCGTCGCTATTCGAAATATGAACCTCGCATTGATGCGCGAAGCTTTCGACCTGGCGCGGCAAGGCCGCGGATTGGCCAGCCCCAATCCCATGGTTGGCGCCGTGCTCGAACGAGACGGCGAAGTGGTGGGACGCGGCTTTCACACGTACGCCGGCGTGCAGCACGCCGAGGTCATCGCCCTGGCGCACGCCGGCGAAAAAGCGCGCGGCGCCACGTTGTATCTCAACCTGGAGCCCTGCTCCCACCAGGGCCGCACGCCGCCCTGCGCCGATGCGATTATCGCCGCCGGCGTCGCCACGGTGGTGGCGCCGCTCGAGGATCCCAACCCGCTGGTGGGCGGCGAAGGCTTCCGCCGCTTGCAGGCCGCCGGAGTGAAAGTGGCGATGGCTACCGAATTCGCGCCGGAGGCCGCTAAACTGAATGAGCCGTTCCTCCACTTCATGCGCACGGGCCGGCCGCTGGTGACATTGAAGACCGCCATCACGCTCGATGGCAAAATCTCGGCGCCGGACGACAACCGCGGCTGGATCACCAGCGAACGCGCCCGCGCCCACGTGCAGGAACTGCGCCACGATCACGATGCCATCCTCACCGGCATCGGCACCGTCCTGGCCGACGATTGCCTGCTGAACGACCGCACAGGTTTTGCGCGCAGCCGCCCGCTGCTGCGCCTGGTGATGGATTCGCAGCTTCGCCTGCCGCCCGATTCGAAAATGGTGCGCAGCGCGGCCGGCGACGTGGTCGCCGTCACCACCTCCGCCGCGTCGCCCGAGCGCCGCAAGACGCTCGAAGCCGCCGGCGTCGAGGTGCTGGTGCTCAACGGGCCCGGCGGGCGAGCCGATCTCGCCGGCACTATCGACTGGCTGGGCCGGCGGCGCTACCTGTCGCTGATGATCGAAGCCGGCAGCAAGCTGAACTGGACCGCGCTCGAAACCGGAGCGGTCGATCGCATCATGTTTTACTACGGCCCGAAGATTCTGGGCGGCCTGGAGGCGCTGCCTCTGGCCGGCGGCATCGGCCGTCGAAGGCGCGTGGACGCCATCCGCGTACACAACGTCACCATACACGCCATCCCGCCCGACGAGTTCGCCATCGAAGGATATGTTCACCGGGATCATTGAAGAGCTGGGCGCCGTGGAAGCCCTGGAAACGCGGCCGGCCGGCGCGCGCCTGAAGGTCCGTTGCGCGGCCGTGCTGGCGGATTTGGCCGCAGGCGCCAGCATCGCCGTCAACGGCGTGTGCCTCACCGCCGTCGAGCGCCGTCCCGATTCTTTTTCCGCCGATCTGGCGCCCGAGACCCTCCGCCGCAGCAATCTGGGCGACCTGCGCGCGGGCGCGCGCGTCAACCTCGAACGCCCCCTGTCGCCCAGCGGCCGCCTGGACGGCCACATCGTGCAGGGCCACGTGGATGGGACCGGCGAATTCCTCTCACTCGAAGCCTTGGGAGACGATAACTGGTGGCTGCGCATCCGCGTGCCCGCCGAGCTTGACCCGTTTCTGGTCTACAAAGGCTCCATCGCGATCGACGGCATCAGCCTCACCATCGCCGCGCTCGAAGGCGATGCGCTCAGCGTCACCATCATCCCGCACACCTACCGCAACACCACGCTGGCCACCTATCGTCCCGGCGCCCGCGTCAACATCGAATGTGACATCCTCGCCAAGCACGTCGAAAAGCTGCTCCGCAAACTCGACATCAAGCGCGGGCTGACCGTTGGCAAACTGCGGGAGCAAGGTTACTGACAGCCGCCCAAGCTGCCCGCGATGCTACAATTCCGCGCATGCGACTTCATCTCTTTGCGGCGGCAGCTTGCTTGTGGTCCGCACTCGCCTTCGGCCAAAAGCCGGAATACGATTTCTACGCGGATTATCGGACGTTCATGTCGTCACTGTGGGTCAAGAACCCCTCCATTGCGTCCGGCGAGATCCATGAAGCGTACGCGGCAAAACTAAAGGGCGAAGGAATTCCTGCCGCCGAAATAGCGCGCCGGCTGCGGTTGCTGACCACGGAAGGGCCCCAACTTGAGGCCGACCGCTGGAATCGTTTTTATGGGGATCCCAAGAACAACCAGGAGTACAACCAGAACCCGAATGCTTTCCTGATGGCATTCGTGGCAGAGAAGCGGCCTGGAGTAGCCCTGGATTACGCCATGGGGACCGGGCGGAACGCCCTGTATTTGGCAAAGCTCGGCTGGGACGTGTACGGGTTCGATCAATCCGATGTCGCAGTCGCGGCGGCTCAAAAACGGGCCTTGGAGTTAGGTCTCAAGCTGCACACGGCCGCTCTTCCGGACAGCCAGTACGACTTCGGGAAAGAGCGGTTCGACTTGATCCTTTTCAGTTGGGCGATGCCACTCATCGACGCGAAAAAGGTGGTTGATTCGCTCAAGCCGGGCGGCTATGTGGTGATGGAGTGTGCGGTCGACTACGTGGGCCGCAACGGGATGTTAAAGAAGTTCGACGACCTGCGCATCGAACGCTATGAAATCGTCCGGGCGGTCGCGGATTGGTACGGCCGCCAGGAAATCGAGGTTCTTCACCTGGTGGCGAGGAAGCCGTAAGGCATGCAGCCACGCGACCGAGGCCGCGATCATTAAGAAACGAGGTGGTGCGGATGAGAGGACTTGAACCTCCACGGAGTTGCCCCCACTAGAACCTGAATCTAGCGCGTCTGCCAATTCCGCCACATCCGCACACGGGCGGGAAACTTCATTTTTTCAGACCGCGCGCGCAGAGTCAACTTCGGTTATTCCCAACCGGATCTTGCCGGGTCGACAGATCGACGCCAACACGTGCGCGGGGAGAAAGGCGACGAGCAAACGCACCTGGGCCAATGAAAAGAACAGATTGGAGAGTCAGTCGCCGGCGCCACGGAGCTACGGGCCGGTGCTGGCTGCCATGCCGTGTTCAGGCGATCTCGTAACCGAGAATGGTGTGTGCGCCTCAGAGCTGGCTGATGATGATGCGATGGACCTTGATCAGCAGATCGACCTCCTGGCGCGGGACCTCGAGCAGCGAGGCGATCCGTTCGGGAGGATCTCCGCGACGGTGCATGCGCAGGACTTGCGCCCGTTTGTTCAGATTCAAGGCGGCCCTGCCGGCATCCGGGACGGCTTCCACCGGGAGCCTGCGGAGTTCCGCGGCCTGTTCCTGCAAACTCTCGAAGCGGGCGGCGAGAGCCTCCATGTTCCGTTGGTTATTCGCTCCCAAGGCGGCGGTCTGGCGGGCGGCGTCGATCGCCACGCGCGCGAACAGGAGGGCCGTCCCGCCGCATACCAGGGCCACCAGAAAGGCCGCTGAAAACACGATCAGGCAGGTGTTCATGGGATGCTCCGCAAGCGCTCGTTGCGGCTAGCGATTTCCTGGATCTTCACGCCATAGTTGCCCTCCACCACAACCACCTCGCCGCGCGCGATCAGGCGCTGGTTGACCAGCACCTCCACGGGGTCGTTCACGTCGCGGTCCAGTTCCACGATCGACCCGGTAGTCAGTTTGAGAACTTCCTTCATGGGGAGGCGCGTCTTACCGAACGAGATACTGACCGGAAGATCGACATCGAGCAGCAGGCCGATGGTCCGCGAGTTCAGAGCCAACTGGCCGGCGTCGCTCGAATACTCGGAGCGTGCCGGCCCGGCTTGGGCTGGCTCGCCAGGGGGCGGCGCGTCGATCAGCGACAGGAGAATTGGGCTGAACGCCACCAGCAACGGCGGTTGTCCGCCATCCGCGAAGGTGAGCGAGACCGAGGCCCACTCAGTCGATCCCGGGGCCGATTCGCGCTCGGCGCCGGCGCCGCAGGTGATCTCGCGACCCAGCAGGGCGCCGATCGACCGGGCCATCGCGGACAGGGATTGACCCAGAATCTCGAACCACGTGTTTTGCGCCTCGCTCGAAGCCACCGTGTCGAGGCCCGCGGCCTTGAGGGTCAGCGTGCCGATGTGCTCCCAGGTGGGCCGCGGAGAACCGATCCACACCAGGGCGCCAGCCGCCGCCGAAAAAGGATGTTCCCACCAAAGGTATGGATATTCTCCGGAAGCCGTTTCAGCGGCTGTGCCGCCGACTGCCTGCCAGGCGACCTGCGGCCGCTGATCGGTCATGGAAGCCAATACTTGCGCCAGCGCTTCAGCCCACTGATTGAGGACGCCACCGGGTCTGCCGGCCGCATCGAGCGCATTGGTTCGAGTCTTGTCGCCCAGGCTCATACGCTCATGACTCCCCTGGTGACCGGCCACCGCGCGGCCAGGTGGCTTCGTAGCCTCAGAATCGCCTGCGACTTGAGCTGCGATATGCGCGATTCGTGCAGGTTGACCACCTGCGCGATCTCGCGCAGCGTGAGTTCCTCACGGAAGTAGAGACTGAGCACCGTCCGCTCGATCTCGGGAATTCCATCGATTCCCGCGGCCAGCAGCCGTTCCAGCTCCGCGCGCTCTAGGAGGCTGGAAGGCGAGTTGTCCTGCCCGTCGGCAATGTAGCGCAACAGGTCGCCGGAGCTCTCGCCGGAGGCATACTCCAAACTGGCGATGTTCAACCCGCGGGTTTCCACCAGCCACCCGTGGTATTCGTCGAGCGTCACGCCGAGCTCGAACGCAATTTCCTCTTCGGTTGGACTGCGCTTGAGACGCTGCTCGGCCTGGTTCACGGCGGTTTCGATCTGTTTGGCTTTGCGGCGTTTCTGGCGCGGCGCCCAGTCGAGCCCGCGCAAACTGTCGAGGATAGCCCCGCGGATCTTGTATTCGGCGTAGGTTTTCAGCTTCACGTTAAAGCGGGGATCGAAGTTGTCAATCGCCGAGATCAGGCCCAGCACGCCGGTCGAGACCAGGTCTTCCAGGCTGATGTTTTCCGGCAGCCGCTCCTGAATCCGCCGCGCGATCAGACGCACTTGCGGCAGGTGTTGCAAAATCAGCCGCTCGCGTTCTTCTTCGCCGATCACCTCGGGCGCCGTGGGCGAGTACATAGTCGTTCGCTCTTTTGCATCGGGCTCCTCAGGCCACCGAAGCGGCCTGGCTGGCTGGCGTGCCGAGGAGCCCCTCCACCAACCGGTCCCACGTGACAGCTTCCAGGTCCTCCGGAATCCGCTGGCCATTGGCGAAGAATGACAACGGCTTCCCGGTGCGTGCGGCTTCGTTGAAAATCGGGCCGAGCGACTCGGTTTCGTCCAGTCTCGTAAACAGCAGCCGCTGCGGCCGGAAGATCTCAAATCGATCCACCATGCGGGTTACATCGGCGGCTTTCATCGAGGACGATAGGACCAAATGCGTGTCGATGTCGCTGCGGGAAGAGAGAAAGTGTGCCAATCCGCAATCGGCTTCCATATCGGCCGGACCGAACCCGGGAGTATCGATCAAGATCAAATCCTTGCTGCGATTTTCCTGGATGGCCTGGGCCAGGGCTCCCACGTTCTCCAGCACCTGGAAACCGACACCCAGGATGGCCGCGAAAGATCGCAGTTGCGCCGCGGCGGCGATGCGGAACGTGTCCACCGACAAAAGCTGCACCTGGCGCCGGCTGGCGAGACCGTATTGCACGGCCAGCTTCACCAGCGTGGTGGTCTTGCCCGAGCCAGACGGCCCGACCATGGCCGCCACCCGGGGCGGGGATTCGCCCCGGCCCAGCCCGGGCTCGACGGTGAAGCGGGACCGGACTTCCTCCACCAGGGCCTGGCGCCAGGTCGCTTGCTCCCCGCTCGGCGCCGCCCGCGGCGCCATGGTGCGCGCGGCCGCGACCCGCGCTTCAGCCGCCTCGACGATTTCGCGAGCCAGGCTGGGCAGCACTTCCTGGGCGGCCAGCGCGGCGTAGGCCTCCGATGCGGTGGGCGACACTCCGCTCCAGCGGGCGGGCGCAAACGCCGACCGCACCAAAGCGCGCCGCATGCCCTCCAGTTCGTTTTTGAGGCTGGCCACGTCCATCGCGAGCCGGTCGGCGCCCTTCCTGCTTTGTGCCTGGACTTGCGCGGCAGTGCCTTCCTCCTGGGCGGGATCGTTCTCGGCCGCGAAAACGACTTCGTATTCCCCCAGGTGGCGGGCCTCGGGCGGCGCCTTGCGAGTGTTCACCAGCATCGCCTCCGGCCCCAGTTCCTGGCGCGCCTGTGCCATGGCGTCTTCCACGGCGGCGGCAAAATAGGACTTGATTCTCATCCAACGCTCCTCGCCCGGCGGGCGCGGTCGCTTGCCGGTCATTGAGATTGATCGGCGGAGCGGGTGTTTTCCTGTAGAGCGGAATTAAGAAATACTTCCCAGCGATTGCACACGGACTCCGGGTGGAATCTCGTTGTGCGCCAGGAAAAAGAGGTTGGGAATGGTGGGTTCGGTAATCTGCCGCAGGAAGGCGCGCGCGCCGGTGGAGGTAATCGCCACCACCGCGGTTTCCGGCGTTATCACACGGGCCCCGATGCGGTTCAATATGTCGCGCACCGCCTGCGGCGCCAGCGTCAGGTGGCTGGTTTGCTCGCCGTGCTCCACGGCGGCCTCGACGGCCTGCTCGATAGCCGGATCGAGAAACCAGGCAGGCAGTTCGCCGGCACGGTTCAAGTACGGCTTGACCACCGAACGGCGAATGGTTTGGCGCGCATATTCGGTGAGCAGGAGGGTGTTGCGCGTGGCGGCGCCGGCCTCGCCGAGCGCCTCCAGAATGGTAACCGCGTCGCGAATCGATACCCGCTCCCGCAACAGGTTCTGCAACACACGCTGCACGGCTGCCAGGGGCAGCACCTTGGGCACCAGATCCTCCACCACCTTGGGGTTGTCGATCGCCACCCGGTCGAGCAGCCGCTTGGCGTCCTGGCGCGAAAAGAGCTCGTAAGCGTGACGGCGGATCAGTTCGGAGAGATGCGTCCCCAGCACGCTCACGCCGTCCACCACGGTATAGCCGGATTGCCGTGCCCGCTCCGCGCGCTCGAGCGGAATCCAAAAGGCGCCGATGCCGAAGGCGGGCTCGCGCGTCGGCTGGCCGTCGAGCGCCTGGTCGATTTGCGCCCCGGGTATGGCCAGCTCCCTGCCCTGCGGCAGTTCGTACCGGGCGACTTCGACCCCCTTCATCGATATGACATATTCCCGGCTGCGCAGCGACAAGTTGTCGGTGACGCGGACGGGCGGCAGCAAGTAGCCCAGATCCCCCGCCAACTGCTTGCGAATGGCCGAAATGCGGCGCAGCAGGGGCGATTCCTGGGCCCCCTCGACCAGACCCACCAGGCCCAGTCCGACTTCGATCGCCAGCGGCTCGACACGCAGCAGCGCTTCGGGGTGATCCTTGGCTGCCGGCGGCTTGGCCTCCCTGGCGGAGTCCCGCGTCAGGCGGGTTTCCTTTTGCCGCATCTTCCAGCCGATGGCCCCGGCGCCGCCGCCCAGCGCCAGGAACGGCAGCATGGGCAGCCCGGGCAGGGCGGCCATGGCGAGCAGCACCCCGCCGGCCAGCAGCAACGGCTGCGAATTGCCGAAAATCTGGCGGTGGAACTCCACCCCGAGGCGTGCATCCGAGCTGGCCCTGGTCACAATCAGACCCCCGGAGATGGAAATCATGAGCGCCGGAATCACCGTGACCAGACCATCGCCGATGGTCAAAACGGTGTAAGTCTCAATGGCCTTCTGAAAATCCATTCCGTGCTGAAACACGCCGATTAAAAAGCCCGCCACGATGTTGATTCCGGTGATCAGAATGCTGGCCACCGCGTCGCGCTGGGTAAACCGGGAAGCGCCGTCCATCGCGCCGTAGAACTCGGCTTCGGTGGCGAGCTGTTTGCGGCGGCGTTTGGCCTCGGTTTCGTCGATCAACCCGGAATTGAGGTCGGCATCGATCGACATCTGCTTGCCCGGCAGCGCATCCAGGGTGAAGCGCGCCGTCACCTCGGAAATGCGCACCGCGCCGTGATTGATTACCACGTACTGGATGGCGATCAACACCAGGAAGATCACCGCGCCAATGATGTAGTTGCCGCCCACCACGAAACTGCCGAAAGCGCCGATCACCTGGCCGGCGGCGGTGGTGCCGGTGTTGCCGTTGAGCAGGATCAGCCGCGCCGAGGAGATGTTCAGCGCCAGCCGGTAGAGCGTGAGCAGCAACAGGGTGCTGGGGAAGCTGCTGAATTCGACCGGCCGAACCAGGTACAGCGAAACCATCAATACGGTCACCGAAAGCAGAATGTCGGCGACCACCAGAAAGTCCAGCACGAACCCGGGCAGAGGCGTGATCAGCGCGACGATAATGGCCAGCACCGCCAGCGGCACGGCCATCTGGCGGAGCGCGTCCAGCGGCAAGCCGCCGATCCGGCCCGGCAGCGCGGGCGCCGGTATCGCCTTGGCGGGCGTCATGGCCTTAACCGGGGAGCCTCCCGTTCATGAGTTTGAAGATGTAAGCCAGAATCTCCGCCACCGCGCGGTACAGGTGCGGCGGGATCTCCTGGCCGACGTCGACCGAGTGATAGAGCGCCTGCGCCAGCGGCGGATTCTCGACAATCGGCACTTGGTGCTCGACCGCCTTTTGCCGGATGCGCCGGGCCAGGTAATTCTTTCCTTTGGCCACCACCAGCGGCGCCGACATTACCTCGGTCTGGTAGCGCAGGGCGACGGCGAAGTGAGTGGGGTTGACGACGACGGCGGTCGCGGTGGCGACGTCCTTCATCATTCGCCGCCGCGCACGCTCGCGCTGCAGGCGCCGGATGCGGGCCTTCATTTGCGGATTGCCTTCGAGGTCCTTCACCTCTTCCTTGATTTCCTGTTTGCTCATTTGCAGGTCGCGGCGGTAGCGGCGCATCTGCCGGAACAGGTCGACCGATCCGAACAACAGGAACGCAGCGGCGGCTTTCCAGCACAAACCCATCAACGAGGCGCCCAGGAATCGCCAACCGACCTCCACCCCCGCCAGCGGCAGAGCCAGCAAGGCGTCCAGTTTGTCCCGCGCCACGACGTAAACCGCCCACAGAAACAGCGGCAGCAACAGCCCGGCTTCCACCAGCGCGCCCGCGTTCTGGCGCGGCAGGTCGCGCAGACGGCCCATCGGGTTGAAGCGCGCGGGATCCGGCGCCAGCCTCTTCAGGCTGAATCCGAAGCGCGTGGTCGTCAGGCGCAGCCCCAGCGTGGCGACCACCACCGCGAGGCCGCCGAGCAATAGCGGCGCCAGGTTGTGCCAGAACACCTGGTAGAGCACGTGGATCAAACCCTCGGGGCTCGGTTCGCCCTGAAAAGCGAATTCCAGCAGGGCACGCATGGTGACGCGGAACTGGCTCAACCAGGCGCCCCCGCCCGCGCCGGCCAGCAGCAGAAACACCATGAACTGCAGGGCCGACACGAATTCGCGCGCGGAGGGAAATTGCCCTTCCTCGCGCGCCTTCTTGACGCGGCGTTCGGTGGGCTGTTCGGCCTTGCCGCTGCGGTCGGCCATCGGCGTTCATAGCCCCAACACCCGCTGCGCCACGCGCCAGGCCCCCAGGCTGAACTGCGCCAGAACTCTGGGATACAGGGACACGATCGCCGCCAGGACGAACAGCGCTGTGAGCATTTTGGCTGGGAAGGCCAGCGCGAGCAGTTGCAACTGCGCGTTCAGCCTGCCCATCAGGGCCAGCGCTACGTCCACCATCACCAGCAGGGCGACCACCGGCAGCGCCAGCCGCGCTCCGGCGGCCAGCAGGCCTCCGCACAGCCGGATGAAGGCCTCCGCCGAGGTTAGTTGAAACACATAGGCCCCCGGCGGGATTCTCTCCAGGCTGGCGGAGAACAAGCGGAGCACCTGCGCGTCCATACCCAGCGCGAAGAACAGCATTCCGGCCAACAATTGCGCCACCACCAGCAGGATGCCCGCATCGGCCTGCGTGTTCGGGTCCACGGTCTGGGCATAGCCGTATCCCGCCGGCATGCCCAGCATCTGGGCGGCGAAGGTGGCCACTTCCAGCACCATCGAGGCCGCTAGACCGATAGCGACCCCGATGGCGGCTTCGGCCACCGCCCAGGCAACCAGGGTTCCGGCGCCTGTACCAACTTCGTCCAGGTGCGGCCAACGCGGCGCCAGCGCCAAGGTGAACGCGGTCGCGAATGCCGCCCGCGCCATGCCCGGCGTGCCGCTCGAACCCGGCAGCGGCACGAATGCCATGGCGCCCGAAACCCGCGCCAGCACCAGCAGAAATGCGAGCAGGGTGCCCGCAGAAACGGTGAGGCTAGCGGGCATACCGGCCCAGATCCCCCCACAGTGTCAAGGTATACCCCGCCGACTTATGGATCAGCCACGGCATCAGCAGCAGTAGCGACACCAGGAACGCGACCAGGCGGGGAATCGTGCTGAAGGCGTTATCCTGCATGGAGGTCGCAATCTGCACCAGGCTGATCGCGACGCCGGTCGCGAACCCGATGGCCAGCAGCGGCGCGGCCAGCCAGAACGCCGTCAACAGAGTGTGCCGGATGATGTCCACTGCCAGATTGGGCGTCATAGGTAGAAACTCCTCATCAGCGATCCGACCACCAGATTCCAGCCGTCAACCAGCACGAAGAGCAGGATCTTGAAGGGCGCCGAAATCATCACCGGGGGCAGTTGCACCATGCCGACGGAAAGCGTCACCGAGGCTACCACCAGGTCGATCACCAGGAACGGCAAAAAGAGCACCGCGCCGATCTGAAAACCGGCCTTGAGCTCGGAGAGGATGTAGGCGGGAATCAGGATCTTGAGATCGAGATCGGCCCGGCTGCGCGGCGCCGGAGCGTGCGCCAGCTCGAGGAACAGGCGGATGTCTTTTTCGCGCGCGAAGCGCGCCAGAAACTGGCGCAGCGGCTGGGCTGCCTCCGCCATCGCCTGCTCGGTCGAAAGCTTGCCATTCTCCATCGGCTCCCAGCCGCGGTGATACATCTCCGCCGCCACCGGCTGCATGATGAGGATGGTGAGAAACAGCGCCAGCCCCAGCAGAACCTGGTTGGACGGTGTGGTTTGCGTTCCCAGCGCCTGCCGCAGGAAGTGCAGCACCACGGTGATCCTCAGAAAAGGCGTGATGGACATTACGGCGGCGGGCAACAAGGTCATCAGGGTGAGCAGGATGACCACTTGCATGGGCGCGCTGAGCGCGTTCTTTCCGGCCGCTATGCCGAACAGCGAAAGTGGTTCGGCGGTCGCACCGAATGCCGGCGTGGCCAGCAGGCAAACCGCCAGGGCGCGGGCCTTCATTGTGCAATCTCCTCCCGGCCCGCGCCCGCCGCCGCAGAGCGGCGTTCGATCAGCCGGCAGCCGCCCGGCGAGGCCGCCACCAGCAGCATGGTCTCCCCCAACCGCACCAGGTGAAGCGAGTGTTGCGGCGAAAGCGGCAGCCGCTCTACCAGCTCCAGCTTGCGGCGGGAGCGCTTCCGGCCGATTGCCAGGGTGGCTATGCCGCGGCGCCGCAGCCACCAGAGCGCCCCTCCGAGAAGGCCCAGAACCGCGCCCACTGCTCCCATCTGCCCAATCAGATCCATCGAGCGTTCTCCTCGCCTTTCAGTCTTCGCGGAAGTCGGTGATGCGCACGCCCAGCGTGCTTTCGATCACCACGATCTCACCGGAGCCGCACAGCACGCCGCCGATGTAGATGTCGATGTTCTCGCCCGCCGACCGCACCGTTTCGATCACGCTGCCCTGCTCGAGGCGCAGGATCTCGCGCGCCGTCATGATGCGGCGGTCGAGCTCGATTTCGATCTCCACCGGGATATCTCCCAGAGGAGCGACTTCCTCTTGAGGATTCATCGGCGGACTAGTGAATTAAGTTGATAGTGTCCTGGCTCAATTGATCGGCCGTGGTCACCACGTGGGCGTTGGCTTCATAAGCCCGCTGGTACACGATCAGGCTGGTGAACTCGCTCGCGATATCGACCGTCGAGGCCTCGATCGAACCGCCCACGATGGTGCCGCGTCCGCCCGTGCCGGGCATCCCGATCGCCGGATTGGCGGTCAGGGAACTGAGCGTCAGGTTGTTGCTGCCGGCCGCGATCAATGTGTCCGGGTTGCGGATGGATGCCATCGCCACCTGCCCCACCACCACCTGCGAGCCGTCGGTGTATTCGGCCAGAATCTGCCCCCCGGTCCCCATGCCGACCTGGTTCAGTTGGACGGCTGGCGATCCGTTCTGGGAGGTGGCGGAGTAAGCCGAAGGCTGGCCGAATTGCGTGATCGTGGAACTGCCGGCGCTGTTATAAGGATTCCAACTGACGTTCATATCCGACGCTCCATCCGCCAGGCCCGGGATCGCGAAGGAGATCGGGCTTCCGGCGGCCGGAGAAGTCAGGTCGCCGTTGCTGTCGAAGCTCAGCGTGCCGCTGGCTCCGGAGATGTCGAATGGCGTACCGGCAGTGCCACCGCTGATGTCCGAGCCCGGTATGGTTGCCTGATAACTCCAGGTGTTCCCGCCGGTGTTTTGAAAGTCGAGCGTCAGAACGTGGGAGTTGCCCAGACTGTCGTACACGGTGATCGGCATGGTAAACTCCGACGTCGCGTCCGCCGCCGAAGATGCGTTCAGATTCAGGCTGGCGGTGATCTGACTCGTGGCGACGGGTGGTTTGAGGGTTCCCACGGGGACTACAATGTTGCCGATCGGCCCGTTCGTGTCCACCTGGCCGGTGGTGGGATCGACTGCCGTCCAGCCCTGCACGTAATCGCCGGTGGCAGTGGTCAGATTGCCGGATGCGTCGGTCTTAAAGTCGCCGGCGCGCGTATATTCAAGGTTCCCGGCGCTGTTGGCGACGACAAAAAAACCGTCGCCCTGAATGGCGGAATCGTCCAGGCCGCCCGAGGTCTGGATGGCGCCTTGCTGGGTGTACTGAGTCTCGGTGACGGGCTGCGCCACCCCGAAGCCGACCTGCGTGACTCCGAGGCCGGCCCCCAGCGATTGCGTCACCAGGTCGCTAAAGCACAGCTCGGTGGCCTTGTAGCCCGGCGTGTTCAGGTTCGCCAGATCGTTGCCCACCACATCGATCGCGGTGGAATCGGCGTTGAGTGCGGAAAGCGCGGTGGAAAAGGAAGTGAACATCGGATCTCCTCTTATGAAGCGTTGGCGCCGGCGGCGCCCGTGTTGTTGCCGGTGTTGCCGTCGCCGGTATTCGCGCCGGTGGCGGCGACCATGCCATTCAGATCTTGCAGGATGGAGGAAACATCCGATCCCGTGCTGATCTCTGTGTCGAGTTGCTGAAACTCCGCCAGCTGGGTGACAAAAGTGGTTCCGTCCACCGGGTTGAGCGGGTCTTGATTTTCGAGCTGCGCGACCAGAAGCTGCAGAAACATGGTCTGGTCGGAGGCGGCGCTGGCGCTCGCGCTCGCGGTCGAGCTGCCAGTCGAGGACGACGAAGTACTGGTGCCTGTGGGTGCCATCGAATTCTCCTTACGTTGTTTGCGCCGGGGGCGGCGTGTTCGCCACCTCCTGGGCAATCATGGTGTTGATCTGCGATTGCGGGAAACCGAAGGTGTAGAACGACGCCACCAGGCCGGGATTGATGACCGCACCGTTGGGCATCCGCACCATGTAGTTCGGCTGCTGCTGCACGAACGGGTCCTGGCCCGCTGGCTGGGTGAACACATTCTCGGTAATCACCTGGCCGCCGACCATTTGCGCCACGGCTTGGGCGGTGGTCTCGGTGGCGAAATAGATCGGGTTGTATTCGAAGCTGGAGCCGTCGGGGTTGAGTCCTATGGGATCGGTCATCCACACGTTGGGTCCGAAGACCGACTGCGCCGTGGGCGGGGCTGGGGCGGCGCTCGCGGAGCTGGTGGACGGAGACGCCGAGGCAACCATCGGGTCCGCCGGATTGTAAGAGCTGCCGCCAAATAATAATTCGAAATCGGAGAGGCCGCTCGCCGCAGTGGTCGAGGAAGAGGCGGCCGTGCCGCTGCCTGGCGCAGCCGCCGAGGAAGCCGTAGCGGAGGTTTCGGTTGCAGTTGGGCGCCTCGCGGCCACGCTGATGACAGCCGCGCCCGGCCTTGTCGTCGCTGCGCTGCTCGCCAGCAACGAATCGAAACTGGCAGTGTCGCGGCGTGCCACGGCTGCCGAGGCCGGCTTTGCAGCCGGCTGTCCGGCGGTTGTGACCGCCGGTCGCCGGATGGACGCCTCCGGCGCCGTCGGCGCATGTCTCGTTACTGGAGTGACGTGTAAAGCCATGAGAACTCCTTGGATTCGGATTGGTTTTGATTCTGCCGCTTCTCCTGCGGCTGGCCGTCGCGCGAGTCGCGCCCCCCGCCTTCCCGGCGCGACTGGTTTGGCGGCGATTGGAAGCCGGCGCTCGAGGCGGGCTCCGCCATCCGGATGCGCGCGGCCGCGGCCGCCGGAGCGTCGTGCCAGGTCTCCGCGCGCAAGCCGGTTTGTTCCAGGCGGGCGGTAAGCGCAGGCAGGTCGTCGCGCAAAGAGCCCGCCAGATGGCTGTCCGGTGTGCGCACGTCGACCTGGACCGAGCCCGCGCGCTCGACCAGCCGCACGTTCACCCGGGCGTCGGCATCGCGTAGTTCGAGCTGGATCTCCCGCGCTGGACCGCCCGCGGAGGGCTTGGGCGCCAATGCGGCGGCGTCCCAGGCGGAAAGGCTCGAGGTCCCGGGAGGAGCGGCGGGTTGGTGGTTCGCGCCCTGCGGCGCCGCCGCCGTGCCTGGATTTGAGGAAACCGGCGCGACCGTGGGGAGAACGTGGGCAACCGGCTCGGCCTGTGACGCGCCGCCGGTCAAGCCGGGCGGGACCGCGCTAGCGAGGCCGGGTTCCGCATCGCGGGCGGACCGGAAACCGGAGCGGCCGGCGCCCAAACCGGCGCTGACAGCGAGGGCCGGCTGCTGGCCGCCGCCGGCGGCGCCTGTTACCCGCGATCCCTCGCCGGCACGCTGTGGATCGGAGGCCGGCGCCGGAACCAACCATGCCTGGAAAGCCAGGGCTCCCTGTGCCGCAAAGCCAGCGCCGTCGGGTGAGCCGGCGCCGTCCGCCGCGTTGGCGCCGCTCTGATCGCTCGCCCCACCATCCGGTTCGAAGGTGTGGTCCCGGCCCGGCGCGGCCAGCCGCGCAAACAAGCTGGCGGCGGCGTTCCCTCCAACGGCTTCGGCGATGACCCGCGCCGCCTCAGGCGGCTCCGCCGCGCGGGTTTCCGGCGGGCAAGTCTGAGCCATGTCCTGAGCTGGTGCCGCCGTCTGCCAACCGGACGCGAACACCCGGTCATCTCGCGGCACCACGGCGGCGCCGCTTGGACTGGACGCGGGAACCTGGCTGCTGGAAACGGCAGCCTCCGGCCCGCGGCGGGCGGCCCAAGCGTCCGCGCTATTGGTCGGGATGGTCACCGCGCCCACAACTGTCCTCGATCCGGGCAACTCCAACGGCTGTCGCGCCGCCGCGGCGGCCTCCATGAGCGGCCCTCCGGCCGCCTCGGTTACGAGGTTCGATGCCTGCTCGCCACCAGCGGGCGGCGGGTTGCTGTCCGCCACGGCTTGCCCAAGCCGGGCTGCGGGGCGGGTTGCTTGCACCTGGCCAGACCCTGCCTGGCCATCCTCTCCAACCAGATTGGCCGGGGCCTTGGTTGCCCCGCCATCGCCGCCAGTCGAGTTGGTTTCGGAGACCTGGCCGCCCAAAGCCCCCGTGAAGGACAATGCGCCGTCCTGGGGCAGCCATGAGTAGGGCGTTCGAGCACTGGCCGGATCGGACGTCACTGGATTCTGACCCAGCTCCGTAGCGGTGGCTGAGGTGGTGGCGGCGGATGCTGTCCGGCTTTTTTCGCCAGCCGGCTTTGCGGATGCGCGAGCAGGGGGCGCCGAGGTTGCCTTCGCGCCCGGCCCCGCTCCGCGCGGAGAGGGAAGCTGGTTCCCGGTTTCGGAATCCACCATTTGACCGAGCAGCTCCGGGAACAACGCCGCTTGGGTTGCCGGTGGCGGGACGGAGCTGGACCATTTCGGCACTGGCGTGTTCGGCGTGACCGCGAACGCCGCTTCGATTTCGGTCGAGAGGGTCCGCGGCGCGGCGACGGTCATGACGAGCGAAAATGCATCCACCGGGCCAAACCAGGTGAGCCCGTTTTCAATGGATTGGGCCGCAGGCGGGTGGCAAGAAAATGCCGCGCGGCACGCTCGCGGCAAAAAAGCGGCACAAGGACAGACGTCCGGCACCTTTCTTATCGGCCCGTATCACCGAGTTTTGAGAGACCTCCTCCGCGGAGCACGCTTGGCCCGCCGCGTGCAGTCATCCATGCTGCCATGGATCCCATGACCGCAATGGCCGCCAGCGGCCTTCGCTCCCGCATGGAATCGCTCGACCTGGTGGCCAACAACGTGGCGAACGCCTCCACCGGCGGCTACAAAGCCGACCGCGAATTCTACAGCCTCTATGTCTCGCCCGAGGCCGCCGACGCTGGCCAGGCCGCCACCATGCCGGTGATCGAGCGGCCCTGGATCGATCTTGCGCAGGGCGTGATCCAGCCCACCGGCAACGCGCTCGACCTGGCGCTTTCCGGCAAAGGATTCTTCGCGGTCCAGGCCCCCGGCGGCCCGCTCTACACGCGCAACGGCAGTTTTCACCTGGCGGCCGACGGAAGCCTGGTCACCTCCGATGGTTACCCGGTAAGTGGCGCGGGCGGCGCGGTGCTGCGCCTGCAAACCTCGGGCAAGATCGAGGTGGCAGACGATGGTACGGTGAGCCAGAACGGGCAAGTGGTCGGCCAACTGCAAGTGGTCGACTTTCCGGGCGCCGCCGGGCTGGCCAAGCAGGGCAACAACTATTTCCGCTCTGCTGGCGCGGCTCCCTCGCCGGCGGCGGACGTCGGAACCACCGTCGTGCAGGGCAAGCTCGAAGCATCCAATACCGGCACGGCGGAATCGGCGGTGCGGTTGATTAACATCATGCGGCAGTTCGAGATGTTGCAGAAGGCTGCCTCCACGGCGCTCGACATGAGCAAGCAGGCGGTGGAACAGGTGGCCAAGGTTTGACGGCAGCAGGGTTGGACGAAAAGGGTTTGACGGAAACGGGGTTTGACCAGGCAAGGAGAAGCGAATGATTCGGGCACTATATAGCGCGGCCAGCGGCATGGCGGCACAGGAAATGAACGTCGACAACATCGCCAATAATCTGTCCAACGCCAATACGGTGGGCTACAAAGCGCGGCGCGCCCAGTTTCAGGACTTGATGTACCAGAGCGTGTTGCAGCCGGGCGCGTCTTCGGGCCAACAGACGCTCATCCCCGCCGGATTGCAGCTCGGCCTCGGCACGCGCCCCACTTCCAATGAAATCGTCTTCACCGAAGGGGCCTTTTCCGAGACCGACAATCCGCTCGATGTGGCGATCCAGGGCGGCGGCTTCTTCCAAATCATGCAGCCGAACGGCGAACTGGCCTACACCCGCAACGGGCAGTTCCAACTGGATAAGAACGGCAACATCGTCAACCCAGAGGGGTATGCGCTGCAACCCCAGATCACCATCCCGGCCGCCGCGCAGAACCTGACCATCGGGGCCGACGGCACGGTCAGCTACACTCTCCCGAACCAGACGGCGACCCAGCAGGCCGGCCAGATCCAATTGGCCAATTTTCAGAATCCGGCGGGGTTGAACAGCATGGGCAACGGCCTGTACACGCCCACGGACGCCTCCGGAGACGCAACGGTCGGCTTGCCGGGCGGCCCGGAAGGGATGGGCTCGCTGCTGCAAGGTTACGTCGAACAGTCCAACACCTCGATTGTGAATGAGTTCATTAACCTGATCCAGGCGCAGCGCGGTTATGAGGCCAACTCGAAAGTGGTCAGCGCCGCCGATCAGATGTACCAGCAGGTGAACCAACTCAGCCGATGATCGCCACCCTCACCTTCGCCGCATGCCTGGCCCTCAGCCCCGGTTCGTCGCAAATTCTGGCCGGCGACCTGGCGCCGGCGTGGCCGGCTTTGCTCACGCTCGCGCCGGACACACCGCTGGCGCCGGCCCCCATGCCGGGAGTGGCGCGCGTCTTCCGTCCCCTGGAACTGCGCCAACTGGCGGCCCGTTGGCATGTGAGCCAGGTTCCCGGCACTCCGCTTTGCGTGGCGCTCCCGGTGAAGACGCTCGACCCCCAGCGGCTGCTTGACGCGATGCGCCGGTCCTGGCCCGCTGCGGAGATCGAAATCCTCGATTTCAGCCGCCAGCCGGCGCCCGAGGGTCCGCTCGAGTTTCCCCGCTCCGCGCTGCGGCGCGAGGCCGGCGCGGCGCTCTGGAACGGCTGGATCGCCTGCGCGGTAAACCGCCGCTTCCACGTTTGGGCGCGAGTGCGCATCACCGAAAGCGTGCCGCGCGTGGTGGCGGCCGCCGAACTCCAGCCGGGGCGGCCGGTCACGGCGGCGCAGGTGGTTGCCGTAACGCGGCAGGAGTTTCCGGCCGAAGAGCCTTACGCGCGGTCGCTGGCCGAAGTCGTCGGCCTTTGGCCCCGCCGTCCCATCCCGGCGGGCGCGGCGCTGCGCACCGATCAACTCACCGAACCACAGGTGGTCAGCAGGGGCGACACGGTAGAAGTGGAAGTCCGCAACGGCGGAGCCTTCGTCAAGCTAGAGGGTATGGCGGAGAGCTCGGGCGCCGTGGGAGAGATCGTCTGCGTGCGCAACCCCTCTTCGCGCCAGCTCATTCGCGCGCGTGTCCTCGGGCCGGCCAAAGCCACGGTGGATCCCGCGCGGCGCGCGCCCCTCAACGGCCAACCGGAAAAGGAGCCTCAACCATGAGATCGATGCTCGCCCTGGCGCTCGTCGCCGCCTTGTGTGGCGCGGCGCCGATATGGGCCAAAAAGAAAAAGCCGGCCACGGCGGGCAGCAACCCGCTCAACCAATACGTGGCGGAGTCGGAGGCGCGCTCGGCGGTGGCGCCGCCGGCCTCGCCCGGTTCCATCTGGCAGGCGGGTTCGCGCCTGGCCGACGCGGCGCGCGATGTGCGGGCCAGCCAGGTCGATGATGTGCTGACCATCGTGGTGGCGGAGCAGGCGTCGGCGGTGTCGACCGGCGTCACCAAAACGTCGCGCGCCTCGAGCGCGGTCAACTCGGTCAACAACCTGGCGGGAATCAACCCGCCCGGAGGGTCGCTGGTGAACCTGGCCAACATGGCGGGCTCGTGGCAACTGAACGGCCAGGGCACCACCAGCCGCACCACCACGCTCACCACCACGCTCACCGCGCGCGTCACGCACGTGCTGCCCAACGGTGGCCTGGTGGTGGAGGCCTCCAAGGAGATCCAGGTCAATTCCGAGCACCAGCTCATCACCGTCCGCGGGGTGGTCCGCCCGGCCGACATCGATGCCACCAACAGCGTGCTGTCCTCGCGCCTGGCGCAACTCGAAGTCCACATCGACGGCAAAGGCGTGGTGGGCGATGCCATACGCCGGCCCAACTTCCTGTACCGGCTGATGCTGTGGTTATTGCCATTCTGATGAGAATCCGAATCTCGATCTCCGTTTGCATGGCGATCTCGCTCGCCGCCGGCGAGGCCGCCGCGGCGCGGCTCAAGGATCTGGTCACGATTGAAGGCGTGCGCGAGAACCAGCTCATCGGATACGGCGTGGTGGTTGGCCTCGCCGGCACCGGAGATACCCAGCAGACGACATTCTCCAACCAGAGCCTGACCAACATTCTGGAGCGCATGGGCGTGGCCGTCTCGCCCACCGCCATTCGCGTCAAGAACACGGCCGCCGTGATGGTGACGGCCACGCTGCCGGCATTTGCCCAACCCGGAATGAAAATCGATATCACCGCCGGGGCGATTGGCGATGCTCTCAATCTGCAAGGCGGGATTCTGGTCTTGACTTCGCTGCGCGGCGCCGATGGCCAGGTGTACGCGGTGGCGCAAGGTCCCGTGGTCACCGGAGGGTTCGCCGCCGGCCGCGGCGGGGCGTCGCAGACCGTCAATCATCCCACCGTCGGCCGCGGCCCCAACGGCGCCATCGTCGAGCGCCCGGCGCCCTCCATCGAGCCCAAGGCTGTCGTGCGCTTGCAGCTCCGGCAGTACGATTACACCACCTCGGCGCGCATCGTCGAGGCCATCAACAAGAAATTCGCCGGTCCAGCGGCGCTGGCCCGCACCGAGAACGCCGGCCTGGTCGCGGTGGCGATTCCGGCCGAATTCGCGGCGCGCTCCACCGAGTTCCTCGCCGAACTGGAAAACCTGTCCGTCGAAGCCGACCTTCCGGCGCGGGTGGTAATCAACGAGCGCACCGGCACCATCGTGCTCGGCAAGGACGTGCGCATCGCCCCGGTGGCTATTCTGCACGGCAAGCTGAGCGTCGAAATCCAGACCAACCTGGCGGTCTCGCAGCCGGAGCCGTTCTCGCAGGGCACCACCCAGGTGGTCCCGCAGAGCACGGTGGGCGCCAAGGAAGAAAAAGCGCGCAACGTGGTGCTCAAGCACGGCGCCACGGTGGAGGAACTGGTGCGCGCACTGGCGGCGATCGGCTCCACGCCGCGCGACGTGATCGCGATTCTGCAAGCCCTGCGCGCGGCGGGCGCTCTGGAAGCCGAAGTGGAGGTGATCTGACGCATGGATTCGATGCTGATCGCGCAGACGGCGGCCGCCCCGCCCGCCACCCCGTCGATCCCCAAGGACAGCGATCCGGCCAAGATCCAGGATGCGGCCCAGCAGTTTGAGGCCCTGCTCATCGGGCAGATCCTGGAAACCGTGAGCCAGGATGGCGGCTGGCTGGGCTCGGGAGAGGATTCCGCCTCCAGTTGCGCCAACGGCTTTGCACAGGAGCAACTCGCCGGCATGATGGCCCAGCAGGGCGGCTTCGGCCTATCCAAGCTGATCGCAGAAGGCCTGCAGCGGGCCGAGTAATCGTCAAGAAAAGGAGGGCCACGAATGAACACAGATAAACACGGATAAAACAAATCAGTGTGTTCACGTGCGGCTTCGACCTGTAGGGGCCGGGCACGCCCGGCCCGGCTACATGTGGAACACTCGTACGCTATCGGGCGCGCGAGACCGTATCTGCGAAACGACCGGCACTGCCACTCCTAACCGGGCAGTCTTGCCGGCTGCTGCCGATACCACTCGAGCGTTCGGCGCATGCCTTCCTCGAAGGAAAAGCGCGGGGCATGGCCCAGGTCGCGAACGGCGGCCGTGACGTCGGCCTGCGAGTCGCGCACATCGCCGGCGCGCGGTGGCCCATATTCGGGCGCGATACCGATGCCTTCGAGTTCCTGGACCAGCCGCCATGCCTGGTTGAGCGTGATGCGGCCGCCGTTGCCGGCGTTGTACATCCTGCCCGAAACATTCTTAGCGCTGGCTGCTTTGAGGTTCAGCTCGGCCACGTCTTCCACGAAGGTGAAATCGCGCGACTGCTCGCCGTCGCCGAAGATCACCGGCGCGCGGCGCTCCATGGCGCAGCGCAGGAAGATGGAAAGCACGCCCGAGTACGGGCTGGATGGGTCCTGCCGCGGGCCGTACACGTTGAAATAGCGCAGCGCCACAGTCTCCAATCCCCAGACGCCCGCAAACACGCCGCAATAATATTCGCCCACCAGCTTTTGCAGCGCGTAGGGCGACTTCGGGTTGGGAGGCATGGATTCGACCTTGGGCAGCACCGCCGTATCGCCATACGCCGATGACGACGCGGCGTAAACCACGCGCCCGGAGCCGCCCTCGCGCGCCGCGCGCAGCACGTTGAACGTGCCGTCGATATTGATTTCGTGCGATGGCACCGGGTCGTCGATGGACCGCGGCACCGACGGAATGGCGGCCTCGTGGAACACCACCGCCGCGCCGCGGATGAGCGGCGCGATTTCCTCGTAGCACCTAATATCGGCGCGCTGGAAGTCGATTCGCGTGCGGACCTCCTCGAGATTTCGCTCGTGGCCGGTGAGCAGGTTATCGATGACGACGATCTTTCGGGCGCCCGCGGCTGCGAGCGCGCGAACGATTTGCGAGCCGATGAACCCGGCTCCTCCTGTGACGACGTAGTGGCTCATGAGATTTTCGCGATGACGGATTTGAGATGGAGCAGCGATGCGGCGGCGATGCGTTCGCCCCCGTAAGAAAAATCGAAGGCTTCGAGCGAAATCCAGCCCTCGTACCCGCGCCGCGCCAGCACTTCGAGCACGGGCGCGAAATCGTACCCGCCGGTGCCGCAGTGCCGCCCGTCGAGCTCGTTCACGTGGACGTGGCGGATCAGGTCGAAGTAACGGTCCACCAGCGCGGCGTGCGGCTCTCGCTCGTCCACCGCGTTGTGTACGTCGAACATGGTGCGTATGGCCGAACTCGCAATCCGGCGCACAATGCCGGCCGCTTCCTCGATCGACTGCACCACGTCCGATTGCCCGATCGGCAGCGCCTCCACCAGCACCGTGACCGCGCGGCTTTCGGCGTGCGGCGCGATCGACGCGAGGCCATCGACGAAGTGGCGCGTAGCCTCGTCGCGGCCGATCCCGCCGGTCGAGGAACGCTGCTGCGGCGAACCGAAGACCATCACGCCGTCCGGCCCCAGGTCGGCGCAGAGATCGATCAGCCGGCGTATGTGATCCCAGCTCTTCTGCCGGAGGACATTATCCGGCGTGGTGACGTGCAGTCCCGGCGGGCTCATCATGAGCCAGTGCAGGCCGGCGAAGATGAGGCCCTCGGCAGCCATCACCGCGCGATAGTCGCGCCGCTCGGCCACCGAAATATCCGCCGGCCTCTCCGCCAGCGTGAACGGAGCGATTTCGATCCCCGCATACCCCGCGCGCCGGATAGCCTTCACCACCTCGGCGAACGGCCGCTTCTCGAACGCCTCGTTGCACATCGCGTGACGAAACCCGTACGGCATGAAACTCCAGTATAGGCGCGCGGGCGCCCACCAATCGGCATCGCTGGGGGCACGGAAGATAGCGATCCCTGGGAGGCGCCATCGCGTCCGATCAGGACACGTCCCGTCCCGGTTACGGGTTCCTTCCCCCCTGTTTTCCCCCCAAAGCTGTCTCGGATGACAAGCTGGCGCACCGCCCGATACGGGCAACACTTCGGGCCAACGGACGCATGGAACTTTCGGAAGTTGTTGATAACAATGAGGGGGCACCGAGGAGATTCGAGGCAGTCGAGCGACGAGATGATGTTAAGCCGTCGGGCCGATGAGATGATATTATTGCCGATGAGATAATATTATTAATGACGATGAGCAGATCTCTAGTCGCTGGAGAGCCGATCGAACTGTCGCACCAGGGTCCGGTGCGGCTTCGGGCGTTCCGGTCTGGTTCCAACTCTATGTCGCTCGAGTTGGGAATCGACTATGAGAAGGCTGAGATACCAGATCGGTTCTACTACGCAGACTACTGTGACGTGAAACGTGGCAGGGTTGGCGTCAACCTCATTTTCGGTAGGTTGGAGCCGGGGGGGCAACAACTCCGAACACAAGTCGAGATTGCCATGCCGGAAGATCAGTTCATGCGGCAGCTCTGGCGCAGTTCTAGGGACATGCACGAAATCGTGCGGAAGCGCGTTGCCGGCCAGTTGCCTCCAAGCGTTGAGGTCCTCCACACCGACAAGATTCAGGCGTTTAGAGCCAATAACGTTTTCATGGCGATGTTGGGGCACGAGGCGGTGATGGATTACTACTACATTTCGCCAGGCGACATTCACTTCGTGGCCGCGAAGAAGAGGAAAGATGTCCACCTTGAGCCCGTAATCCGCATCGCCCTAAACACTGCTATCATGTTTGAATTCTTTGAAAAGTGCCGTCCGGTGGCCGAAGAGCTTAAGGATTTGGAGACGGAAGATGCCGAAAGCTAGAACCTGGGATCTGGAGGAGGTTACGGAACGCCGCAAGGGAGGACGGTTCCGGGCTGCGGTGTCAACCGCAGCACAGACCATCATGATCGTCGGCCTCGCCTCGGCCCTCTCGCCAGTCGCCGTTAGCACCGTAAGCGCAGCTACTTCCGACTACAGCGTGATTAGCGTCACGCATAACAGTCTTCCGGCTGCCACCCGGGCGAGACGCGGCCCACGAGGAGAATTTGATCCAGACGTACAGCACGGAATCTCGACGGCCCGCCTTGGGCAAGGGAGACCCGCGTTTTTCCGGGGCACTGATCCAGAGGAAATCGACGATGTTGACCTACCACTGCTGTGACGCCGGTTGAAAAGTGGCCGCAGATCTTTACGAAGCAGTTCCACCACAAATTTCGCAAGGGGACATACTGAGGAGGGTTCCGCATGCCTACCTGCCACATCCCTTGACGAAGCTCCGGTCCCTCGGGGAGAACAAATACGAGGCAGAACCTGAGCCCTTCTCAGAGTTCAACGAAAAACAGGGTGAACTTGTCGCTGCAAACTGCAAGCGGCGAATTGCGCTTCTGCTTACACCCGACTGCGAGATAGACAAGGATAATCGCCGCTGGCTGGTGTGCCCAATCAAGCCACTGGCCGACCTTTCAGGCAAGTTCCAAGACAGCATTAAGAGAAACCGCGTGGTCTCTGCCTTGTTTCTGCCCGGACATCTTGAGCTGTTCCCGGATGGTTACGCCGACTTCAACCAAATCACTACCCTGGAACCCGCGGTTGTTCGGCAGGCTGAAAGAGTCGTTTCCTTGAGCGACATCGGACGGATTGCCCTGTACAAGCAATACGTCCGGTGGTTTACTCGCTGGACCTTACAAGACATCACGTGTCCGAATTGCTTCACCAGTTTCGATCCCACGATAACACTAAAGGTGCGGAACCCATGACCAATAACGCACGACTCCAGAAACCAGAGGCCCGAAGGAAGAATGTCACTTTGGTTGTCGACGAGGATCGGCTCCTGGCGGCCAGAAAGGTCGCACTCGATCAGCGATCCAGCGTGAATCAACTGGTGCGAGAGTATCTGGCGGCGCTGGTGGAGGAACCCAGCCGCAGGCGGCTAGCCCGGGCGAGGTTGACCGCGGCGTTCAAAACAGGTCTTGTCGATGTTGGCGACCGGAAATGGAGCCGTGACGAACTCTACGACCGGCGAGAGGCGCCGCGCTGAATCGACCTCGCGTCGCCCGGCGCCGAATAATTCAGCCGGGCGCCGGCCGGATCATCCTTCGCGGCAAGCCGCGTTGATGTTCTGGCTTTCGAGCACGCGTTTCGGCGCCCCATGCCTGGCGACGCTGATCATCGCGCGGCCCACGCATTCGGTTGTGGTCACGTACTTGGGGCCGAGCGTCTTCAAGACCGGATAGAGCGGCCCAATGACCGCATACACTCTCCTCAGCCACTTCGTCTTCGGGACCACGCCGTGCATGGGCCGGATGAATCCCGGACGGAACATGTAAGCCGCTTGGAATGGCAGCTTGAGCAAGGCGTTCTCGGTCTCGCCTTTGACGCGCGCCCACATGCTGCGGCCGCGCCCGGAACTGTCCGTTCCGGCTCCCGAGACATAGATGAAAGTCATGCTCGGATTTTGGCCGGCGAGCGTACGCGCCACCGACAGTGTGAGGTCGAGCGTTACGCGGCGATAGTCCGGCTCCGCCATGCCGAGTGACGAAACGCCTAGGCAGAAGAAGCAGGCATCATAACCGGAGAGCTGGTCCTCAATGGCGGAGAGATCGGAAAGGTCTTGCCGGACGATTTCGCGCAGCTTCGCGTGGCGCTGTGCAGCCGGCGCGCGGACAAGCGAGAGAACGGACTCCACCTCGGGATCGAGCAAGCATTCCCGCAGAACGCCTTGCCCCACCATTCCCGTCGCGCCAAAGAGGATTACCCGCATGCGATTCGCCGGAGCGTAGCGGCACGCTGACGCCACCGGCGCCTGAGCACGCTACGGACGCAATACGACTAATTTAGCAATATCGATGAGGGAGAAACGGGCGTCGCTGAAGGGCGCAGTTCTCTTCCGCCGTGCAGCGGGTCCGGGGTTAGTCCGTGCCGTTTACGAACGAAGCAGCGCGGCCTCTTCGAGCGTGATCTCTTCCGGACCGCTCTTTTCCTGGTCTTTCTTTTGTGCCCGCTTTGCAGCCTTATCGCGCTGTTTTTCGGCGCGCGCCATTTCTTTCTGCCGTTTCTGGAAGGTAGTACGCGATCGGGTGGCCATAGGCTGTCTCCTTTTTCTGCTCTCTACTCGGCTCGAACCGCCGTCATCGAATGCACACGAACTCCGGCGAGACCCGGAAGCGGCACAAACCGGAACCGAGTCCGCGCGAGAAGAAAACCAGGGCGGCAGTTGCGAGCGCCGCCCCTAGTCTGATTTTACCTTACCAGCGCTTGTTTTGCCTGCCGCCACCACCGCCGCGGTATCCACCGCCGCCGCCGCCGCGGTCTTCCTTCGGCCGGGCCTCGTTGACATTCAGCGCCCTGCCATCGAGTTCCCTGCCGTTCAGACCGGCAATGGCCGCATCGGCCTCGGTCGCCACGCTCATCTCCACGAATCCAAAGCCCCTGGCACGCCCGGTCTCCCGGTCGGTCACGACGTTGACACGGTCCACCGTGCCATATTCCTCAAACATGGATCGAACCGCATCTTCGGTAGCCCCGAAGCTGAGATTTCCAACGAAAATATTCTTCAATTAAGATCTTCTTTCTGAAATTTGCAGAGCAGCGAATCGCGGGCAGGATAGACGGTTGTGCCGGACTATGCGAGAGACCTCAATTAGCGGAACTGTCAAACTACACACCGATGGTAACACGAAACCGCCACCATCGCGCGATTTAAATTACCTCCGCGGGGACTCCACGAGACTGGCAGATCGTTCGGGCGCGATGCGCGTATGTGCTTTCCCGTACGCTCGATCGCGACCGGTGTCACATCTCGGCAAGCGCGGCGGTGCCGCTCTCTACGGCCGCTGCCTGATCCTTGCGCCGGATCGCCCTCACCATGGTCTTCACATGCGGTATCGCACGCGCGGCCCTTTCGTAAACCGGCACCAGCGCTGGCGCTCGATTCAAAGCGTCCGTCCGGTAGCCCTTGTACAGTGGCCGGGCCATTTGGTGCATTTCATACAGACATTCGCCGCCCGACTCTACGTGATCGTCCCATCCGTCCTTATCCGGGCTCTGTAGCGATCGCACCATTCCGCGTAGAAGAACCTTCGTGCTGTCATATAACATAGGATTACCCGTTCCCCTTGACGAAGTTACTTCCCCGGGCCGATTAGGGCGCCGGGGTAAATCCGTGGCGAGCACTGTGTTGTTGAGTTAATTGTATTGTAGCACATGCGGGACAGTGCAGTAATCCGCCTGGGCTAGGCTTTTATATCGCGCACCCGTAATCCGCCGCGATCGTTGCCCTCGTAGAGCCGCGAAAGAACGCTCCGACCACCCCGTGTGCGGCTCCGTACCATCCCGGTTTCCGCACCAAAAGCATTCCCGGCAATGATATCCTTTACCAATCGGTCATAAGGAGGGTTACCCATGAGTTCGAATACCGACCCCGCGCCATCCGCCGCGCTTGCGCCCGGCACAGTCGCTCCGGATTTTCGATTGCCGAGCACACCCGATCAGCTCGTTTCCCTGCACGAGTTCCGCGGCCAGCCAGTGGTCCTGGTGTTTTACCCGGCGGATTGGAGCCCCGTGTGCGGCGATCAAACCGCGCTGTACAACGAGCTCCTGCCGGAGTTTCACCGTTTTGATGCCGAGTTGATCGGCATCTCCGTCGACGGCGCCTGGTGCCATCTGGCGTTCGCGCAGGAGCGCAAGCTGCACTTCCCGCTGTTGGCCGATTTTGAGCCGAAGGGGGCTGTGGCTCGCCAGTACGGTGTCTATCGCTCCCAGGACGGTTTCTGCGAACGCGCTCTTTTCGTCATCGATGCGCAGGGAGTCATTCGATGGAGCTACGTCTCGCCGGTCGGTGTCAACCCGGGAGCCGACGGGATTCTGGCCGCGCTGGAGGGCCTCCCGTCAAAGGAGAAAAAGCAATGACCGCACCTTCTTCGGCCAGGCTCACTCTGCCCGTGACCGATCGGGACCACATTCAGGGGTCGCCGGAAGCGGCGGTCACTTTGGTCGAGTATGGCGACTACGAATGTCCGCACTGCGGCCGCGCCTACCCCATCGTGGAGGCGCTCCGCCAGAATCTCGGCGACCGGTTGCGGTTTGTCTTTCGCAATTTTCCGCTGACGCAGGTCCATGCGCACGCCGAGATGGCGGCTGAAGCCGCGGAGGCGGCAGGAGCGCAGGGCCGCTTCTGGGAGATGCACCACGCCTTATTCACTCACCAGAATGCGCTCGATTCCGCGCACCTGGTGCAGTACGCGGGCCGCCTCAGGATCAATGCGGCACAGCTCGGCGAAGCGCTCGCGGCACACACGTTTCGCGAACGCGTCCGCGAGGATTTCATGAGCGGCGTCCGCAGCGGAGTGAACGGCACCCCCACGTTCTTTATCAACGGCCGGCGGCATGACGGGCCGTTTGATCTGGAGGCGCTGACGGAGGCGGCTGAGGGAGTGGCGGGGTAAACGGGCGGGCCGAGTGTTGTGAGGGCGGGCAAAACTCCTGGCTTCGTGTTAT
>Ga0326727_10004788_pt1 | contig 39812 bp, 33 predicted proteins | sample MB2enrmetagenome_FD_207643 | JGI IMG/M metagenome (GOLD analysis project Ga0326727, IMG submission 207643) | Lab enriched peat soil microbial communities from McLean, Ithaca, NY, United States - MB29MY | ecosystem: Environmental > Terrestrial > Soil > Wetlands > Peat | place: USA: New York...
CGGGGATGAAGCCACGATCTCAAGTGGGTTCCATCAAGTTGAGGGTGCCCCCGGTCCCTGGCATTTGGGGACCGGGGATGAAGCCACGATCTCAAGTGGGTTCCATCAAGTTGAGGGTGCCCCCGGTCCCTGGCATTTGGGGACCGGGGATGAAGCCACGATCTCAAGTGGGTTCCATCAAGTTGAGGGTGCCCCCGGTCCCTGGCATTTGGGGACCGGGGATGAAGCCACGATCTCAAGTGGGTTCCATCAAGTTGAGGGTGCCCCCGGTGCGGGGTCCCCAACGAATGATTTGTATTCGTTGGGGTGGCGATCCCTCGCTTTTGGGGACCGGGGATGAAGAGCCGGCCTGTCGGTAGCGCATCCACTCGGGAAGTTGCCCGGCAGGCGGCCCCGATCTCAAGAGGGATCTTATCAAGTTGAGGCGACCGGGGAGATCTCAAACCCAACCCCACGTTTGGAAGACCCTCAACCGCCTGACCCCGCCCCCCGCCCACCGGCTCGTCAAGCGCACATTCCCGATCCCGCTCCATGTAAAGCACTTCCAGTTGCGGGCAATTTATCCCATTCGGCGCACAATACTAAGTGTGAATGGAATGCGGTCACTGAAGATGAAGACATACACGACTCACGAGTCACGAACCACGAATCCCAACCGCTGCGCTCCGCATCGCCTTTTTTTCCCTGCTGATCTGTTTTTTCCAAAATCCACGCAGAATCTGTACGGCTGGAGTCCGCTCCAGCATGATCAACAACTTAGAGAGCATTTCCCCCTTCACGGCTGTACAGAACCCGTACAGATTCTGTGCAGATGCGCGCAGTTTCTGTGCCGGCGGGGGCTCTGTTATACCTGATTCATGCGTTGCTTTATCGCGCGGTGCGCGGTTGCCGCTGCCTCCGTGCTGACTCTGGCGTCTTTCCTCTCTGCGCAGCAGCCTCCCGACACCTTTCGCTGGATGGACTTCCACAATCCAAAAGACCAGGACATCGTCGTGTGGGTCACGCGCTCTCTCGCCGTCGATGACTGGTCGGCCATTCGCGAGATCGGCGTAAAGTACGATGCGGCGCTGGTGGTGACCACCCATCGCGCTACGCCGCAATCGCTGCCCGAGGACGACACCTTCAGCGTTTGGAGCGTTTCGCTCACCAGCCACGACATCGCGCTCCTGTTGAGCGGCGTGAACCTGCGCATCCTCGACTGGGAGCGGTTCGCCGACGGCTTCCTGGAGGATTTGACCGCGCTCTACGACGATTGCCGCAACTGCGCCGCCACCACCTACTTCACCGCGTTCTACTACGACGCCACGCAACACGGGTGGGCCGCGCGCTGGATACGGGGCGGCAAGGGCGTGCCGGTTTGGAACACGAGCCCGCCTTCGGGCGTTGCCCTGGCGCAGCTCTACGAGCTTGCCGCCGAGGGCGACGGCCACACCTCCCTCTACATCTGGAGCCACATTGAAAACGGCAAGCAGAAGCCGCCCCAGGACTACATCTTCCGCTTCGACCGCGACCCATTCAGCGGCCTCGACCGCACGGTGGAGCTCAGCAGCAAGGAGCTGGGCGCGATCGAGCTGCGCATCTGCCGCGGCCAGGACGCGGTCGGGGGCGTCTTGCGCGGCCAGGATTCTGAGATCTGCGCGCAGCTGGTTCCGCGCGCCGAGCGCCACCCGGTAACCACGCCGCCAGCCAACAATCACGGCCGGATGGGCTCCTCGGCGCCGCGGCGCTGATTTTGAGCCCTGAGTGGTCAATTGGAGACAGTTTGGCCCCCACTCCTCAGATAGCATTCAGGCGAAATGGAGGGTGCGATGAACCGTCTTAATCGAATTGCGCCATGGATTTGGTTCGCCGTCGTGGCTGCTTTCTGCTGGGCAGTAGGTTACACGATACTGGCTCCAATTATTCCAACTGTCAGTGCGAGTACCTTGGGCGCTCAGCAGCAGGCGCCCCCTGACCAGGGGCCCGACCCGGCAGCCGTCAATCAGGCGCCGGCTGGGCCGTCTTACACTACTGAAGCTCCGCCGCCTGCTGGCCAGCAAGGCAACCCCGCTGCTGAGCCCGAAGATTCAAATTACGCCGATCAACCCGTGGCTAACTCGGCGGAGGCTCCGCCGCCGCTGCCCGAGTACGTTCAGCCGCCGTGCCCCGGCGATGGCTACCTCTGGGAGCCCGGTTACTGGGCCTGGTCCCCGTCCGGCTATTACTGGGTTCCCGGCGCGTGGGTCGAGGCCCCGTATTCGGGCGCGCTGTGGACACCGGGCTACTGGGGCTTCTACACCGGCCGCTATTGGTTCCATCCCGGCCATTGGGGCTCCCACATCGGCTACTACGGTGGCATCAACTACGGTTTTGGCTACATTGGCTTCGGCTACGAAGGCGGCTACTGGAATGGGGGCCGCTTCACCTACAACCGTGTCTATAACAACATAAACGAGCGCAGAGTGCACAACGTGTATCGCTATGACGCTGGCAATCGTGCGGTCGCCAATCGCGAATCAGAGAACCGCGAATCCTCCAATCGCGAAAACAACAACCCTCGCGCAAGCTTCCATGGCGGGACGAGCGGCACTCAAGTGCGGCCGCGGGAATCCGAGGCGGCAGCATGGCGCGAGCCAACTGCTCCGCGCATGAGCACACAGGTGCAGCACGAGCAGAAGTTCCAGTCGAATCGGGGGCAATTTGCGAACACCAATCACGGCCAGCCAGCCAAACCGGCCGTCAGCCGGCCGATTCGGGCGGACCGCAACGTGAAGCCCACGACGCAGAATCAAAGTCACGGAGGGCAGCAGGGAGAACATCGTCGGTAAGGTCGCGCCGCTCACGCGGACTCCTATCGGGCAGGGCTTGCGCGCCTCAGGTTTCAAACTCCTGAGGTGCGCGGCCCTGACATCGCTCTCGCGGAAATCATAAGAGCCCGATGTTGGCGAGAGCCGGCATGAGCCTCTCTCTGCCATAAGAACTCGTACTGCCACCAGGTTGCGCGCTCAGCGCGTCGGGCGCCACCCGGTGACCACGCCGCCGGCCAACAACCGAGGGCGGATGGGGTCCTCGGGCGCGCGGCGTTGATTTTGCTCCCACAATGTTCAATAGAGGACAGCTTTCCCTCGCACGCACCAGATAGCATCCCATTCAGAAGAGGTGTGCAATGAGTCATTTCCCTGGATTTGAGCGAGCTTCCTTATATGCCCTGGCAATCGTGTTCCTGACCGCTGGATGTCATTCGAATCCTGCCCCGGCGACCGCGGATACGAACCAGGCGGGTGCACAGAACCCAGCTTCGGACCCGTCGACAGCCAACCTGGCCCCTGTTGTTTTGGACTCAAGCGCTCAGATGACTCCGACTTCCAGCGCTCAGGAAAATGCCCCGGCACCTCAGACAAACAGTGCCCAGCAGAGCCCTCCGCCGACTAACCAGAGCAATCCCTCTTACCAGTCGTCCGATCAGTCTTCGCAAGATCCGGGTTACGGACAGCAGCCGGTAACCTACGCTCCCCAGCCACCGCCGCCGTTGCCGCAATACGAGCAACCGCAGGCCCCCGGAGACGGCTATCTGTGGACGCCCGGCTATTGGGCCTGGTCTCCAGGGGGCTATTACTGGGTGCCCGGCGCCTGGGTTGAGGCTCCCTACGAGGACGCGCTCTGGACCCCCGGCTACTGGGGCTTCTGGCATAACCGCTACGGCTTTTACCGTGGCTACTGGGGACGGCACATCGGCTACTATGGCGGCATCGATTACGGCTTCGGCTATATCGGCTTCGGCTATCAGGGCGGCTACTGGGGCGGCGGCCACTTCAACTACAACCGCTCCGTCAATAACGTGAACATCTCCAGCGTGCATAACGTCTACAACCGCACCGTGATCGAGAACAACAGGGGCGGGGAGCGTGTAAGCTTCAACGGCGGATCGGGTGGAATCCAGGTGCGGGCGCGGCCCGCGGAACTGGCAGGGCTGCATGAACAGCATGCTCCGCCCATGAGGGCGCAGCTCGAGAATGAACGTGCTGCCAGCACAAACCGGGCCCAGTTTGAGAGAGTCAATCATGGCCGCCCGGCCAGCGTGGCCGTCAGCCGGCCGCTTGCAGCCGATCGCAACGTGAGGGCGCCGATTGCACAGCCACAACGCGAGATGCAGCAGCGTCAGGCCGCACAGCCGCAACGCCAAATGCAGCAGCGTCAGACCGCGCAGCCGCAACGCGAGATGCAGCAGCGTCAGGCCGCGCAGCCACAACGCCAAATGCAGCAGCAACAGCGGCAAGCTGCTCCGCAGCGGGAGGCAGCTCCGCAGCGGCAGGCTGCTCCGCAACGGGAGGTAGCTCCGCAACGGCAGGCTGCTCCGCAACGGGAGGCTGCTCCGAAACGGCAGGAGGAACAACATCCCAAGTAGTAGCGCCTCGCAGGGCATCCGCGGCGAATTCTGCGGATTTCACGGCAATGGGTGCGCCCCTTACTGCGCTGTCAGAACCCGGACAGCCACCAGGTTGCGCACCCAGCGCGCCGGGCGCTTTTCGCCCGTGGCCACCAGCTTGAGCGGCCCTTCGTCGGCGATCGGCTTGCCGTTTTCGCTGTCGGCTACCAGCACGGTCGCATCGTGCACGTCGGGAGTGATTTCGCCCAGCGAGTACACCACCTCGTATCCGTCTGACCCGGCGGCAACCGCGTACATCCTGAATTGCTTGCCGTGCGGCTGATTGGGCACACCCAGCTTCACCAGCAGATCGATGAGCGGCACGCCCGCATAGGTTTCGCTGGCGTTGGTATGCAAGTTGAAAACAGTGACGGTGGTGTGGGGCAGCGCAGCCAGCGTGGCAGCGGTCCAGGTGGCGGACTTGTAGCCGAAGGTAATAACCAGCGGCCCGGCCGGCCCAGCGGGCTTGTGCGTGCGCATCTCGCCCATCTGGTTCATATCGCCCATGGGCATCTGGTCATGCTGGTTTTGCGCTGGCGCGGTGGGCGCCGGCTGCACCTGGTTGCCGCCGGCAGGCGCGGGTTGAGACGGCTGGCTCTGCGCCGCAGCCGCTGCCGGAATCGCGAACGCCGCCAACAAGACGGTCAAGCCGCGTAAATCGCGCATCATGAATCCCTCCCGCCATTCATCGTATACTGGGGCCATGTCGATCGTGCGCAACGCGGCTGCAATCGCCAAAGGCATGAGCATCACCTTCCGCGAGATGCTTGAGCCCACGCAGGTCGAGAACTACCCTGACGGCCCGGGCCCGCTGCGCGGCGCGGTTTTTGAACAGCGCTTCCGCGGCGCACACGTGCTCGAGCGCGACGAAAACGGCCTGGAAAAGTGCGTAGCGTGCTTTTTGTGCGCGGCGGCCTGCCCCTCGAACTGCATCTACATTGAAGCGGCTGAGAACACCTCGGACCACCGCATCTCGTCGTCGGAGCGTTACGCAAAGGTCTACAACATCGACTACAACCGCTGCATCTTCTGCGGCTATTGCGTTGAGGCCTGCCCCACTGACGCCATCACCCACGGCCACGGATTTGAGCTGGCCACGCTGAACGCCACTAATCTGGTGATGCGCAAAGAAGACATGCTGGTGCAGATCGAGGCGCTGACGGCGGGAAAGTAAACTCGCTGTTGTGGCAGGAATACTGCATGAGATTTACAAATGTAGTGTGATTTTGTACACATATTCTGTGGACTCGCGTCTCTAATGTAGTTGGGGAACAGATGAAAGATCTGCTGAAAACCTCGGTAGTCCTGGTAGTCGCCCTCCTGACTGCGCAGCCAGTTCTCTCCAGTCTGAACTGCGCGGCCGGGTTGGCTCCTGCCTGTGCGCCTGGTTGTCCTATGGCAATGGCGAGTATGGCTCCCGACTGCCCCATGACGGGCATGACGGCCGAGGGGGGCTGTTCACAGAACTGCTGCACGCAACGTACGATCGACGCCGTTCTGCCGCAGGCCGCGCCTGACAAATCCAGAATTACCCTCCACATTCCGGTTGCCGTATTATCGAGCGCCTTTGCTGCTGCCGGGCTGGAAAAACCGGCCGCGATTTCGCTCGATATCCGCGCCGACTCGCCTCCGCGATACATCCTGAATCGCGTCTTCAGAATCTAGACCACTCCTTGACATTCATGTGCACTGAAGCGGCCTCAATTTGAGGCCTCACCGTTACACGCACTCCAACATGACGAATATCGTCAAGGAGAAGAAACAAATGAAGCGTACTCTTGCATTGATCTCGTTCGCAGTCGTTCTCGCCGTCACCGCAATCGCACAGGCGCCCGCAGCCAAGGCGATCTACTGCCACAACTGCTGCCAGGGCGGGTGCGGCCAGACCTGCTGCCAGGACGGCTGCACCGATAGTTGCTGCCAGAGCAAGTAAGCTCTAACCCGGGTCCGGGATCACCGCGTGATCCCGGACCCGCAAACTCACCTTCCTTCCGGCGAAACATCCGAGGCCTTTTCTGCATCGATTGCGCTGACCCCTGACCCCTGAACCCTGAACCCTGACTTTACCCAGCCCCCGCCAACAGCCCCCGTTCGCGCAGCTCGGTGACCACGCGTTCCACCTTCCAGTCCAGTACACCGGTTCCATCCACGATCAGGTCAGCGTGCGCGGCCGAGGGCCGCACGTAAGCCACACTCGAAGGGTGAACCGTGGCCTCGTATTGTTTCTTCACTGACTCCGGCGTGCGGCCGCGCTGCTCGATGTCGCGCTTGAGGCGCCGCTCAAAGCACAGCTCGTCCGGCGTATCGATATACACGCGCAGGTGATAGAGCGGCAGCAGCTCGGGATAATAGAGGGCGAAAAGCCCCTCAACGATCAGAAAGGGACCCGCTTTGACGTGCTCGGTGCGGTTGTTGACGCGTGTGTAGGTGGCAAAGTCGTAGACGGGCCGTTCGATGGCTTCGCCGCGAGCCAGGGCGGCCACCTGCCTGGCAAGCAGCGGGCTCTCGATGAGCGCGGGATCGTCGAAGTTTTGCCGGGTGCGCTCTTCGAAAGGCATATGGCCGAGGTCGAGGTAGTAATTGTCGAGATGGAAGTGGATACCGCCCAGGGTGCGCGCCATCTCGGCGGCCAGGGTGGTTTTGCCCGAGCCCGAGCAGCCGGCAATGCCGATGGCCACCGGCGGAAACGGGAGCTTGCGCTCTTTTGCGCCCTGGAGACAGGAACTCACGGTTCGCTTTCTACCGCCCGAGCAATGCGCGGCGCCAGCCGCTTGAGCAGCGCGGCCAGCCGGTGTTCAACCTGCCGGCCAGCCTCAAAGACCTCCTGGTGGCTGAGCTGCTTTGAGCCCAGGCCGGCGGCCAGGTTGGTGACGCACGAGATGCCAAGCACCTCGATGCCCATGTGCCGGGCCACGATAGTTTCAGGCACGGTGGACATGCCCACCAGCGTTGCGCCCAGGGCGCGGAAGGCGCGAATCTCGGCCGGCGTTTCGAAACTGGGACCCGGCGTGGCCAGATACACGCCCTCGGCGAGGGTGAATCCCTCTTCCGACGCCGCTTCCTGCGCAAGAGGGCGGAGCGCCTTGCTATAGGCTTCGGTCATGTCGAAGAAGCGCAGCCCGGCGCCATGCCTCACAGCAAAGCGCGGCTCGTTGGGCCCGATGAGCGGGTTGAAACCCATTTGGTTAATGTGGTCGGCCAGCAGAACCAGCTGGCCGATCTCGAGCCCTTCGGCAATGCCGCCGGCTGCATTGGTCAGCACCGCGGCGCGAATACCCAGCGTGCCCAGAACCCGCATGGGAAAGGTGACCTGCGCGGGCGTGTAGCCCTCATAGTAGTGCACGCGGCCCTGCATCACGGCTACGGGAGTTTCGCTTAGCAGGCCGGCCACGATGCGCCCCGAGTGGCCCTCAACCGTGGACTGCGGAAAGTGAGGAATCTCGGCGTAGGGCACTATCACCGGATCGGCGACGGCTTCAGCCGCCGCGCCCAGCCCCGAGCCCAACACCATGCCGACTCGCGGGGCAAGCCCGTCCAGCTTGATCTTGAGAAAGGCCGCAGCCTCCACAACCTGGTCGTAGTAGCTCATATTGAAACCGTCGCTGCGCTCTCGACATTGTACAAGGGTGGCGACAAACGCATCGGCACCGAGTCATCGAGAAGTTCGCAACAAACAGTGTTTCCACTTGAAAGCCTGATGCTTGTGTCCCTGAAACACGGACGGAACAGGGGCCTTCAGGCCCGGAAAACTGCCGCAAGAGGCTACCAGCTAACAGCCAAGAGCTGAAGGCTTATCCCGCCACCGGCCAGTCTTCCGGCGACACCGTGACCGTGGCGCAGCCCATGGCGTAGTTGAACCAGTAGTGCTCGGTGGTGGCGTTGGCAAAGAACCCCTCCACGCTGCGCCGCCGAACGAACGCCTCAACAAACCCGCGCGGGCCATAGAGCAGCGTAAAGAAGCTGTCCCAGTCCACGGTGAACAGGAACGACGCATCTTCGGGCAACAGGCTGCCGCGGGCGGGGAAGGCGTCGGCGCGGTCTTTGAGCCGGGCCACGTTGAACGGCAGCACGGGGTCGACCGAGGGAAATTCGGGCACAAAGATCAGGCTGCTTTTGCCGGCCGCGTCAAAAGCGTCGAGAATGTCAGGCTGCAGCAGCGGCTCAAAACAGCCCTCATTCGGCATCCACACGTTGCCGGCCTCGAGGAACCGCTGCAGCCTGTCGCGCGCGGCAAAGTCGCCGAACTCCGGATAGATGGCGGCGATCGACGTGAGCAGCGCATGGTTGAGCCCGGCGGCGCCGCGCAGGCCGGTTTGCGCGGCTACTTCAGCCCAGCGCACCTTTTCGCCGGCGGCAAAGATCTGTTCTTCGCTGGGGTACTGGCGGGTGGCTTGCCACGACAACCGGTCGGGCACGCGCACAAACGGATGCAGGATGACGTAGAGCGACTCGAACCGGCCTCCATAGGCCTCAATCAGGGGCGCGTCGCTTGGCGGATAGACAAATTCTTCGTAGCGCACGCGACAGGATTTCAAAGGTCGGTCCGGGGCGCTGTGAGCGCGGGCACTGAGCTTTGCCGAACCTATACCCGAACGGTACAGTGAGGATGCAGGCGTAGACGATTGCCGCGACGCACAGGAGGTCCACCCAGCATGTGCCGCAACATCAAAATGCTCTTCAACTTCGATCCGCCGGTGACCGGCGACGAGGTTCGCTCCGCGGCGCTGCAGTATGTGCGCAAGATCAGCGGGTTTAACTACGGGGACCCCGCAGACAGGTCTTCGTCTGCGGGGCGGAAGAAACCGTCGAAGGCAAACGAGGCGGCGTTCAACGCAGCCATCGACGAGGTCGCGGCAGCATCAATGCGCCTGCTGTCGGCGCTCCAGACCACTGCGCCCCGGCGCAATCGCGAAGATGAGGCGGCGCGGGCGAAGGCTCGAAGCGCCGCAAGGTTTGGGGGTTGAACATTATCGCGCATCTCGCCGTGAGAGGTTTTGTAAAAGGGCACGACTGGTAGGTCAGGGCTTGAGCCCTGACTGCCGCAAAGCCACCAAAACGATTGCGGGCTTTAGCCCCTGAGGGATGTTTTTGAGTATCGATCAATTGAGAACTCGATTCGTCATACACCGCTCGGCGCACAGGCCGCGCAAGGGAGAGAACGACGCATGAGGCAGATTGTCGCCATTATTTTCGGACTTGGGCTGGTGGGCAACGCGCTGCTCTTCGTGCCCCAGGCTATCGCGCTATGGCGCAAGAAGACCGATGAGGGCGTATCGCTGGTGACCTTCGGCGGATTCAGCGTGCTGCAGGTGGTGGGCATCGTGCACGGCGTTTTCGAGCACGACTGGTCGCTCATTCTCGGCATGGCGGCAAGCCTGCTTACCTGCGGAACGGTGACGGGGCTGACGGTGTTTTATCGGGTGAGGAGGTTGCGCGCGTAGGAACGGCCTCACCCCAGAAACATCCCCGCAATTGACGCGCTGATCAGGTTCGCCATGGTTCCCGCCAGCATGGCGCGCACACCCAGTTTGGCTAGGTCGTTGCGGCGTTCGGGCACCAGCGCGCCGATGCCGCCAATCTGCATGCCGATCGATCCCAGGTTCGCGAATCCGCACAGCGCAAATGTGGCGATGGTGAACGAGCGCGGCGACAGCGCGGCCTTTTGCGCGCCGAGGCCGATGTACGCTATCACCTCGTTCAGCGCCATGCGCGTGCCCAGAAGGTTGCCGATGGCGCTGCAGTCGTGCCAGGGCACGCCGATGAGCCAGGCCACGGGCGCGCCCACGTAACCCAGAATCTGGCCCAGGCTCGATGGGAACCAGGCAGCGCCGCCGTGAATCCAGGCAAGAATCATATCGAGCAGCGCCACCAGCGCGAGAAAGCTGATGAGCATGATGCCCACGTTCATGGCCAGCTTGCCGCCGTCGATGGTTCCGCGCGCGATGGCGCCGATAAAGTTCTCATCCTTGTGCAACTCGTCTTTGGGGATGATGACCTTGCCCTCGGTGGCCGGAATCTGCGTTTCAGGCACAAGCATCTTGGATAACAGAATGGTTCCCGGCGAGGTCATGATGACGGCCGAAAGCAAATGGCGCGCCTCGACGCCCTGCGAGATATACATGGCCATGATTCCGCCCGAGACGTGCGCCATGCCGCTGGTCATGATGGTCATCAGCTCGCTGCGCGTGGCCTTCGAGAGAAACGGCCGGATGGTGAGCGGCGCTTCGGTCTGGCCCATGAAAATCGAGGCCGCGACGTTCATGCTTTCGGCGCCCGAGATGCGCATGGTCTTGAGCATGATCCAGGCCATGCCGCGAATGATGATCTGCATGAGCCCGATGTGATATAGCACCGCGAAAAACGCCGAGATAAAGATGATGGTGGGCAGAACCTGAAAGGCGAAGATGGCGCCCGAGTTGGAGCCGAGCAGCTTGCCGAAAGCGCCGGAGTTGGGCAGCCCGAGCTGGCCGAACAGCACCTGGGTGCCCGCAAACGTGGCCGAGAGCATGTTGGTAACCACGTCGCCGGCCCAGCGCATCACGCGCTGGCCGAAGTCGAAGCGCAGCACGAGAAAGGCGAATGTGAACTGCAGCCCAATGCCCCAGGCAATGGTCCGCCAGCGAATATGTTTGCGGTCGGTTGAGCCGAGGTAAGCCGCGCCGAGCACGGCAAGGATTCCCAGGATTCCTGTAAATCGACCCAAAGCGTTCCTCCCGAAAAACAGTGATCAGTGGTCAGTGATCAGTGAACAGAGACGCAGTGAAGCACTTGAGCAGTGAAGATCAATTAGTGGACAGTGTAACGCGCCAAAGCGCGAGTTCCGCCGCGGGCGCGCTTGAGTTCTGGCCGGATCCAGCGGCAAAGCGAGGCCTGATGATCACTGACCACTGAGAAATCTCTCGGCATCCTCGCGCGCAATCACGCGGCTTACCAGTTGCGCTACCGCTGCTTTGGGCAACTCTTTGGAGATGAGGATTGCTGCGCGGAGAATGGCCTGCGGCTCGTCGAGCATTGACTCATTGGTCGCATAGATGGTCGCGATGGGCTCACCGGCCTCGACGTGCGCTCCGCGCCGCGCGTGGAAGACGATACCGGCGTGCGGGTCGACTGGCTCACCGGCTCTCTCACGGCCTGCGCCGGTGCGCTGCACCGCCCATCCCAATGCGGTTGTATCCATGCTTTGAACCACGCCGCTCTCCCACGCATCGACCACGCGCGTTGCGCCGGGCTTGTGGAATGCCGCGGGATCGTCGAAGACGCCCACGTCACCGCCCTGTGCATCGATCATTTTGAAAAAAACCGCCAGCGCCGAGCCGTCGGTCAAAGCCGCTTCAGCCAGTTGATAACCCGATTGCGGCGATGCTGCCTTGCCGCCGAGATGGATCATCCATCCGGCCAGAATCAGCGAGAGCTCGCGCAGATCTTCAATCGCAGCGGGCCGGTTGCCGCGCAGTAACTCGACCGCCTCGGTCAGCTCGATCCAGTTGCCGGCGGCCTGGCCCAGCGGCTGATCCATGTCGGTCAGCAGCGCCACCGCGCGCGTGCCCGCAGCCTCAGCCGTGACCACCATCAGCGCGGCCAGAAACTCGCACTCCTCGTAGCTGCGCAGAAAAGCGCCGGAGCCGGTCTTGACGTCGAGGACAAGCGCGTCGAGTCCGGCGGCCAGCTTCTTGCTCAATATCGAGGCGCAGATGAGGCCCGGATTCTCGACCGTACCGGTGCGGTCGCGCAGCGCGTAGAGCACGCGGTCGGCGGGGACGAGCGCCGGCGTCTGGCTCACGATCGAGCAGCCGCATGTCATTAGAACTGTTTCGAATTCAGACAGGCTGAGCGCGGTGCGGTAGCCGGGGATGGATTCCAATTTGTCGAGTGTCCCGCCGGTGTGCCCCAGTGCGCGGCCGCTGATCATCGGCACCGCAACGCCGCAAGCCGCGGCCAGAGGAGCGACGAGAAAGCTGGTCTTGTCGCCTACGCCGCCCGAAGAGTGCTTGTCGACGGCGGTCTTGCCGAGACGCTTGGGCGAGAACTTTTCGCCCGAGTCGCGCATGGCCAGCGTGAGCGCTCGCGTCTCGTCGAGATTCAGGCCGTTGATCCATGATGCCATGAGCCACGCGGCAAGTTGGTCGTTAGGGATTGCGCCGGACCCCGCACCGGTAGCTACGAATCCGATTTCGCGCGCACTCAGTGCGCCGCCATCCCGTTTCTTGCGGATGATGTCGATCATGTGCAGCGGAGATTCGGAAGAGTGGCTCATCGAGTGTCTGTTATCTGACCTCTACTTCAGCTTCATCTCAAACGCCAGCGGCATCAGCTCACTGAACTTCATGGTCCGCACGCCGTCGCTGGCCGGGAAGGTGACCGGCGCGTCGGGCACGATGAACTCCGCCAGCACCTGCCGGCAGGCGCCGCAGGGCGGGCTGGGGGCGCCGTTCAGGTTCACTACCACAACGGCTTCAACGCGAATGCCGGGCCCGAACCGCGAAACCGCGCTCACCAGCGCCGACCGCTCGGCGCAGATGGTCAAACCGTAGCTCACGTTCTCCACATTGGTTCCGGTCACAGTCTCGCCGTTCGAGAGCCGGAGCGCCGCGCCCACGCTGAATCCCGAGTAGCGCGAGTAGGAGTTGCGCGCCGCCTCAAGTGCGCGTTGGGTCAGTTCGTCGAGCGCTGCCTGGTCAAGATTCGTCATCAATAACAATTCTCTCAGGTTGTGCAACCACCAAGGATTAGAGGCTAAAGCAATTTGCCTCTCCATGTACACCCTGTTCTATCTGCGCCGGTGTCGCTTGGCCTTGATCGCCCCCTCCTGCTCAAGTTGCTCTCCCGTTATCCGATAAGTTCCCTGAGACTTGCCGCGCCCAGTCGTCTTGATGGCGGCGGTGCGGTCAGCCGTGGATGAGTGAATGCACATGGACGAACTGACGAGAGAGTTCCTGATCGAGAGCCAGGAAGGTCTGGACCGCATGGAGCGTTGCCTGACCGATCTTGAGATGCGTCCGCGGGACGCCGCGCTGCTGGGCGAGATCTTTCGCTCCGTGCATACCATCAAGGGAACCACCGGATTCCTGGGATTCAAGCGTCTCGAAAAGCTCGCTCACCGGGGCGAGAACCTTCTGGGACTGTTACGCGACGGCAAAGTGTTGGCCAGCGGCGGAGTGATCACCGGGCTTCTCCACCTGCTCGACGGATTGCGCGCCATTCTCAGATTCATCGAGACCGATGGCAACGAGGGCGCGGGTGACGACGGCGCACTGATTGCGGAACTCGAGGCGCTGCACGCTCCAGACGTTGGCGCTGCTGCAGTTTCGATTTCGTCGCCGGGTCCGCCGGCCCGCGAACCCGGTCCAGCCCCAATCGCGGTACTCAAACAGATTGCCGAACCGGCCAGGATCATTTCCGCATTCCCGGTCGCGGCGGTTCAGTCTCCCGAATCATCACTCGGGTCCCGACCTGCGCCCGCGCCGGCCGCACCCGACGCCGGTAAACCCCGCACCCAGCCCGGCGCCGGCACCGCTGAGAGCACGCTGCGCGTCGATGTCACGCTTCTCAATCGCATGATGAACCTGGTGGGCGAGCTGGTGCTCACGCGCAACCAGGTTCTGCAGGCCACGGCCGCCGATCCCAAAATGACGATGCTCTCGCGCCGCCTCGACATGGTGACCGCCGACCTGCGGGAGAGCGTGATGAAGGCGCGCATGCAGCCGGTGTCGAACATCTTCTCCAAGATGCCGCGCATGGTGCGCGATCTTTCGCAGTCGCTCGGCCGCCGCGTGCGTCTGGAGATGGAAGGCCAGGAGACCGAGCTCGACAAGAGCCTGCTCGAAGCCATTAAGGATCCACTGACCCACGCCCTGCGCAACTCGCTCGATCACGGAATCGAGCCGCCCGAAACTCGCAGGGCCGCGGGCAAGAATCCCGAGGGCCTGCTCAAGCTGCGCGCCGTGCAGGAAGGCAGCCACGTGGTGATTGAAGTCTCCGACGACGGCGCCGGCATCGCCATTGACAAGGTCCGCGAAAAGGCCATCGAACGCGGCCTCATCACGCCCGATCGCGCCGCTCTGCTGGGCGAGCGCGAGCTGCTGCAACTCATCTTTCTCCCCGGTTTCTCCACTGCCGCCAAGGTCACCAACGTGAGCGGCCGCGGCGTGGGCATGGACGTGGTCCGCACCAACGTTGAAAAGATCGGCGGCAAGGTCGAGCTCGACTCGCGCGCCGGCAAGGGAACCACGGTGCGATTGCGAATTCCGCTTACCCTGGCCATCATTCCCGCGCTGATTGTGCGCAGCCTCAATCAGAGTTTCGCGCTGCCCCAGGGCGCACTCTCCGAGCTGGTGCACATTCCGCCCGAGAGGGCCGGCACAGCTATTGAATGGATTGAGAGCGCGCCGCTTTACCGGCTGCGCGGCCGGCTGCTGCCGCTGGTCTTTCTCGGCCGTCTGCTCGAACCCGGCCGCGCCTGCCATCTGTCTCCCGGCCGCGACAACTTCATCGCCGTCCTCGACGCCGATGGCCGGCGCTTCGGGCTGGTCGTCGACGGGCTCGCCGATCCCGAGGAGATTGTCGTCAAGCCGCTCTCGGCGGTGCTCAAGGACATCGGCCTCTACTCCGGCGCAACCGTACTCGGCAGCGCCGACCTGGCCCTCATCCTCGATCCCGGCTCGATCGCATTGAAAGCCGGTGTCACCATGAACTCCGAGGAAGAGGCTGCCGCGCAGGTTGAAGAGAGCGTCGACGCCGCCAGGGCCGAATTCCTATTGGTCGAAATCACCGGCCGCAGGGCTGCCGTGCCGCTAGCCGATGTGCTGCGCATCGAGCAGCTTCCTCTCTCGCGGATTGAGTACGTCGGCTACCGCCCGGTGCTCAACTTTGAGGGCCACTTGCTTCCGGTCGAGGATACCGGCGGCATTCTGGCCCAGGCCGCCGAAGTCCAGAGCGTTGCTTCAGGCTCTGAAGGAGCGCAGATCATCGTTGTGGTCTGCCGCGACGGCAATCGCCACGTGGGCATCGTGGTTTCGCAAGTGCTCGATGTGGCGGCCGGCTCTGACCTGTTTGAAGCCGGCACCGGCGTGCGGGCCGGCGGCGTCACCATGCTCAAGAATCTCGTGACCGGCGTCGTCGATCTGGGCAGCGTGGCCCCGCTAGTCCAGGGTGAGCCGGGGCAGGAAGCGTGGACGCACTCGGCGGAGGTGATGGGATGACCGCGATGGCGGCGGCGGTTCGCAACTTGAGGTCTCAGGCGCAGTTCGAGCTCTGCTCGGTGCGCGTGGGCAAAACCATGTTCGGCGTGCCCATCGGCCACATTCTTGAGATTGTGGGCTCGGCACGGCCGCAACCGGTGCCGCTGGCGCCCGATTACATAGGAGGGCTGGTGCATTATCGCGGCGACGTACTGACCACGGTGAGCCTGCGCCAGTTGCTGGGCCTGCCGCCGTGCCAGGGCGTGCAGGACATTCTCGTGCTCGAAAGCGAAGGCGGCTGTTTTGGTCTGCTGGTGGATTCGGTGGGCGAGGTGCTCACTGTCTCTCCCGCCGATTACGAGCCCAACCCTTCGATTCTCGAGCGGCGGCACAGCGCGCTTCTGGCCGGGGCTTACAAGCTCAAGGACCACCTGCTGGTGATGCTCGATCCCGAGCGGCTCGATCCGATGCGCCTGGCGCAGGAGATGGCTGCGCGCTGAGGCGCTAGGGCCTGCTAACACTATTAGGACGGCAGCGACGGGAGCGGATTTCCCCGAGTGCGCGAAGTGAGGAGTGGCAAATGTCGAGACATTTTAGCGACGAGCGACAAAGCAATCGGGAGAATCCGCCCCGTCCCTTCGGGTTGCGGCGAAAATCGGGCCATACTTCGTTGTCGGCCTTGACTGGGGACCTGCCACAGTCTGCGGCCTCCGCCCCCGGGGTCCCCATCGACAGGTCTTCGTCGATGGGGCGGGCCTCATCTGGCTCGATTTTCGCGCGCAACGCTGCTCGCCCTAATAGTGTTAACAGGCCCTAGGAGGCAACCATGCGAGCTCTGATTGTGGACGACTCTCGCTTCGTGAGGAGTTTCCTGCGGGGCCTGCTCGAGCGGCGGGGCATGGAGTGCGAAGAGGCCGGCGATGGCCAGGCCGCGCTCGATCGCATCCGTTCCTCCGAGTCCTTCGATCTTGCCCTTGTGGATTGGAATATGCCGGTGATGAACGGCCTGGAGCTGGTGGAGCAGGTTCGCGCCGAGGGCTACCGGGATATCAAAGTGCTGATGGTGACCACGGAAGCCGAGGACGACTACATTGTGCGCGCGCTCGATGCCGGGGTCGACGAATACCTGATGAAGCCGTTTGACGATGCGGCCCTGGGCGACAAACTGGCCATGATGGGCGTAGAGATAGCCGCGTCATGAGCGACGAACGCCGCAGGCGCATCCTCATTGTCGAAGACTCTGCCGTGATGCGCAGCCTGCTGCGCGCGGTCATCTCCTCGGATGCGCATCTTGAGGTGGCCGGAACCGCGGCCGATGGCTCTTCGGCGCTGACTTTTCTTTCCGGCGAGCGGCCCGACCTGGTGCTGCTCGACGTTGAGATGCCGGTATTGGACGGGCTGGCCACGCTGCGCCAAATGCGCAGCCGCGGAATTCGCGTGCCCGTCATCATGTGCAGCTCGCTGACCAGGCGCGGGGCACGCGTCACCATCGACGCACTGGCCAGCGGCGCATCGGATTATGTGGCCAAGCCCACCGGCCAGGCCGGACGCGATGCCGCCATTCGCGCGTTGGCGCAGGAGCTTGTTCCCAAGGTGCTGGCGCTGACCGCGCCCGCCCCGCCGCGGATTCCTCTTTCCTGCCCTGCAGCCGTGGTGACGCCGTTCGCAGCCGGGCCGCAAGCAACGGTGCAGCGCGCGGCGCCCGCTTTTTCAACCGCACCCTCGCTGCTGGTGATTGGCGTTTCGACCGGGGGGCCTGCCGCGCTTGAGGTTCTGTTGCCCGCGTTGCCGGCGGGGTTTCCTCTTCCGGTGCTCATCGTGCAGCACATGCCCGAGCTGTTCACACGCCTGATGGCCGAGCGGCTCAACGGCCGCTGCGCGTTGCGCGTTGCGGAGGCTCAGGAAGGCGCGCCCATTGGCCGCGGCAGAATCGCCGTTGCGAGGGGCAACTGGCATCTCGAGCTTCGTCCCCCGGTCTCTGCGTCGACGCCCGCCACCATGCATCTGCACCAGGGCCCGCCTGAAAACCACTGCCGCCCTGCTGTCGATGTTCTGTTCCGCTCGGCGGCGAAAACACTCGGTTCCGGCGTTCTGGCCGTGGTGCTCACCGGCATGGGCTCCGACGGCTTGAATGGTGCGCGCGCAATCCGCCAGCAGGGGGGCTGCGTGCTGGCGCAGGACCAGGCCACAAGCACGGTTTGGGGAATGCCCGGCGCGGTTGCCGGCGCAGGCCTGGCCGACAAAATAGTCGCGCTCGACCGAATGGCCTCTGAGATAGTGAAACTCGCCGGCCGCGGCCCCTCGGCGCGCGCCGAATTTCCGGGCTTCTCCAGCATCCCCGACCGGCAGGCGGTGTAGCCATGGAAACCGCCACCGTTGTTGCCGCCGATTATGGCTTCCTCCGCGAGCTCGTCTACGGCCTCACCCGCAACGTGCTTGACCCCTCGCGCGATTACCTCTTTGAGACCCGCCTTTCCAGGCTCCTGCGCAACCAGGGCATGAACCGCGTGGAGGAACTCGTGCGCCGGCTCCGCGCCAGCCGCAATCCCGCGCTCGAAAACGCAGTTGCCGAAGCGATGACCATCAACGAGACCAGCTTCTTTCGCGATGTGCGCCCTTTCGACCTGCTGCGCACCGTGCTGCTGCCGAAGATGATTGAGGCGCGCCGCTTTCGCCGCTCGCTGCGCTTCTGGAGCGCCGCTTCCTCCACCGGCCAGGAGGCTTACTCGCTGGCCATGCTCGTTCTCGAACACTTTCCCATGCTGGCCGGCTGGGATATTCGCATTGAAGGCACCGACATTTGCGCCGAGGTGGTTGAGCACGCCCGCGGCGGACGCTATCAGCGCATCGAGATCAACCGCGGCCTGCCGGCGCGCTTTCAAGTCCGCTACTTCGACCACCAGGGCGAGCACTGGACGGTAAAGCCCGAGGTGCGCAAGCTGTGCAAATTCCGCCAGGCCAACCTATGCGGGCCGAGGCCGCCCTTCAATCGAGCCGGCGACCAGTTCGACGTAATCTTTCTGCGCAACGTGATGCTTTACTTCTCTCAGGAGACGCGGCGCACGCTGCTGGCCACCATTCATCATCTGCTTGCGCCAGACGGCCTGCTCTTCCTCGGCTCATGCGAACAACCCGCCGACCCTTCGATCTGGACCCCCATGCTGGCCGGCGGAACGTGCTACTTCAAGCCGCGAATTCCGAGCCAAAAACAAGAGGGCTGAGACTTTGCATCCTGCCGTAGTATGCTGATGTGTCATTTAGATCAGCGGGCTTGGATCAGTCCAAGAAGAGGCCCTCATGCGTTCGAGAACCGCGTTCCTTCCGCTCTTTCTTCTCGTTGCCTCAATTGCCACCGCACAGATGAAAGCGCAGACGCCGTTTCCGGCTCAGATCGGGAACTCCGTTGTGGCGCTGACGGGTCCGTGGAAATTCCATCCCGGCGACGACATGGCCTGGGCGCAGCCCGATTACGACGACTCGGCCTGGGCGTCGATGGACCTGACCCCGCCGCCCGGCTCCATTGACCCCGGCTTTGGATCCAGTGGTTATGTCCCCGGCTGGACCACAAGGGGCTACCCCAAGCTCACACGCTTTGCCTGGTACCGGCTGCGGGTCAACATCAGGAATGACGCGTCAGGCGCGGGGCAGCCGGATATTGCCCTCAAAATGCCCGAAGACGTCGACAACGCTTACCAAATCTACGTCAAGGGGCAATTGATCGGCGGATTCGGCCGCTTCGGCACGGGCGGCGTTACCATCTTCAGCACTCAGCCTCGAGCTTTTGCGTGGCCTTCTGCCGCCGGGGCAGGCGCGGTGACCATCGCCATCCGCATGTGGATGGACCCCGCCACGCCCTATCAGACACCCGACGCCGGCGGGATGCACGGACCGCCCATGCTCGGCACGGCTCCGGCCATCGACGCCATGCTCCGCCTGGATTGGGGTGATGTGACACGGGCGCTTCTCGTGGTGTTCGCGCGAGCGTCGTTTGTGCTGCTGATGTCGCTTCTGGGCTTCACGCTGTTCTGGTTCGATCGCCGCGAGTTGGCCTACCTTTGGCTCGGGTTGGCCTGCTTCTTCATCCTGGCCCTCAATTGTGCTGTAATAGTCGGGATCTTTACCACCAATTTCGGATTGACCTTCGAAAACATCTTCATCGATGTGATCTTGATCCCGATACAATTCGGCGCCTGGGTCATCTTCTGGGGTTATTGGTTCGGATTTACGGGGATGAAGTGGATTCACCGTATCGCCTGGTCCCTGGTTGTGATGACGTCTCTTGTAACTCTGATGATGCGCCCGCCGCTGTTTAGCGCCGTGGTACCGGTGGCAGCCGAGGCGTGGCTGTTTCCGCTCATTGTGGGGTTCAAGATCCTGCTGGGCCTGCTCGTCTTCTGGATCGCATGGCGCGGAATCCGCGCAAGCGGAGGCGATGGCTGGATGGCGTTGCCAGCCCTGCTCATCATGCCCATCTGGTTCTACTACGACGAGCTGAGCCTGCTTCACTTTCCCTGGATTCTGCACATCTTCGGCCTGGTGACTTCGATCGGCCAGATTGCGACGTTTCTGACGCTGGCCGTGGTTTCAGTGCTTATGTTGCGGCGGTTCCTGCGCGGCCTGCGCCAGAAGCAACAACTGGAGACCGAGATGGAGCAGGCCCGGCAGGTGCAGCAGGTGCTGATTCCCGAGGCGCTGCCGTCGATCCCCGGCTTGGCGATCGAGAGCGAGTACCGCCCGGCGCAGCAGGTGGGCGGCGACTTTTTCCAGGTGTTGACCACCGAAGATGGCGGCGTGGTGGCCGTAATCGGCGACGTGAGCGGCAAGGGAATGCCCGCAGCCCTGACCGTCGCCCTGTTGGTCGGCACCATCCGCACTGAGGCACACCACACCAACTCGCCCGCCAAGCTGCTGGCCATGATGAACACGCGGCTGCTGCGACGCAGCCAGGGCGGTTTTACCACTTGTCTGACCGTTCGCGTTGACGCCGATGGCAAAGTGACTGCGGCCAACGCCGGCCACCTGCCGCCCTACCTCAACGGACGGGAGATCTCCGTCGCCAACAACCTTCCGCTGGGCTTGAGCACGGGCGCGGAATATGGAGAGGCGTCGTTCCAGTTGAAAGCCGGGGACCGGCTGACGCTGCTCACCGACGGCGTGGTCGAAGCCCGCAATGCGGCCGGCGAACTGTTCGGTTTCGAGCGGGCAGCAGGTATGGCGCGCGAACCGGCCGCGGCCATCGCCGAGGCCGCGCAGCAGCACGGCCAGGAGGACGACATTACCGTGCTTACGCTTACTTGGGTGGCAAAGGAAGAAACCGCGCCGCCGAAGGCAGAGATGGTTCCCGAGCCGGCATAAATGCAGGGGGTAGGGAGCAGCTGAAAGCTGAAAGCTAGAAGCTAGAAGCTGCTTCTCCCAGCATCCTCGCCACTTCCGCGTGCAACCGCTCGGTGATCTCGGCCTCGGTGGCCTCGGGCGAAAACCTGATCGCTTCACCTACATGCACTTCGATGGTGCCCGTACGGAACCATCGCTTGCCCGTGGTCTTCAGTTCGCCCAGTCCACGAATGGCCACCGGCAGCACCGGCACGCCGCTCTCTTTCGCCAGCAGTCCGATGCCCGCCCTGAAGCGCGCCAGTTTGCCCTCGGCCGAGCGCGTGCCTTCAGGAAAGACCATCACGTTCATCCCGCGATCCATCGCGCGGCCGGCATGCGCAAAGCTCAACTGGAAGTCGCGCTGGCGGGGCAGGGGAAAGACATTGAAGAGCGCGGTAATGAGGAAGTACGCGGGCGGTCCGAAGATGTAGAATCCCTGCTTGCCGCGCGGCTTGTCGGGGTCGCGCCAGTGCCTGAAGTCGTCTAACATATCGCCCGACATGGCCACGGCCATGTGTCGGCGCACGCGGCCCTCGAGCGCGTACTCGATCAGCGCACCGTCGTATGTTGTCACATGGTTGCCGATGATGAGCATCGGCCCCTTTGGCAGCGGCTTGTCAGGCCCATACACGCGCGGATTGGCAAGCAGCCACACCAGCGGCCGCATGATGGCCTCGACAAACGCGATGCGAATCCACTCCACCGGCTTCCACCACGGCCAGAGCGGATAGATGTAGCGGCGCGTCGGGGCAGCGGGTGCAGTATCGTGGTTCGTGGTTCGTGAATCGTGGTCCGTGATTCGTGGTTCGTGATCACTGACCCCTGACCCCTGATCCCTGATCCCTGTTCCCTGTTCATCTTCCACCAGCCTGCGCAGGTCGCCGAGAGTTTCGGCCTCCTCCAGCAATCCGCTGCTTGACACGATGCCCAGCCGTTCTTCGAGTGCTGCAGCAAGCTGCACGCGGCCCAGGCTGTCGAGATACAGGTCTTCAGTGAGCCGCAGCTCGTCGCCCACGCTCTGATAGCTTTCGCCGCTGATCTGCGCGATGAGCGCAATCAGCCAGTCAGATGAAGCGCTGAATTCCTGTTGACCGAAGTCGCTCTTCGCGGCTTCAATCTTGCGCAGCCACGCGGCCACCTCCTTGCGCTTCACCTTGCCGGTCGAAGTGCGCGGCAGATCGGGCTCCGGATAAAGCACCCAGCGGCGAATGCGCTGGTATTCGGCCAGTTTCGCGTTCGCTGCTTCAACCGCGGCTGCGGCCTGATTGCCGGGACCGCGTACAGCCAGTACCGCGCAAGCCTCGGGCCCGGCCGCTGTCTCAATGGGAACCACCGCGCAGGCAGCCACGCCGGGCTGCTCTTCCACCGCGGCCTCCATGTCTTCAGGGTGCAGGTTCACGCCCGACGCGGTGACAATCACCTCGCTTTTGCGGCCAATGAACTTGAACTCGCCCGAAGCCTGCACCTCGGCCAGATCGCCCGTGGCCAGCCACTCGTCTTCGCGCTGGTGCAGCTTGCCGCCCTGCCACGTCGCCCCGCTGATCATGGGACCTTTCACCAGCACCTCGCCGTCTGGCCCCAGCTTGACCTCGCGCCCGGCCAGTGGTTTTCCGATAGTTCCCCTGGCAACGTGGAAGGGATGGTTGAGTGTAATCAGCGCCGTGGTTTCAGTCATGCCGTAGCCCTGCACCAGCACGAAGCCAAGCGCGTTCCAAAACTGTTCGAGCGGGCCGGCCAGCGCGCCGCCGCCCGAGATCAGCGCCCAGAACTTGAACCCGAAGGCATGATGCACCGCGCGGAACCGCCACCACCGCTGCCACGCCCTTATGCCCTTCGACTGATCGAGCCGCGCGGTCAGCGTGGGATCCGTGATCTCAAGATGGGCCTTCAAAACTCCCAGCACCCGCGGCACCGTCGCCAGCACCGAGATGCGCTCGCGCCGGATGAGCTCGATGAGCCGCGGCGCGGCCAGACGATCCTCGAAGTGAAGCTCGGCGGTGTAAATCTGCGGAATCCACAGGCCCATGGTCTGCCCAAAGACATGGCTCAGCGGCAGCGTATGCAGAATGCGCAGGGGATGAATCAGCTTTTCATAGCGCAGATACTTCTGCGATGCATCTTCGATCGGCCCTACACTGGCCAGCACGTTGCCGTGCGTGATTACGATGCCCTTGGGGTCGCCGGTCGTACCTGAGGTGAATAGGATCTCGAGCGGCGTTTTGTGCGAGAGGCCTGCCACCGGCCCAGCCTCCTCGGCCGGCAATTCCGTCGTCCAGTCCTCGACCCGAACCTGCGGGATGCCGGGTCTGGCGCGCTTCAACTCGTCGAGCAGCAACGCATCGCCCACGGCCAGCTTCGGATTCACATCTGCGGCCACGCGCGCGGCAAAGTCGAGCGAGCCGTTGGCATCCAGAGGAACCACCAGCGCGCCGCGGCGCAGGCATCCGTGAAAGGCAGCAAGCCACTCGGCGCTGTTTTCAGCCCAAAGCAGAACGCGATCGCCTTGGGACACGCCGCGCCGCTCCAGCAGCGCCGCAAACCGGCCGGCCATTGCGCCCAGTTCGGCATAGGTGGTTATCCGGCGCCGGTTGCCCTGGTGCCGAACCACGGCAATATTGCGGCCGTAGCGTTTGAAGTCGTCGAGCAGTGTAGCCAGATGATCGCGCATGACAGGGTTCCGGCAAGGATCATGGTAGCAGCGAGCACGCCCGGCAGCCGGTGGCGCTTGTGACACTTTGACGAGGCGTCACAGTCAGCGTTTCCACTTCCGCTCCGTCCTGCGAACTCTGGCGCGCACTTATTTCAGTGACCGCTGGCAGAGAAGGGCAAAAGTGACTTTAGTATTGCCGCTTTGGCTGCGGGCTTTTGCTTTCCGCGCATATCTTTCCCTCCCGATGGGCGATACTTGTTCTGGGAGCGCCGCATGCCAGGTTCGCATAGCGGCGGCATTTACGGTGAAAATCGAGACCCTCGCACTGGTTTCAGTCGATGCGATACGCGAGGCAGCAAATCGTATTGCGTCCATCGCAGTCCGCACGCCGCTGGTGCGCGCGCCCTTTGCCGGCGTCGCCGGTCACGGGTCCGGCCGCGAAATCTGGCTTAAGGCTGAGAGCCTGCAACCCATCGGGGCCTTCAAGATTCGCGGCGCAGCCAACAAAATCCTCCAGCTCACTCCTCAGGAAATCTCCCGCGGCGTCATCACCTACTCCAGCGGAAATCACGCGCAGGGCGTAGCTTACGTGGCACGCGAAGCAGGAGCAAAGGCCGTCATCGTCATGCCTTCGAACGCTCCGGCCATCAAGCGCGCCGCCACGCTGGCCCTGGGAGCTGAGATCGTCGACGTCGGCGTCGCGTCGAGCGAGCGCCTGGCCCGCGCCGAAGAGCTGGTTCGCGAGCACGGCTATGCCGTCGTCCCGCCCTACGACGACGAGCAGATTATCGCGGGGCAGGGAACCTGCGGGCTGGAGATCGTCGAGGACATTCCGGATCTGGACCTTGTGCTCGCGCCCGTCTCAGGCGGCGGCCTGCTCGGCGGGGTAGCCGCGGCCGCCAAGCAGTTGAGCCCCCGCACCAGGATCTTCGGGGTTGAGCCCGAGCTCGCCGGCGACACGGCCGAAAGCTTCCGAACGGGCAAGATCGTCACCTGGCCGGCAGAACTCGTCAGCCGCACCATGGCCGACGGTCTGCGCACCCAGAGTGTTGGCCGGCGCAACTTTGCCCACATCCAGGCCTTCGTCGACGGCATCGTCACCGTGACTGAATCTGAGATCCGCGCGGCCATGCGCGCCATCGTCTTCACCGCCCGCCTGGTTCCCGAGCCCAGCGGCGCGGTCGCCGTCGCGGCTTTGCTCTTCCATCCCCGGGAGTTGCCCGAATATCGTAAAGCAGTAGCAATCGTGAGCGGCGGCAACGTCGATCCCGGTCTGCTGGCGCAGGTTCTCAATGAAGGAAAGGATTGAATCAATGACCGAACCGTCGACTCATCTCCACATCGGAGCGATTATTTATCCGCAGGTCGATCAGGCCGATTTCACCGGCCCGTTTGAAGTGCTTTCGCGGATTCCCAACTCTAGCTTCCACGTCTTGTGGAAGGAGATCATGCCCGTTCTCGACGTCAAGGGTCTCATTCTCACGCCCGACACTACCTTCGCCAACTCCCCCGATCTCGATCTTCTCGTCGTTCCCGGCGGATGGGGACAGGAAGCGCTGATGGAAGATCAGGTGGTTCTCGATTTCATCCGCGCCCACGCCAAGAAAGGCAGGTACATCCTCTCGGTCTGCACCGGCGCATTGATCACCGGCGCCGCGGGCCTGTTGCGGGGCGTCAAGACCACCACCCACTGGTCGTCCTACCATCTGCTTGAGTACTTCGGCGCAATTCCCTTTGACGGCCGCGTAGTTGTGGAGGGAAAATTCCTCTCCACCGCCGGCGTCACTGCGGGCATCGACGGCGCCCTTTGGGCCGTGGAACTTTTGAGCAGCCAGCGCGTTGCTGAAGAGATTCAGCTCGCCATCGAATACGATCCTGAGCCACCCTTCGACAGCGGCACGCCCGATCTTGCGTCTCCTGAAGTGATTGACGCTGTGCGTTCCCACTTCCACAAGATCTCTGAGTCCCGGCTGGTTACAGCCAGACGCATCGCCTCTCAACTCGGAATCACGGTGGAGGAATAGACCGGGCGCCCATCTCCGATCCCTGATCCCTGACCCCTGACACCTGACACCTGACATGAGCCTGAGGAACTATCATTCTCTAGTGATGAAGCAACGGATCCTCACCGTTTCCTTCCTCGTTGCCTGCCTTGCCGCCGGCTGCGCCGTTCAGCTCGTCCACGCCGAAAAAAAGAAGCCGCAGCTCGAGAAGCCGATGGCTGGACCACGCGCCACGCCCCTGCGTACCACCTGGCTCTACATCACCCCCGACACCGGCGCGCAAAAGGTTTCAAAGGTGCAGATCGGCCGCGAGATGGTGGTGGCCGAAAAAAGCGGTCCGTGGCTGCGCGTCTACGCCAACACCGACATTGAGGAACTCCGGGGCAAAGACGCGCCCGAGATGCAGGATGAAGCTTCCACCTCGCCGCCGCCCATCTCCGGCTGGATGCAGGCCAAGGGCGTCGTCATGGACTCCACTCCGAACGGAGACCAGATTCTGATGGGCGCGGCTGCCAACGAGGAGTCGCTCGCCTCCGACCCCAAAGGGCCCGCCAACGCCGCCCAGAGCGCGCGGCTGCTCTACCGCCGCCTTGCCGAGATGTTCCCCAACTCGTCCCTGGCTTCCGAGGCCGCTTGGCGCTCCGCCGACATCGAATGGCAGATTCAAAAGGCCGATGCCGCCTCTCTGCCCTCGGCTCGCGAACGGGATCCCAACATGCGCGAGCAGATGGATGACGAAGATCTGAAGAAGGTGATCAAGTTCTACCCCGGTACCCGCTGGGCCGCGCTGGCGGCCTTCGACCTCATCGATAACAAGCTTTGCGGGGTGTGGGAGAGCTCAACCCAGTGCCCCGAAAAAGAAGCCTCCATCTATGAGAAGTACGCCGGCGAATACCCCGACGGGCCGCGCACCGCGCAGGCGTTGTACCAGGCTGTCTACCGGCTGGCCGTGCTGGCCGATATATACACTTCGAACGGCGACGATCACAAGGCCGACGAGGCCCGCAACCATGCCCGCGAACTGGCCGCGAACCTCAAACAGCACTTCGCCGGCACCGACTATGCCTATCGCGCCGCCGTGCTGGTGTACAAATTGGATGAAGGGGTTCCCGTCTACGGCATCGACCTGCAGTGAGATCTGCGGTGAGCCGTTCTGAGCCGGGCGAGACGTCTTCTCGCTTTCATCCGGGCTTCACCTCTCCCATGCTTCACTTGCCATTGGAGGTTTCTTGAATCTTTATCTCGTAACCGTGCTTTTGGGAATTGTGGAGGGGCTCACAGAGTTTCTGCCCGTCAGTTCAACGGCGCACCTGCGCATTGCCGAAGCGCTCATGAAGATTCCGCTCGACGATCCTTACTGGAAGATGTACACAATCGTCATCCAGGTGGGCGCCATTCTTGCGCTCTGCCTGCTCTTTTTAAGCCGCATCGTCGGGTTTCTGCGCACCTTTCCGCGCGGAGAAGACGGCGACAGGACCTTTTTCAATCATCCGCTTTCGCTTACATTTTTCGCCTTTGTGTGCACTTCGGTGCCGGCCCTCGCCCTGCACAAGTGGAGCGAGAAAAACCTGGGCAGCCTCACCGCCATGGCCCTCGCTCTTTTGATCGGCGGCGTCGTGATGTGGGTGATCGACTTGTGGTCAGAACGCCGCGACGCCGATACCACGCACGTGGAGCAGATGAACCTGCTGCAGGCCGTCTGGATCGGCCTCTGCCAGACGCTTTCGGCCGTCTTCCCAGGCACCTCGCGCTCCATGTCTACCATTGCCGCCGGGCAGCTCGTCTCGCTTGATCGTCCCACCGCGCTCGAGTTCAGCTTCCTGCTCTCCATTCCCACCATGATTGCCGCCACCGGCTGGGACCTGGTCAAGGAGATTCACCCCTCGAAGTCCGCGGCCGGCGCTGCCGCGGCCCACGTGGCCATGACTTCCGAGCGCTGGATAGTGCTCATCATCGGCACCGGGGTGTCTTTCATCGTCGCCCTGGGCGTGGTGGAATGGTTCCTCCACTGGGTGCGTAAGCACGGATTCACCGTCTTCGCCATCTACCGCATCCTGCTGGGTACCGCGCTGCTCATCTGGGGCGCGAAGATGATTGGCAGTTAGCAATCCTGAAGCATTGGCTTCTCGAGCATAGTGGGCCGTGCAACTCGCAGAGTCGCGCGGCCGCGAAGTCGAGGATCCGCAGTTGCATCCATGAAATCCTCGCACAGGCCGCATCGATCGCGTCTGACCTCTGCAAATCTCCTCCGCTCGCGCCGAACGCATCACCTCTGATCCCTGATCCCTTATCCCCGACACCTGAATTGGGGGTGGTCATCATGGTTCCCCCTTCCGCTTTTGCCCGAAATCCACTTATGGGCCGGGGATAATAAAAGTTGCTCTGCTTTGGCGGCGTTGCACGGAGACCGCCGCGCAACTGTGCGCCACGGCCAACCCCCTCATGAAGCCGACTCGCATTGTTCTCGAGCCCACTCGCAGCCGCCCGGTAAACATCTTTCTGGGGCTGCTGCTTTTGCTGGTCTCGGCGCTTCTGTTTCTCTCGCTGGCCACCTGGCACGCTACCGACCCCTCGTTTAACACTTCGGCCGATCCCGCCGCCACGCATGCGGCTCGCAACTGGATCGGTCTCTTCGGCGCGGCCATCAGCGACCTGATGCTGCAGATTCTCGGCATCACCAGCTTCCTCATCCCCGTCTGGCTTGGCGGCCTGGGCTGGACCTGGATGCGCTCGCGCTCCGGCGGCTCGCCCATCCTGCGCTGGATCGGCACCTTTTTCGCGCTCACCTTCATCCCCACCGTCTTCGCGCTGCTGCCCTGGCACTGGCGCTGGATGTACCTGATCCCCGTCGAAGGCGTCGTGGGCAAACTCATGGCCGGGATGCTGGTCGGCTATCTCAACATCCAGGGCGCCTGGATGGTGTCCGCGGTCCTCGCCGCCATCGGTCTCTACTTCGCATCGGCTATCAGCTTCTGGGCTCTCAAAGAAGCCATTGAAGAGCGCTGGATCCACATCGTCAGTTGGTTCGAGCGCTGGCGCAACTGGCGTGAAGAACGCGCTGAAGCCCGCGCCGAGCGCGAACTTGAGGAGTCCGAAGCCGAATCCGGCCCCCCACTCGAACCCGCTGTGCGTACCGCATCGCACAAGGCCGGCTTCTTCGCCGCGCTCTTCCGCCGCCGTCGCGAGCCTGAAGCCGACCCCATCGACGAGATTCCCGCCTACAAGCGCGCCGGAATGCACCGCGGCGAAGACGAAGCCGCCGACGCGCCCGAGCCGCGCCGCGCCAGCATCTGGGAGCGCGCCGAAGAGCGCGAAGAACCCGCTGCGCCTGCCGTGGCCGAACCCTGGAGCGCTGTTCCCGATCCGCGCAGCGCAGTCGCGCCGCCCGCCAATGTCGCGCCCTTCCGGCCCGCAACCTCGTTTGCGCCGCAACCCGCACCAGCCAACCGCGTTCCCGAGCCGCAGCCCTCTGCCCTCCGATTCGATCCTGCGCCCGCTCCGCTTCCGCAGCCTCAGCGAGTTGCAGAGATCGCCATCCACGAGCGCGCCGACGCGGAAATTCGTACCGCGACCGTTGCGCCCAAGAACGTAAGCGGATTCAAGCTGCCGCCCTCCACTTTGCTGAACCCCGGCGAAGGACCGCAGTCCATCCGCGAAGAAGAACTTCGCGAGGAAGCGCGCGTCCTGGTCGAAAAATGCGCCGAGTTCGATGTGCGCGGGCAGGTCGTGCAGATCAACCCCGGCCCCATGGTCACCACCTACGAATTCAAGCCCGAGGCCGGCGTCAAATATTCGCGCGTTACCAGCCTGGCCGACGATCTCTGCCTCGCCATGCGCGCCGAAAGCATCCTCATCGAGCGAATGCCCGGCAAGAGCACCGTCGGCATCCAGGTGCCCAACCACGAGCGCGAAACCATCCACCTCCGCGACGTGCTCGAGAGCGAGACCTTCGCCAAGGCCAAGTCGCGCCTCACGCTGGCCATGGGCAAAGACATCAACGGCCGCATCGTCACCGCCGACCTGGCTTCGATGCCGCACGTGCTCATCGCCGGCTCAACCGGATCGGGCAAATCCGTGGCCATCAACGCCATGATCATGAGCCTGCTTTATCGCACCACGCCCAGCCAGGTGCGGCTCATCCTTGTCGACCCCAAGCGCGTTGAGTTGGGCATGTACGAAGGAGTTCCTCACCTATTCACTCCCATCATCACTGAGCCCAAGCTCGCGGCCAATGCGCTGCGCAACGCCGTTCGCGAGATGGAGCGCCGCCTCAAGCTGCTGGCCAGCCGCAGCGTGCGCCACATCGACCAGTACAACAAGTTGTTTGAAGGATCCATGCCCTCGCTCTTCGACGCCGAAGAGCAGGAAGAGCCTTTGCCCTACATCGTCATCATCATCGACGAGCTTGCCGACCTGATGATGCTCGACCGCGCCAACGTTGAAGAATCCATCACGCGCCTGGCGCAGATGGCCCGCGCCGTGGGCATTCATCTCATCCTGGCCACGCAGCGGCCCTCGGTCGATGTCATCACCGGACTCATCAAGGCTAACGTGCCCACGCGCATCAGCTTCCGCCTGGCCACCAAGGTCGACTCGCGCACCATCCTCGACACCAACGGGGCTGAGGCTCTGCTGGGGCGCGGCGACATGCTCTTTCTGCCGCCCGGCACCAGCCGCCTGATGCGCCTGCATGCGCCCTACGTCAGCGAGAAAGAAACCGCCGCCGTGGTCCGGTTCTGGAAGGAGCAGGGCCAGGCCGAGTATGTCGAGGCCTTCCTGGAATCGCCCAAGGACGAGCGCGCCACGGCCGACGGATCCAACCCCGACCCCGACGAGAACGATCCCCTCTTCGACGACGCCGTGCGCCTGGTCTTCGAGTTCGGTAAGGCTTCAACGTCGCTGCTGCAGCGCCGGCTGCGCATCGGCTACGGCCGCGCTGCGCACCTCATCGACCTGATGGAGCGCGACGGCCTGGTCGGCCCCGCCGACGGCTCCCGCCCCCGCGAACTGCTCAAAGCTCCCGGCTGGCTGCACGAGATCTCCGCGGTCAGCGAGTAATCGCGCTTTCGCGATTATCATCGTTGGTCGTCCGCGCCAACAGCTCCAGGGCCACCGGCTGGCCCCACGAATTCTCAGCATCAATCACGTTATTACGAGCGTCTAATTCTTCGAGCTGCCATTTTGGCCGCCCCTGTGCGTTATCCTGCTACCGCGCAGTATTCTTGTCTGCGTAAGGCCTTTTTCCGTTGCCTCCCGCCACAAAAAACCCGGCTGTCCTCTCCTACTACTTCATGCGCAGGGCGGTGGGTCTCACCGCTCTCACTCTCCCCTTCGTGCTTGCGCTCGGTTACATCGTCAACACGCTCCTCGGCCCTGCTCACGCCCTGCCGCACCCGCTCCTCCAGCGCACCATCAGCGACTATTACTTCACCCCCATGCGCAACTACTACGTCGGCGCCCTATGCGCTATCGGAGCTTTTCTCGCCTCATCGCGCGGTTACGATCTCCACGATGAGGTCACCGGCTATCTTGCCGGCGGCTTCGCTTTCGGAGTCGCCTTTTTCCCGTCGTTCGATCCTTATACCTCCCGCTATTCGCCGCTCGATGTCGAATTGGGTTTTACCCATACGGTGTTCGCCGCGCTCATGTTTTCCGTCCTCGGCTACATCTGCATCTTTCTCTTTCGCAAGTCTTCGCCGGAGCGGCCATTCACGCGCCACAAGCGTAATCGAAACAGAATCTACGGAGTCTGCGGTCTGACCCTCATCGCCTGCATGACTGTGATGACCGGCCTGTCGATCAGGTCTACCGTCGAGCGTCACCACCCCAGCCCTCTGCTTTTCTGGTGCGAGTCCTTCGCGCTCATCGCGTTCGGTGTCGCCTGGCTCACCAAGGGCGAGGGCATCCTCCGTGACAAACCCCACAATCACAACCATCAGAACCACAACCATCAGGAGCACCCCCAAGCCCATCACGGCCACTCGCTCCACGCCTGATTCAACGCTTTGGAGCCAAGGCCGTCTACGAATTCGTCATCAACCCTCCGTGTCCCATCCTCCTGAGCGAAGCGCAGGGGAGTCGAGGGACCTGCTTCTTGACTTTCATCGCGGGAAAGGGTGGGAGGCCGCGAAACTCAGTGCAACAGAAAAGGCCCCGCTCAGGGGCCTTTTCTCTAACTCCGCTAACTCCGCTAACTCCGCTAACTCCGCTAATCCCGCTAACCCCGCTAACCCCGCTGTTCCACCGGTTCCAGTGTCAACCGCGCCGTCAGCACCACCAGCGCCGCCCACAGCACATCTGCGCCCAGCAGGTGGACAAGCTGCAGCCACACCGGCGCCAGCAGCGCCACATCCATCACGCCCAGCACATACTGCGCGGCCAGCAGCACCGATACAAGAGCAGAGAGTTTGCGGTTGTCCGAGTTTGCGTGTCCGATGCTGGAACTCCGCGCGGCGCGCACGAGAATCCAGATCAGAAAAACGCTGGCCAGAACTGCCACCAACGGATGCGTCCAGCGCCAGCGCACCAGCCATCCTGTGCCCGGCGAAAAATCCTGTTGGAGCGCCGTGCCCAGCGAGCTTGCCGGGAAGAGCGTATCGCCCAGCGCGGCCAGCGAACCGGTCACACCCACAACAAGAACCAGCAAGATCCCTGCAATCGCTCCCGCAGGCGCAACCAGCCTGATCCCGTTGCGCGTGGTTCCACGCGTGCGGCCAAGCAGATGGGCCGTAAGCGTGAGCGCCGCAAGCAGCAGCAGCGTGTTGGCCAGGTGCAGCGCCAGGTATGGTGCTCGCAAAGGTGATTGACTTTGCGCGGTAAGCCCGAGCTTTACCAGCAGCGCGCCCAGCAGCGCCTCAACGACGGTGAAGAGCACCGCAAGTAGCGCCGTCACCCGCGCCAGGTGACCGCGCGACGTGGCTCGCAACGTCCACACCAGCAGCCCGACGACCGAAAAGAACGAGATGCCGCTCGTCAGCCGGTGCGTGAACTCGATCATCGTGTCCGCGCGCGGCGAGTGCTGAATCACCGTGCCGTTGCACAGCGGCCAGTGGTCGCCGCAGCCCGCGCCCGAGCCGGTTGCGCGAACCAGCGTGCCCCACAGAATGACGGCGATGAAGTAAGCCAGCACAGCCCAGGAGAAGCGCTTGAGCGCAGGCGATGGAAGAGGTTTTGTGGCCGAAGGGACTGCGGTTGCCGACATGAACCCGGGCTCCCAGCCGGTCACAATCAGTTTAGAACAAGCACCGATGCGATCGCGGAACCGCGCTGAGCCTGCCTGCGCCAATGTTGATGACGGGTCCTACGCCTCCAGCAGCCGCACCACGTGATTCACGATGATCAGGTCCTCGAGCGGGGGAATCACGCGCACCGTCACCCGCGAGCTTTCGGCAGAGATGGTCGCTGCGCCGCGCACGTTGTTGCGCTCCGCATCGACCTCGATTCCCAGCGCGCCCAGTCCCGCGCAAATCTCAGCGCGCGAGTCAATGTCGTTCTCGCCAATGCCGCCGGTAAACACCAGCATGTCGAGGCCGTTCAGTTCCGCGACATAACTGCCGATCCAGCGGGCGATAGTCCAGCAGAATTTGTCCACGGCGAGCCGCGCCTTGGCGTTGCCTGCAGCGATGGCTTCGCGCAAATCGCGCATGTCGTTGGAAAGCTCGCTTATGCCCAGCAGGCCAGACTTCTTGCTTACCACGGTCTCCAGTTTTTCAGCAGCCTCGGCGGTGTTCGGCGTGGTCTCGGCGAGCTTTTTCAGGATGAAGATGAGAATGCCGGGATCGATATCGCCGGTGCGTGAGCCGCTGATGATGCCGCTGGTGGGAGTGAGAGCCATGGACGTGTCGAGGCACTGGCCTTGCAGAATGGCCGAGATGGACGCGCCGTTGCCGAGGTGCGCCACAATGAGCTTTTCCGGCACGTTAGGCTGCAACTGGTAGATGATCGACTCGTAGGAGATGCCGTGATATCCGTAGCGCCGCACGCCCATCGCCGCATACTCTTCAGGAATGGGCATGCGCGTGGCCACTTCGGGCATGGTGCGATGAAAGTAGGTGTCGAGGATGGCGAAGTTGGGGACGCCGGGAAACAGGCGCAGCGCCTCGCGCATGATGTAGACGGCGATAGGTGTATGCAGAGGAGCCAGCGCCGCGTAGCTCTCGATCTCGTCGATGAGCTGGGGCGTGATGAGCTGATTCTCGCGGACAGTCGGCCCACCGCACACCGTGCGATGCCCGATTGCTTTCGGGGCAGGGAACTCGCCCGAATTCAACGCATCGGCAACCAGCTTGAAAGCCACCGAGCGGCTGGGCAACGCCGGCGTCTGGTCCACCAGCTTTTTGCCGTTCGCATCCTTGATCCAGAACTTGCCCAGATCGGTTCCGATTCCATCCACTGCGCCCTCAAAAAGCCGCGCCCGTTCGCCGTCTCCCGCCTCATACACTGAGAACTTGATTGAAGAGGACCCGCTATTCAATACCAAAACCGGCAAAGATGACATGAGTAATAGTGCCTTTCTAAAAAACAGCAAATCAGCCAGTAGCCAGTAGCTAAAAGGCTGCTAGCTGATCCCTGATCCCTGACCCCTGATCCCTGGTCTCTGTTATTCCTTCCCCGGCCAGCGCCAGTTCCTGATCTCGGGCAGATCCTCGCCGTTCTCGGCCACATACAACTTGTGCCGTTGAATCTGCTCTGAATACCACTGTCCGGCCGCATCCACTTTGTCGGCCAGGCGCGGAACCCGCTTGATCACGTCCAGGGCCAGCTGGAAGCGGTCGATGTTGTTCAGCACGCACATATCGAACGGTGTCGTCGTCGTGCCCTCTTCCTTGTATCCGCGCACGTGCAGGTTGTCGTGATTATGCCTGCGGTATGTGAGCCGGTGAATCAGCCATGGATATCCGTGGAAGGCGAAAATCGTGGGCGTGCCCGGCGGGAAGAGAATATCGTAATCCTCGTCGGCCAGCCCATGCGGATGCTCCGATTGCGGTTGCAGCGACATCAGGTCAACCACGTTCACCACCCGGATGCGCAGGTCGGGAATGCGCTCGCGCAGCAGGCAAACCGCGGCCAGCGCCTCCAGGGTCGGAACATCGCCGCAGCACGCCATCACCACGTCGGGCTTGCCTTCGTCGTTCGAAGCCCAGTTCCACGCGCTCAGGCCGGCAGTACAATGGGCAATCGCCTCGTCCATCCTGAGCCACTGCGGCGCCGGTTGCTTACCCGCCACAATCAGGTTCACGTAGTGGCGGCTGCGCAGGCAGTGATCGCCCACTGAAAGCAGCGTGTTTGCATCGGGCGGCAAATAAATCCGCACCACATCGGCCTTTTTGTTCAGAAGATGGTCAATGAACCCCGGGTCCTGGTGGCTGAATCCGTTATGATCCTGCCGCCACACCAGGGAGCTCAGCAGGTAATTCAAGCTCGCGATCGGCTTGCGCCACGGAATCTCGCGCGTCGTCTTCAGCCACTTCGCGTGCTGGTTCACCATCGAGTCAATGATGTGGATGAAAGCCTCGTAGCAGGAGAAGAACCCGTGCCGGCCGGTCAGCAGATAGCCTTCCAGCCATCCCTCGCACATGTGCTCGCTCAGCACTTCAACCACGCGGCCCGTCGGCGAAAGGTTCTCATCCACCGGCAACGTTTCGGCCATCCAGTCCTTGCCGGTTCCGGTAATCACGTCGCCGATGCGGTTTGAAGCCGTCTCGTCGGGACCGAAGACGCGGAAGTTCTTCTGGTCGAGATTGGCCTGCATCACCGCGTGCAGCAGATGTCCCAGTATGCGCGTCGACTCCACGTCTTCCTGGCCGCGCACGCCAATCTTCACTTCGAATTCGCGGAAGTTCGGCACCTTCAGCGGTTTCAGCAGCAGTCCGCCATTGGCGTGCGCGTTCATTCCCATGCGCAGCCGGCCCTTGGGCGCAATCTCCCGCAGATCGGCGCGCAGCGCTCCCTTCTCGTCAAACAGCTCCTCCGGCTTGTAGCTGCGCATCCATTCTTCAAGCTGGTGCACATGCTCGGGCTTCTCACGCAGCTCGCTTAGCGGCACCTGGTGTGCCCGCCAGGTGCCTTCCACCGGCTTGCCGTCAACAAACTTTGGCCCCGTCCAGCCCTTGGGCGTGCGCATGATCAGCATTGGCCACGCCGGCCGCACGGTTACGCCGCCTTCGCGCGCCGCCTTCTGAATCTCGGCAATCCGATCGAAGATCTTGTCGAAAATGGCCGCCGCCTGCTGGTGCAGCACCAGCGGGTCGTGGCCTTCGAGCGTATATGGCTCGTACCCGTATCCGCGCATCAGCTCCTCAAGCTCTGTATGGGGAATACGCGCCAGAATTGTCGGGTTCGCGATCTTGTATCCGTTCAAATGCAGAATCGGGAGCACCGCGCCGTCGGTTGCCGGGTTCAGGAACTTGTTTGAGTGCCAACTCGTCGCCAGCGGACCGGTCTCAGCCTCGCCGTCGCCCACCACGCAGGCCACAATCAGGTTGGGATTGTCAAAGGCCGCGCCATAGGCATGCACCAGCGAGTAGCCAAGCTCGCCGCCCTCGTGAATCGACCCCGGCGTCTCGGGCGCAACGTGGCTGGGAATTCCATATGGCCAGCTGAACTGCCGGAAGAGCCGCTTGATTCCATCCTTATCCTGCCCGATATGGGGATAAATCTCGGAATAAGAGCCTTCAAGATAAGTATTGGCCACAATCCCCGGCCCGCCGTGCCCCGGCCCGATGATGTACATCATGTTCAGGCCGCGTTCTTTGATCAGCCGGTTCCAGTGCACATAAAGAAAATTCAGCCCCGGCGTAGTGCCCCAGTGGCCCAGCAGCCGCGGCTTCACGTCGTCCAGCACCAGCGGCCGCTCCAGCAGCGCGTTGTCCTTCAGGTAGATCTGTCCCACTGAAAGATAGTTGGCGGCACGCCAATAGGCGTCTATCCTGGTCAGCATTTCAGCGGAGAGCGGTCCCTGGGCTGCAGAATCGTTCGTCGCGGCATCGATCATGGCGCACCTCTCAGAGATTGGATTTACGTCCGGAAGGATACTGTACTCCAAACCTGTGAATGGGTCCTCAATAAAAGGCTAACAGCGGCTTAGATGCAGCAGAGTGACTCAAGTCACATGAACAGAAGCTAACCCTTGCTATTTACTTGTAACGGGCGTTCAATGGCGTACTGCCTGGAACGCATTCGCCGGCCGCGCATTCGCGCCTGGGCTGGCGGAGTTTACCGGGCTGCGGGAGGGCCGGTCCATGAACGGCATGGATTACCTGATGTGGACGGCGCAGGGGATTCTGGCGGCTGTTTTTTTGGTTACCGGAATGTCGAAGATACTCGCTTTTGGCCAGGTAAAGACCTTTCTCGGCAGGAAGTTGAAGGGCGGGCCAGTCGGCGTCTCGGCCAGCCAGGGGGCCTCGATCGCGCTGCTTGAAATCGCCGGCGCTGTTGGCGTCTTAACGCCACCCTCGCTTGTGCCCAATTACATGACCGTGATTCTTGCCGCGGCAGGACTGGCGCTCCTCATGGCCTGCGCAACCGTCTATCACTTCCGCCGCAAAGAGCCTGCAGCTCCGGATATCGCGCTCTTTTTACTTGCGATCTTCGTCATTGTCGGCCGCTGGGGGCATTGAATCCGGCTCGCGCAATCGATTCCATCCAAAGAGATTCGCCCCTGTCACCACCGTCGAAGCCGCATCCCGCGGTTTCCCGGCCGGATCGAGTTGCCCAGGGGCAATTTTGCGACTTACTTATTGTTTCATCACTAGATGTTGGCTTCTTCATCACTCGTCCCTTATATTCCGCTCAACCGAACGACAATTCCTGGGTTTTCCGCGGGTTTGCATTCTTTTCGAGCGACCCGCCCAGCAAAGTTCTATCCGGGGGGTGGCAGAGTTCATGATCGGTTTCTTCACCACCAACACCATGCTTTGGGCAGCCCAGATTGCTTTGGCCTGTGTCCTCCTTTACGCTGCGTTCAGCAAGGTTTTTCCGCGCCGCGGCGAGGCGCTGCCCGGCGCACAGGCACTGCTGTTTGCCTGCGACGGGATGCCCTGCACGCTGGCTAAACTCCTTGCCTTGCTTGAGTTTGCGGGTGCGCTTTGCCTGATTGTGCCGTTCGACGTCTGGCCGGCTCACCTGCTCTCTCGCGTCGCGGCCTCAGTTCTGGCCGCACTGATTCTGGTTACCGGAATCCACCACGTTAAGCACAAACAGCCAACCGCGCCGATTGTCGCGCTATTCTTCCTCGCCCTCTTCATCCTCGTCGGGCGTTGGCCATAGATCGCGCCGGATTTCTAAGGCGCGGCGTCTCGGAATACGCTGTATCTGGCCTTGCGCCGGCGCTCTCGCCTGCATAGGTCAAATACCCTTAATTCGGTTTCGCGGCCGCTCCACCAGCCGGAGCAGCCGCTCCCGCCTCCGCAGGTTGCAGTTTCGCCACCACCGCTACCGGAACCTCCATCGCTCCCACGGTGTCGACACTCCGGTCGCGTATCCCGATGCGAAAGTAGTATTCGCCTTTGGCCGGTACGCTGATCTGGTGCCGGTAGATAAAATCGTGTTTCATCTTATCGGCAAATTTTGCATCGGAAATGCTGATGGCGATGCCGTTGGATTGCTGATTCACCAGCTCTCCGTTGGCGTCGTACACAAGCGTCGTGAACTCCAACCCGCAGCGGTGCGCGCCATCCTGCCCTACCGCAAAGCTCACCTGGCTGGGATTGATTGCAAATGTGATCGTGTAGCTGCGGAACGGTCCCTGCACGTTCTTCCCCAACTGGTTGCTATCGATCGCCGCGGTTTCGTTTCCGGTGGTGGTCGGACGCACATCGGCGACAAAGAGAAGCTGTGTCGGGTCGGGCGCGCCGTGCATCATGGCTGCGCGCATTGCATCGTACGGCGGCGCTGCCGGTTGTCCATTCTGCCCCTGTCCGCTCTGCGCCTGGGAGCCCTTCACCGGTTTGTTCGGATCGTCGGCATAATAGCCGCGGCGGAAAGCCAGCGTCACTTTCGGCCGGTCGACCTTGACCTCAATCCGGCGGAAACCGCCATTCCACTTCTGATTGGCGGGCGAATAGGCAATCGTGTAGTAGTTTGAGCCCGCTTCAATCGCCGTGGCCACTGCCTCCTTGAGCCCGTTCGTATTCACAAAGGCCTGGCCGCCCGTTTCTTTCGCCATCTCCAGCATCGTGTCGTGCTCGCCTGATGTCTTTTGCATCCACCTATTGGCGGCGTTGCCAAAGGCCTGTGGATTCCGCGCATAGTTTGCGCCGCTCGACGAGGCATTGAACATGGGGGTCGTCATCAGGCCCCGCGCATCGATGGGGTACACCGCAACCTGGCTGCGCGACAGTATATCGGAGGTCTGACGGAACTCCTCGTCGGCCGAAGCTGCAATCGTAAACGGGTTCTGCAGACTCCCGTCGGGCAGGATGTTGATGGGGAAGGAGCCGGAGAACCAGATCAGATTCTTGCGCCCGGGCAGATTGCTCATGTAGCGGGCAAGCTGATTCAGCGCATTGAGCGTGTATATCTGGCGCAGCTGCAACTGAATTGCCTGCTGCTCGGCCTCAAATTGCTGCAGGTTGGCTATGATCGTCGCCGCATCCGGCCCCTGGGTAGCCGTACCGAACGAGTCGCTGACGGCATTGAGCTCGGCATCGTTGCCCGGGTTATCTCCTTCCACCACATTGTTGATCAGCGGGGATCCGCGGGGCAGGTTTTTCTTGCCTTCCACCATGGAGCGCAACAGTTCGGGATCGGAGGTGAATCCCTGCAGCATCTTCAGTTCGGTGGTGAGAGCAAAGATGGCGATGCGGGTGCCTGAGGGCGCTTCCTTCAGGTATTTCAAGACTTCGTCCCGCACGATACTCTGCGCCGTAAGCGGCGTGTTCAGCCTGTCGAGGAGAAGAATGTTCAAGGCGCCTCGCGGCGGTGCGACAGAAAAATTGGTAAACGCGCCCGGTTGGAGCTTTGGCCCGGGGGGAAACGCGGCAGGCGGTCCGGACGCATGCTCCTCAAATACCTTCAGCGCCTGCGGCTTGCCGTCTTCAAGAATCGTGAAGTCAGCCGAGGTGAGTTGATGCACGGGGTTGTGTTTGTCGTCGGTTACCGTTACATCAACCAGCACCAGCGTGGCCTGCGACTGCACTGTCGTTTGGCCTGCCGGTTGAACCGGCTCGGATTGGGTCCACGCCGTGGCTGCAGCAACCGTAAGG
>Ga0326727_10004789_pt1 | contig 39812 bp, 27 predicted proteins | sample MB2enrmetagenome_FD_207643 | JGI IMG/M metagenome (GOLD analysis project Ga0326727, IMG submission 207643) | Lab enriched peat soil microbial communities from McLean, Ithaca, NY, United States - MB29MY | ecosystem: Environmental > Terrestrial > Soil > Wetlands > Peat | place: USA: New York...
GGAAGAATTGTATCCACTTCCCGGCGCTTCTCAGCGCGAGGCTCGCGAGCGTGAGCCTTTCGACGACGCACGGCTCGTCGATCTGGAAGCAGAGCAGGAATCCCCATTCCTGCGCGGGCAGAAGCGCGTCTCGGTCCGGCGTGGATCGCTTCCCCCAAAGACTGCAAATCGGTTGATGTGGGTGGTCTTGTCGCTCGTCGTGCTGGCAATTCTGGGAGCTGCCGGCTTGGGCGTCTACCGATATGGGGAGCACTCCTGGCGTTTTCGCATTGATTCGAGCGATCAGATCGAAGTCGCTGGCGCCGAGCACGTGGCGCACGCGCAAATCATGGAAGTGATGGGCGGAGATATTGGCCGCAACATTTTCTTCGTCCCACTGGCGCAACGCCAACAACAACTGGAGCAGATTCCGTGGGTGGAATCGGCGAGCGTGATGCGCTTTGTTCCCAATCGCCTGCGCATCGAGATTCACGAACGAACGCCGGTGGCCTTTGCCCGCATCGGTTCGCATGTTTCGCTGATCGACGCTGGGGGCACGCTGATGGAACTGGCTCCGGGCGGCAAGCACAGGTATTCGTTTCCCGTGATTGCGGGCATGAACGCGGGCGAGCCGCTCTCCACGCGCTCGGCGCGGATGAAAAATTACAACGAACTGGTGCGCGAGATCGATTCGAGCGGCGCTCACTATTCGCAGGAACTGAGCGAAGTGGATCTCACCGACCCCGAGGACGTGAAAGTGCTGGCCGCGGATGCGAACGGCGAAGTGCTGGTGCATGTGGGGTCGGGGAATTACTTGCAGCGCTACAAGACATACGTGACGCATGTGCAGCAGTGGCGGCAGCAGTTCGACAAGCTGGAATCGGTGGACTTGCGCTACGACGGCCAGATCATCGTGAATCCCGATCTCAACGGCATGGCGCGACAGCCAGCCTTGACGCCAGCGGCAGCCAAAACGGCGATGGACGCCGGAGTGAAAACGGCAGCCATCGTGAACTACGAAAAGTATGTGACGCATCCCGCGGCGCCGGCTGCAGTGAAGAAGGATGTAAAGGCTAAGGCCAAAGATGGGGCGAAAGCCGCTCATCATGCTGCCGCAAACCATGCTCCCGCTAATCATGCTGCCGTCAGTCATGCTGCCGTCAAACCAGCGCCAGTTAGACCGACGCCGATTCAACAACCGCCGGTTACTCAGGCCGCACTGAAGACCACGGTGAAAGCGTCGCCGATCGCAGTCGAGAAAAGTAAAGCGGCATCGCATCCGGCTGCGCCCGCGGCGCCGACTGCAGTTCCGACGGGGCAAAAGAAACCGAGCGCTTTAATTCCGAAGGAGACTCCGCAGAACTAGCCAATATCATGCCGAATCGTGAGCCAAATTTTATTACCGCCATTGACGTAGGCAGCGCCAAGACTTCGGTGCTGGTGGCCGAACTGAGCGAGAACGGATTGCGTTACCGCGGCCACGGCATCAGCGAATCGCGCGGCCTGCGCAAGGGCGTGATTACCGAACTCGACAAGGCGGTCAGCAGTATTCAAAAAGCGGTGGAGCATGCGGAGGACGTAGCGGGCATCCCGGTCGAACATGCGCTGGTGGGCATTGCGGGCGCGCACATCCGCGGCATGAACAGTCACGGTGGCATCACGTTCGGCGCGCGGTCGCGCGAGATTGGCCGTGAGGAAATCCGCCAGGCGGTGGATAAGGCGCGCACCGTGCCTTTGCCCGCTGATCGCGAAATTCTCCATTTGCTGCCGCAGGAATTCATTCTTGACGATCAGCCCGGCGTGCAGGATCCGACGGGCATGATGGCCACGCGGCTCGAAGTGCGGGTCCACATTGTGACCGCCTCTTCAAGCGCTACGCAGAACCTGGTGACGGCGGTGAACCGGGCTGGGGTCCACGTGGACGACACCATCTTTGAGCCGCTGGCTTGCGCGGACTCGGTGTTGCGAGCGGATGAGCGTGAACTCGGCGTCTGCCTCGCCGACCTCGGGGCCGGGTCGTGCGACCTGATCGTCTTTCAACAGGGTGCGGTGGCGCATACGGCGGTCATCCCCATCGGCGGCGACCACTTTACCAGCGATCTTTCGGTGGGCATGTGCACGGGGCTGGCGGACGCGGAGGCGCTCAAGAAAAATTTTGGCAACGCGGTACCGACGCTCATCCCGGAGGGCAACCAAGTGGAGGTGCCGTCGGTGGGAGACCGGCCTTCGCGCATGATGTCGCAGCGCATGGCGGGCGAGATTCTGGAGCCGCGAGCCCGCGAACTTTTCGAACTGCTGCGCGACAACCTTCGCCACGCGGGCGTTCTGGAACACTGCATCGCGGGATTCGTGCTGAGCGGCGGAGCCTCACGGCTGCCCGGCATTCTCGACGTGGCGGAATCGGTGTTGCGGAAAGCCGCGCGCCTGGCCTGGCCAACGCCGATGGCGAAGATGCCGTCGTTCTTATCCGAGCCGGAGTTTGCAACCGTGCTAGGCATGGCGTATTACGGGCACCGCGCGCGGCTGGCTCGCGGGTTGCAGCAGCCGAGTTTTGGCTCGCGCATGAAGGCGATGTTCGCGGGGAAGGGCGCGTGATTTCTTGTAGAGACGCGGCTTGCCGCGTCTTCCCCCGCAGCTGAGACGGGGCAAGCCCCGTCTCTACAACTGATTCACGAGGTGACGTATGAGTGATGACAACGGACTCCGGATCTGCTTCAACGAAGAAGCTCGCAACGATGCTCGCATCAAGGTCATTGGAGTTGGCGGCGGCGGCAACAACGCGGTCAATCGCATGATCGATTCGGGTATGGAGCACATTGAATTCATTGTGGCCAACACCGATTTGCAGGCGCTGCGGATGTCGCGCGCAGGCACCAAGATTCAACTGGGCGTGAAGCTCACGAACGGACTCGGCGCGGGGGCAAATCCCGAGATCGGCCGCAAAGCGGCGCTGGAAGATTCGGACAAAATCATCGAAACCCTCGAAGGCGCGGACATGATCTTCGTCACGGCCGGACTTGGTGGCGGCACCGGCACGGGCGCGGCGCCGATCATTGCCTCGCTGGCCAGCGAGATGGGAGCGCTCACCGTGGCCGTCGTCACCAAGCCTTTCGCTTTTGAAGGCAAACGGCGCATGCAGCAGGCAGAGCGCGGGGTTGCCGAACTCATGGAGTCGGTCGATACCACGATCGTGATCCCCAATGAAAAGTTGCTGGCCGTTGCCGAGAACGCCGGATTCTTCGAGTCGTTCCGCATTGCCGACGATATTCTTCGGCAAGGGGTGCAGGGGATCTCCGACATCATTACTATTCCGGGCATCATCAACCGCGACTTTGCGGACGTGAAGGCGATCATGGCGGGAATGGGGTATGCCGTGATGGGCACGGCTACCGCAGCCGGAGAGCATCGCACGGTGGAAGCTGCGCAGCGTGCCATCGCCTCGCCGCTGCTGGAGGCGGGCGCGATCGACGGAGCCCGCGGAATTCTCATCAACATCACGGGCTCGAGTTCGCTGAAGCTCGCCGAGGTACAGCAGGCTTGCACCATCATCTCGGGCGCGGCGCACGAAGATGCCAACATCATCTTCGGTGCGGTTCTGGATGAAAAGATGAAAGACGTGGTCAAGATTACAGTGATCGCGACCGGTTTCAAAGAGGCCGGGATGCGCCGGGCGCACCACGAAGCTTACGATCCGGTGATCGTTTCGCGAGAAGTCTTGCGCCAGCGCGATCACTTCCGCGAGCCCGAACCGGTGGCTGACCCGGAGCCAGTATTTGTGCCAGAACCGGCCTTTGAGCCAGATCCCGCGCCGGCAGCGCTGCAGGAACTGGCGGCGGGTGGCGCGTCGCATGGCGAGGTGATTTCGCTCGATGCGATGCGGTCGGCCGCTCCTAACTACCAGGTGGAGGATCTTGACGTGCCGGCGTTCCTGCGGAAGCGCAGTGAAGTGATGTAGGGGACGGGTTTCAGAGGTTCAAGGTTTCAAAGTTGGCCCTTGACGACGCAGAGTGAGACGGGGCAAGCCCCGTCTCTACCTTTGAGATGTGATCCAGGCGTTGATCTTTGTTTCCAGCACGTCGAGCGGCAGCGGGCCCTGGTCGAGTATCGCGTCGTGGAAGGCTCGCAGGTCGAATTTTGCTCCCAACTCCTGCTGCGCTCGCGCCCGTAATTCGAGAATCTTCGTCTGGCCCATCTTGTAGGAGAGTGCCTGCGCGGGCCACGCAATGTAGCGATCCACTTCGGTGTCGATATTCTCATCGTCCATGGCGGTGTGTTCGTGGAAGTAGTCGATCATTTGCTGGCGCGTCCAGTGCTGGGAATGCACGCCGGTATCCACCACCCAGCGCACGGCTCGCCAAATTTCATTTTGCAGGCGACCGTATTCGCTGTACGGGTCCTGGTAAAAGCCCACCTCTTTTCCCAGGCGCTCGGAGTAAAACGCCCAGCCTTCGGTGTAGGCATTCAGATCGAGGCTGTATTTGCGGAACGGCGGCAGGCCGGTGAGTTCCTGCGCAATCGAAAATTGCAGGTGATGTCCGGGGACGCCTTCGTGGTACGCGATAGCTTCGACGTTTAGCAGCAGGCGCTTCTCAGGAGCGTATTCGTTGACATTGATGCGTCCGGGTCGCGAGCCGTCACCGGCGCCGAGGGAATAATCAGCAGGGGGACTGGAAGCGCTGCGGAACGACTCCATCGGCACCACATCAAGCTTGTTCTTCGGCAGCCGTCCGAAAAGCTCGGGTAGCTTCCCGTACATCTGGTCGCGATAGTGGGTGTACAGATCAAGCAATTGCTGAGCCGACTTGGCGTGCAGCTTCGAATCCTGCCGGATGTGCTCGTTGAACGATTTCAGATCATTGAATCCCTGCGCCTTGGCGATCAGGAGCATCTGGGTTTCAATTTCCGCCACGGACTTCAGACCCAGTTGATGAATCTGGTCGGCAGTGAAATCGGTGGTGGTCTGGTGCCGGACGGCGAAGCGATAGCGGGCTTCTCCGTCGGGCAAGGCCCACACGCCGGGATCGAGGCGGCCGTGAGGTGCGTAATCGTCGCGCACGAATTTGGCGAACTTGGCATAGGAGGGCGCGACTTCATTTTTTACCGCGCTCTCGATCGCTCCGCGGATTCGTTTGCGATCCGCTTCTGAGATGGAGTCGGGAAACTTGCGCAGCGGATCGGTGAAGGGACTCTTGTCGAGCGAGTCATCGGCAATCTGCTGCGCCTGACTGGACACTTTCTCGAGCAGATACTTTGGCGGCATGCGGTGGTCGCGCAGTCCGTCGCGCATGTGTCCCATGGCCTCGTCGAGTACGCGCGGAATCTGGTGCAGACGGGACAGGTAGTCTTCGTAGTCTTTCTGGTTGCGGAAGGGCGAATCGAAGGGCAGCGACGCGTATCCGAGGTGGATGCCGCCGAACTGCGTCGCCGGCATTTCCCAGTCTTGGAATTGGGCGCTGTCGAGCGCTTCGCGCAAGCTGCGCAGCATCAGCGCGTGGTTGAGTCTCTCCTGCTCGGGGAATCCGGTGACGTCGATGGCTTCGAAGCGCGCCAGCGCCTGACGAGTGTGTTCGAGATCGTCGGCAATTGCCTTGTCGGAAAAATCGCTGAGCCGGTCGTTGTAACGATTGTCTCCGACCTGGGTGGCGAGTTCAGGCTGGGTGCGCAGCGTGTATTCCCACTCATCGGCGAGCAGACGATTGAGTTCGGCTCGTCGGGCTTCGAGCGTTTGCCCGGCCGCTTGGGCGAAGAGAGGGACGGCGAGAGCTACGGCAAAATAAAAAAACACGAGCGATGTTCGCAAGATGCAGACCTCCGCAAGCGTCTAACAGGATACTCCGTCTGAAAATATCAGGTAAAACGAGCAGGCGGGACAGGTCGCTCGCGGCCACGATGTGTCGCTTAGCGGTTAGAGTTCTTTAATTCTTCGGCCAGTCTGATGGTCCGGATGTGCAAGCTGATGCAGAGTGCGAGTACCTTTCGAGGTAACAAGCCGGTCCGATTACCAAGGTGTTGGCACTTCTACAGAAATCAATTTAAATATAATTATTTCATGTAGTTATCGAGAAGATTCAGCCCGTGTCAGCCGGTTACTTTACCATTGCGCCTTAACCCGTAAATCGCCTACTATCGGACAGTTGCACGGATGTGCCGTCATGGTGGGGATTTGGCGATGCTCTTGCATCTAATTGACTGGGCCGACAGATGAACTAAGCAGCAGATTGGCCGAGTACGACAGGGAATGGTGAAGTGAAAGTTACGGCCTGGTTTCTTCGTCTTGCATTTGTCGTTGGAATAGCAATGTTGCTGGAAGCGAGTGGGATCGCGGCCAGCGTTAACCCCAGCACGCTTACGCCGCATAAGAAGGCGCACAGCGTTACGGAAAGCCAGCATGCCAGAAAGCGCATGCGGACCCTGGCACACAGCCGGGCCGCGGGCTCGCAGTATGTTGCCTATAGTCATCGCCGCCATCGTTATTACGAGCGTTTTCACACCAGTTCGTTCGCATCCGACATCACTGAAGGGGACGTGACCGCCGGCGAAGACCCGGTAGTTCGTCAGGCCGCGATTGATGCCTTGGGCAACATGAACGGCACGGTGGTCGCGATTGAGCCGACCAGCGGGCGGGTGCTCGCTATGGTCAACCAGAAACTCGCGCTTTCAAGCGGCGCGCAACCCTGCTCGACCATCAAGCTTTCGGTGGCACTGGCGGCATTGAACGAAGGCGTGATCGACGAAGAAACGGAAGTTACCCTGGGGCGCCGCAGCCGCATGAATCTTACGGACGCGCTGGCGCTCTCAAATAACGCGTACTTCGAAGCGGTGGGACGCAAGCTCGGCTTCGAGAAGGTGCAATACTACGCGCACCAGTTTGGACTCGGCGAGCTTGCCGGTTATCACATTCCGGGCGAGCAGTTGGGCTATTACCCCGAAGTGGAAATTCCTGCCAAACTTGGCGGCGTCAGCAAGATGTGCTCGTTTGGCGAGGGTATCTCCATGACCCCGCTGCAACTGGGTGCGCTAGTGACGGCGATCTCCAACGGCGGCACGCTTTACTATTTGCAACATCCGACTGGTCCCGATGAAGTTGCCAACTTTCAGCCGCGGATCAAGCGGCATCTCGATATTGAGCCGGTGATTCCAGAACTCTCCGACGGTATGGCGGGAGCGGTTACCTACGGCACCGCGCGCAGCGTGCGTTTGAACTTTAATGAAGAGTCGATCTTAGGCAAGACGGGAACGTGCTCACATGCCGGCACGCGCTTCGGATGGTTCGCTTCTTACGCCAACACCGACATTGGACGCATTGTTACAGTCGTTTTCCTGCAGGGTGGGCGTCCCACGTTCGGGCCCAAAGCGGCGGAGATTGCCGGACGCCTGTACCGCAATCTTTACGACCACAATTTCTTCATCGCGGGGGAGACGGGAATCCTTCCGGCGGCAACGGTTGAGAAGGCGAGCAGCGCAGGTACGCAGCCGCAGTAATTTCCCGCAGACGGGGCAAGCCCCGTCTCTGCAAGTGGATTTCTTCTGATTGTTTCCCGATCGACCCTTGCAGGGTACGGAAAAAGTCTCGTTGCCTGCCGCGGCTCCCCCAGCGGCTAAAGCCGCAATTGATCTTGCTGCACTTACGGTGCGGCTGAAGCCGCACCCTTTCAAAACAAAAGCAAAACCCCGCGGACGGCCATCCCTACGTGAGTTGTTTACTGCTTTACCTCGTCCTTTTCAACCACGCCGTCCCTGATAGAGACGATGCGGTGCGCGTACTCGGCGATGTCGTGCTCGTGGGTGACGAGGACGATGGTGTTGCCTTCCGCGTGCAGGCGATCGAATAGGGCCATGATCTCGTTGCCGGTTTGTGAGTCGAGGTTGCCGGTGGGTTCGTCGGCGAGGATGATGGCCGGCTTATTGACCAGAGCACGGGCAATGGCTACGCGCTGGCGCTGTCCGCCGGAGAGTTCGTTGGGCTTGTGGCTCATGCGGGATTCCATGCCGACCGAAGTCAGTGCGGCCTTGGCACGCTCGGCGCGCTCTTCGGCGGGAACTCCGGCATAGATCAGCGGCAACTCTACGTTGTGCAGCGATGTGGCGCGGGCAAGCAGATTGAACGTCTGAAAGACGAAACCGATCTCCTTATTGCGGATGTGGGCCAGCTCGTCGTCGTCAAGTTCGCTGACCAGTTGTTGATTGAGCCAGTATTGGCCTTTAGAAGGCGAGTCGAGACAGCCGATCAGGTTCATCAGCGTAGATTTACCGGACCCCGACGGACCCATGATAGCGACGTATTCGTTGCGCTGGATGCGCAGGTTGATGCCGCGCAGCGCATGCACCTGTTCCGATCCCATATCGTAGGTCTTCCACAGATCCTCGGTTGCGATCATGTAGGAGTCGGGTCCAGCCCAATTCGTGGGCCTATCGATCGGCAAAATCTCGGCAGTCGCCATCTTCTTCTCCTTCTCCGTATGGGGCTCGGGCACGCAGGCTCCTAGGGCCGTTCTTTGTTAGACGGTCTAACCTGGCAGAGGTTAGAGGTCTCAGATGTCAGGTCTTAAGGTCTTAGGAAAACCTCGAGTTCAAAGGCCTAAGACTTAAGACCTGACACCCTTTCTAGCTTTCGTCTTCTTTTTTCGGGGCCGAGTTGTCTATTTTGATGCTCGTTCCCGGCTTCAGTGTACGTAGAACCTTATAGCTGCCGGTGATCACTTCGTCGCCTTCTTGCAAGCCCTTGACGATCTCGATATCCGTGGTGCCGCTAATGCCGGTATCGACAGGAACAAATTCTGCTTTCTTCTTGCGGATCACAAACACGCCCTGTATTTCTTCTTTCTGCTTCGAAGCTTCCACGGGAGCGCTCGCAGCCTGTACCGCGTTCTTCCCCGCATCCTTGGGCACGAGATCGGCCTGGGTGCGGACCGTGAGCGCCTGAATGGGAATGCTGAGCACGCTGCTGCGGATCGCGGTCGTGATCTTGGCGGTGGAAGAGAGGCCAGGACGCAGGTCGGCTGGCGGATCGGTGAGCGTCACGACCACTTTGAAATCTTTGGCTTCCTCGCTGGTCGAGGTGGCCTGCGAGGTCGCGACACCGGTTGAGCGCACGATGGCGTTGTCGCCGATTTCACTGACAGTGCCGTGGAAGACTTTGTGGGGGATGGCGTCAATGGTCACTTCGGCGGGCTGGCCGAGGCGCACGTTGACGATGTCGGTCTCATCCACCTTGACCTCCGACGTAATCACGGACATGTCGGCAATCGTCATCAGAGTGCTGCCCGGTGAATTCTGGATTCCGATGACCACGGTCTCGCCTTCGCGCACGGGAAGATTGGTGATGACGCCGTCAAAAGGCGCTTCGTAGGTAGTTTTCTTGAGCACGTCGGAAACCCGAGTCAGGTTGGCCTGGTCTTGGGTGATGTGCTTGTCCATGGAATCTTTTTGCGCCTTGGCTTGCGCGACGCGAGCCTCGGCTTGGGCCAAACCGGCATCAGCCTGCTCCCACGCAGCTTTCTTGAGGTCGTAATCCTGCTTGGCGATGAGGGCGGCGCTGTATAGACCCTGAGCGCGGTCCCAATCGAGCTTGGCGTGGATGGCATCGGACTTGGCGCGGTTCAGGTCGGCGAGCGAGGTGTTCAGGGCAGCGTCGGCGGCGGCCGCGTCGGTTACGGCTGCCTGCACGGACGCGAGCGTGGCATTGACGTCGGCCGAGGATTGGACGTTCTCAAGCTGTGCCAGCAGCTGCCCCTTCTGCACGCGGTCTCCTTCTTTGACATGCAGCTTGATGATCTTGCCGAAGGCATTGGCTCCGATGTTCACGTACGTCTTGGGCTTGATTTCACCAGAAGCACTAACCACCGAGGCCAGGTTCTGCTTTTGTACTTTTCCAGTCTGCACCGTCACTACGTTTTTCTGGCTCTGATAGACAGTGACAGCAACAATGATACCAAGCAGCAACGTAGCGCCCACTCCAATCAAAATTTTCTTCCAAGTCTTCATAACTAAATCATCGCGGCGGTCGTGCCGAGCCGGCCGTCACGGTCAGTTGACGGCTGCTTAATTCCCTTGTTTAACCTTCCAATTTAACCTTCCAACCTGACTTTCCGACTCAATCCCGGGATCTGGCTGCAGAATGGCGAAAGCACACCAGGGTTGCACATGAACAGTTACGTTCAGAGGAGGGGGAAAGTTCCGAACCTCCCTTGGAACAGGCCCTTCCCAGCGTGGCTCCGGTTGGCTAGCTAAGGAGGCCGTGTCGCAATTCATTATAGCGCGCCGAGTGTCCGAACAACTGCCCTCCATACTCGACCGCAAGACGCGGATTCTTAAGGGGCTTAGAAGAGGGGTTCGGAGCAGGAAATCTTTTTTTGACAGGCCACTTCTTCTTGCCTTGTTGTATCCAATGAACATAGAATTAGGCAACTGATGTTTCTTGTGAGGTAAGCCTTTCTATGTTTTCCGCAAGTTTCCGAAATCGCTGCTCGGTGGGTGTGCTGGCTGGCTTGATGGCCCTGGGTTTTACCGCCGTTTTGCAAGCCCAGGACAAGGACGTGAAGGGGTCCGGTGACAGTGCTGCGGCTCCCCAGGGAAACCAGACCGATCCTTTAAAGCGTCCGATTCCGGAAAAACAAAGGAAGGCCAACGCCAAGGCGCTGAAGATTGAGTTAAGCAAGACGTATAAGAAGTGGCTGGATGAGGATGTGCGCTGGATCATCACCGACGAAGAGAGATCCGCCTTCATGCAGCTCTCCAACGACGAAGAGCGCGACCAGTTCATCGAGGCCTTCTGGCAACGCCGCGATCCCACGCCCGACACCGAAGAGAACGAATTTAAGGAAGAGCACTACCGGCGTATCGCATATGCCAACGAGCACTTCGCGGCTGGCATCCCCGGCTGGAAGACCGACCGTGGCCGGATCTACATTGTTTTTGGGCCGGCGGATGAGATCGAGGCCCACCCCTCGGGTGGCAGCTACGAGCGCCCCATGGAAGAAGGCGGTGGCGAGACTTCCACTTTCCCATTTGAGCAATGGCGCTATCGCTATCTGGAAGGAATTGGGCAGGAAGTGATCATCGAGTTCGTCGATAGCTGCATGTGCGGCGACTATCACATGACTATGGACCGCTCGGAGAAGGACGCCTTGAAAATGACGCCGAATGCCGGTCTGACTTTATACGAACAGATGGGCATGGCCAACAAGGCGGATCGTTTCACCAACGGCGGGATCGAACAACTGGGCAGCTCGCCGTTCAATAAGGACTTACAGGGCAAGGAATTCGACCGCCTGGAGCAGTTTGCCAAACTGCAGGCGGCTCCGGCGGTGAAGTTCAAAGACCTGGAAGAAGTGGTCAGCCACAAAATCAGCGTCAACCTGATGCCGTTTGACGTGCGCGCCGACTTCGTGAAGGTAACGAGCGACACGGTGCTTGTACCGGTCACGATTCAGATCAAGAACCGCGACGTCACTTTCCAGAACAAGGATGGGGTGGAGCGCGGCACCGTCAACATCTTCGGGCGCGTGACCACGCTCACGGGCAAGATCGTGCAAACCTTCGAAGACACGGTGCAGGTCGATGTGCCGGTGGAACTGCTGCCCAAGACCGCCGAGAATTCCTCCGTGTACTGGAAAGCGCTGCCGCTGCGCATCAGCCAGAATCGCTATCGTCTGGACATCGTGGTCAAGGACGTGAACGGCGATCGTACCGGGAGTTGGGAGCACGCGATCCAGATCCCGGACTTCAGCGAGGACAAGTTGAGCAGCTCTACGCTGATCATCGCTGACCAGATGGAACCGGTGGCGACGAAGAATGTGGGCACGGGCAATTTCGTGATCGGGACGACAAAAGTGCGGCCACGTGTGGCGCCTTCTGACGGCAAGCCGATCTCGTTCAAACGCAACCAGAAGCTGAATTTCTGGATGCAGGTTTACAATCTCAGTGTGGACGAAAAAACCCACAAACCTTCGGCCACATTCGAATACAATGTGACCGATGCTAACAACAAGGCCGTCATCCATACGGTTGAGTCGACAGACACCATGGGCAATGTGGGCGACCAGGTGACGCTGCAGAAGACGCTTTCCGCAGCCAACCTGCAACCGGGTTTGTACAAGATCGAGATCAAAGTGAACGACAACCTTTCCAAGCAGATGGTCGATCCAACGGCGACGTTTGCCGTGGAGTAACCGGCTGCCTGGTTTCCCAGAGGTGGTGGGCGAGATGTTCCGAAAGCTCGGGTTCCTCGCAGTCGTCGCTATTGTGGTCACTACCATGCCTGTTACTGCATGGTGCGGGACTGGCTCCGGTGTGATCTCCGGATACGTTCGCGATGGAAGTGGTGCGCCGCAAATGGGCGCGGTGGTGGAAGTCTTCGGTTCGGCTGCGCAGGCACTGAAGGTTTTCACCGACGATCGTGGTTTCTACTCGGTTGCGAGTCTGCTGCCCGGAACCTACAGCGTCAAAGTAAGTGCGCCTTCGTTTCTGCCTTCGCTGCGCGAGAGAATTGACGTGCGGGCAGGCGCCAAGTTGATGGTGAACGTCACGCTGACCACGCTATTCGAGGCCATTCAACTGGTTCCGTTGCGCGGCCCAGTGGACGATGACGACTGGAAGTGGACACTGCGTTCGGTCGCCAACCGGCCCATTCTGCGCGTACTGGAAGACGGCACGACGGTGGTCGCGCGGAGCGGGGAGTCAGCCGCAGACCACGACCTGAAAGGTACTTTATCTTTCCTGGCGGGATCGCCGGGGCAGGGTTTCGGCAGTCCAGCGGATATGAATGCCGGTTTTGCCGTGCAGCGTTCGCTGTTATCGAGCGGTACGGTGCGCCTGAACGGGACCGTCGGTTATGGAGCCGATGGCCAGAGCATCCCAGCAGCGTTTCTTCGAACGACCTACACGAACCGTTTCAACGGTGTGTTCGAACCCTCACTCGCAATTACCGCCCTCCGGCTGAATTCGCCTGACCAGTACGCGATGCCTGGCGCTGCGCTGGAAGCGCTGTCGGTGACCAGTTCCGATCGGATTGTCATGGGCGACAAACTGGAAATAAAACTCGGCAGCGAATTGCAAGCCATCCAGTTTATGGGGCGGGTGCACGCTTTCAAGCCCTTCGGGTCGGCCGATCTGCACATTACTCCGAATACGGTGCTGGAATACCAATACGCGAGTTCCGTCCCGAACATGCGGCTGGAAGATCGTTTGGGGGATGGCCGCTCAGGGGACGATGCTTTGAATTCGACTTCGACGGACCTTAGCGAAACCGCGCCGCGTATGAGCGTGACCGGATTTGTGCCGGCGGTGGAGCGGGCTCGTCACCAGGAAGTGTCGATCTCCGAGCGCGTCGGCAAGAACAATATGCAGGTCGCGTTCTACGCGGACAATATGGTCGATCCGGCGCTGACCGGAGTTGGCGAAATGTTGCCGGGCGAGATGACGGCGGAGTCGGGCGAAGTACTGCCCGATGTGTACTCGGGCACTTTCAGCTATCAGGGGAACGATTACGCGACGCGCGGGATGCGAGTGGTGCTGCAGCGGAAGCTGCTGTCCGATCTGACCGCGACCCTGGATTATGCCTACGGAGGCGTGCTCGACCTGTCGCGCCCCGACGTCCAACTGCAGGACGCGCGGGAGTGGATTCGTGCGGAGCAGCGCCATGCCGTGGCGGCCAAGTTCAGCGGCACCGTGCCTAAGGCGAAGACATATTGGGTTGCCTCCTACCGTTGCACGGGCGGCCACCACGTGTTGACTCCCGTCGACTTGTTCGATAGTTCACCTGGCCAGTCCGGTGCTTACTTGAACCTCTTCATCCGGCAACCGATACCAGCCAGCTTCCTGGCGGGACACATGGAGCTTCTCATGGACCTGCGAAATCTTCTTGCCCAGGGCTATGTGCCCGTGATGGGACAGGACGGGCGCACGCTTTATCTGGTGCAATCGGCGCGCTCGGTGCGCGGCGGTGTGGCTTTCAGCTTCTAGAATCCTGTAGCCTATAATCCGTTATTCCGTAGATTCGTAATCTGTTATTCCGTATTTCGAACGAGACTTCCGGCGAGTTTTCGGCGCTGGCGTCCGCGCTTGATCTGCCTTTCGTTGTTTCCGCGCTTCCTGGCGACTGAATTTCCGCCGTGATCCCCTTTCCCAACCCTGGTTCTGTGAAGTTCCGCACTGCTCTTTCGCGCACGCAGGTATATAATGCCGCGCATCCCAATTGGGCCTGTGTTTGCTACTTGCGGAGCGTGGGCCTGTTTCAGCGCCCGCGATTATTCAGGAGGACCGGAATGAAACTGCGTTTATTGGTAGTGTTTATTCTCCTTTCGACGACCCTGCTCGTGGGGCAAACGTTTCGTGGCACCATCCTCGGATCGGTCACCGATCCTTCCGGCGCAGTCGTGGCCGGAGCAACAGTGAAAATCCGCAACCTGGGAACTGGCCTGGAGCGCACGACCGTGACCAGCGCCGACGGCAGCTACAACGTGACCGAGTTGCCTATCGGAAGCTACTCCGTAACCGTGACGCAGACTGGCTTCAAAACTTTTGTGGCAACTGGAGTGGCAGTGGACGTAGCCACTGAACGTCGTGTGGATGCCTCCCTCAGGACCGGGCAGGTGGACACCCGGGTTGAAGTCAATGCGGAAGATTTGCCCATGGTCGAAACAACCTCGAACGACCTCGGGGGCGTGATCACTGCGCAAGTTGCCGATGACATGCCCGTCAACGGCCGCGACTACACCAAGCTGATCTATCTCAATCCCGGCGTGGCCGGTTCTCCCGACCAGATTTCCGATTCTCCCGGCTCCTTCGGCGAGTTCTCCATGAACGGCGCCCGCGGACGATCCAACAACTACTTGCTCGACGGCACCGACATGAACGATGGCTACCGCAATGACCCGGCCATCAATCAGGCGGGCGTCTTCGGCACGCCAGCAACCATTCTTCCCATTGACGCCGTGAACGAAGTCAACGTGCTTTCCAACTTCGAGCCCGAGTATGGCCGCAACGCCGGTGCCGTCATCAATATCGTGACCAAAAGCGGCGCCAACAAGATCCACGGAACCGCCGGCGAATACATGCGCAATGACGCACTCGACGCACGTAACTACTTCAATGTCGCCGGCCAGCCAAAGGCCAAGTTTCACAACAACCAGTTCGGCGCTTCCTTGGGTGGGCCTATCATCAAGGACAAGACGTTCTACTACGTCGACTACGAAGGCCAGCAGGAACCGGTGGGAGTCGTCACGCTTTCCAGTGTTCCCACTGGCGACTGCGCCACTTGTGCGCTAACACAAAGCGATGCTACCGACCCATCCGGCGTGATCCAGAAACTGCTTGCCCGTAATCCATGGCCGGCGCCGAACCTGGGAGGAGGAATCCCGATAGGGCAGCCGGGCGGGCCGACGCCGGGCAAGGCCTCTGTCATCTCGCCGTCTTACAACGATCTGACCAGCATGATCGTGAAGATCGATCAAAACTTCAACGCCAACAATATCCTCACCGGCCGCTATTTCTTCGGCGACAGCGTGCAGTCTTTCCCACTCGCCCTCGCAGCCGAAGGCGGCCAGTTGCCCGGCTTCAACACTTTCACCCCGACCCGCGTACAACTCGCCTCCATCTCCTATGTGCACACGTTCGGCACCAATAAGGTGAATGAACTGCGCTACGGCTGGAACCGTTTTGCAGAAGGATTCTATCCCTTCGATCAGGATTTTCACCCCAGTTCCATTGGCATGTGCGCGGCAACCAGCCTCAGCCTGTGCGCCGGATCGGGGCCCTCCGATTCGGGCCTGCCGGACATCCTGGTGAGTGGAGTTGCCCAACTCGGTGCCTCCGCCGGTGTTCCCCGGAACCGCATCGACAGCAACGACCAGGTCCTCGACAACTTTTCCTGGAAGATGAACAAGCACGACGTGAAGTTCGGCGTCGATTTTCATCGCACCACGGTGACGCAACCGCAGTTTGACCACAATTTCCGTGGCAGGCTTACCTTTAACACCAACACGACCGGCAACGCGATCTTGGATTTTCTGGGGGGGGACATAGATGGCGGTTTCCAGTACTTTGGCGACGCGGCGCGCCACACCTACGAAAACAACTTCGGTTTCTATGCCCAGGATAGCTTCCGCCTCACGCCACATCTGACATTGAACTACGGCCTCCGTTGGGACTACTTCGGCGTGGTCCAAGAAAAGAACAACCTCCTCAGCAACGTCACCAGTTTTGATCTCGCAAATGCAAACTTCACCCTCACTCAAGTTGGTCAGCCCGGCCTGAGCAGCCTCTACAATCCCGACAAAAAGGACTTCGCCCCGCGCCTCAGTATCGCCTGGGACGTCACCGGCAAAGGCAAAACGGTCGTCCGCTCCGGCGTCGGTATGTTCTACGACGCTTTCTCGCAGGATATGGTGATGGGCCATTTGCCTTATTCGCCCTACTTCGACCCCGGCCCTGCTTTCAACAACGTCCCCGGCATCGGTTCGAACGCAATTCTTTATGCCGGCCTTTCCGGCAATACGATGACTGCCAATAGCCCTTTGTACACCGCTCCTAGCTCCCCTTCGAGTTGCTTCGAGTGCGACGTCTTCGCTTTCGACCGCAACATCAAAACGCCTTACATGGAGAACTACAACCTCAACATCCAGCAGCAGATCACCAGCAAATCGGTGATTCAGGTCGGCTACGTCGGCTCGCAGGGCCATCGTCTCTGGCGCTTCTTTGACCTCAGCCAGCCCAGCAATGCGACAGTGACCGCCTACGACGTAGGATACGCGGCTACCAATAGCTATTCCTTTAAAGACTCCCTAGGAAACGTGCACACGGGACCATGTGCAACGGCGGGTGTGCCGACCGGTGGCCCCGGTTGCATCCCCGACTACGGCGTACCGCGGAATTACATTGGCAGCAATTATCCATATGGCGCATTCTATCTTCTGCAGGAAAACTCGACAGGCAAGTCTAACTACAACGCCTTGCAGGTCAGTTACCGGGTCAACAACTGGCACGGCATGTCCTCGGTGGTGAACTTTGTGTGGTCGCGCTCCATGGACAACTCCAGCGATGGAGAAGATTTCGAACCGAATGCTGCGCAGCCGAACGACAGCAATAACCCACAGCTTGAGTATGGGCCCTCCAACTTCAACATCCCCCGTCGCCTTACCTGGAACTTCTCCTACGAACTTCCGAAGAGGGGTGGCGATTGGCAACGTTTGAAAAACGGCTGGGGCATCAACAGCGTGCTAAGCCTGCAGGACGGTCAACCGTTCCAGCTAAACTATAACTTCGAAACCAAAGATGACTATAGCGGTGGCGGCAGCGGTTTTGATCGGCCGGATGTAGTTGGACCCATCAAGTATGACGAAAAGAATCCTCTCAATTACCTCGACCTGAGTTCGTTTGCCATTCCGTGCCAACTCACCACGATCGCACTCACGGCAGACCCAAACGGCACCGGAGTCACCGGTACAGATCAGGACTGCGTCCCTGGCACCCGTCACTATGGCAATTTAGGCCGCGACGCCCTGCACGGACCCACCTTTAAGGAATGGAACTTTGCCATTTATAAGAATACGGCGATCACGGAGAGATTGAACATGCAATTCCGCGCCGATTTCTTCAACCTTCCCAATCATCCCAACTTCGCGAACCCGTTTCTGCCTTCTTACATCGCAGATGCTGGATATGCGGGCTACGCTGTCAACCCCTCCACCGGTCGCGAGGTCGGCGGCGGACCCTACCAGATCTCCGCCACCGGCGACGTCGGCATCGGCAACCCGTTTATCGGCGGCGGAGGGCCGCGCGGGATTCAACTCGCGGTCAAGTTCACCTTCTAACTGGTAACGCTTCTTCCACGGCTCCTCCCGCCGGGTGCGGGAGGAGCGTTTTTTTTGCGAATAGTTTCCGCTCCCACCATCCCCGCAAACTGGAGTACACTTCCACAGCGGTTGATGGCCAAAACGGACAGAGTATGACGGACAAAACCAGAACTACCGAGAACGACCGGCGTTCGGACCAGCGGGTGCCGATTCGCGTGCCGGTCAAGGTTCGTCACCAGGGCAGCGAACACGAGGCCGTCACCCGCGATCTGAGTTCGTCGGGCATTTTTCTCTATACCGAGTCGGGGATGAAAGCAGGCTCGAAGCTGGACCTGGTTATTATGTTGCCTCCCGGCCTGGGATTGGGACCCGGAGGCTGGACGCTTTGCCAGGCTTCGGTGGTGCGGATGGAGGAATCGGATGGCAAGGGGATGGGCATTGCCGCTACTCTGGACCGCATCGAATTCCTGCCGGAGCTCAGCTGAATGGGGCAGGTGTCAAGTGTCAGGTCTTAGGTCTTAGGTCTCAGGTCTCAGGTCTCAGGAAACCCCGAGCTCTACCGGGCAGCCTCTTCTGGTTCGCCTTTTCTCAAGTTCATCCAGGCAAGGCCCAATAGTTTGTTCTTGAAAATAAAAAGATTGCTTCCCATTGCCCCGTCTGTGGTGCAATAATGGCCCGCTCTGAAAGTAAAGCCTAAGTTGGCCATCTTTCCCCAGGTGGACTAGGTCATGTGGATTGAAAAACTCACCCACGGCATCCTTGAACTGGACACGCCGATCGGGCCTCGATACATACAGCCGAATCTCTTGCAACGCGCATATCTGATTTGGACGTTCCGGAATTTTTTCTCGCTGCCGCAGCAAGTCCTGCACCCATGGGAACTTCGATTGATTGATCGTTTATTGGGCGAGAACAGGTTCGTTTCCCTGTCCGCCTCGAGTGCGCTCGACAGACCGGTCATCGGACGAATCGAGCGGCGAGCACCAGCACAGGCAGAAGTTCTGCCAATGCGCAAACCGCCAACTCGCGAAGCGATGTCCGGTTCGACCTCGGCGGTCGCCGAGCGAAGCCGGGAAGCTGCATCGGCGTAGTCGCGAAAGCGCGAATTGACGATTGTCTGTCTTTGCGCAGGGCGGCAGCTGCAGACCGCGCCGACATGGGTGCTTCAAAGAATCCCCAATGCCAGAAATGAAGGTATGTCCGCTTAGCTCTTCTTAGCTCTTCTGGGCCTCCATCGAGGCCTCGGCCTGCAAGCTCTGCAGATCCCGCGAAATCGTTGCTACCGCGAGGGTGCGTCCCCCGCGTTTGTAGGACACAGCACAATCCCTAGCATTAAGGTCGCCGTCGATCTCGACCGAATCCCAACGCTCGGCATGCCCCACATAATTAATGGCAACGTCGTAGTGCTGACTCCAAAAAAATGGCACGGCATCAAATCGTTCGCGATGGCCCAGAATGTTCCTTGCCGCCACTTGCCCCTGCCGCTCCGCCACTACCCAGTGCTCTACCCGAATTTTCTCCCCAGAATGCGGATCGGGCCACCGCGCAACGTCTCCTACTGCAAAGACGCCCGGAGCACTAGTTTCGAGGTATTCATTGACCACAATACCGCGGTCAATCACCAGACCCGCTTGCTCGGCCAGGGTCAAGGAGGGTCGCACACCGACGCCCAAAACCACGAAGTCGGCTTCCAGTGTGGCGCCACCGGTCAGGATTAATGCGGCTCCGTCAATCTTCCTGACGGTTTCTCCCAAGTGGAAGACAACGCCGTGAGCTTCGTGAAGCCCCCGAATCATGAGGCCGACTTCCGGTCCCATCACACGTTCTAAAGGCTGACTCTCAGGGGCTATGATGTCCACCGCGATTCCCAGTGTGCGCAAGGAGGCCGCAACCTCCAGGCCAATGAAGCTTGCGCCGACGACGGCGACACGCTTGGCAGACTTGGCCTTGGAAACAATCGCACGAGCGTCCGCAAAGGTTCGCAGATAGTGAATCTGCGAATCGGTGGCGCCCTCGATCTTCAATCGGACAGGTTCGGCTCCAGTCGCGATCAGGAGGGCTTCGTACCCGTAGGTCTCGCCGTTTTCCAAACGGACATGCTTCCGCGGGATGTCCAGCGCCGACACTCGCGAATTGAGCACGAGATCAATGTTCTGTTCACGGTAAAACTCGGGCAGGCGCAGTCGCATCCACTCATCCGGCGCGGCGCCCACGAGAAAGTCCTTGGATAGATTCGGTCGGTCGTAAGGGGGCCAGTCATCCGCGCTGATCATGGTCAGCGGGCCATCATAGCCTTCCCGACGCAGCATGTCCGCGGCTCCAAGGCCGGCGGCACCACCTCCTATGATCACAACCGAAGCAGGAAGGCCCTGGCCGGACGCGGAGCCGCGCAGCTGTTTTTGATCCGGAGCGGCGAGTTTCTCCCGCACGAACACCTGGTCGCCGATCCTTTCTACGCGCCAGCGTGGGATCGGGTCGAGCGCGGGTGCACGCAACGCTTCTCCAGTGCGCAGGCTGAAACAGGCGTGATGCAAGGGACATCGCAAAGTGTCCCCAACCACGAGACCCTGTGAAAGCATGGCGTGGTAATGGGTGCAGTTTGCGCCAACCGCAAGAAACTCCTCACCGCGGCGCACCAGGACCACGTCTTCGCCCTCTACTTGACCGAGGGCCATCGCTCCATCGGCAAGATCCCGAGCCAAGAACCCATCTCTAAAATCGCGCTTCTTAGCTTCTTCTGTCTCTGCCATATCTATGCCACGGTTTCACTGCGATATTGAACCTAGATTGAAGATGCTGCCTGCTGCTTCGATGGCTCGATTTTTTTGTTTGAGCGGCTGTAACTGACCCAGACCTTGCCGCGATAGCGGCGGGCGCAAAGTGTTTTTGGAGTGCGTCGTCGGCAGTCCGGAGAGCGCCGGGATAGAGAGCCCGATTTCGGGAGCAAGGGTCTGGGGGCTACAATTTCATCCCGACAACGGACTGCAAGGAACTATGCTCGATCCGATGCTTCGGCCGCTGAGGCAGATCATGTTGAATCGACGAATCCTCATCCTTACACTGATAGTTCTCACACTTTTTTCGCTCGCCTCCAAGAAAGAAAAAAAAGAAGAACCGCTCCCCCATTCCGTCGGCTTCAGCCTCCGCCAATTTGTCGTGCCAGACGACTACAACTGGCGCGGCACCGACGATCACACGCTGAACGGCATCATCTGGTATCCCACCGAAGACAGCGCCGGGGAAAAGGACCAATACATCGGCCCTCCGGACACGCCGCTGTTCTATGCCGGCCGCGCCGCCAAGGATGCGACGCTCGCCCCATCATTCGGCAAGTTTCCGCTGATAGCGCTCTCGCACGGCACCGGCGGCAGCGCCCTGCAGATGGCATGGCTCGGCACCAATCTCGCCGCGCATGGCTACATCGTGGTCGCCGTAAATCATCCCGGTAACAATGCAGTGACCGGGTACACGACCCAGGGCTTCATCGAAGGCTGGGAACGGGCAAAAGACATCAGTGCGGTCATCCGCGACATGCTCGCGGATCCCCGCTTCGGCTCCAAGATCGACCCCGATCGCATCGGCGCGGCCGGTTTCTCATATGGCGGATACACCATGATGGAACTCGCCGGCGCGCGCACCGATTTCAACCGGATTCTAGCCTGGTGCGACGAACAACAGGGGGCTTGCGATCCTCCCGAGATGCCGGCTTTGATGGAGAAGTTTAAGGCCATTAAACAGCAGCCCGACGTGCAACAGGCCTTGCAGCGCTCCGCCGATTCCTATCGCGATCCGCTCATCCGGGCTGTCTTTGCCATCGCTCCTGCCGTCGCTCGCGCGTTCGCGCCCGAAAGCTTGCAGAAGATTACGATCCCCGTGGAGATCGTCGCTGGCGCGTCCGACCCCATCGCTCCTCCTGCCCAAAATGCGCAGTTCTTCGCCGCGAACATCAAGGGTGCGAAACTCACGATCCTGCCCGGTGGTGTAGGCCATTACACGTTCCTCGACGTCGGCACGGATGCCGGGAAAAAGCAGCTTCCACAATTTTTCGTGGATAACCCCGGCGTCGATCGCGAAGCCGTGCACAAGCAGGTCGCCGAAATGGCAGCCGAATTCTTCGAGAAAGAACTCGCGCCGCCCAAGAAGAAACGCTGATCACAAGCCCGTGATTTGTCGAGCGAAGCCCCGAAGTCAAGTCCGTTTTCAGAGGAAAGATGCCGTTTGGCACATCGTGAAGGAATCCGCCAAGAGCATTGGGCCGATGCGGAGGCGGTAAGAACCAGGGGCGAGGTTCGAATATTGCACCCGGCGGTCATTGATGCCGGATTTGAAATCGACATCTTTGCAGCGTAAAGCCAGAATCGATGCGGGTCCCGGAAATCAAGGCGCTTCCGGAGAATGTGATTGTGATCACATGTTACTGTGATTGATACTATAGCGAGCTGTGACCCTTGACCCGGATAATGGCCGGCATCTTTGGGTCTCAAGAATTAGAGCGAATGAACCGCAGCTTCGACCGCCAAGGAGGCGATCCAATGGATATGCCGCGTCGGGTGTCCCTGCTTTTTGCTTTTGTAATCGTTGTGCTGGTGTTTATTACCGCATTGAATCCGCCCAGCGCGCTGGCGGTTCCAAGCTATGCGCGGCAAACGGGCTTGGCGTGCAGTGGCTGCCACTACGCTCCTCCGGAACTCAACCCTGCCGGACGAAGGTTCAAGTTGCTCGGTTATGTGGATAGAGGGGATCAGACCAAAACCGTGACATCGGAGGGAAAGAAGACGCATGCAGCGCTTGATCTTCTCGCCTCGCTGCCCCTTTCCGTAATGCTTGAGACCTCATTTACCGCTACCAAGTCACCGGTGCCGACGACCCAGAATGGCAATTTTGAATTTCCGCAGGATATTTCGCTCTTCCTGGCTGGGGCATGGACAAGCAACGTCGGCAGCTTTCTGCAAGTGACTTACAATACCCAGGACGACCATTTCAGCATGGATAACACGGATATCCGCTACGCGAATAAGACGAAACTGAGGGGCAAGGAGCTGGTCTACGGCGTGGATCTCAACAACAATCCGACCCTGGAGGATCTTTGGAACAGTACACCTGCATGGGGTTACCCGTGGGTTGCCAGCGATGTTGCACCTACTCCCACCGCTGCTGCCATCATTAATGGTTCTTTGGCGCAGGACGTCGCAGGAATCGGTGGCTATGCGATGTGGAACAGTCACCTCTATCTGGACGTAGCGCTTTATCGTTCGGAACACGTGGGCGGCCCTCAGCCGAATCCGGGAGTTGGTTTTTCATACAACATCGTGGGGGTTGCGCCATACTGGCGTGTCGCTTGGCAGGAATCCACAGGGACGACGCAGTTTGAGATCGGCAGCTATGGAATGCACCTGCGGAACAGCCCCAACGCGATCCCCAGCGGCGGGACAACTGACATCTATGACGATTACACGGATTTTGCCTTCGACACCCAATATGATCGGACATTGTTCAGGAAGGACATTTTTTCGCTGCGGGGCACGTTTATCCGCGAAAATTCCAATTTGGCGGCGACCGCCGCTATGCGCTCCCCTTCGACAGATCTTCCGTTGGCATCACCGGGCGGGCACCATCTGGACACTTTTATGGCCAACGCCGAATACCATCTCGGCAATCGCTATACGGGCACATTCGGTTGGTTCGATACCGAGGGCACGGTCGATCCCTATCTGTATCCGGCGGGTGCGGTGTCCGGCAGTGCCAATGGCGACCCTAGAAGCGCCGGATATATCGCAAACTTCTCGTATTGGCCGTGGCAGAATTTGCAGCTTTCTGCACAATACACCGGATATACACGCTTCAATGGCAGCTCTAGCAGCTACGATGTCACCCCTAATGGTCGCAACGCGAGCGCCAACAATACCATTTATCTGGATGCGAAATTCCTGTTCTGACACGCACCTTGGCAGTTACAAATCCAGAAGAGCAGAAAATAACGAGGAGAGAAAATGACACGCAGTTTCATGATGGTGATCGCAGTAGTAGCAGTCATGAGCTTGATTGCCAGCGCTGGTACGATCAGCGGCAAAGTTTCTGGCGTTACCGGCGAGTCGGTGGTTTACGTGGAAGCGCCAGCCGGTAAGACCTTCCCCGCTCCCACACAGCAGCCGGTGATCGACCAGAAGGGCTTAATGTTTGAGCCGCATGTCGTCGCGGTGCAGGTCGGCACGACCGTGCAATTCCTCAATAGCGACAATGTCGCCCACAATGTGTTTTGGCCTTCGGTCGGCGGCAATAAGAAACTCACCCACAACCTGGGCACATGGCCCAAGGGCGAAAAGCGTCCGTTCAAGTTTGACAATCCGGGCGCGGTGCCGCTGCTGTGCAACGTTCACCCGGAGATGTCCGGCTACATCATTGTGTCGCCGACCCCGTACTTTGCTACGAGCGACAAATCGGGTGCCTATAAGATCGACAACGTTCCCGACGGCAGCTATACCATAACCGCGTGGCATGAAGGCGCCAAGACCAAGTCCCAGCCGGTGACAGTGGCAGGCGACAGCAAATCCAACTTCACGCTGAGCAAGTAATCAAGAAATGGAGCGACGGGCGTCTCGCCCGTCCCGCCGGGCGGGGACGCCCGGCGCTCCACTTACCCGGGGGATTGCCATTTTGCTGAAGCGGTTCAAAGACAAGAAAGTGGACAGGGATTGGTTGAATACCAACTTTCCCTGCATGATGGCTTGTCCGGCTCATACCAATGCGGGCCGATACGTTGCGCTCATTGCGGAAGGGCGATTTGAGGAAGCGTACAAATTTGCGCGCGATCCCAACCCGCTGGCGAGCATCTGCGGCCGGGTCTGCGCGCATCCTTGTGAAACTGCCTGTCGCCGTGGGGATATCGATCGCCCCATCGCCATCCGGGCTCTCAAGCGTTTTCTAACGGAGCGGCACGGCCCGGAATCGAAGCGTCCTCTCGACATCAATGCGGGACGGGGCCAGAACAAACTGCCATTTAAAGTGGCCGTGGTTGGCGGCGGGCCAGTCGGACTCTCAGCGGCGCACGACCTGGCTCTGATGGGTTACTCAGTCACGATTTTTGAAGCTGCGCCGGTAGCCGGAGGAATGCTCTACCTCGGCATTCCCGAATACCGCTTGCCTCGCGATGTGGTGGAAGCGCAAGTTCGAGAAATTCTCGCGACTGGTGACATCACTCTTAAGCTCAATCAAGCCGCCGGACGCGACTTCACGGTCTCCGACCTGCGCCGCCAGGGCTTCGATGCGGTGCTGGTTGCCGTGGGCGCGCATCGCAGCCGCGATCTCACGATTCCGGGAGTCGACCTGGATGGCGTCTACAAGGGCATTGACTTTTTGCTCAACGTGAATCTGGGCTACAAATTCACCATCGGCAAGAAAGTTATTGTGATCGGCGGCGGCAACGTGGCCATGGACGTGGCGCGTTCGGCGGCTCGCGAAGTGGTCCGGCAGCATGTTGCCGGAGTCGAAGACCTCGAGCCATCGCTGGAGAGTGTAAGCGCGGTGGCCACGAAAGAAATGGTGGACGTGTCACTTTCTGCCCTGCGCCTGGGCGCGCAGGAAGTGCATCTCGTCTGCCTGGAAAAGCGCGAAGAGATGCCGGCAGCGCTGGAAGAAATCGAAGAGGCGGAAACGGAAGGCATCATCATGCATCCCGGCCTCGGTCCCAAGCGCATGATCGGCAAAGACGGCAAAGTCGTCGCGTTGGAGACATTGAAGACGAAATGGGTCTTTGATGAGAACCGGCGCTTCAATCCTGCGTTCTACGAAGGCAGTGAAACGGAACTGGAGTGCGACACCATTATTATGGCGGTTGGCCAGGCACCGAATCTCGACTTTCTTAAGCCTGAAGATGGCGTGGAAAAGTCTCCCCGCGGCCTGATTGCGGTGAACCCGCAAACCCTGATGACCTCAGCAAGCGGAATCTTTGCCGGAGGCGACTGCGTTTTTGGCCCGCGTCTGATCATCGATAGCGTGGCCGACGGCAAGCGCGCCGCCGTCGGGATTGACGAGTTCCTGCGTGGACGCAAGCATCCTGAACCGATTGTCGAAGTCGAAGTCTTCAAGCGCTACAGCATGCCGCTGGATTTGCTGGACCTGACTCGCCCGCCGATTCCCATGCTGCCGCTGGAGCGCCGTACCGGAGTGACCGAAGTCGAGGTCGGCTACGACGCCGCATCCGCGATGGAGGAAGCGCAGCGTTGTCTGCACTGCTGGGTCAACACGATCTTTGAGGGTATCCCCGAAGATGGGAGCATGTGCATTCTGTGCGGAGGTTGCGTGGATGTGTGTCCGGAAAACTGCCTGTCGCTGGTTTCACTCGATCGAATCCAGTTTGAGCCGGAGACGGTGCAGCAAATTCGCGAAAACCAGGAACTGTTTGGCGTGGAGTTCGACGAGGTTGCGGCCGACGAACTCGGCATCGTGACCGGTTCCGCCATGTTGAAGGACGAGACGCGCTGTATACGCTGCGGGCTCTGTGCCGCGCGCTGTCCCGTCGGCACCATCACCATGGAGTCATACAATCTGGTTTCCGCCGAGCCGACCGGTTTGATTTCGATTGAATCCATTGATGGACCGCTCCGACCAAAATCTCCAGCTGCGGTGGGAGGCCCGAGGTAAGCGTTCGAGGTAAAACCATGCCTGAACAGAAAAAAATCACGCCGGTAGAGCCGGGCAAAGAATTTGACCGTCGCGCCTTTTTCGTGAAGATGGGACTGGGATCGTTGAGTATCGCGGCCGTTGGCACGGCCGCGTTCTCCTACCAGTTTCTCTCGCCAAACGTCTTGTATGAACCTTCTCCGATCGTGAATGCCGGCAAGCCGGAGAACTACGCGGTCGATTCGGTGACGCTGGATGTGAACTCCGGGATTTATCTTATCCGCGCACAAGAGGGCTTCTTCTCGCTGAGTGCGGTTTGCACCCACCTCGGCTGCATGACCGCCTGGAAACCTGAGCTGGGGATCATCGCTTGTCCTTGTCACGGGAGCAAATTTTATGTTTTCGAGGACCACAAGATTCCAGGAGCGAAGATCGAAGGCCCCGCTCCCAGGCCGCTGCCCTGGCTGGAAGTTTCGCTTAGCGACGAGGGAGATTTGATGGTCGACCGTTCCAAACAAATTGAGCCCATGACGTTTAAGAAGGTGTGAGCGTGGCGAAAACGATCACGAACTATTTCGACGAGTTGCGCGGCACGCGGGTTTGGCGTTCGATTTTCCGCAGCGGGACTGGATCGAGCACGCTGCATCGAGCGCTCGCCATACAGCAGAACGTGTTCCTGCACCTTTTTTCCACCAAGGTGCGGACCCGAATGCTCAGCTTCAGCACCACGTGGTATCTGGGCACGCTGACCTTTGGAACCTTTCTCATCCTGGTCGGCACCGGAATTCCCCTGATGTTCTATTACCATCCCTCGGTGCCACAGGCCTATGCCGACACCAAGGACCTGCAGTTCGTAGTTTCCTCCGGCTTATTTCTGCGCAATCTGCATCGCTGGTCGGCACATGCCATGGTGTTCCTGGTGTTCGCGCACATGTTCAAGGTGTTTTATCGCGGCGCCTATCGCACGCCGCGCGAGTTTAACTGGGTCATTGGAGTCATCCTGCTTCTGATTACTCTTTTCCTCAGCTACACCGGCTATCTGCTGCCCTGGGATCAGTTGGCCTTTTGGGCGATCACGGTGGGTTCGAATATCGCTTCCGCCGTCCCAGGGATGGGCAACAAGATTCATTTCCTCATGCTCGGCGGCAACATGGTGAACGCGAATGCTCTGCTGCGCTTCTACGTGCTGCACTGCATGATTCTGCCTTTGGTCGCGATCCTCTTTGTGGGCGTACATTTCTGGCGCATTCGCAAAGATGGCGGCCTTTATGCGCACCAGAGCGAGCCAGGAACGGTAGCGGCCCAAGCGGTTCCGGCCGCCGTGAAGGGGGTCAATAGCTAATGACCGATGCAAAGCCCGATCCCAAAGATTTCATCGCCGGCATGGGCTCGAATGCCCGCAAGTCGCCGACACGTGTAGTCTTTGTCACCCGGCGCACCTCGGCGCAGGTCAAGGTTACGGATGAAGATCAGATACAGACGTATCCGGAAGTCCTGTTCCGCGCCCTTGTCGCCATCGAGGTGCTGACGATCGCGCTGGTGGGCATAGCACTTCTCTTCAACGCACCGCTTGAGGGTATTGCCGATCCCTCGCATACGCCCAACCCCGCCAAGGCGCCCTGGTACTTTCTCGGATTGCAGGAAATGCTGCATTATTTTCCCCCGGTGGTGGCGGGTGTGCTGGTTCCGGGTCTGGTGGTGATTGCGCTGATTGTGATTCCGTATTTCAACATCAACATCGAGGCGGAGGGCTTATTCCTGAAGGATCGCAAGCGCCGCCTGCTTATTTTCTACATCGCCGCGGCTGCACTGTCGGTGTTCTTGTTAGTGTTTGATGTGTACGTGGCGCTGGTGCCGACCCTGATCGTGGCCGGGTTCATGCTGCTGGCAGCGCAAAGTTCTCCGCAGTCCACTTCAGCTTTCCGGCGATATCTGGCCGGCAGGCCGCTTTCCTACTGGATCATGACCTGGTTCCTGTTCGAACTGGTTGTGCTTACGGCGGTTGGCACTTTCTTTCGCGGCCCGGGCTGGTCCTGGGTGTTGCCCTGGAGGAGCTAATTGCAATCATCAGAGAACAAATTGTCTTCCCTGTGGCAGACGTTGTTCGGCCATCCGGTGAGCGCTTTTGGCACGGTCAGCCTGCTGTTATTGATCGCGCTGGCCATCGCACCGGCGAAGAATCACTTCAGCGAATGGCGCCATTACCAGAAGCAGTATCTGGCGCTGATTCGGGACCGGGGAGAGGCGGTAACCCTGCAGCGACACTTCCGCGGCGGAATCCAGCAGATCTGGCTTCCGCAGCTCGGAGTCGTAGATCGCTGCACCACTTGCCACGTCGGATTAAAAGAAGCCAGTCTGGCCGATGTCACCACGCAACCGTTTCGCCAGCATCCGGTAATTCCGCACACGCTTGACCAGTTTGGCTGCGTGATGTGCCACCGCGGGCAAGGCCCAGCGACCACGGTCGAGGAAGCCCATCGCAGCACGTTGGCCTGGGAGCAGCCAATCTTGCCGGCAAAATACGTTCAATCTTCCTGCGGACAATGCCATCGCGCTCCTTTAACCGGCACACCGCAACTGAATCTGGGACGCACTTTGCTGACGCGATATGGCTGCGTGCACTGCCACACCATCAAGCTGCCCGATGGCAGCGTGATTCAGCCAACCGATGATCCGCCTTCGCTCGAGCATATTGCCGACAAGACCACACGGGAATGGATTTACGCCTGGTTGAAGGATCCTCAGGCTTACGCCGTTACCGCAACCATGCCGAATTTCAAGTTGAGCGATCCCGACGCGCGCGATATTTCAGCTTTCCTGATCTCGGACAGCACACCATTGGCTGGAGACACGGAGCCAGCCCCGAAGAACGAGAAGACGCCCGATCCGACGGCTGGAGCCAGCCTGTACGGCGAGTCATTCTGTGCCTCCTGCCATGCCGTGCAGAACGCCGCCGGGAATGTGGTGGGCGGCGATATCGGTCCGGAATTGACTCGCGTCGGTACCAAGGCCAAACCCGAGTGGCTGCGGGCATGGTTGCGCAACCCACGTGTCTACGATTCGGGAACGGCGATGCCGCACTACCGTTTCACCGATCCGCAGCTTTCGCTGCTTACCTCTTTCCTAGGAAACAAAACGGATTCGGATTTTCTGGCCAATGTGCATCTCGACGCTGCCACGCCGGGGCAGATTGCGCACGGCAAGCTTCTGGTGACCGAATACGGCTGCGCCTCATGCCACGAAATCAACGGCATCAAGAAGCCGGATAACTTCGCTCCGGAATTAACCCGCATCGGGAGTAAGCCGCTCACGCAGGTTATTTTTCTGCCCGGCATGACGCACGCTCTGCCGGATTATATTGCAGCCAAGATCCGGCAGCCGCGTTCGTTTGGAGCAGCGCTGAAGATGCCGCAGTTCAGTCTCGCGCCGGCGCAAGTTGATGCTTTGACGACTGCGCTGCTCGCGCTCACCGACCGGGCACATGACCTGCCCACAGCCTTGACCGTGCCGGCGAAGCAGCCTTCGAACTACCAGCCCGCGGGCGAGGCCGGAAAGCTCATGGACGATATGGCATGTTTCACTTGCCACGCCATCAACGGCCGCGGCGGCGACCTGGCTCCCGACCTCACCTGGGAAGGCAGCTCGGTGCAGCGCGAATGGCTGCTGGCATTCCTGAAGAACCCCGGCACGCTGCGCCCGGCCCTGATCCGCCGCATGCCGAGGTTCAATATTTCCGATGACGACGCGAAGGAACTGACTGATTACATCATGACCGTTTATCAGACTCCGGCATTCGACCGCGACTCGATGCCGACGAGCGGATATCCCGCCACGCAGGTAGAGCAAGGGAGACAACTCTTCTATTCCAAGTATGCCTGCCAGTCTTGCCACATCGTTGATACCAAGGTTGACAAGGGCTACATCGGGCCAACGCTGACGCAGGTCGGCTCGCGCCTGACCGCTCCCTGGATTTATCACTGGCTCAAGGACCCGCAGGCCATGCGGCCCGGTTCCATCGAACCGAACCGCAACATGAGTGACGAAGATGCCCGCGCTCTGACCGCATTCCTGATGATGCAGAAGAGTTCCAGCAAGGGGGCGAAGAAATGAACAATCATTGGCGGACACTCTTCCTTGCGTTCCTCGTTCTCGTGAGCACAGGGTGCACGCGCAAAACGGGAGCGGCTGCTCCACAGCCCACGGTTTTTGGATCGGTGCTGGTGGAATCGAGCGGCGGCAAGCAGATGGGCGCAACCGGTACCGTTCTTGCTCAGCCCGTGGTCGTGCAGATCAACGACGACCAGGGGAACGCCGTCAGCAACGCACTAGTCGAATTCAGCGGGCCTGCGGGCGTCAGCTTTGATCCTTCGAGCGGCCCGACCGATTCCAGCGGACAGCTCAGCACAAACGTCACTCTGGGCAGTATGGCAGGCCGATATCAACTTACTGCTCACACATTCACAAAAGCTCAGAAACCAGTCGAACTGAAGATCGAAGAAATTGCGCTGGGATATCAGCAGATGGTCGGATATCAACTAGACAACAAGTATTGCGCCCGTTGCCACAATTCCGAATCGAGCGCGGAGCGAGTTTCCAATTACGACAATCTTGAGGTCAAGCCGCACCCGTTCACCGAAGGCGATACGCTGAACAAGATGAGCGATGTCGATCTGACCGCCATCATCGGTCACGGCGGACCGGCACTCAACAAGTCGGCCTTGATGCCCCCGTACAGCTATACTCTCAGCAAAACAGAGATTGAGGCGCTGATTGCCTACATCCGCCTGATCTCCGATCCTCCCTATCATGCTTCCGGAACGGTATATGCAAAAAAGTAGGGACGGTTGGTTCGGCTCTCTTCTATTCCTTATCAGCCGGAATGTTCTGTCTAGTCATTTAGCCACTAGACTCGTCGCAATTCGTCGCCAAAACCAGGCTGTTTTAGGATCACTTCGGCCTGCGGGCGGGACTCGCATTCCTCTATGTCACCGAGATGTGACCGAGCAAGTTGGTTTCCGAGTTTCTTCGTCGCCATCTGCAGAACGTCCCAGCAACTCGCCCGCAGTTATGAGGATTCTGCTGTCTTTCCTCCATATCTTCTCCCACACGCGTTAACGCGCAAGACATTCTGTACCGAGAGTGAAGTTCGCCAATTCGCCGAAATATCGTCGCTTTGCAGTTGTCTAATCTGTGCGCGTTTTGAAGCACTTACCAATGGTCCTTGATTTGCATCCATGAAAGAAAGTAGGGCAGTGCTGGAGCGAAATGTTATGAACCGAATGCCGGTGGCTGTCTTTGATGCTGAAGCCAATCGGACAAATCGGATGCCCTAAGGCATTTCGGACACAAACCATGAATATTTATAAGACCATGTATCGCGCACCGAAGCCCGATGGCATCGAGAAGCGCAAGGCGTATATCGTAGGTGGCGGCATCGCGGGGCTTGCTGCGGCAGTGTTCCTTGCGGACGATGCCGGAATGCCAGGGAAGAATATTACTATCTTGGAGAAGTTACCTATTTTCGGCGGCTCCATGGATGGAATAAAGATCCAAAAAGGGTATCAGAATCGGGGCGAACGTGAACTCGAGCCGTACATGGAATGCCTTTGGTATCTGTGTAGCAAAATTCCGTCTCCGGAACGCTCCGAGCACACCGTGTTGGACGACGTGGTGGACTTCAATAAGGACGAGCCGATCCACTCCGAGGCCCGGGCGCTCGTAAGGCAGGGTCATATCGTCGGCAATATTCATGACTTCAGATTGCCGAATGACGTGAATGAAAAAATTCTCAAACTTCTGACGTCGCCGGAAGAGGAATTCGAGGATCTGACCATCGAAGACTATTTCGGCAAGGATTCAGCCCTCTTCAGGGGAAATTTCTGGCTTTGCTTCCATACAATGCTGGCATTCAAGCCATGGCACAGTGTCATGGAACTCCGCCGTTATATGAACCGTTTTGCTCCGAACGATTACCGCACCGAATATCTTGAAGGCATTGTCCATACCAAATACAACGAGTACGACGCAATCGTGAGGCCTATTGAGAAGTGGCTTGCCGATAGGGGCGTGAAGCTCGTGGGCGGTTGTTCGGTCACCGATCTTGACCTTGATGCGGCATGCAACGTGGTGCAAAGTATTCGCATGAAACAAGCGGGCGTCGAAATCACTATTCCCGTGGCAGAGACGGACCTTGTATTCGTGACTAATGGATCCATGACCCAGAACTGTACGTACGGCGACAATACTACTGTCGCGCCAATCGATCGATCCATCGCGGACCGCGGCCTGTTCTCGCTGTGGGAGAGGCTAGCCAAAAAGCACGAGAAATTTGGCCATCCGGAGAAGTTCATCAGTGACATCGAAAAGACGAAGTGGATGTCCTTCTTCCCGACGATCAAGGGATATCCCCAGTTCGTCAAGAGACTTGAGGAATTGACAGGAAGCAAGGCGGGGACAGGCGGCGCGATTTCGATCAAGGACTCAGCGTGGGAGATCGGGCTCATCCTGCACCACAAGCCGTTCTTTCCCGACCAGGCGGAGGATGAAGACGTATTCTGGGGCAATGGGCTGTTCGGTGAGCGCGTAGGCGATTACATCAAGAAGCCGATGCACGAATGTACGGGCGAAGAGATCATGACCGAAGTGCTCTATCATCTCGGCCTGCTCGATATGAAGAATGAGCTTCTTGCGCACACCTCCGTTTCCACTTGCATGATGCCGTACATCAACAGCGAGTTCATGCCGCGCAAGGTCACGGATCGCCCGCGCGGGGTGCCGCAAGGGTGTACTAATCTCGGATTCATCGGTCAATATGTGGAGGTCAAGGACGACGCGGTGTTCACGGTCGAGACTTCGGTGCGCACGGCGATGGAGGCGGTTTATGCGCTCACGAAGCTCGACCGGGACGTGCCTGAAGTATATCCTTCCCGGTTCGATATCCGGTGCGCGGTCGGCCATATGAAGCGGTTCACGGGAGTGAACGGGAAATTCACCGCGGCCGACCTTCCGAAGATCAATCCGCTGATGCTTGTTGGATTGAAGAAGAAGATCGTGGAACTCCTAAACAGCGTGCCGCTGTTCCCGCATCTGTACACCGGACGCGACCAGAGCGTTGCCGAGAAAGAGTCGGTATTGCATCCCCAATACCCATTCGATAAATAAGAAACCGCCTGGAAGCCGATTACAGATCCGATCGCGAATATCACAAGCCCTAGACCTCTATACTAGCAACCTAGCCTCGCGGCAAAGCGGCTTTCAGGCGCTCAGGAGTCATGGGTAGCTGTCGCAGGCGAGCGCCGGTGGCGTCGAAGATGGCGTTGGCGACAACCGCTCCGGTGGTGATGATCGGCGGCTCGCCGCAACCTGAGGCTGGTGTCTCCGGATTCTCAATCAGGATGGTCTCGATTTTTGGCAGCCAGGAAAAGCGCGGGATCTGGTAGGTGTCGAAGTTGCGGTCGAGCACGGCACCATCCTTGAACCGTACTTCCTCGGCCAGGGTGTAGCCCAAGCCCATGGTGATACTGCCTTCCATCTGCTGACGCGAACCGTCGGGATTCACAGTAAGGCCCTGATCCAGGGCAGAGACAACGCGCTTCACTTGTACGGTCCCAGTGCTTTTGTTTACCGCGACCTCAGCTGCAGTCGCAACGTAGGTGCCTGAGTAAATGCCGCAGGCAAGCCCGACACCCCGACCACTCGGCCCAGGTGCTGGTTTCCACCCGAAGCGCTCGGAAGCAGCGAGCAACACACGACGCATGCGCGGGTCGCTGAGGTGAGAGAGACGGAACTCAAGAGAGTCCCGGCCTAGCTTGCTGGCGAGCATGTCGATGTGGGACTCACGGGCGAAGGTGTTGGTATTGACGGAGGGAGCCCGCCACGGACCGACTGCGAAGGGATGGAGTCCGGGAGGGTTGCCAATCCAATCGCCGGCCGATTGCGTTCGCTGATGGGGGATGTCATAGAACGGCTGGGCTTCGCGCGGGCCGCCGCCATACACCTGATAATCCCAGAACACGAGTTTGCCGGCTTCGTTCAGTCCCGCGCGAATCTTCACGACAGCGGCGGGCCGGAAAGTATCGTAGAAGAATTCTTCGGCACGGTCCCACACGACCTGCACCGGCCTGCCCGTGATCTTCGCTAAACGCGCTGCCTCCACCGCCTGCTGGGACGCGCTCTTGCCGCCGAACCCTCCGCCCAAATATGGAGTGATGACGCGCACGTTTTTCGGCATGAAGCCGACGGCCAGCGCCAGTTGTAAACGGATGGCGAAAGGAGTCTGGGTGCTCGCCCACACTGTTAACCTGCCATGCTCGATCATGGCGACCGCGGAGTGTGTCTCCATCGCGGCATGGGCCACGTAGCTGTTCAGGTACGTCTCTTCGACCACACGCGTGGCGAGTTTCTCTCCTTCCGCCAGCGTGCCTTTCTGATTCACCATCTGCAGCGGCGGTGCGGCCTTGAGCAGGTGATCGAAAATTGTCCGATCATCCTCACTCGGCCGGGGAGGTTCGAATCGAGCGCGGATTAGTGCCCGCGCTTGTTCGGCGATGTCGGGCTGTTCGTGGAGCACGGCAAGCATCTCGCCATCACGGATAACACGAACGCCGGGAACTTTCTCGGCCGCGGTTGTGTCGACTTCTCTCAGAGTGGCGCCCTGCGCAGGCGGTCTGAGGATACGCGCATGCAGCGTGCCCGGAGGAGCCATATCCGCGGCGTACCGGGCCTGGCCTGTCACTTTCTCCAAAGCATCTTTGCGCCGCGGCGACTTCCCGATGATGGTGAAGGCCGAGACTGGCTTCAGCGGCACCTTTTGGAGATGGCGTTCGATCCGCTTGCCCTCAACCAACTTGGCGTAAGAAACACTCTTGTGCGCGTCCTGCGCGTATGTGACCACGCCATCCTTCACGCGCAACTGTTCCACCGAGGGAAGCTGGAGATATTCAGCGGCCATTTGCAACAGCACAGCGCGAGCTTCGGCAGCGGCGCCTCGCAATACTGGACCGAATTGCCGAACGCTGAGCGAGCCGAAAGTGCCCATATCCCACGGGCACAGGTCGGTGTCGCCCATGACCATGTCGATCGAATCGAACGAGACATCGAGTTCGTCGGCTACCAGTTGTGCCAAAGCGGTCCTCGACCCCTGTCCCATTTCCACTTTACCCACGAAACAGGTAACCCGGCCATCGCCGCCGATGCGAAGATAAGCATTGAAATCGGCAGGATAACTGAGTTGAGCCAGCAGGTGCGTCGGTTCCTCGAAGGCAGCCAAGGGATCCGTGACGAAGAAGATGAAGAGCCCGGCGCCCGCCATTTGGAGGAAGCTACGCCGGCTGATACCGGTCTCCATCGAGGCGACAACCTCAAGAGTTTCATTCGCATCGTCTCGTGGCATCACGCGGCTCCTTTCGTCGAGCCTGCCGCCTCCAGGATGGCGTCCACGATTCGCATGTGAGATCCGCAGCGGCAAAGATTGTTGTCGAGGTGCTGGATAATTTCTTCCCGGGTTGGGTGCGCTTTCTTGAGGAGAAGCGCATAGGCCTGGACAATCATTCCCGGCGTGCAGTAGCCGCATTGGAAGGCCTCGTGATTGAGAAAGGCTTCCTGAATTGGGTGCAGATGTCCCTCGCGGCTTAAACCTTCGATAGTTAACACGTGCTTACCGGCAATCTCCTTCACCGCGGTTGCGCACGACCGCACCGCCTCGCCGTTCACGATTACGGTGCAAGACCCGCACAAGGCGGCGCCACAGCCAAACTTTGTACCGGTAAGCCCGAGGTCATAGCGCAACACCCAGAGCAGCATGCGTTCGTCGTCAACCGTCAGCTCCATCGGCTTGCCATTCAGCGTGAAGGAAATATTTCGTTGCATTGCCATCCCCCCTTTCGGCGCATGCTTGGATTGAGATCGCTATCGACTGCGCGGGCGGAATGACTTCAAAAACATTGATTTAACCGAGAATTGCATTCTAGGTTGCCTAAGTTATTCCTTTGCTGGATATCCGATCGATTGCGCGAACAGAACTCGCTGTTCCGCCCGAAGCCCCAGCCGCTGCGTGAGGCCGGTCTTGTCGCAGTTGTGGAACCATGCCGCCAGTCCCTGTGCGGCTGCAAACAAATACACGTTGCCTGCAATGAGGCCGGTGTCAACGTAGTAGTACGACTTCTGAACCTCGGGATCGTGCAGCCGGCTCTTGAAATCCTGCTGTGTGGGTGAGCCGATGAACGTCAACGACGTAGATCAGCTGAACAGGAGCTTGCGCGTCGATGCCTCGCTGTCCGGGGGTCAGGGCACCGACGCGCAGATCACCCGCGACGATGGGCGCCAACCGGTTACCGAGTGCGTCGTACAGATAAACGCCCTCTTTGACGGCAACATAGAGGTCGATCTCTTGTGAGTTGCTCGCCGAAGCGGCCGTCCTGCCGGGGACTCCAAACGGGCCTGTCTTGCGATTTACTCCACATGCGGCCCACAGGAGATTCGAAAGTAGCTGCACGGGCAGCGGCGTTGCGCTGATCTCTCGCGTAGTCTTTCGCCTTTCCAGCGCGGTGAAGACCGATATGTCGCAGTCGTTCGCGGGCAAGGGAAGCTGAATCGCCGGCAAGGCGTGGGTTTCATGAGCCGAAAGAATCATTCTGTTCACGTGTTTGGCATCATGCAATATGCAGACCAATTCTAAACTCTTGAAAACACTTCGACACGCAATTGCAATTTCCTTGTCACTCTGACGATATGTCATCACTGTGCAAGCGCGCTGGTAAAAGTCACTTAACGAAAAAAGCCAGGAAGTTATAGTATGAGTTTGGCATTCCAGCGGAGGACCAGATGGGTGAGATGATTCAGTTCAAGCGGCTGGACGATAAGACCTGTCCCGGCTATGTGGCGTCTCCCAAAGCAGGATCAAGCGCGCCCGGCTTTGTCGTCATCCAGGAATGGTGGGGGCTCAACGATCAGATTAAGAAAACAGCTGATCGGCTCGCCGAAGCTGGCTACCGTGCGCTCGTTCCAGACTTCTATCGGGGCAAGGTCACCACAGCCGCCGACGAAGCAAACCACCTGATGACGAACCTCAATTTCCCCGATGCTGCCGATCAAGACATCCGCGGCGCCGTGCAGTACCTGAAACAATCCTCAAAGAAAGTGGCCGTGGGCGGCTTCTGCATGGGTGGTGCGCTGACCATCCTGGCGGCGGTCCGGGTGCCGGAGATGGATGCTGGCGCATGCTTCTACGGCATTCCACCCCTCGACGCCACCGATTTGAAGAAAATCGAAATTCCCCTGATTTGTCACTTCGCGAATAAGGACAATTGGTGCACGCCGGCCAAGGTCAACGAACTGGAGGCCGCGCTCAAGCAATCGAAATCACAGTTCGAACTCTATCGCTATGACGCGCAGCACGCCTTTATGAATGAAGCCCGCCCTGAGGTGTATGACCCAGCATGCGCCAAGACGGCGTGGGAGCGAACGCTCAAGTTTCTGAAGAAGACGCTCACGTAACGGTGGCGAGCCTCGCGTGCCCAAACTGGAAGAGGATTTTATTCAGAAGTGGACTTCCCATAGCAATACCATTTGAAGCGTCGTCGACCATGTTTTGAAGAAAGCAGCTAATAATTAATTCTGCGCGAATTGCGGCATCAGAATGACAGCCGATCCAAGCGACCTGACTCGACCGACCGACACTTCCGAGGATGTCTCAGGCAAGCGTAGCCTGGAGAATCAGGCGCTGGCTGTCGCAACACTCGGCTTGACGCGCCGCTTTGGTCCGCTTACCGCTGTAGACAACTTGAACATCGCAGTGACGGCGGGCTCCATCTTCGGTTTGCTGGGTCCGAATGGTACGGGGAAGACCACAACCATCAGGATGCTTACCACCATGCTCGCGCCCACTGCCGGCGGCGCGAAAGTGGCTGGCTTAGATATCGTCCATCAAGCCGTCGAAGTGCGCCGGAGAATTGGCTACGTCTCACAGATGCTCTCGGCGGATGGCGGCCTGACCGGCTATGAAAATTTGCTGCTCTTTGCAAGGATCTACGGCATCCCGCGCGCCGAGCGCCGAAAGCGGATCAGCGATGCTCTTCAGTTTATGGGCCTCGCCGAGGCTGAGCGGACACTGGTACGCAATTACTCCGGCGGCATGATCAGGCGTCTAGAGGTTGCGCAGTCGATGCTGCACCGTCCGGCCGTCTTGTTTCTCGATGAACCAACCATAGGTCTCGACCCCGTAGCTCGACATGCTGTCTGGCAGCACCTGCGGGACCTGCGAACTCAGTTCGGTACCACCATTTTAATGACGACTCACGACATGGAGGAAGCCGATGAATTATGCGAGGTTATCGCAATCATGCATCGAGGCCGGGTGGCGGCCGTGGGATCACCAGCGTCGCTCAAAATGCAGGTGGGCCCGAACGCGAACTTGGACGATGTATTTATCCATTACGCGGACGGTGCAGTCGATGAAGGGGGGAGTTATGTCGACAGTGCCCGGATCCGTCGCACCACTAGACGGCTTGGCTAAACCAGGATTCCTCACGGAGTTTCTGCGTGACACGTTCGCTCTCGCCGACGTCGAGCTACGCAAGCTGCTTCGCGACCCGTTGGAGTTGCTGACGCGAGCCATTCAGCCCGCATTATGGCTGCTTATGTTCGGCCAGGTATTTGGGAGGTTGAGGGCCGTTCCCACCGGAGGAATAGACTATCTGACGTTCATGGTACCGGGAATCCTCGCCCAAAGCGTTCTTTTCATTGCCATCTTCTACGGCATCAGTGTGATCTGGGAACGCGATCTGGGCATCCTGCAGAAACTCCTGGTGAGCCCCGCCCCACGCACCGCCTTGGTACTCGGCAAGGCTCTCTCAGCAGGGGTTAGGGGCCTATCTCAAACGGTTGTTATCTACGTGTTGGCCAGTCTCATGAAGGTTCGCCTGCGATTTGGAATAGAACTCTTGGGAGTTTTGCTGTTTGTTGTTCTCGGCTCGGCAGTTTTCTCCACCTTTTCTCTGGCGGTGGCCTGCCTGGTGAAAACCCGCGAAAGGTTCATGGGTATTGGACAGGTCCTCACCATGCCACTGTTTTTTGGCAGCAACGCCATCTATCCGCTAGCCATCATGCCCGGCTGGTTACGGACTTTTGCCAAACTGAATCCGCTCAGCTATGAGGTCGACGCCCTTCGAGCGCTGATGGTTCAAGGCGGTCAATCTATTTTCGGTTTGAGTTTCGATTTCTGGGTATTGGCGATTGTGCTGGTGGTTTTGGTTCTCGTAACGGCCAAGCTTTACCCCAATGTGATCCGGTGAGTTGGTGAAAATTGTGATTCGAACTGTAGCTTTCAACTTTACTGCACGTCAATGGCTGAGATCGCAGCAACAACGTAGCATCCGTTCGCCCAAAAGCTTTTAGTTCCGGATTTATGCGCGCTCCTCCTAAGGG
>Ga0326727_10004790_pt1 | contig 39809 bp, 23 predicted proteins | sample MB2enrmetagenome_FD_207643 | JGI IMG/M metagenome (GOLD analysis project Ga0326727, IMG submission 207643) | Lab enriched peat soil microbial communities from McLean, Ithaca, NY, United States - MB29MY | ecosystem: Environmental > Terrestrial > Soil > Wetlands > Peat | place: USA: New York...
CCCCATCACCCCCATCAACGGCCATCACTTCGCCCACGCTGCCGTGATCGGCGAAAGCGAGCAAGGTCTTTTCGGGCATGGTATCGACGGTGTCGGGAGCGGCCAGGGCTTTGACATAAAGGATGTCCGAGGCTGCGGGATCTTTGGTCCCGGTGCTGGCCCACAGCAGGCGTTGCGGCACGGCTCCCTTCGCGGCGGCTTTCTGCCAGCGTGGGGAAGCCAGGAAGTCGCGATAGGCCTTGTAGGTGCGCTTGCCGATGGCGATGCCCAACACGTTGTGGAGCTCTTTAGGTACCTTGTTCTCGACAGCCTTGTCCCAGCGGCTGACGAAGACGGAGGCGACGGAGCAGACCTTCGGGTCAAGCCCGGCGGCGATGCGGCGCTCGATGCCGCGCAGAAACGCTTCTGCCGCGCCGAGGTAGTGCTCGGCTGAGAACAGCAGGGTGACGTTTACCGGCACGCCATTGAAAATTGCTTCCTCGATGGCGGCGTGCCCTTCGATGGTGCCGGGAATCTTTATGAAGAGATTAGGCCGCTGCGCCTGGGCGTGCAGTTTAAGCGCCGCCTTGATGGTGTTGGCGGTGTCGAACGCCAGGGTGGGAGAAACCTCCAGAGAAACAAAACCGTCAATGCCCCCAGTGGCGTCGTAAACGGGCCGGAAGAGATCAGCGGCTTGCTGCAAATCTTCAATGGCCAGTTCAAAGAAAAGATCTTCACCGGATTTGCCTTCTTCCCGCTTTTGGCGAATCGCGTCGTCGTAGAAATCCGACTTCCGGATGGCAAGGTCGAAGATCGAAGGATTCGATGTTAGCCCTGTGACGGAGAGATCGGAGATGTAATGGGCCAGCGTTCCGCTGGTCAACAAACCGCGGGTGATGTTGTCCAGCCAGAGGCTCTGGCCGAGGTTATGAAGTTGTTCGGTAGGTTTCATATTTGTGCCTCATGCTCCTGGTTTCATTATCATCTTTGCCACAAGATGTGGCTAGCTTCCAGCGGAATCGATGCGCCGGGGAAGAACGGTATGGCGCGGGGTGTGAAATCGCCGACTGGGCGCTGGGTAGGCAGTGGGCACGCGTAAACGTTTTGCCGGACAGGCTTCATTTCGTGGCGGTCGCCTTCCGCGAAGAGCTCGACGCGGATGAAATTCGGGTCGAGGTCACCCGTAAATAATTCCGCTTCAACGCTGGATTGGGTGATCTTCACAGTGCCGAAGCGCATGCTGGCCCAATGTTGATTCAGCGCGCGATGCCACTCGACTAGCTTGGCGCCGCCTGCTCCTTTGCCGGTGGCGCGCTCACGGTAAGCTGTGGCGGCGGGGATATAGTGCTTTTCCGCGTACTCGGTGACGGCGCGGCTGGCGGAGAACCGCGGGGTCAGGCGGGCCATGCTTTCGCGCATGCGGCCCACCCAGGCGGTAGGGATGCCGTTTTGATCGCGCGTGTAGAATTCCGGGATCACTTCGCGCTCCAGCAAGGAATACAGTTCTTCCGCTTCCGCGGCATCCCAGTCCGGATCGTCGCCATGCTCCTTGCCATCGCCCAGTGCCCAGCCAACTTCGGGCGTGTAGGCTTCGGCCCACCAGCCATCCAGTTCAGAAATATTGACTCCGCCGTTGACCAGGACCTTCATTCCGCTGGTGCCGCAAGCCTCCCAGGGACGGCGCGGGGTGTTGATCCAGACATCTACGCCCTGCACCAGGTTTTGGGTCAGCAGCATGTCGTAGTCGCTGAGAAAGACTGCGTGAGGGCGAATCTCGGGGCGGCGGATGAATTGAATCCACCTCTGGATGAGAGCTTGCCCAGGGTGGTCTTCCGGGTGTGCTTTGCCGGCAATGATCAATTGCACGGGGCGATCGTGGTTGGTCAGGAGGCGGAGCAGACGCTGCTCGTCCTGCAGAAGAAGATCGGGCCGTTTATAGGTAGCGAAGCGGCGCGCGAAACCCAGGGTAAGTATGTTGGGGTCAAACAGGTGTCTCGCCTGCTCGGCAGATTCCGATGAAGAGCCGCCGATGACAAGTTGTTGTGCGAGGCGTTCCCGCGCGTACTCGATTAGCGACTGAGCCCCTTGATTGCGCAGCTGCCAGAGTCGCTGGTCTGAAACGCAGCGGATCTTTTGTTCCAGATACTCGCCGCCGGCTCCCAGCCAGCGTCCCTTGTCGCAGGCTTCGGTCCAGAGCGCGTCCGCAGCTTCGGAATCCCACGTGGGCATGTGAACCCCGTTAGTGACGTAACTGACGGGTATGTCTTTCTGGGGCCAGCGCGGGTAGAGGGGCAGGAAAATCTGCCTGCTCACCTTACCGTGCAGTTCGCTCACCCCGCTGGCGGCGCCGCAACCGCGCATAGCGAGGTATGCCATGTTGAATGGCTCGGATGAATTCGAGGCGATCTGACGGCCTAGGGCCAATAGATCCTCTATCGGGATGCCGAGGCGCTGTTCCGCATACGCGCTGAGATAGTGCACGATCAGTTCCGGGGGGAAGCGGTCGAAGCCCGCGGGTACGGCGGTGTGGGTGGTGAACAGATTGCCGGCTCGCGTGGCGGCCAGCGCCGCTTCGAACGGCTGGCCGGTTTCCTCCATGAAACTGCGCGCGCGCTCCAGAACGGCGAAGGCCGCATGACCCTCGTTGAGATGGCAGACCTCCGGCTCAATTCCGAGCGCGCGCAGTAAGCGCCAACCGCCGATTCCGAGGATGATTTCCTGCTGGAGGCGTAGTTCCGGGCCGCCCCCGTAAAGCTCGCTGGTGATGGTGCGGTGGGCGGGGTAATTGGCGGGGTCGTTAGTGTCAAGTAGATAGAGCTTTGCCCGGCCCACTTGCACCTGCCAGCCACGGACCCAGACGGACGACCCCGGCATCGCGATTTCAAGACGCAGCCATTCGCCGTTTGGTTGACGCAGGGGGGTGACAGGCAATTGGCCGGGATCGTTATATGGGTAAAGGGCTTGCTGCCAGCCGTCCTGGTTGATCACTTGACGGAAGTAACCCTGCTGATAGAGCAGTCCTATGCCGATCACCGGGACACCGAGGTCGCTGGCGGCTTTCAGTTGATCGCCGGCGACGTTGCCCAAGCCGCCCGAGTAGATGGGGAGTGCTTCACTCAGCATAAATTCCATACTGAAGTAGGCGGTGCAGGTGAGATCAGAATGGGGGTGGTTCTTCTGGAACCAGGCCGTTGCGGCGGCGGCCTGACGCGATTGTTGGAGGGACGCGTCCACCTGTTTCCTGAAAACCGGATCTTCGAGGACGCTTTTGAGCTTGTCGCGTGAAGCGGTTTGGAGTACCACCCATGGGTTATGGGTGAGTTCCCAAAGTTCCGCATCCAGGCGGCGCCAGACTTCGTCAGAGGCGTGGCTCCAGGACCAGCGCATGTCGAGAGCGAGTTCGGCAAGGGAATCGACGCCGTCGATATCCAGGGGTAAGAGGTTGTAGGCGGAAGTCACGTTTATGGGACCAGTGTATGAAGGGCAGAGTGAATTACCCATGAAAAGGTCGCGCGGTTTGTGATTGGGAAAGTGGTGCTCCGTACAGTTCAGGCGCAGGGCTATCGCTGGAGGGGAATCAAATCCTCGGGTTGTCCCCAGCGAAGGTTGTTTCCGGAATGGTCAGGTTGGTTCACTCGATTTTCCGCCACGCCCGGTTGTCGCGCTTCAGAAGATCGTCGGCTTCCTTAGGTCCCCAGGAGCCGGCTTCGTAGTTAGGGAATGCCCGCGCCGGTAGCGCTTTCCACACATCCTGAACCGGGCCAACGACGTTCCAGCCAGCCTCCACCATATCCGCTCTTTGGAACAGCGTGGCGTCGCCGATCATACAGTCATAAAGCAACCGTTCATAACCGGTGCTAGGCTGGCTACCGAAGTAATCCACATAATCGAAATCCATATTTACGGATCCCACTTGCACCATAGGCCCGGGAATCTTGGCGCCGAAGCCCAATGTGATTCCTTCGTCGGGCTGAATATGCAGCACCAACATGTTCGGCGCCAGCTTTTCTACCGGAGTGTCTCGGAACAAGATGAATGGGGCTCGCCGAAACTGGATGGCAATCTCGGTCATGCGCTTAGCCATGCGCTTGCCAGTCCTCACATAGAACGGCACGTCCGCCCAGCGCCAGTTATCGATGGATAGCTTGAGCGCCACGAAGGTTTCCGTGCTGGATTCGGGATTGACCAGCGGCTCCTGCCGGTAGCCCGCGTACTGGCCCCGCACAGCCCGCGTGAGCACCTCTTCGGGCGGCATCACCTGGATGGCATGGAGGATCTTGGCTTGCTCATCCCGCACGGCGTCGGCTTGGAATGAAATGGGCGGCTCCATGGCGGTCAGCGTGACCAGCTGCAGGATATGATTCGGCACCATGTCGCGCAGCGCGCCTGCATGGTCGTAGTAGCCGCCGCGCCGCTCCACCCCCAATTCCTCCGCCACCGTGATCTGCACGTGGTCTATGTAGCGGCGGTTCCACACGGGCTCGAAAATTCCGTTGGCGAAACGGAATACCAATATGTTCTGCACCGTCTCTTTGCCCAGGTAGTGATCAATCCGGTAGATCTGCTTCTCGGCCAGCGTCTTCAGCAGATTCGCGTTCAGTGCGCGCGCCGACTCATAGTCACTGCCGAAGGGCTTCTCTACTACCACCCGTCGCCAGTAGGAATCCTTTTCTTCGGTTAAGCCGGCCTCGCCCAGGCGACTCGGAATTTCGGCGAAGAAACTCGGTGCGGTCGCCATGTAATAGAGGTAATTACCGCGCGTGGAATGCTTCTGATCGAGTTCAGCGAGCCGGTCTTTGATCCGCTGATAGGTCTGGGGATCACGGAAATCGCCAGCCAGGTAGTAAACACGCTCGGCTAGCCAGTCGCAAATCGAGCAATCCGATGGTGCGCCCGCGTACTCACGAATATCTTTCCGCACCTTGTCGCGGAATTGATCTTCGTTCATCTGATCCACCGCGACGCCCAGCACGGCGAACTCATCCGGCATGACCCCGGAGCACCTTAGGTTGTAAAGCGCGGGGAGCAGTTTCCGTGTGGTGAGATCGCCGGATGCGCCGAAGATTGTGATGACGCATGCGTCGCCCACGCGCCCGTGTCCCTGGGACTGTACGATTTCCGCTGGTTTGGTTGACAAGCGTTCGACCTAACCCTTCGCTGCGTGCTGTTCAACGTGGCCGCCGAACTTGTTGCGCATCGCCGACAGCATTTTCTCGGCAAACGTGTGTTCCTGTCGCGAACGGAAGCGCGCGAACAGGGCTGCCGTCAGCACCTCGGCGGGCACGGCTTCCTCGATGGCGGCTTGAATGGTCCAGCGGCCCTCGCCGGAATCCTGCACGAAACCGGTATAGCGGGCGAGTTCGGGGTCTTCAATCAAGGCCATCGCGGTCAGATCGAGCAGCCAGGAGCCGATGACGCTGCCACGCCGCCAGGTTTCCGCCAGATCGGGCAGATTGATGTTGTAGCGCAAATCTGGTTCAAGCGCCTCGGAAGTGGCGTTCTTCAGTATGTCGAATCCCTCGGCGTAAGCCTGCATGACGCCGTACTCAATGCCGTTGTGAACCATCTTGGCGAAATGCCCCGCGCCGTTGGGTCCGCAGTAAAGGTAGCCGAGGTCGGCCGTGGTCTGGACGGTTCGGCCGGGCGACGGCGGAATCCCGCTTTCACCAGGAGCCAGCGACCGGAAGATGGGGTCCAGATGTTCCACGGTTTCTTTGTCGCCGCCAATCATGAGGCAGTAGCCCCGCTCGAAACCCCAGACTCCGCCGCTGGTTCCGGCGTCGACGTAGTGAATTCCCTTTTCGCGGGCCATTTTGGCGCGGCGGACGTCATCCTTGTAATAGGAATTGCCGCCGTCGATGATAATGTCGCCGCTTTCCAGCGTATCGATGAGGTTTTTCACCATGCCTTCGGTGGCATCGCCCGACGGAACCATCACCCAAACGGCGCGCGGCGCCTTCAGAAGAGTCTTGAAGTCCGCTACTGTTGCGGCGCCCTTCGCGCCTTCGCCCGCCAGCCCTTTCACAGCCGCGGGATTCAGATCGAATACCGCGCACTCGTGACCGGCCTTCATCAGGCGCTTCACCATGTTCGAGCCCATGCGGCCCAGCCCAATCATTCCCAGTTGCATTTCTGTAATCCTCTCCCAAGAGTTTACTCAGGTGCGTGTTTAAAAACGGTGAGTCGCTATAAATCCTTCGATACAGTCGGGCGGCCCGAGGTCGCGTTCCCTTTAGGACTCAGCTTATTTTACTTGTCTCATGGGGGGCATCTGTCTGAAACTTAAGGAATGTACGAGCATCTAGCAATCTTTGGGGATCAATCTGTTCAGAACTAGTGTTGTTGTTTCGTTTCTTTTTTTCTGCGCCGGCGCACGTGCCGAAGATGCGGTCAAGGGAAGCGTGGCACAGGGGACAGCCACGCCGAATCCGATCGATCTTTCGCTTTCGGACGCCATCCAGCGCGGGCTCAAGTTCAATCTGGGGCTTTTGAACAGCACCGAGACGTCGAATAGCGTTCGCGTGCAGCGCCTGAGCACTCTGAGCGCCTTACTCCCGAATGTCAACGGCAATCTTACGGATAGCTACAACCGTGTGAATCTTGTGGCGGAAGGCTTCGATTTCAAGCTTCCCCCAAACACCGGCTTTTCGATCCCGCTAGTAGTGACATATCCGTCCGTGCAAACACAGGCTTCGCTATCGCAATCGGTTTTGAACTTCCAGAAAGTGCGGAATCTGCGGGCGGCGGACGCCAATGTGCAGGCTGCGCAACTGAGTCTTCAGGATTCCCGTGACCTGGTCGTCGAGGCCGTGGGAAATGCTTACCTGTTGATTATCGCGGACCTGGCAAGGATTGACACCGCCAAGGCGCAGGTGGACACCTCCCAGGTTTTGTTCCAGCGCGCCCAGGATCTTCACAATGCGGGGACCGCTCCTGCGATCGATCAGCTTCGGGCTGAGGTTCAATTGCGAACCGATCAGCAATCCCTGCTGGTCGCGCAGAACCAGATGGAGAAGGACAAGATCGCGCTGGGGCGTGTGATCGGATTACCGCCGGGCCAGCAGTTTAACTTGAGCGATCGTCTCCCGTTCGCACCTCTGGACGCGATGACCCCGGAGACCGCGTTGCAGCAGGCATTTGCGAATCGCGCTGATTTCAAAGCAGCGGAAGAACGTGTACGGGCTGCCGTACTGGCGCGGCGCGCGGCTGTGGCTGAATACTATCCGACGGTGGATTTCAATGCGAGTTTCGGGGACGCGGGATCTTATCTCACCAATTCCCACAACGTTTTCGGCGTGGCTGGCGCGGTCAATTTCCCGATCTTCAATGGCGGGCGCATCAAGGCGGATGTGCAGCAGACGGACGTCACCATTCGAGACCGGCAGAATGAACTGGGGGATCTGCGGGGTCAAATCGATCAGCAAGTGCGGACGGCGCTTCTGGATCTGCACTCGGCCGCCGACCAGTTCGCCGTAGCTCAGCGCAACGTGCAACTGGCGCATGAGACGCTCACGCAATCGCGCGATCGCTTTGGCGCCGGCGTTACCGACAATGTGGAAGTGGTGCAAGCGCAGCAATCGGTGGTCACGGCCGATTCGAACCTGATCGACGCCACCTATCGGCACAACCAAGCCAAGGTTGCGCTGGCGCGCGCACTGGGAATGGCGGAGCAGAACGTGGACCATTTCCTTCTTCAAAAATAATGGCTGTCGCTACTGAGGCACCACCGCATCCCCCAGTGGTTTCCAATGACGCTTGGAAGCCCAGGCACAACCCGTGGGTTATCGCCATCACGGTGACGCTGGCCACCTTCATGGAAGTTCTGGATACCTCCATCGCCAACGTTGCGCTCCCGCATATTGCCGGCAACCTCTCGGCGGGCCAGGATGAAAGCACCTGGGTTCTCACGTCCTATCTGGTTTCGAACGCAATCATCTTGCCTATTAGCGGCTGGCTGGCCTCGGTGTTCGGTCGCAAACGCTTTTACATGACGTGCGTCGGGCTTTTTGGCATCAGTTCGTTCCTTTGCGGCCTCGCCCCGTCGCTGGGATGGCTGGTGTTCTTCCGGGTTCTGCAAGGACTGGGAGGTGGCGGACTCGCGCCGAGTGAACAGTCAATTCTGGCGGATACATTCCCGCCCGCCAAAAGAGGCGTCGCTTTCGCGCTCTACGGATTTGCCGTCGTCCTGGCGCCCGCCATCGGGCCTACCCTGGGCGGCTATATCACGGATAACTATAACTGGCGCTGGATCTTCTTCATTAACATTCCCGTCGCTCTGCTGTCGCTGTTCCTGACGCAGCGATTAGTGGAAGACCCACCGTGGCTCAAAATACGCGCAAACATCAAACGTCGCGTTGATTTTGTGGGACTCGGCTTTATCGCGGTGGGATTGGGTTCATTGCAGGTGGTGCTGGATAAAGGCCAGCGGGAAGACTGGTTTGGCTCCCAGTTCATCGTCACATTTTCCGTCCTTGCCGTGGTTGGAATCATCGGCACTGTGTTTTGGGAATATTTTCACCCGGACCCGATCGTCGACATTCGCTTGTTTCGCAATCGCACGTTTGCGATTTCGTGCGCGATGATGTTCATGCTCGGCCTCGCGCTTTTTGGAACCACGGTCCTGATTCCGCAACTGCTCCAAACCCTGCTCGGCTACTCAGCCGCGCAAGCGGGGATGGTTCTGTCTCCCGGCGGCTTGGTGGTGCTTTTCTGCATGCCCATAGTGGGTATCGCGGTATCCAAGCTTGATGCGCGCTGGCTGATCGCTTTTGGTTTCTTAGTGTGTTCGGTCGCGCTTTACCACATGACAGGCCTGAGCCTGCAGATGAGTTACGGCAAGGCCGTGGAATACCGGGCGTTCCAGGCGCTGGGAATCGCGTTCCTGTTTGTTCCCATCAATACGATGTCGTACGTCGGTATACCCCGGGAAAAGAATAACGCCGTGTCCGGGATGACAAACCTGTTTCGCAACATGGGAGGCAGTGTTGGTATCTCCATGGTGGAGACGCTTTTGGCGCAGCGTTCCCAGTTTCACCAGGACCGGCTGACAGCCAACTTCAGCAATTACAGCGCGACTTTCCGCGATTCGGCTGCGGCCCTTGCGCAGAAACTCGGCGGCGGCGGGGGAGGTCCCGAAGGCCTGCAGCGCGCTTACACCCAAATGTACGGGCTTTTGCAGCAACAAGCGGCTGCACTAGCCTACATTGACACCATCTGGGTGTTCGCGGGCGTTTGCGCCGTTATGGTTCCTTTCGCATTCCTGATGAAAAGGAACCGCGCAGCGATGGGCGCGCCGGTTGCGCACTAGATGCTATTGCTTGGCGAAGTATCGGTGCACGGTTAGACGCGCGCTCTCCTGAACTCCTCCGTAGCTTGCCGTGATCGTGACGTAGGTACCTCTGGTTAAGTCGAGTGCCGTTACCGTAAAGGTGGCCGTGGTGGCGCCCTGGGGTATCGTTACAGAGGCTGGGACCGTGGCGGCGGATGTATTGGAGCTTGTCAGCATGACAACGATTCCGCCATTTCCCGCGGGCTCCGAGATTGTCACCGTTGCGGTTGCGGTCTGGCCGCCTGTCAGCGTGTTGGGGTTGAGGGAGATCGCGGTCACGGTAATGGGCGGGTTAACCGTGAGAGTTGCCGTCAGGTTCACGCTTGCGTAAGAGGCGGTGAGGATCACCTGCGTGACTGCCGTTACCACTCCGCTTGTTGCGGTGAACGAGGCCGTGGTCGCACCCTGAGGCACGGTGACGGAGGCTGGAACGGATGCGGCGGAATTCGAACTCAAGAGGGCGATAGTAATTCCTCCGGTCGGCGCCGGCGATGAGATCGTTACTGTGCCCTGCGTGGTCTGGCCGCCTTGAACGGAGGTTGGACTGAGCGAAAGGCTGGTGGGCACGATCGGGTTCACGGTCACGCTGGCGCTGACATTAGTCCCGCTGCTGGATGCTGTGAGAACGGCTGTTGTTATGGAAGCTACCGTCCCGGCGGTTGCCGTGAACGTAGCGCTGGTCGCGCCCTGCGCTACCGTTACCGAGGCAGGAACGGATACAGCCGCGTTCGAGCTCGAGAGCGCGATGGCCATGCCTCCGGCTGGGGCGGGCGCGGCGATTGTCACCGTTCCTTGCGTGGTCTGCCCGCTGAGTATTGAGGTCGGGTTCACCGAGAGGCTGGTAGGCACAATCGGATTGACACTTAAATTCGTGCTGATATTCACCCCGCCGCCGGAAGCCGTTAGCACGACGGTGGTTGTCGACGTTACCACGCCCGCAGTGGCGGTGAACAATGCAGTGGTTGCTCCTTGCAGAACAGTTACCGAGGTGGGCACCGACGCGGCAGCGTTCGAGCTCGAAAGCATCACGACAGTCCCTCCGGCTGGGGCGGGTGCGGCGGTTGTTACCGTTCCTTGAGAAGTCTGCCCGCTGAGAATGGAAGCCGGAACAACCGTGATCGTCGTGGGAACGATCGGGTTCACCGTGAGAGTAGAGCTGACGTTAACTCCGCCGCTGGAAGCCGTGAGTGTAACGGCTGTTGCGGCGCTGACAATACCTGCTGTTGCAGTAAACGTGGCAGTTGTTGCGCCCTGCGGGACGGTCACCGAAGCGGGCACGGTTACGGCCGGGTTCGAACTGGAAAGAGAGACGGTGATCCCGCCGGTTGGCGCCGTCGAACCGATGGTTACGGTGCCCTGGGAGGTTTGCCCGCTGAGGATCGCGCCCGGTGTGAGGGATAGTGCGGAAGGCACGATCGGGTTGACAGTGAGGTTCGCATTGATGTTCACTCCGGCGGCCGACCCCGTGATCACGACCGGCGTGGTGGCGTTGACCGTGCCGGCGGTTGCAGTAAACATTGCCGTCGTCGCGCCTTGAAGCACGACGACGGACGGAGGAACGCTCAAAGAAGCACTCGAGCTGGAGAGCGTCACACTCACCCCGCCGATCGTGGCTGGCGCCGAGATCGTGACGGAGCCGGATGCGGTCTGTCCACTGAGGATAGCCGCCGGTGTTACTGAAACGGCGGTCAGGACGATCGGATTAATGGTGAGGTTCGCCGTGGAGTTAATGCCCGCGTAGGAACCCGTGATCACCAGCGGAGTCGTCACGCCGACCGTTCCTGCGGTTACCGCAAAGGCTGCCGTAGTTGCGCCTTGCAACACAATGACGGAAGTCGGAACTATCGCCGCGATGTTCGAACTTGAAAGAGCCACAATCAGCCCGCCGACCAATGCGGGCGCGGAGATGTCAGCCGTACCCGTTGCACTTTGGCCGCTTTGAATCGTGCTCGGGCTAATCGAGATTCCCGTTAGGGTAATCAGCGGGGGATTCACCGTCAGGCCGAAGCCTTCACTCGCCCCTAGATAAGACGCAGTCAGATTGACTGCCGTGGCCGTACTAACTGTAAGTGGACTTACGGTGAAGGTGCCGGAAGTGAGGCCCTGGGCTATCAACACCGTCGCCGGAAAGCTGACATCCGGTAGGGACGAGGTTACCCCTATTGAGGCTCCGCCGCTTGGAGCTCCCGAAGTCAGGTCAACGGTGCACGTGGAAACGGATGGGGGCGTAATGGATACAGGAACACACGAAAAGCCATTCAACACCGCTGGCTGAACGATGGTCACGATACCGCCCGTCGCGGAGGAAGTGAGCGCGAATGCGTCGCTGGAAGCGGCCACTGGGCTGGAGACCTGCACTTGTGAGCTGGTGTCCGTCGTAGTCGTCGAAATCACGAGTGACACAACCGCCGCGACGCCGCTGTCCATGGCGACATTGTTATCGCCCCACAGAAGGCATGTAGCGGAACCTGTGCTCGTGTTGCAGGACAGGTTTTTGTTGTAAGCCTTGGCCAGCGGGCCTGCTGTGACAGTCGCCGAAGAGAAATCGACACCCGGATAGGTGAGTGTCCATTCCACGGAGGCCGGAGCACCGCTCATCGATAAATCGAGAACCACGGTGGACCCGGGGCTGCCGGTACCGGACGATAGCCCAAGAGCTACGGTCTGCGCAAAGGATTGTGTGACGCTGCCAAGCAAGGCAGCCAGAACTACGGTTGAACAGCGTAGCGCTGAGGAGGCAAGAATATTCCTCAACAGAAAACCAGTGTGCACGCCGAGCGCCCAATAGCGGCGATCTACATGCCGAATAACTCTGGAGTGCGCTGAACAGTACAAAGGTTCTCTGCTATTCTTCGAACCAGAAGAGACAGATGTCGATGCGCGTTTGGTTCCTGGGGATTACTGCCGTCTGTTTTTCGATTACAGCTGTCGCTTTCCAGGCTAATTTCAAGCAATATCCCGGTGAGGAAGATAACCCCACCGCTGTTCCCAGCGGAGCTTTCGAGCGAACGGAGTGGACTTTCGCCCGCCTTCGGTATCCTTCCGGCCGCTATGCGGAATACGCCGGCGAGAAGGGAACGTGGCCCACCGATTTCCCGAAGGCCGACCGTCAGTTCCTGCAGGGCGTGCGGCGTCTGACCCGCATACACGCCCGTTCTACCGAACAGGTGATCGACCTGAATACCGACGAAATCTTCAACTGGCCATGGGTTTACGCGGTGGAAGTGGGCCACTGGGATCTGACCGACGCCCAGGTGAAGATGATGCGCGAGTATTTTGAACGCGGCGGATTTCTGATGGTTGACGACTTCCACGGCACTTACGAGTGGCAGGTTTTTGTGGCCAGCATGAGTCGGATTTTCCCGGACCGGCCGATTGTCGAAATCGCCGACGCAGATCCTATTTTTCACGTGCTCTACGATTTAGGGAAACGTGTGCAGGTTCCGGGGCTTCAATACGTGTATAGCGGGAAGCTCTATGAAAAGGACGGAATCGTCCCGCACTGGCGGGGAATTTACGATGATAAAGGCCGGCTCATGGTGACGATGTGTTTCAATCAGGACGATGGAGATGCTTGGGAACACGCCGACAATCCGCAGTATCCGGAGCAATTTACATCGCAGGCGTACCGCTTGGGAATCAACTACATCATCTACTCCATGACTCATTAGCGGGTCAAGCTCATGTTTGAATTTTTCTTCAAGTATCCGCCGGAAGTTTACTCGCGAGGGCATTACCTTCTGGCGAGTCCGTGGCCTTGGTGGGCGCTGGCAGCTTTGATTGGGATTGCGGCGGGCGGTTTCTTATGGAACGCCCGGCGGCACTGGAATCTGATTTCGCGATCTCGGGCGCTGGCGATCTGGGGACTGCAAACGGCGATGGTGGCGCTGCTGCTTCTGTTGCTCTGGCGGCCGGCGATTAGCGTGGCGACATTGAGGCCACAGCAGAACATCGTCGCCGTTCTCCTGGATTCTTCGCGAAGTATGACGATTGCGGATGAGGACGGGCGCTCGCGCTTCGAAGCCGCTTCGCAACTTTTGAAAGACGGCTTGATCGATTCGCTAGGCCGCCGGTTCCAGGTGAGGCTGTACCGCTTCGGAGACGATGCACACCGCGTGGATGCTGCCCATCTGTTCAATCCGCCGGATTCCGGCGTCACACGAATTGCACGCTCTCTGCAAGACATCGCGGTGGAATCGGCGTCGCTTCCCTTTGGCGCGGTGGTGCTGCTGTCCGACGGCGCGGAAAACGCCGGAGGGATTGATTTCGACACCATCCAGCGCTTGCGGCAGACACGCATTCCGGTCCAGACAGTGGGTTTTGGCAAAGAAAGGCTGGGGCGCGATATTGAAGTGGAAGACTTCTCGGTTCCCCAGCGGGCACTGGCCGGTTCGCGCGTGGAAGCCCGCATCGCCCTGCGCCAGAGCGGCCTTACGGGAGAAACCGCGCGCGTCACCATTCGCGATGGCGAGAATGTCCTGGCGGCGCAAAATGTGAATCTCACGAATGAAGCGATAGCGGTTCCGTTGATCTTCAACGCGGGCGCGGCCGGTGCACTGAATCTGATCGCGCGCGTGGATCCGCTGCCCGGCGAAGAGCACACAGCGAATAATGCCGTGGCGCGCGTGGTGAATGTTTCGGCGCGCAAGCCACGCATCCTTTATGTGGAAGGCGAACCGCGCTGGGAGTATAAATTTATGCGGCGCGCGGCGGATGACGACCCGCAGATTGAACTGGTGAGCATGCTGCGCACCACGCCCAACAAAATTTACCGGCAGGGAGTGCGCGACCAATCCGAACTGGAACAAGGCTTTCCCACCAAGGCCGAAGAGTTATTCGCTTACGACGGCTTGATAATCGGCAGCGTGGAAGCATCGTGGTTCACGCCTGCGCAGCAGGATCTGATTCGCGAGTTCGCAGGACGGCGGGGGGGCGGTGTTCTTTTCCTGGGCGGCCGATTCGGACTTTCCGAAGGGGGCTGGGGCGCCACGGATGTCGCGGAGATGCTGCCGGTGCGTTTGCCTCCCGCAGGCGCGACCTTTCAGCGTGTTTATTCAAACACGGAACTGGCGCCCGCCGGGGTGGATACCGCCCTCTGCCGCCTGGATGACGATCCGCAAAAGAATGTGGAACGCTGGAAGAAGATGCCGGAGATCGCTAACTGGCAATTGGTGGGCGATCCCAAACCTGGCGCAGCGCTGCTGGCGGAGATGATTCCACCCGGGCATCGCAAAACGCCGCTACTGGTGACCGAGCCTTATGGACGCGGCCGCACCGCCGTGCTGGCTACGGGCGGAATGTGGCGTTGGCAAATGCGCTCCGACCATACCGATAAGACCCTGCCGACTTTCTGGCGGCAGATGCTCCGTTGGCTGGTGAATGACACGCCGGGCACCGCGGTGGCGGCGACTCCGCATCAGGTGCTTCAGGATGAAGATCGCCTTCCGCTGCGCGTGGAAGTGCGTGACAAGAGCTATCAGCCGTTGGGTAGCGCTATGGTGCAGGCGCACTTCGTGGGCCCCGACGGTTTGAGCGATACCCTACGTCTGCTACCGGTTGGCTCGGAAGCCGGCGTCTATTCCGCGGATTGGTCCGCGCCGCGTCCGGGTGCTTATCTCGCCGAAGTGACGGCTTCGGTGAATGGGGCTGAAATTGGACGCGATGTGCTGACGTTCCGTCGCAATGACGGGGTGGCCGAGAATTTCCGCACCACTCAAAATCGGGACCTGCTGGAGAAGCTTTCATTGCAGACGGCCGGTCGCTATTACACTCCTCGGGATGCCCGGCATCTGGCGGATGAGATTTCATATTCGGAGGCTGGAATTACCAGCCGCGAGATGCTGGACCTGTGGGATTTGCCGGTTGTGCTCCTGCTCGCCCTTGGGTTACGCGCCGCGGAATGGCTGCTGAGGCGAAGGTGGGGTGTGGTGTGAGGCTGCTTCTGTTCGTGTTCCTCTTTGCGGGTTTGGCCCCGGCCAAAACTTTCTATTTGATTGTCACCGGTCTAGGCGGCGAACCGGATTACGATCTGCGATTTTCGGGATTAGCCAAGGAAGCGGATAAGTCGCTGCGCGGCGCAGGGGGTGACGATACTATCACTACGCTTATTTCGCCGGCATCAACTAAGGTTGCCGTGCGAGCGGCTTTGGCAGATGTGGCACGGTCCGCTACTTCGCGGGATTCCTTGGTTGTGTTGTTAATCGGGCACGGCTCCTTCGATGGTGTGGATTACAAGTTTAATTTGCCTGGTCCGGACTTGACTGCCACTGAGTTAGCGGAAGATTTGAATAAGATTCCCGCCGCGCGGCAGTTAGTAGTCGATACCTCGAGCGCGAGCGGGGCCGCGCTGAAGCCTTTGGAACACCCCGGTCGCATCGTAGTCACGGCAACGCGCGACGGAGCGGAAACCAACGCCACCGTTTTCGCGCGCTTTTGGGTGGAGGCGCTGCATGACAACAGCGCCGACACGGATAAGAATGACTTAGTCACTGCCCTGGAAGCTTTCAACTTCGCCCAGCGAAAGACGGCCAGGTTCTACGAAGAGCAGAAGCGCATCGCCACGGAACATCCGGTTCTGAGCGACGCGTCCAAAGCCGGTCAGTTCACGGTAATCCGATTCGGGTCGGAAGCTGCGTCGGCCGCCGATCCGGCCAAGAAGCAATTAATGGCAACGCGGGACGACCTGGAAGCCAAAATAGACGCGCTGAAACAGGAAAAGAACACCCTCGCGCCCGAACTGTACAAGGCGCGGTTGACCGCACTCCTGGTCCAACTCGCGCAGACTCAGCAGGAGATTGATAAGTGAAGCGGTTGGCGGTTCTCCTTCTTGCTGGCCTGGCCATGGGGGCCGATGACCCAGGTCTGAATCGGGCCGAGGCTTTGTGGCGCGCGCACGATTACGAGGGCGCCAAGAACGTCTTTGAAGCCTTGGTCAAGGCGCACCCCGAGAACGGCGCCTATAAAGTGCGGTACGGGCGTCTGTTTCTGGAGCGATTCAATAAGGCGGACGCGACTTCTCTTTTCAAGGAAGCTTTGGCTGTGGATCCGAAGAACGCCCAGGCGTTGCTGGGTTTAGCGTTGGTTGCGGAGGCGAACTTCGATGGGTCTGCGGCGGATTTGGCGCACAAAGCGATAACGCTCGATCCGAAGCTGGCCGAAGGCCGCGAGTTGCTTGCCAGGCTGGCACTGGAGGATAACGATTACAAGGAAACACGGGCTCAAGCGCAATTGGCGCTGAGCGTTGATCCTAAGTCTCTCGTGGCCGAAGCCGTGGAGGCTTCCGCTGACTTAGTGGAGCACAAGCCAGCCGATGAGTGGCTAAGTCGGATCGCTGCCGAGCACCCGGCGGAAGGCCGCGGCTACGAACTCATTGGATATTTCCTGCAACTCAACCGTCGCTATGACGATGGAATCGCTTGGTTCCGCAAGGCGATAGCCGCCCAGCCGGATTTATGGAGCGCTCATTCTCAGCTTGGGCTGAACTTGATGCGTTTGGGCCGCGAACCTGAGGCGCGCAAGGAACTCGAACTGAGTTACAACAATGGCTACCGAAACGATGAAACCGTCAATACCCTGCGGTTGATGGATAGTTACAAGAACTTTGAGACATTCCGCACCAGCACCACCATTCTGAAGCTCGATAAAAAGGAAGCCCCAGTATTGCGGCTTTACATGGAGCCGGAGTTACAGAAAGCCATCGCCACGTATCAGACGAAGTACGAGATTACTCTTCCGCGTCCAGTGCAACTGGAGGTGTATCCGAATCACCAAGATTTCGCCGTGCGCACCATGGGAATGCCCGGCGTTGGTATCCTCGGCGTGACGTTTCAGGATGTGGTGGCCATGGATAGCCCGTCCGGGCGTCCGCCGGGTGATTTCCATTGGGCCGCCACGATGTGGCATGAGCTCAGCCACGTTTATGTGCTGACACTGACTAACCAACGGGTACCGCGCTGGTTTACTGAAGGCGTCGCGGTGCATGAGGAAACCCAGGCTTCCGCCGATTGGGGCGATAGGCTAACCCCCGATATCATCGATGCCATCAAAGAGAAAAAACTGTTACCCATCGCCGATCTGGACCGTGGTTTCATTCACCCCAAATTTCCGGCGCAGGTGATTGTCTCCTATTGGCAGGCGGGTCGCATTTGCGACTTCATCTCGCAGCAGTGGGGGGAACCGAAGCTACTGGATATGATCCACGCATTCGCGCACACGGATTCCACCGTGGAGGTGGTGCAGAAGCAACTGGGTATCTCTCCGGAACAGTTTGATGAGAGGTTCCTGGCGGCCGTGAACCTGGAGAATAAGAGTTTGATCGCTCACTTCGACCAATGGAAGAAAGACATTCGCGAAGTAAATGCCGCCGCCGCTGCCGGTAACTGGGAGGAGGTGGTGACTCAGGCGCCAACCGTGCGCGATGAGTTCCCCAGCTACGTCGGCGACGGTTCCATCTACACCAGCGTGGCCGCTTGTTGGCGCAAGAAAGAGGATGAAACAAAGGAGACTGCGGCGCTCGTGGAATACTCGCATGCCGGCGGCCGCAATCCGGATTCTCTCAAGCGCCTGGGGATGTTATTGGCCAAACAAGGCAGAGTGAAAGAAGCAGCTGCCGTTCTTGGGCGGCTCATCTATATCGCTCCACTGGATGAAGATCTGCATCGCGCGCTGGGCGAAGATTTGCTGGTGTTGAAAGATGCTCCGGGGGCCGCGCGCGAATACCGTGCGTTGATTGCGGGTAAGTCGCCGGATGTCGCGGCCGCGCACTTCGGTCTGGCTCGTGCGCTACGCCTGGAACATAAAGATAACGAGGCTAGGGACGAACTCTTGGAAACTCTGGAAGCCGCCCCAAACTATAAGCCCGCACAAAAAATGTTATTGGAAATGACATCTAAGAACTCATCGGACTGACAATGGCTACAGTGACTACAGAACTCGCACCGGAAGTACTGAAAGAACGCGTCGACCGTTTCCGCGCCGCACAGGCTCAAATTGTGAGCCAGGTCCGCCGCGTCATCGTCGGACAAGACGAAGTCATCGAACAAGTGCTGATCGGGCTGTTTGTTGGCGGCCACTGTCTCATCACAGGATTACCGGGCACGGCGAAAACGCTGCTGGTGCGAACGCTCGCGCAGACGCTTGGTTTGCAGTTCAATCGCATCCAGTTCACACCCGATTTGATGCCGTCCGATATCACGGGTACTGACATTATTGAGGAGGAGCCGGGTACCGGCCGGCGAACCTGGACTTTCGTCCAGGGGCCTATCTTTGCCAACGTCTTGCTCGCTGACGAAATCAATCGCACGCCGCCGAAGACGCAATCCGCATTGCTGGAAGCGATGCAAGAGCGCGCTTGCACCGTTCGCGGGCATCACTATGATTTGCCCTCGCCGTTCTTTGTCCTGGCCACGCAAAACCCTATTGAGTTGGAAGGCACGTATCCGCTGCCCGAAGCTCAGCTTGACCGGTTTCTCTTTAATGTCTTGCTGGATTATCTTTCGCCAACCGAAGAATTAAAGGTCATTGACTTGACCACCACCACTAACGTGGCGCAGGCAACACCCGTAACCAATGCCGCGGAAATACTGGCGTTTCAGCAGTTAGTGCGTATGGTGCCGATTGCGGAATCCGTCGCGAAGCATGCCATCGAGCTGGTTCGCGCCACGCGTCCACGCGATGGTTCAGCCCCGGATTTTGTCAAGAAGTACATCAACTACGGCGGAAGCGTTCGCGCAACTCAATTCTTAGTGCTGGCCGCTAAAGCGCGCTCATTGATGAAAGGCCGCTATCATGTGTCGTTCGACGATATCCGGGCGCTTGCCGTGCCGGTGTTGCGGCATCGCGTGCTGTTGAATTTCCATGCGGAGTCGGACCGGTTGACGACGGATGATTTGTTGAACCGATTGATTGAGAGTAAGCCGGTTCCTAAGGATTAAAGTCCATGCAGCAATATCTCGATCCGGTCGTCCTCGCCTCTATCTCCTCCATCGACCTGGTCGCGCGCACCGTTGTCGACGGTTTCATGGCTGGCCTGCATCGGTCCCCCCAGTTCGGGTTCAGTCAGGAATTCGCAGAGTACCGCGCCTACACGCCCGGTGACGATCTCCGCCACATCGATTGGAACGTCTTCGCCCGCACCGAGCGCATGTATCTCAAGCGCTTTCACGGCGACACCAATTCGCAGTTACTCATCCTCCTCGATTCCAGCGGCTCCATGTCGTTCAAATCGGGCAGCGTTTCGAAGCTCGATTACGCGCGTTTTCTGGCCGCCTCGCTCAGCTACATGGGCAGCACCCAGCGTGACGCCACCGGCGTGATTGTCTTCGATGACCAGGTGCGCAATTACATTCCGCCCTCCAGCCGGCAGGGTCAACTGGTCCGCGTCCTGCACGCCATCGAAGCCGCGCAGCCCGGAACCACCACTGATTTCGCGAAACCATTCCTCCATTTCCAGCAATTCCTGCATCGTCGCGGCATCGTCGCCGTCATCTCGGATTTCTATGACGACCCGGATCGCGTCATCGGAAACATCGAACCTCTGCGCTATCACGGAAACGATGTGGCTCTGTTCCACGTCGTTGATCCCGTGGAGTTGGAACCCAAATTCACCGACCCGGTGGTGCTGGAAGACATGGAAACCAAAACCACACTGGAGGTTTCCCCCGAATACGCGAACAATGAATACCGCGCGCGCTTTCAGGCGCACATAGAAGCCTTGCGAACAGCCGCCCGGCGCTCTGGCCTCGACTACACCATGATGGATACGTCGCGCCCGCTCGACCAGGGATTGCGCGAATACCTCACTTTGCGCCAGGGAAAAATGTAATGGGATTTCTCGCTCCGGGAATTCTGGCAGGTCTCATCGCCATCGGGCTGCCCGTCTATCTGCATCTGCTGCGGCAGCACAAAACCGTACCGCGCCCATTCAGTTCGTTGATGTTCTTTGAGCGCCGCGTGCAGAGTTCCATCAAGCATCGCCGTTTGAAATATCGCATCCTGTTTGTGCTCCGCGCTCTCTTTGTCGCGCTCCTGATTTTCGCCTTCGCCCGTCCCTATCTGCCCTTCACCAGCGTCGCAGCGGCGCACGGCGGCCGCGTCATTGCCATCTTACTCGACGATTCGTTCAGCATGCGGCAGGGCAATCGCTTCTCGCGCGCCCGTCAGGACGCGCTTTCCATTGTCGATGGAATGGGTGCTTCGGACCGCGCCCAGGTCATCGCGTTCGGCGGACCCACGCGGCTCCTTACCAATCTCACTGGGGACAAATCGATTCTCATTGCCGCCGTCAACGCTCTCGAACCGGGTGACGGAGCGAGCTCTTATGCCGAAGTCGCCCGCGCCATTCGCTCCCTCACGCAAACAGCCAAGAGCCCAGTCGAAGCGCATCTATTCTCCGACATGCAGAAGACTTCCTGGCCGTCTAATTTCGCAGATCTCAAACTTCCCGACGGGACCCAGTTGGTGCTCCACGCCGCCGCGGATGGAGCAATTCCCAACTTCGCCGTGGAGAACGTCATCGCGCCGCGCCGGATCTTCAGTCCGAAAACTGGCGCCGTACAAGCCACCATCGTGAGCTATTCCGATAAAGACGCCACCAGGCGCGCGACTCTCCTCATCAACCACCACGCGGTGGAAACCAAACCAGTGAGCGTTCTGGCAGGCGGCCGCGCCACCGTGGAGTTCGCCGGCCTCGACGTCCCATATGGACTGAATCAGTGCGAAGTGGATATCGATTCCGCCGATGCCTTCCCGGAAGACGATCATTTCTATTTTGCGGTGGAGCGCTCCGATCCTGCGCCCGCGCTGTTTCTGCACGAACAGAATGACAATCGCAGTTTCGTGTATGTCCAAACCGCGCTGGCGGCAGTGAATCAGCCGGCTTTCTCACTCCAGAATTCCAGCTTCGCGCAGGCCGCATCGTCTTCGCTCGACCGCTACGCATTCATTGTCCTCAGCGAGCCTTCCGGAATCCCCCATGGGCTGGAAGACACGCTGCACAAATACGTGGACCATGGCGGCAGCCTGTTCATCATTCTCGGCCCCACGTCCGCAGGGCGAGTTCCCGTGGCAGACTTGATCGTCAATGGAGGCAATGCGGCGGGTTTCAACACCGTTGCGCGGGTGGACTCCACGCACCCCGCTCTGCGCTCGTCCACACGCTGGGATGCGGTTCGGTTCTATCGCACGGAAAACGTTCAAGCCGGCGCCGCTCGTGTATTGATGTCGCTGGATGATGGGCGTCCCTTGTTACTCGAAAAGCCGATTGGAGAGGGCCGCGTGATCGTTTTGGCGTCCGCGCTGAACAATATTGAAAACGATCTGCCGGTGCATCCGGTCTTCATTCCGTTCATCCAGCAGACCACGGGTTACCTGGGGCGCCTGGAAAGCGCCACTGGTAATTACGTGGCTGGTGCTTTTTACGATCTCCACCCCAATCAGGCCCAGGCCGATGCGCCTGTTGAAGTCACGGGCCCGAACAACACGCGGCTTCTGTCTCTCTCGGAATCCGGTCGAACGCGCAGCCTGCCTTTGGAACACGAAGGTTTCTACGACATCCGGCGCCAGAACGCGCGGCATGAAATGGCCGCTGTGAACCCCGACCGCCGCGAATCCGATTTCACCGTTCTCACGACCGAAACCCTCGATCTTTGGCGTAACACAGGGAAGGGAAACCCGGGGGTGGAAAATGAGAATGATACGGGCCAACGCCGGAATGAGCTTTGGTGGTGGGTGCTGCTGTCCGCGCTTGCTGTAGCCGTGGCGGAATCCGTGCTGGGGAACCGGCACCTTGATTTGAAGGAGGGTACGACGTGAATCCTCTCGAACAACTGGCCGGCTATCTTCGCCGGATCGAACGTAACCTCCGCTTGCTCACCCTGGCACGCGGGTTCGCCATTCTCTGTGGCTGCGCGCTCACCATCACCGTCGTTCTAGTGCTCGCGATGAGCCGCCTCTCGTTCTCGGACCCCAGCGTGTATGCATCGCGCGTGCTGCTTTTCTTCGCATTGGCTGCCGCGCTCAGCTTCGCCCTGGTGTTCCCGCTTTTGCGCTTGAATCAGCGGCGCGCCGCGCGCCTGGCGGAACGCCGCTACCCCGAGTTGGGCGACCGTCTGCTCACCTTCGTGGAACGGCGCAATCAGAATGACGCCTTTCTGCCGCTGCTGGCCGCCGATGCGATGCCTCTCACCGCAGGCGCCAGCCCTGAGACAATTGCCGCGCCCTCGCACGCCTACGCGTTTGGATTCCTGGCGCTCAGTGCGACGCTGCTGCTGGTCTGGCTCGGCCTGCAAGGGCCAAGCTTCTTTAGCTACGGAACATCGTTGCTCTGGGGTATTTCACCCGAAGCGTCCCGCCCCTTCTATTCCATTTCCGTCGAACCCGGCAGCGTACGCGTTCGCCGCCACAACGATCAAGTTGTCACCGCGCGCCTTAACGGGTTCTTCTCCCAGCAAGCCGATCTCTTCGTGCGCTATCAAAGCGCCACGCGTTGGGAACAAACAGGCATGCGGCCCGGCCAGAGCGCGGGTTCATTCCAATTCCTCCTGGTCGGCATCCCGGAGAACCTCGAATACTACGTGGTGTCGAATGGAATCCATTCATCGACCTCGCGACTCACGGCGGTCGACCTTCCGCAGGTTACCCACATCCGTGTCACCTACCACTTCCCCTCTGCCTATGGCCGCAAAGACGAAGTGGAAGATCCCGGCGGCGACCTCCGCGCCATTGCTGGAACGGTAGCCACCGTCGCTATCACCACCGATAAGCCGCTGTCCTCCGGCTTCGTCATTCTCGATGACGGCAGCAAGATTGAACTGGAAAACGGCCAGGCCCGCGTGCCCATTCAGAAGGACGGCGCCTATCACATTGCCACGCCGGACGGCGGCGAACTGGTGCGGCTCACCGATGACTATTTCATCGAGGCGCGCCCGGATTCCCCACCGGTCGTCACCATCCTCCGCCCCACCCGCGACGCCCGCGCCACGCCCATTGAAGAGGTTCCTGTAGAGCTGCAAGCCCGCGATGACAACGGCGTTCTCGCTCTCGATCTGCATTACTCGGTGAACGGCGCGCCGGAGCAAACGCGTTCTCTGCTTACTACCAAAGGCGCGAAAGACGCGCGCGGTTCTTCACTCCTTTCTCTCGAAGATTTCAAACTCGTGCCGGGTGACGTGGTCAGCCTCTACGCCACGGCGCGCGACGCCCTCACCACCTCGCGTTCCGACATTTACTTCATCGAGGCGCGGCCCTTTGAGTTCACTTATAGACAGGACCAGGCCTCCGGCGGCGCTGGTATGTCTGGCGACGAGCAACCCAAGATCGCCGAACGCCAGAAGGAAATTATTGCCGCCACTTTCAATCAGCTCAAAAGCGGCAAGCATGATAGCTCGGAAGCCGAGAACGCCAAGTATCTTGCCGGCGTGCAGGCGAAATTACGGGACGAGGCGCAGTCGCTGTCGGACAGGTCCAAGGCCCGTTCGCTTTCCGGGGGCGGCGCAGCCCTTGCCGAATTCGTGAAAGATATGGAGGCGGCCATCGCCCAGATGGGGCCCGCCTCCGACCAGTTGAAAGGCGCGCATTTCCAGGATGCGCTTTCTCCCGAACAAAAGGCTTTGCAATATCTGCTTCGAGCGGAGGCCATCTTCCGCGATATTCAAATCCAGATTTCCCGCGGAGGAGGCGGCGGAGGCGGACAAAGCGGGGCCAGTCGTGATCTGCAGGGCATCACCAATCTGGAACTCGACACGCAGAAGAATCAGTATGAGAGCGGCTCGCAATCCGCCGAGGATGAGCGCCAAAAGCAAGCCGACGAAGCTTTGAAGAAGTTGGAAGAACTGGCGCGACGCCAGCAGGAACTGGCGAAACAGCAGCAAAGCCAGCAGAATTTCCAGCAGCGATGGGAGCAGGAGATGCTGCGCCGTGAGGCCGAGCAGGTTCGCCGGAAACTCGAAGATCTCGCGAAGAATCAGCAGAATTCGCAGCAATCGAATGACGGCCAACAGGGCCAGCAATCGCAGCAGCAAGGGCAACAGGGGCAGCAAGGCCAACAAGGCCAGCAAGGCCAACAGGGCCAACAATCCGCATCGTCTCAAGGTTCTTCATCACAGAACTCTTCCTCCTCGCCGCGCAACGGCGGACGCATGACGCCCGGTACGCAACAAGCCTTGGAGCAGGCCCTCCAAAGCCTCGGCGAAGCCACGAAAGATATGGGTGACGCAGCCTCCCACAATTCCCAATCGCAGGCCGAGCGTGCCGCGGATCAGCTGAGCCGCGCCCAATCCGCCATCTCGCAAATGCGCCAGAAGCAAACCGGCGCCGAAATGGGCGGCGTGATGGATCAGGCGCGCAAGCTGGCCGAGCGGCAGCAGAGCTTCGATGAACGGCTGCGCAAGAATTTCGGTGGCGGCGCGGCGGGCGATCGTTCTGAGGAACAGAACAAACAACTGAGCACCCAGATGTCGCAGGAGAAGCAGCGTGAAATCGACGATCTGCATCAACTGGAGCACGGCATGCAGCAGGCGGCCCGCGGCATGCAGAACACGCAGCCGGATGCGGCGAAGAAGCTTCGGGATGCCATCGGGGAACTACAGCAGAACGAACTGGAATCTCGCATGCGCTGGACCGTGGACGCGCTCAATAAGGGTATGGGCTCTTATGCCGTGATGCGCGAGGCCCCGGTTACAATGGCGCTGAACCAGCTAAAGGAAAGCCTCCAAGGGGCGGAGAGTGCCATGAACGCCGCCGGCAAATCAGGCGATTCCCAGGAAGCGATGCGGCAGGCTCTGGATCGCGCTGAGAAGCTGCATCGCGATCTTGAGGCACGTGCGGGCGGTAACGAACCCGGTGGTAAAGAACCCGGTGGTAAAGATTCCGGTGGTAAAGAACAGGGCGGCCAGCAAGCGGGTGGCAATCAGCCGGGAACCGAATCCGCTGGTCAACCCGGCCAGCGCACCGGTTCTTCTGCCCACGGGAGTTTCGGCCCAGTCGGCCCAGCGGGCGGAGGAACCTGGGACGCCATGAACATGGGCAACCGTCCCGCGCCAGATCAAGCCACGGTTTCGCGCTCCTACGACGACACCGTCCGCGAAATGTCGCGCATCCAACAATCCGTTCGGTCAGACCCTGCTACTGCGAAAGAGATTCAGGATCTCATGCGTCAATTACAAACGCTAGACCCGCGTCGATTCGCGGCAGATCCCGCCAGGCTCGCAGCTCTGGAGCAGCAGATTCTTGCCGAAGTCGAACAGGCCGAACTCATTCTTCGCCGCAATCTCGACAACGCAACCGGCAACGTGCGCACCAACCCGGAAGATTCCGTCCCACCGGGATATTCAGATGCGGTCGCCGAATACTTCCGCCGCTTAAGCCACTAGATATCCGGAACCTGGGCGATAATAGTCGTCATTCTGTCCTTTAAATCACATCTCCGGATATCATTAGTCCTGCCCCCGCAAACACATTAAGCGCGATGCCCGCGCCGGTTGCGGTCCTAAACAGGCGTCCGAGTGTAGCAATCTGCCTCCAGGTGGTCGCGGCCGGACGCGGTAAGAGTATACGGCCGCCGCCGATCGTCTGAAGCGACCGGTCGAATCCAGCTTATTACCCCCCGCGTAGTAGCGCATCACGTAATAGAGGGTCCGTCAAAACATCAGTCCTGTACCATGGTCTGAACTGGGTCAGTGAGAACTCGGAGATCGTGAAGATCTGATGAAACAGAACGCCAGTTATCGGGCAACCGCAACCATACCAGCTTTACTGGTAGCAATCCTGTCCACTGCTTGCCGGCAGGCGACGCGGGAGCCCGTGACCCTCCGCTATACCTACTCATGGAACGAAGACCGGCCCAAAACCAAAGCCCTGCTGCGTCTGTTTACTCAACAGACCGGCGTTCGCGTCCAAAACATCCCCATTCCTGAGTACACTCGCGACTACCTCCAACTGGCGCAAAAGCTCTTGAAGGACGGCTCCGGCGCCGACGTCCTGAATATCGATCTAATCTGGTCCCCCATCCTTGAGCCGGATTTGCTCGATCTGCGCCCCTACCTGGCGTCGGAAATCGCGCAGATCGATCCCGCGTTGCTCGCAAGCTATACGGTAAACGGAAAGCTCGTGGCGGTTCCTTTCAACGTTCCGCTCGGAGCTTTGGAGTATCGGGCGGATCTGCTTCACGAATACGGCTATAACCACCCTCCCAAGACATGGAACGAACTTGAAACCATGGCCGCGCGAATCCAGGCCGGTCAGCGCGCCAAAGGACTGAAAGATTTCTGGGGCTACGTGTGGCAGGGGGCAGCCGGAGAAGCGCTGACCTGTAATGCCATAGAGTGGCAAATCTCCGAGGGCGGTGGCAGGATCATTGAAGACGATCGGACAATCAGCGTCAACAATCCCGCCGCCATTCGGGCCTGGCAGCGCGCCCGTCGCTGGGTCGGCACGATCTCGCCCCCCGGCGTCGTGGGATACCGGGAACTTGACTCTATGCTCGTTTTTGATGCGGGTAACGCAGCATTCAACCGCATCTGGTTCCTGACCCCAATGACACGAAGCGGGCAGGCAAGCCGGATCGGCTGGCGGAGTTTTCGCCCCCCCATAGTCAAAACTGGCTATTCCACCATTCCCGGTGGCGTTGGCGGATCGGCCGGAACATTAGGAGGAACCGGCACCGCTGTCTCCCTGCACTCGACGCATCGCGAAGAGGCTGTCAAGCTAGTCCGCTTCCAGCTTCACGCGCTTATGCGGGACCCTGGGCCAGGCGGCCCCGTTCAAGCTGAGTTCTCCAATCCAACCCCGATTGCCGACCCCCGCTCCCCGGACGGGGCGTCGGATGGTTCCGCCGGCTTCGTCGCGCGGCCCTCGCTCGTTACAGGCGGCAAATATAAGCTGGTTTCAAGGGCTTACATCGACACCCTGCATGCGGTTCTCACGGGACAGAAGGCCGCGCCCGAAGCTGCGGCTTCACTGGAGAAGCAACTCGTCGATATCACCGGTTTCAGCCCTGGTCCTCCCAAGACGGCGGGCGGAGCGAGGCGCTAGCGTGAATGAAATCGCCTGACGGAAACTACTTCGGCATTGACCGGCGGCTCACGCTAACGGCGGCACTGTTAATCGTTCTCATTCTCGGAGGAAATGGGCTCGTGATTTTGCAATTTCAGAGAGCTCGCCTTCAAACGGATCGTCTCACCGGCGTCAGTCAGGAGTTGATCGCGGTCTTGCGGCTCCAGAAAGGCCTTCTTTCCTTTCATCAGCGTCTCGATGAACTCGCACAGGCTAGGGACGCTCACCGCCTGGTCGCTGAAACCCAGCCGTTGCGCATGGCAATCCTGGCGCAGGCGCAACGAACCAGAACCGCACTCAGTTACTTGCCACCCGAGTTTGTCGTGGACCCGGAGTTTCTAACAGCCCTCGATGCCTTCGAGACGACTCTGCCCTCCCAGCTCCAGGACATCACCGCGCTGGGCAGGCGAACGACTGGGATGGTGTTCGCCTGCGCCTCGATAACGAGTCCACACAAATGGAAACCACGACGTCTTCTCTCGTCGAGAGCATTAACGCGCAACTCGACGAAGAACTGCCCCGCGCGGTCATCAACATGAGGGACGTACAGCGCAGGATTCTCTTTGTCGTCCCGGCCACGGCGATCTCCACGGTTCTAATCGCCGCGTTCTTTGGATGGGCCGTCGCGCGTCAAATCATGGAAGTTCGCATGGAAGAACGAGTCAGTGAACGTACCCGCATCGCGCGAGAACTTCACGATACTCTGCTGCAAAGCTTCCAGGGGGTGTTGCTGAATTTTTCCGCCGTAACCTATCTGATCCGCGATCGCCCGGCTGAGGCGGAGAAGATGCTCGAAAGAATCATCGGCCAAGCCAGGGGAGCCATCACCGAAGGGCGGGATGCGGTGCAGGGGCTGCGCAGTTCCACGGTGATTTCCAATGATCTTGCACCTGCCATCGGTATTCTCGCAGAGCAGTTAGCGGCCAGCCAAAACCCGCAGAACTGTCCCCAGTTTCGCGTGCTGGTCCAGGGAACCCCGAGAAATCTTGCCCCCGTTGTCCGGGACGATGTCCACCGCATTGCCGGCGAGGCGTTGCGCAATGCCTTCCGGCACGCACGGGCGCGCAATATCGAAGCTGAGATTCTCTATGACCGGCACTTCATTCGACTGCGGGTTGTCGACGACGGGAAGGGCATTGATCAGAAGGTGCTCAGTGGCAGCGGCCCGAGCGGACACTTCGGACTGGCCGGCCTCCACGAGCGCGCCAAACTGATCGGCGGTAAGCTCGCAATCCGCAGCAAGCTCGATTCCGGTACGGAGGTAGAGTTGACCATTCCTGCCTCGGTGGCATACAGAAAATAGCGCCCGCCTCGAAAGAGTTGACAATAGAACACGCTTCTCGGGACTTCGAAATATAGCCGTATGGCTCTTTAACCTGCCGGAGTCCAAATATCGACACTGCTGCCCGCCCGACCACATTTCCTGCTCTGCTGGCTAGAGCTTCCCGTCGGATCCTTCGCGCCGGAGCGCGGACCGTGGGTGAGTCACATGCCGTTCTACATTTCTTTCGCACTCAACAAAGGACTTAGCGACCAAGACATCTCTCAGCCCAGCTAAACCTGCGTACAGTAAAAGCGAGAGGCCGTCTGCAGAGTTCGAAAAGGCCGAACCGGACCGAAGGGTGGGCCGCTGAATGTGCACAATCTTGCATGAGTTAATTCCCTATTTTGCATTGGCTTATTACCCCAACTCTAACAGGCGTAACACAGTTAAAACAATGAAAAATAAAGACTTATTGGAAATCTTGTTTTGTAAAAAACCGATTTCCCTTGCGTACAGAAATAACGCCTTGCCGGCGGCCTTCCCGACAATCGTCACGCGCTTCAGGCAGTGTCGGCTTACAGGTATGACGCCGGAAGAAGTGAGCCGCACCGCCATTTCTAAGCTGATGAATCCGCGAAAGTAACTGGGATTCGCTCTCTCAAATCTATTCCGAAGACTGCTTGTCAGGACTGATGGAACCACCCTCTCGAAGCTGCAAATTCTCGATGATCTCAGAACCCATTCGATGAGATTTGAATCCATTGAACTGACAAATGAAAAAATTCGAATCTATGGCCCCGTCGGGATTCTGACCGGGGACAGCAACATAACAACCGTGCGCGACGGGACGCCGTCTATTCGAAGCAGAGCAGTCGCATCCAGCTAGTTCACTTTCAAAGCAGTCCACTTCCTGGGTAGTTTTAGCCAAGTCACTGAATCTTAAGAAGTCACTCAAGGAGACAAGAAATGGGAACAACGACAAACGTAGTGCTCGTGCATGGAGCATGGGCTGATGGGTCATCCTGGAGCAAAGTAATTACACTCCTCGACAAAAAGGGCTTTAACGTAACAGCGGTGCAACTGCCATTAACTTCGCTCGCCGATGACATCGCTGTCACGCGAAACGCACTTGCGGCGCAAAAGGGGTCTACAGTCCTCGTGGGCCATTCCTATGGAGGTGCGGTGATTACAGGTGCCGCAAACGACGCGCACAACGTTGCCGCTCTGGTCTACATTGCGGGTTTTGGTCTCGACGAAGGCGAGAGCCTTGAGGGTCTCAGCGGGCAAGGTCCCGCGACTCCCGGCGCCGCTCAAATTCGCCCGGATGAGCACGGCTTCCTGTGGATCGATCGCGATGGCTTCGCCAAGGTTTTTGCGGCTGATGTGGACCCGGTGGAAGCCCGCGTCATGGCGGCCGTGCAAAAGCCCTTGAGTCTCAACTCCTTTACTGCAAAATCCGGTCCGCCTGCTTGGAAACACATTCGCTCCTGGTATCTGGTCTCATCCAATGATCAGATGATCCCGCCGCAAGCCGAGGAGTTCATGGCGAAACGGATGGGGGCCACCACCCGCACGGTCGCGGCCAGTCATGCATCCCTCGTCTCGCAACCGGCGGAAGTCGCCGGCATGATCATCGCGGCCGCGGAGGCTGAAATCGCAGGTACTGCAACGGGCAAGCCCTAAGAAGAGTCGGCGCGAATGAATTACTGAACTTGGCTGTAAATAACCCGGAGGAGTCCTTTAAAGGCCACCAAAGAAAAACGCTCTGGGATGACGTCCATCGGTCGTGGGGGAGTCACACGTTTTTTGACACTTCTTTCGCACTCAACAAAGGACTTAGCGACCAAGTCATCGCTCAGCCCAGCTAAACCCACGTACTGTGAAAGAGAGAGGCCGCCCAAAGGAGTTAGAGTGGAATGCGCACCAAATGTGCACAATCTCGCAGCGAGTCAATTTTGCCTTGGGCTGCTACCCCAACTCCAACATACGTCACACACGCAAACCAATGAAAAATTGACACTTACAAGAAATCTTGTTTTGCTAAAACCGTCTTCCCCGTATCGCGGACGGCCTGGCAAGCCCCCGATTTTTGCATCCTCCAACGAATTACGGTAATCTCGATAGGATAAGAGGTATTGATGTCCTCCCCGCAATTCACTTTCGAAGCCGACTACGACAAAACTGTCCGCACTGAAATCGAGCGTTTCCGCGGCAACATCGCCGATTTCCAATCCGGCAAAATGGCCGACGACGAGTTTCGCGGCCTCCGACTGCGCTTCGGCACTTACGGCCAGCGCCAGCCCGGTGTCCAGATGATCCGCACCAAATTCCCGGGAGGCGTCATCACCAGCCGGCAAACCCGCCAACTCGCCCGCATCGCGGACGATTTCTGTGGCGGACGCGGCCACGTCACGACCCGCCAGAATATGCAGTTCCACTTCGTGCCCCTCGCTGATCTTCCGGAAATTTTGCATCTTCTCGCCGATGAGGGCATGACCACTCGCGAAGCCTGCTTCAACACCGTCCGCAACGTCACCGCGTCGCCCGATGCCGGTTTGCGCCGCGATGAAATTTTCGACGTCACGCCCTACACGCGCACTGTCGCGTTTGCCTTCCTGCGCAAAGCTCTCACCGACAGCATGCCGCGCAAGTTCAAGATCTCGTTCGATGGCGGCAGCGTGCACGATCCCCATTCCGACGCCATGCTCGGCGGCATCCACGATGTCGGCCTCCTGGCGCGCATTCAGGATGGCCAAAAAGGCTTTCGCGTCATCATCGGTGGCGGACTTGGCCCGCTTCCCGTGGAAGCGCAGGTGCTCGACGAATTCCTTCCGGTGGAACGCCTCGTCAACCGCATCGAAGCCGTTTTGCGAATCTTCAATAAGTACGGCAATCGCAAGAACCGCAACAAGGCGCGCCTGAAGTTCGTCCTGCGTGAACGCGGATTCGCTTGGCTCAAGGAAGCCATCGAAACCGAATACACCGACATTCTCACCAATGGCGGAATACCCACGCCCGAACGGGTGCCTGAAGGATTCGGCGGATACCAGTCACACCCCGCGCCGCTCGGGTCAGGCGACCTACTGCCCATTCTAGGTTCCCGGCGTCACGACGCTCGCTATGATCGCTGGCTCGAAACGAATGTCGAGGAGCAGAAGCAAACCGGCTACGCCATGGTGCGCGTGCGCATCGATCAAGGCAACCTGACCGGCCAGCAGATGCGCGGCCTCGCCGATCTCGCCGAAGCCGCGGGTGATAGCCTGCTCCGCATCACCATCGATCAGAACATTCTGCTGGCGTACATCCGGCTGGCGCACCTTCCGCGCGTTCATGCCGCGCTCGAAGCCATCGGACTCGGCGACCCCGGCGCTGGCGAACTGGAAGACATCACAACCTGCCCCGGCGCGTATTCCTGCAACCTCGCGCTCACCAAAGCCATGAGCCTCGGCAAAGCCATTCATGATGTGGTGCGCAGTTACTCACAACCCGCTGCCCGTGAACTCAGCGTCAAAATCAGCGGCTGCCCCAACTCCTGCGGCCAGCACTGGATCGGCAACTTCGGTTTCTATGGCAACGCCCGCAAGATTGACGGTCGCGAAGTGCCGTACTACCAGATGCTGCTGGGCGGCGGACACGATGAAAATGGCGACCTGAAGTACGGGCTGGCCATCCAGAGCATTCCCGCTCGCCTCGCCCCCACGGCCGTGGAACGCGTGCTCACGCACTATCTGGACAATCGCATGGAGAGCGAATCTTTCCGTGCGTACGTTCTGCGCCATAAGGTCGAGTTCTTCCGCTCCATGACAGCTGATCTGGCGAAACCGCCCGAACTGTTCCCCGAGATTTACAATGACTGGGGCGATGACACGGCCTTCTCTCTGCAACTCGGTCGCGGTGAGTGCGCCGCCTAGTTCACGCCGCCGCTCAACTTCTTCATAGGGCCGTTGAAGCAGATCAACACGGCCGCGCAGGCGATGCAGAATAGCGCGACGATGCCGAAGAGCATCGAGAGCGGGAACTGCTCGTAGAGCGCGGCCACTCGTCCGCCGATGAATTCACCGACCGAGATCGAAAGAAACCAGATCCCCATGATCATGGCGGCAATCCGCGCCGGGGCAAGTTTGGTCATGGCGCTCAACCCTACCGGGCTGAGGCAAAGCTCGCCTATAGTGTGCAGGAGGTAGGTGAGCGTGAGCCACAGGGGACTCACGGCGGTTCCGTTCGCTACCGGAATCAAGACTGCGAAACCGGCCGCCACAAAGACCAGGCCGAGCGTGAATTTGATCGTGGTGGATGGTTCGCGCTTGCCTAGCTTCACCCAAATGACCGCGAACACGGGGGCAAAGATCACCAGGAAGGTGGAGTTCAGGATCTGGAACCAGCTCGCGGGGAACGCCATGCCGAAGATGGAAAGGCGCGTGCTGCGCTGCGCGAATAAGCTGAGGGTGGAGCCGGCCTGCTCGAATGCGGACCAGAACATGGCCGAGGCCAGGAACAGGATGAAAATGGCGGCCAGGCGTTTTCGTTCCACGGGGGTCCATCCGGGCGCCAGCAGCAACGCGCTGAAGACGACTACCGTCAGAATGGTGAGAAAAGCCCCGAAGCCGTCCGAGATGCCTTGGGCGGAAATCACGCCGGTAGTGGCGAGAAACGCAATCCCGGCCACGATGACTGCCAGCGCTCCGCCCACCAGGAGAGCACGTTGCCGCGCCACCGGGTTCGTGGGCGGCGGATATCCAGCATCGCCTAAGTGCCTCGCGCCCAGCATGTATTGGACAATGCCGAGGGTCATGCCGAGTCCCGACAGAGCCAGGCCATAGCGGTAATTGATCTTCTCCCCAACCGTGCCGACAATGAAGGGAGCCAGCAGCGCGCCGGTATTGATGCCCATGTAGAAGATGGAAAACCCGGCGTCGCGGCGAGGATCTTTTTCGGCGTAGAGGCCGCCCACGATGGTGCTCACGTTGGGCTTCAACAGCCCTGTGCCCAGCACCACCAGGGTAAGCGCGCCGTAGAATGCGACCAGTCCGGGAACGGCCATCAGGTAATATCCGGCGGCAATGATGAAACCGCCGTAGAGAACGGCCTTCCGCTGTCCCAGAATGTTATCCGCGATCCATCCTCCGGGAAGGCTCAATAAATAGACGGAGGATAGGAAAAGGCCGTAGATAATGGCGGCCTGCGAGGTGGAAAATCCGAGGCCGCCCTGGGCGATACGCGCGGTCATGAAGTAAATCAGGATCGCGCGCGCGCCATAGAATCCGAAGCGCTCCCACATCTCGGTGAAGAACAAGGTGGCGAGCCCGCGGGGGTGGCCGAAGAAGGTTGTCATCGGAAGTTAGTCGAGTGTATCACTCAGGCGCTTCCTGCAGGTGCTTCCAAAGGCGCTTCAACGTTGCCCGTGTAGTGGCGATGTTTCCTATGGCGACCCGCAGGACCACTCGGCCATGGAGTACCGTGTGGGAAATGTAGGCTTCGCCTTGAGCATTGATCGAATCGAGAAGCTGCATATTAGCTTCGTCGGACCCTCGCAGCCGGAAGCAGACGACCGAAAGGGGCACGGGAGCCACCACTTCGAAGCGATCGTCGCTTTGCACCCAGGCGGCGAACTCGCGCGCCATGGCGCATTGATCTTTGATGATGGCGGCGAGCCCTTCGCGGCCGAAGGCGCGCATGATGAACCAAAGCTTCAACGCGCGGAAGCGGCGGCCCAGTGGAATCGCGTATTCCATCAGGTTGACCATGCGGGTGTCCTCGAAGGTGCGCAAGTATTCCGGCATCAGTGAGAACGCCCGCTTCAGCATCTCCGGGCGGCGCGTATAGAGGACGCTGCAATCGACGGGAGTAAACATCCACTTGTGCGGATTCAAGACCAGCGAATCGGCCATTTCAGCGCCATCCAGAATATATTGGTATTCCGGCGCGATAGCGGCGGAACCGGCGTAGGCGGTATCGACGTGCAGCCATAGGCCGCGGTGCTGGGCGCAGCGGGCAATTTCCCGGACAGGGTCGATGCTGGTGGTGGAAGTTGTGCCCACCGTGGCCACCACGCAGAAGGGCTTCCGGCCCGCTTCCAGATCGCGGCGGATGGCATGCTCCAGGTCGGCGATTTTCATTCGGAAATCGGCATCGGCGGGAATTTTGCGGACATTCTCCTGGCCGATGCCGAGCGCGATAGCGGCCTTCTCGATGGAGGAATGGGCATGTTCGGATTGATAGAGAACCAGAGTTCGATGAGACCGCCCGGTGCTGCGGACCTCCGGTGCCGCCATCTCCCGCGCGGCGGCGATGGCATGCAGGCTCGCCGTGGATGCGGTGTCGAAGATGATGCCGAAGTTGTCGTCGGGCAAGCCCATCCACTGGCGGAGCCAGCTGAGCACGACGATCTCCAGTTCGGTTACGGCCGGAGATGTTTTCCAAAGAATGCCGTTGGTGTTGAGAGCGGCGATCAGGAGCTCAGCCAGGATGCCCGGCGCGGATGCGGAAGTGGCGAAGTAGGCGAGAAAACCGGGGTGGTTCCAGTGCGTGACGGCGGGTAGAATCACGTTTTCGAAATCGGCTAGCGCGAGGTCAAGCGGTTCGCCTTTTTCGGGACCGGCCGCGGGCAAGGCGTCCACCAGTTCGCCGGGCTTGGTGCGCGCCAGCACCGGGTATTTTTCGGGGTGTTCCAGATATGTGGCGATCCAATCGACCAGTTGATGGCCGAGGCGGCGGAACTCGGCTGGGGAGAGATCAGGCATTCTTCAATTGTTCTATATAGGGTAACCACCCTTTAAACCAGGTTTTGAATTGTTCAAGCGCGTCATCCTGCGGCCCGGTAAGAGGGATGGCGGCAGGCCCTACCTGCAGTCCGCGCCATTCCACCACGGCAGAAATGCCGACTGGGACTGGAAATTGTTCGATCCAGTCGATGAAAGTGGCCAGGTGCTGCTGGAGTTCGGCTGCGCGTAGTTCGTCGCGTTGATCGAGGGCGCGATCGAGGGCGACAATCAGTTCGGGAACTGCGGATGCGACGCCGGAAACAATGCCATCGCTGCCGGCTTGGTGGGCATGCGCGATGAGCCGGTCATTGCCGCACAGGAGGGTGAAGGGAAGGGTTCGACGCAATTCGGCGAGCGAGTCGAAAAAGGCTGGGTCGCCGCTGGAGTCCTTAATACCGGCGAACTCCCCACTGAGGAGCAGATCGCGCGCCATGGGAGTAGAGATGGGATTGGCGAATGCGGGGATGTTGTAAATGAGAATCGGTAATGCGCCGCCGATGGCCAGAGAGAACAGGCGGTAGAACTCCATGACCTGATCTTCGCTGTAGCGGTAGAAATAGGGCGGCATCAGGAGAAGGCCGGCGACGTTGGAATTCACCGCCGCTTCGCCTAACTGGATGGCCGCATCCAGGGTGGAATGACCAACCCCGACGATGATGGGAACGCGGCTGCGCTTGACGGCAAGGTGGACCAGGCGCTGGCGCTCGGCGGGCTGGATATGGAGGAACTCTCCCGTCGAGCCGAGAAGGACGATGCCATCGATCCCGGATCGCCCCAGCTTATCGACCAGCTCCAGCATGCCGGCGTAGTCGGCTTCAAAGCCATGCCGGCGGTGAGGGGTGACCGCCGCCGCCCAGACCCCTTGGAACGGATGGGGTCCGGGCCGGTTCCGGGCGGCTTGAGACGTACGTTGGAACATCTAGCGCTGCTAGGCTAGCATGCTACGGTTCCGCTACGATCGTCAACGCGTTGGGCAGCACCACTTCCTGACTTTGATCCGATGTGGTGATGTAGATGGAATAGGGCTGCGTGGTGATGACGCCCTCCACTGGAGTTAACTGGACAGTGAGGGATGTTGTGCTGTTCACCGTGACGGTGCCCACGGTGTAAGCGGCGCTAGGCTGGTTGCCGGCCACCAGGTTGACCGCTGTTGAGGAATCAAAACTGGTGTTCGATCCGGTGACGGTCACCGTGGTGGTTTGGCCCAGCGGGATCGATGCCGGGGAGATGGAAGTAATCTCCGGTGTGGTTTGAGTGGGGATGCCGGTGCCGACATCCGAGTTAAACAAGCCCTTCATCATGAAGATGGCCATCTGGTAGCGCTCTACCGTTTGCGTGGGGCAGAACGTGGTGACCGTGCAGCCCTCGGTGATTCCGTCAAAAGCCATGCGTTGGACGTAGTTGTAGAAAGAGTCGTCAAGCGCCGGCACATCGGTGAAGTACGGGCTCGGGGGGATGTCGAAAGAGGTCCCTGCGCCGTAACGAGCCTTGATGATGAACTCGGCCATCTGCTCGCGATTCACGGAAGCCGTCGGGCAGTATTGGAGGTTAACGCCGGCGGTACCGGCACAGCCGAGAGTAACGCCCAACTCGTACATTTTCTCGACCTCCGGGTAGAACTGGTCGGAGGGCGGGACATCGATGAAGTATTGGGTGCCGGGGTTGTTGAGCGTGAAGCAAGGGGGCGTGCCGCAAGAGACGCCATAGATGGCGGTGACAATGAAATAGGCCATTTCGTCACGCGTGACGGGGTTGTTGGGACAGTAGTCGAGAGGACTGCTGCTGCAGCCTTTCGTGACGCCCTTGGTGTACATCAGGTTGGCCGCGTCAAAGTAGAACGCGCTGGGCGGGACATCGGCGAATATCTGGGTGGTCCCCAGAATAGTGGCGGAGATGGGGATGCCGGCGATGAGGACCGTCTCGATGATGTCGTATCCGGTAGTGTTGGCTGGGAAGAGGACATTGACAACGCCGTTGCCGGTTCCCGAGGTGGTTCCGAAAAGCACCGAGGATGAAGCCGAGGCCGCGTTCCACATGCAATTCGGAAGGCTGGCGGTTACGGTGAACAGTTGCGATCCCCCATTGGCGTCCACGAAAATGGCCGCGTTCGGCGTTACCGTGAAGGTGCAGGTCTGCGCATTGTTCGTGAGCATGAAGGACAGCGGGGTGTTGTTGCCGCCGGTCACTGCCACGCTATTTTCACCGGCCGTCCCGTTGGCGATATAGGTCGGGGCGGTAGCGATTCCGCTGGCGTTGGAAACCGCGGTTGCGGTTGCGCCCACTCCTGCAAAGAAACCGCTCGCGCCCGAACCGGGGGCGGTGAAGGTGACGGGCACATTGGCGGCAGGCGTTCCGAATGCCGTCGCCGTGACTTGCAGGGGTAGCGCAAATGCGTTGTTAATTGCGGTGGTCTGGGTGTTCCCCTGGGATGGACTCAGAGTTGCGAACAGGTTGAGCAGAATCTCTACCTCATTGGATGAGCTCAGAATCGCCACGTCCGGGATGAAGTCGCCATTGAAATCCGCCACGACGATGGAGTTGGGGCCCGAGTTGGCGGAGCCATACACCAGCGGAGTGCGGTACGAGCCGTTGCCCATTCCGAGCAGCACGCTGACGTTTTGGCTCGTGGGCGCCGATTGGTTCGTGACGATGAGGTCCGCTATGCCGTCGCCGTTGAAATCGCTGGACGAGATCGAGGTTGGGTTCGCGCCGGCGGCAAACGCGCCATGCGAGGTGAAGGTTCCGTTTGCCGTGCCCAGCAGCACACTGACCGTGCCATCCGTGGAGTTGGCGATCAGTAGATCGGGATTGCCGTCGGTGTTGACATCTTTCACCAGAACCGCGTCCGGACCGCTTCCCGCGGGATAGACGACAGGCGCGGCGAACGCATAGGTGGGAGTAGCTGCTGTCAGATTAGAGGCATTGAGAATCACGCCCGCCCCGGAAGGAGTGATTACGACGAGGTCTGCCAGGCCATCACTGTTAAAGTCCCCCGCGGCAATGGCAGCGGCCGCCGACGAACCGATCGACAAGGTGGGGAAGATCGTCGTGTTGAATCCTGGCCCCGTGGAAACGAGAATGGTGAGCGTAGTCGAACTGACCGCCGCGATGTCGGGCAGGCCATCGTTGTTGAAATCCGCAACCGTGACGTTGGTTGCGGCGCCCGTGATGCTCGTGGTGACGTAGGAACTAAACGCACCGCCGCCCGTGCCGTAAAGCACTTCGACACCGTCGGCGGCCGCCACGGCCAAGTCCGGAATGCCGTCACCGTTGAAGTCACCCGTGACCAGTCCTGCGGCGCCGGCTCCGGTTGGCAGGGAGTTCCCTGTTGTGAAAGCGCCCGTTCCGGTTCCCAGGAAGATCTGAATGTTCGAGCCGCTTGTATTGAGCACGGCGATGTCGGGTTTGCCGTCGCCGTTGAAATCACCCAGAACCTGAGTGATGGGCCCGCTTCCAGCGGTGAGGGTGGACATTTGGGCCAGCCCGAGGCCGGGTTTCGAGATGACTGCGGCCGATACGATGGCGGAAATGCTGGGTGCGTCGGCCGAGTCGCCCGAATAGCGAGCATAGAGGGAGCGAAGACCCGAGGGCAACAGGATTGCCTGGAAAGTGGCTACGCCGGTGGATACGGTGGCCACTCCGACTACCGTGGAAAGGTCGTAAAATGTTACGGTTCCCGTGGCGGTGGTGGGGCTCACCGATGCGGTGAGGGTGACCTCCGACCCGAGGAGCGCCGGATTCGGATTCACTGCCAGCGTGGTGGTGGTAGACATGGTCACGCCCTCCACTACTGGCGCCGAGGTGCTGCCCGCAAAATTAGTGTCTCCTGAATACACCGCCGTGTAGGTGTAGCTGCCTGCCACTGGTTCCAGAATCAATGTGGCCGCGCCGTTGATCACCGGCGCCGTGTAGATGACGGTGGGGCTGCTGGCCGCGCTGAACTGCACGGTTCCCGTGGGCGCCTCCGGTGTTTGCGGAGTAATGGTTGCCGTGAGAGTGACAGGCGCGCCCGCCTTGCCCGGATTCGGGGTGATAGTCAGGGTTGTTGTGCTTGTGATCAGAGGAGCGGCACTTGCGTCGACGCTCGATGCAACGGTTAGCAGCGTGAACAGCGCTCCCGCGGCGAGAAGGCGATAGTAGGGGTTCATCAATGTCCTTGGTTAGAAGTCTTTCTATAACAAACTGAATACAAACTGAACGGCAGAAAATGGAAAAAGCCCGGACCGAGCCAACGGTCCGGGCTTGCACGCCTCGTGAGGCTACGGGGCGGCGGTTATCGTCAAGGCGTTGGGCAATACTACTTCCTGACTTTGATCGGATGTTGTGACGTAGATGGCATAAGGCTGCGTGGTGATGACACCCTCTACGGGAGTCAATTGCACGGTGAGTGAAGTGGGGCTGATTACCGTGACGGTGCCCACTGTGTAAG
>Ga0326727_10004791_pt1 | contig 39807 bp, 33 predicted proteins | sample MB2enrmetagenome_FD_207643 | JGI IMG/M metagenome (GOLD analysis project Ga0326727, IMG submission 207643) | Lab enriched peat soil microbial communities from McLean, Ithaca, NY, United States - MB29MY | ecosystem: Environmental > Terrestrial > Soil > Wetlands > Peat | place: USA: New York...
CATCTCACCGGTTTAGCTCAATTCCAGAGGCGTGCAAAGGGCTGCGCGACGCCAGGAGCGCCATTTATTGTCATTCATTCTTTCCAGTCTGCTGGAAAGAATGAATGACAATAAACTTATCTCTGATTCGAATCAGAGGTGCTACGGGGAGGCTCCGGGGAGGCTCGCAGGACGGAACCTCCCCCGCCGGGGCTGCACGAGGGGCTTCCGCGAGAATCATGCAGCCCTACGACTCGCAAGAGGGCCCGATTCCCCGCTTGCAGACAACCCGCTTCCCGGCTACATATCGCTTCCGGGCTGTGGCGGAAAACCAGCCTGGCTAAAACAAAACCGCATGAGTTCCACTAGCGAGTTATCGAGCTTTGCCGCGCACCTGCACGGTTTCATCCCTGCTTGCGCAAGCGCGTCTGCGGCAGGCATATCTGGCTTTGATCAGTTGGCCCTCAAGCTGTTCGCCCTTCAATTCAGGCACAACACCGCCTATCGGCGGCTTTGCGAAGCGCGGGGCGCGCGGCCGGACGGGGTGACGCGCTGGACCGGCATCCCTGCCGTCCCGACCTCGGCTTTCAAGGAGTTGGATCTCTCGTGTCTGCCGGCGGCGGAGCGGACTTCGGTCTTCCATTCCAGCGGCACGACGGGGCAGCGGCCCAGCAGGCATCTCCACAATGCCGAGTCGCTGGCTCTTTATGAGGCATCAATGTCGGCGTGGTTCGAGGCTCATTTCCATTCCGCAAATGGCACATGGCAAATGGCAATTCTCACTCCGCCGCCCGCAGAAGCGCCGCATTCGTCGCTGGTTCACATGTTCGAGACCATCCGGCGCCGACTCGGTTCGAGCGCATCGTGTTTTGTGGGCCGAGCCGAAGAGGATGGCGCCTGGGAGGTTGACCTGGGGGCTGCGGTCGAGTTGCTGCGAACGTCGAGCGCCACCGGCGAGCCCCTGCTGGTGCTCGGGACCGCCTTTTCGTATGTGCACCTGCTGGACCACCTGGCAGACCGGGGTTTGGGTTTTGACGTTTCGCCCGACTCGTTTGCCATGGAAACCGGCGGTTACAAAGGCCGCTCACGCAGTCTGCCAAGAGCGGCGCTCCATGCGTTCATTTCGCAGCGACTCGGCATCCCCCTGCGGCACATCATCTGCGAATACGGCATGAGCGAGCTCAGCTCGCAGGCATACGATTGTCCTATCGCCTCATCACGCAACACGCAACACGCAACACACCCATTCCGGTTCCCTCCCTGGGCGCGGGTGCAAATCACTTCGCCCGAGACCGGCTGCGAGGTCGGGGAGGGCGAAACCGGTTTGATTCGCGTGTTCGATCTGGCCAATGTGTATTCGGTGATGGCAATTCAAACCGAAGACCTAGGGACTCGCTGGGGCGATGGCTTTACCCTCGCGGGGCGGGTGACCTTGGCCGAGCCGCGCGGGTGCTCGCTGATGGTCGCCTAACTCAGTTCCATGGACGCTCACGAACGACATCGGACGCGGACACTCTGGCTGACGGGCGTACTGCATGCTTTCACGCACCTCTACCAGGTGGCCTTGATGCCGCTGTACCTGCTGATACAAAGGGATTTCAAGTTGGCCAGCGTGGGCCAGGCTACGCTGCTGCTGACGGTGATGATGGCGGCCTGCTTCGCGCCGAGTTACCCGGTCGGCGTGCTGGCGGACCGGTTGAATCGCCAGAAGCTGCTCGGCTTTGGGCTCGCCCTCAATGGGCTGGGCTTCGCTGCGCTTGCCATGGCACCGAACTACGCCTGGGCACTGGTGGCGGTGGCGGTAGCGGGGTTCGGCGGCAGCTTCTATCACCCGGCGGCTACCGCGATGATAGTGCGTTTGTGTCCCGGCAGCACGGGCAAGGCGTTGGGTTTGGTTGGCATCGGGGCCGGCGTGGGCTTCTTTGTAGGGCCGATTTATGCCGGCTGGCGCGCAGGGATGCTTGAGCCATTCCTGGGCCCGGCCGCCTGGCGGCGGCCGGTACTGGAATTGGGCGTTCTGGGAATGATCACCGCCGTGCTGTTCACCTGGCTGGCGGATAAGGAACAGCCCGCTCCAGCAAGCGAACGGAGGATCGTGCCGGCGGGACAGTTGTTTCCCACGCCGGCCCTATGGTTTTTCTTCCTGGCGTACTGCCTGGCGTTCAGCGTGCGCGACTTCGCCGGAGCCAGTATGGGCAGCCTTACCTCGCTATTCCTGCAGAAGGTCCACAACTATGATCCGAAGCGGACGGGACTGGCGCTGAGCGGCATCTTCGTGGCGGCCACGATTAGTAATCCCCTCTTCGGCAGCTTGAGCGACGGGGGCCGCAAGCGCTGGATCACGCTGGCGCTGCTGGTGGCGGCGGTGATGGTGGCGCTATTCCCGCGCGTGCCGTCGCGCTGGACGCTCCCCCTGCTGGTGGTCTACGGCTTTTTCTTCATGGCGAGCTATCCGATGACCGAGGCGGCGATCATGGAAGCGGTGCCGGATGCCGTGCGTGGGCGGGTGTTCGGCATTTTCGTGATGGGGGGCGGCGTGATTGGAAACCTGTCCCACTGGTTGGTCGGCGCGAAGGTGAAGCAGCTTGGCGAGGCGGCGCATTCTGTCAACGCCTACTTGTCCCTCTACACAGGTGTCGCCCTGTTGCTGCTGGTGTCGCTCACCGGCCTGCTGTGCCTGCGGGCGATCCAGCGACGTGAAACAACCGCGGCGCCGGGAGCGGACAGAGCGGAGACGATGGCGTTGCTAACATGACGACATGATAACGCCGCGTGCCCCTAGCCTGGATATTTCACGCCCGCCACGAATCGCGCACAGGCCGGAGCGCCGGCATGTTGCCGGCTTAGACCATTCGAGCCGCATAAGCCGGCAACATGCCGGCGCTCCGGCCTCGCGGGTAAGAAATATCCAGGCTAGGCGGCGCAAAGACCGATGACGCACAGTAGAACATGAACCTGCCGAATTATTTCCTGGCTGATCTGCCGCCCGAGGCCACGTTAAGCGCCGCGATGATTGGCGAGGCGTGCCAGACCCTCAAGCGCAACCGCGAGCATTACCTTGCCCACCGCTCCACCCACAGCCTTGTGCGGGTCATTACTGACGTGGCGAAGAGCTGGCTTGAGCCGGATTATCCGTTCCGGGAGCTGGCACTGGAACAAGGGCCGGCGGCGACTGGCTTTTCCCGCGCAACCTTGGCGAGGGGCTTGGACACCTTCTTCAAACAGTTGACGCGCGAGCATTTCGACGCCCTGCTGGAACAGGACTTGGGCCACGCGCAGCGACTGGACGAGATGGTCTCCGGCGAGGCCGAGCGGAAGTCCCGCCGTGCCTCGCTGGCCAGAGCGCCCGAACTGGTGGTGCATATCGCGGCGGGTAACCTGCCAAGTCCCACCCTGTCCGAGATGGTGCTGGGCGTTCTGGTGCGGTCGGCGCAGTTCGTGAAGTGCGCCAGCGGGACCTCGCGGCTGCCGCGGCTGTTTGCGCACTCGCTTTACGAGCTGGAACCCAAACTGGGCGCCTGCCTCGAAGTGGCCGAGTGGCGCGGCGGGAACGCCGACCTGGAAGAGGCCCTGTTCGATGAGGCGGATTGCGTCACCGGGACGGGCAGCGATGAGACCCTGGCGGCGATTCGCCAGCGGCTGCCGCCCAAAGTCCGCTTTCTCGGATACGGCCACCGGGTCAGCTTTGCCTATGTAGCAGGGGGGGCGCTGACCGGTCTGCACGCGCGGAGGATCGCTGCGGCCGCCGCGGCGGATGTGACCGCCTGGAACCAACAGGGTTGTCTTTCCCCGCACGTCATATATGTGGAGCAGGGGGGGGGAGTGCCGCCCGAGCTGTTTGCATCGTTGCTAGCGGAGGAACTGGAGCGGCGCGAGGAAACCGAGCCGCGCGGCGACTTGCCGGTGGAAGCGGCGGCGGCGATTGCCTCGCGGCGCGCGTTCTACGAGGTGCGGGCCGCCCATTCGCCCGACACGCGCCATTGGTGCAGCCGGAACTCGACGGCCTGGACAGTGGTGTATGAAGCCGATCCGCGCTTCCAGCTCTCGTGCCTCAACCGCTTCATCTACGTCAAGGGGGTCAAGGATTTGACCGAGGCGCTGCAGAACGCCGAAAGCACTCGCGGCCAGGTCTCAACGGTGGGGTTGGCCGCGCCGGAGGACAAAGAGCGGGCGCTGGCGACAGAGCTGGCGCGCTGGGGAGCCGCCCGGGTCTGCCGGCTGGGCCGGATGCAGGAGCCGCCCCTGGCCTGGCGCCACGACGGCCGGCCCGCGCTAGGCGACTTGGTGGCCTGGACGGATTGGGAGATGTGAGAATGGAGTTACGAAAGATGTTTCAGTTCGAGGCGGCGCACTTGCTGCCGCGGTTGCCCAAGTCGCACAAGTGCCGACGGCTGCACGGCCACAGCTTCCAGGTGGAAGTCGTCGTCGCAGGTGAATGCGATCCGCGGCTCGGCTGGGTGATGGACTACGCGGATATAACGCGCGCGTTCAAGCCGGTTTGGGAACGGCTCGACCACTACTACCTGAACGAAGTCCCCGGCCTGGAGAACCCTACGAGCGAGAACATCGCCATCTGGATTTGGAAGAGGCTTAAGCCGAAGCTGCCGCGCCTGACGGAGGTGATCGTGGCCGAAACCTGCACCGCGAAATGTGTCTATCGCGGGCAGTCGGGTTAACCGGGTACGCTCTATTACTCGGAGCTTGGAATCCTCGCCGGGTCCTGTCAGAATTCCCCGCGCATGAACAAATCTCTTGGGGCTAAGACTCTAATCTATCCGGCGCCGGTGCTGGTGGTGGGCACCTACGACAAAGCCGGCAAGCCGAACGTGATGACCGCTTCCTGGGGTGGCATCTGTTGTTCCCAGCCGCCGTGTGTGGCGGTTTCTTTGCGCAAAGTCACCTGTTCCCACGGCAATATAATGGAGCGGGAGGCCTTTACTATCAGCATCCCTTCCGAGAAATATGTCAAAGAGGTTGACTACTTCGGGTTGGTGTCCGGGCGGAACACGGACAAGTTTGCGGTGACGAAGCTAACGCCGGTGAAGAGCAAACTGGTGGACGCCCCGTACGTGAAGGAGTTCCCGTTGGTGATGGAGTGCAAGCTGATGCACGTGGCCGAGCTGGGCCTGCATACGCAGTTCGTGGGCGAGGTGATTGACGCCAAGGCCGACGAGAGCATCATCGGCGACGATGGGGCCATTGACATCAAGAAGCTCAAGCCGCTGGTCTTCACGCCGGACACGCAGGATTACTACGGTATCGGCAGCTTCAAGGGAAAGGTGTTCTCGGCCGGCAAAGGCATCTGATTGCAAGAGCACCCGCCCGCGCCGCCCGAGAGTCTGTCCGGGCTGATTGAGCGCGTCACGTTCTTCAACGAGGAGAACGGCTTTGCGGTGCTCAAGGTCAAGGCCAAGGGCCATCGAGACGAAGTCACGGTGGTTGGCACGTTGCCCGCCGTCAATCCGGGTGAATGGGTAACGGCGGAAGGCGGGTGGGTCCGTGACCGGGATTTCGGGCTCCAGTTCCGCGCCGAACTGCTCAAGAGCGCGGCCCCAACCACAAAGGAGGGCATTGAGAAATACCTCGGCGGCGGCATGGTCAAAGGCATCGGGCCGGTCTATGCCCGGAAGCTGGTACACAAGTTCGGGGAGAAGATCTTCGACATCATCGAGAACTATTCCGCCCGCCTGGAGGAGGTGGACGGCATCGGGCCGCAGCGGCGACGCCGGATCAAAGGGGCCTGGGCCGAGCAGAAGATCGTCCGCGAGATCATGGTCTTCCTCCATTCGCAAGGAGTCGATACCAGCCGGGCGGTCCGCATCTACAAGATTTACGGCGACCAGGCGATTGAGCAGGTCCGGTCTGATCCCTATGCGCTGGCCAGGGACATCCACGGCATCGGGTTCGCCACGGCGGACCGGATAGCCCAAAACACCGGTATCCCGCATGACTCCATCCTACGCGCCTGCGCGGGCCTCGACCACGTGCTGCTGGAGGCGACCAACGACGGCCATTGCGCCCTGCCGCTTGAGTTGCTGAAAGCGGCAGCGGGCAAACTGCTGTTGGTGCATGAGAGGGTTGTCACAGCGGCGCTGGAGCGCAGCCTGGCGGGCCAGGGATTGGTCATGGAGAGCGTCGGCGACCGGGAACTGGTTTTCCTGCCGCCTCTCAAGCGGGCCGAAGAGACCATCGCCCGGCGCATCAGGGAACTCTGCGCGTCGCCCGCTAGCTATCCGGCGATTGACCTTGGGAAAGCCATTCTGTGGTGCCAGCAGAAGACCGGCAAAGAGCTGGCACCCAGTCAGCGTGAGGCACTGAGTCAGGCCCTCACCCGCCGTGTGCTCATCGTCACCGGCGGGCCGGGCGTGGGCAAGACGACCCTGGTCAATGCCATCCTCCTCATCCTGCGAGCCAAGCAAGTGCGCTGCCAATTGTGCGCGCCCACCGGCCGCGCGGCGAGGCGGCTGTCGGAAACGACCGGGCTGGAGGCCAAAACGATTCACCGTCTGCTGGAGATTCAGCCCGGCGCCGGTAGGTTCGCCCGCAACGAAGACCGGCCTATGGAGTGCGACCTGCTGGTTGTTGATGAAACCTCGATGGTGGATGTGCCGCTGATGAGCCACCTGCTGCGGGCGGTGCCCGCCCAGGGCAGCCTACTAATGGTGGGCGATGTTGACCAGTTGCCATCGGTGGGGCCGGGGCTGGTGTTGCGCAACTTGATCGAGAGCGGGGTCGTGCCGGTAGTGCGGCTGACCGAAGTGTTTCGCCAGGCCGCCGGGAGCCGGATCATCACGAACGCGCACCGGATTAACCAGGGGCGATTGCCCGAAGTGCCAGCCCGGGCCGCTGAGCAGGACTTCTATTTCGTCGAACGGGAGGAGCCGGAGCGGATTGCCGATACGCTGCTGGACCTGGTCCAGCGCCGCATCCCAGCCAGGTTCAAGCTTGATCCCATCCGCGACATCCAGGTGCTCTGCCCGATGAATCGGGGCTCGCTAGGCATCCGCGAGTTGAACACGCGTTTGCAGGCGGAACTGAATCCGGCCCGCCCGGATGAACCGTCCATCGAGAAGTTCGGCTGGCAGTTCCGCGCCCGCGATAAAGTCATCCAAACCGAGAACGACTACGACAAAGAGGTGTTCAACGGCGACATCGGGCAGATTGTTAAGGTTGATCCGCTGGAGCGTGAGGTGACGGTGAGTTTTGCGCCACGCGAGGTTGTTTATGAATTCGGGGAGCTGGACGAAATCGCGCTGGCCTACGCGATCACCATCCACAAGTCCCAGGGCTCGGAGTTTCCGGCGGTGGTAATCCCGTTGGCAATGCAGCATTACCTGCTGTTGCAACGGAACCTGGTTTATACTGGCGTCACCCGCGGCAGACAGTTGGTGGTTCTGGTCGGCCAGAAGAAGGCGCTGGCGGTGGCGGTGCGAAACCAGCGGACGGAGGAGCGGTTTTCCGGCCTGCTGATGAGGTTAAGGGCGTGAAACGTGAAGCGTGAAGCGTGAGGCGTGAGGCGTGAGGGGCAACGGTGCGCTGTGCCCACTTCGGTGGTGGTTGCAGGCTCCGCCCAGGAACACCTCGCGGCCCGACCTGCAGCTCCCTCCGATTTGCGCTGGATTTATTCCGCAAAATCTGACAAGACTCGGCCATGGCAGAAAAGAGTTTGAATGAACTTCCGCGTGAGCTTCGTATGCTCTTCACCAAAGGCAGCGATGCCATGCAGCGAGACAACCTCGACTACGCGATTGATCTGTTTAATCAGGTGTTAGCGAAGCAACCGGCTGTGTATGAATGCCGCAAGGCGCTGCGGACGGCGCAGATGCGAAAGGCCGGCAGTGGCAGCGGGTTTTTCAAGAAGATGCTGAGCAGCGCCGGCTCCTCCCCGCTGCTCGCGAAGGGCCGCATGGCCTTGACCAAAGACCCCGCCGAGGCGCTGAGGATCGCCGAGCAAATCCTCAATGGCGACCCGTTGAGCTCGGGTGCGCACAAGTTGGTGGTGGAGGCCGCCACCGCCCTGGAGTTGCCTAAAACGGCCGTCCTGTCGCTGGAGATCCTGGCCGCCAACTCGCCCAAGGACCGGGACGTCGCTATTAAGTTCGCCAACGCCCTGGCCGACGCGGGCGAAGTGGGGAAGGCGGAGAAGATCCTGGCGGACCTATATCGCTCCTACCCGACCGATCAAGAGCTGGGGCAGGCGCTCAAAGACCTCTCCGCGCGCAAGACCATGGACGAAGGCGGCTACGACGCGCTGGCGGACGGCACCGGCTCCTATCGCGACATCCTGAAGGACAAAGAGGAGTCGGTTTCGCTCGAGCAGCAGAATCGCCAGGTCAAGACGGAGGACGTGGCGGAGCGGCTGATCAGCGAATACGAGGCGCGGCTGAAGACCGAGCCCAGAAACCTGAAGCTGTTGCGGTCTCTGGCGGAGCTCTGCACGCAGAAGAACCAGTTCGACCGCGCGCTCGGCTATTATGACCAGATCAAATCATCGGAAGTGGGCGGGGACGCCTCGCTGGATCGCACCATCGCCGACACAACGGTGCGGCGGTTCGACTACCAGATCTCGTTGCTGGATTCCAGTGCGCCGGACTACGCGGACAAAGCCGCCAAGCTGCAGGCCGAGAAACAGGCCTATCAACTGGCCGAGTGCCAGAAGCGGGTGGAGCGGTTCCCGACAGACCTGCAAATCCGGTTTGAGATGGGGCAGCTTTACTTTCAGGCGGGAAAAATCGGCGAGGCTATCCAGGAATTTCAGAAGGCCCAGGGCAACCCCCACCGGCGCATTGCCGCGCTGAATCTCCTGGCGCAATGCTTCGCCAGGCGAAAGATGTTCGACCTGGCGACCCGCACTCTCCAAAACGCCCTGAAGGAAAAGCTGGTCTTCGACGACGAGAAAAAGGACTTGGTCTATAATCTCGGCTGCGTGCTCGAGACCATGGGCAAGAGGGACGAAGCGATCAAGCAGTTCGAGCTCATCTACGAGGTTGATATCGGTTACCGGGACGTGGGGACCAAGGTGGATGCGTATTACGCCGGCGGGCAAGCCTCCGCTTAGCGGTCCCGGCGCAGGAGGAACCCGGCGAGGGCTTCCAACGCCAGCGCTTTCCCTCTGAACACCTTCAGCGAATCGAACGCCCGTTGCGTCAACTGCTCGGCGATTCTGCGTGATCGTTCCAGCCCGACAATGGACGGATAGGTAGCCTTTTGGGCCTTGGAGTCTTTGCCGGCAGTCTTGCCAAGCTTCTCGCTGGTTTGCGTGACATCGAGGATGTCGTCAATCACCTGAAATGCCAGGCCCACGTGGTAGCCAAATTCAGTCAGCGCCTTGAGTTGGGCGATCGGGCAATTCGCACTCATGCCGCCCAGCCGAACCGAACAGCACAGGAGTGCGGAGGTCTTTCGCTCGTGAATGTAGCGAAGATGCCGGGCCGAGATCTTATTCCCCTCGCCCTCCAGGTCTGCGACTTGTCCGGCAATCAGTTGTTGCGAACCAGCGCCCCGGGCCAGTTCCAGGATGATTCTCTGGTGTGAGTAGCGCGGCCAGCCTTTGCACTGCGCGGCGATTTCAAACGCCTCTGTCAGCAGGGCGTCCCCGGCGAGCACTGCAATTCCCTCGCCGAAGACCTTGTGGTTGGTCAGTTTGCCCCGCCGGTAATCGTCATTGTCCATCGCGGGCAGGTCATCGTGGATCAAAGAGTACGTATGAATGCACTCCACCGCACAGGCCAGCGGAAGTGCGTCGACCTCGTCGCCGCCGCAGGCCGCCGCCGCGGCCAGACACAGAGCCGGGCGGATGCGTTTGCCGCCCGCAAACAACGAGTAACGCATCGCCCGGTGGATCGTGGCCGGTTTGGCTGTAGCGGAGGGCAGGAACCGATCCAGGGCCCGGTTGACGCCAGCGGTCCGAGTGGCCAGATATTCTTCCAGGCTTAGCGGTGTCTGCGGGTGCAAACTCAGGCGCTTGATCTTAAAGGACATGCGGCGTTGTTTTAGGGAAAGCCGATTTCCGGCGCAAGCGTATTCAGAATTTTGATATTGCGTTCGGGGGCTTAGCAGTTATTGTACCCCGCTCTATCTGAAACACCTGAGCTTTGAACGCTGAACTTGCAAGAAAGGCACTGGAGAAAGTTGGCAACCCCAACGTTCTGGTCAATTTGGTCTCACGCCGTGTCCGCCAGCTCAATTCCGGCGGGGGGAAGCTGGGGCGGCCCCTGGTGGCGGACACCGGGAACCTGGGCGCAGCGGACATCGCGTTGCTTGAGATCATTGAAGAGAAGATGGGGTTTGAAATGCCGGAACCGGTTGATTTGATCCGGCCGGTGGCAAAGCGCCGCAAGAAGCGTTAGCGCGGGCCAGCCCGACATTGACGGGCGAAATCGGATCGCGCGCTTCGGATTTCCAATGGCCGACATTCTGACGAATCCCAAAGCCCGCCGCGATTACCATATCCTCGAAACCTTCGAGGCGGGCATCGTCCTGCACGGTACCGAAGTGAAGGCCTTGCGCGCTGGCAAAGGGCAGCTCAGCGATGCCTTCGCGCGCGTGGAAGAAAACGAGGTGTATCTCTACAACGCACACATTGACGAGTACTCCCACGGCAACCTACAGAATCACGAACCCAAGGCGCCCCGCAAGTTGCTGCTGCACAAGTCGGAAATTCGAAAGCTGTTTGGTCTGGCGGCGGTCAAAGGCAACGCCCTGGTGCCGCTCTCGTTCTACTGGAAGAACGGGAAAGTAAAAGTCGCCTTGGCGGTTGGCAAGGGCAAAGCCCAGTACGACAAGCGCGAAGACCTCAAGCAACGCGAGGCCGATCGTGAACTGAAGCGAGCGACGATGCGGCGGTTCAAACAGAGGTGAGCTACCCGGATGCAGGGACGGTTCGGGCAGCAACGAAGCGGCAGGCGACCGCCCTCGTCGGCAGGTCAGGGTTCTTGAATGAACTCTGCCTCTGGAAAGCGAAGAAAGGGGGAGAAAGTGTTTGCAATTTGCCGCGGCACGTGAATTTAATGGCCCGGTAAATCGTCATTCAGGTCCCATGCTTTCACGATTCAGGCTGACCACTACGTCGAAAGCAGCGGCGGCAGTTGTGCTGCTGCTGTGTTCCTTCACCGCCTGCCAAAATCCCAAACCCCAAACCCCGGGCCCGCCCTCCGTCAAATACAGCAAGCTCTACGATCCGGAAATTAAAGAGATCATGGATCTGGCCAACCAAGGCCATTGGGAGGAGGCCCAAACCAAGGCCACGGCCTTGCACGAAATGGCGCCCAAGAACCCGATGGTGGAGCGGGTGTATACCTGGGTGACTCAGACCGCCCAGCAGCGGCGACAGCAAGCCTTGGAAAACGAGATCCGCGAAATAGATGCCAAGAACTCGGCCTTTAATCCCACGATTAAGAGCTTGCTGAAAGAAAGCAAGGATCAGGGTTTGCCTGCTCATAAGGACATTCGTGACGCGGTTGATCGTATCGAGAATTCGCCTTGGATCCCAGATTCCTACGGCAAAACTCTCCGTGAGAAGGGCCCTCTGTTCGATTTCGAGAGCGAGAAAGGCCGCATGGTAAAGGCGCTCGACACAGAAATGACGATTCATCTGGACAATGTGCCGCTCGAGACCATGCTGATTAACCTCGGCACCAACGCGAGAGTCAACATCGTGGCCGACAAGTCACTCCTGGCCCTGACCAATAGGCTGAGTGTGAACCTGGAAAAAGTGAGGCTGGGTGAGCTGTTCCGCTACGTCGGCCGCAACTACGACCTGCAGTTCGAGGTCGGCGACGAGCTGGTCTGGGTCGTGGACGGGAAGTCCACCAACCGGATGGAAGAAACGCGTTTTTACCGGTTGCGCAAGGGTTTCGTGCTGCCGGCGCAATTCGGTCCACAACAGGTTAGCCATACAGAGACTACGGCGAATAATGTAAAGACGGTTACGGAGTCAACGCAGTTGAACAACTTTGTCAACGACCTGGCCCCAACCCTGCCTTCTTTGGAGCGAGCGATCACGAACCTGTTCGCGGGCTCCAAGTATATGATTGATTATGAGCACAACCTGGTCGTCGCCCGCGGTACGCCGGAGCAGCTCGACGTGATGGAAAAGGTCATCAAGGAGTTCGATCGTCCGATCCAGCAGGTGTTGATCGAAGCCCGATTCGTTACCCTCTCCAAGCCGGCTTTCATGCAATTGGGCGTCCTCTGGCAGACCGGCACCACGACTCCCTCCGGCGTGCCCACGGACTTTACGGGGGGGGGAGTGCAGGCGGGACTGCTGAACGCCGGGAACTTCCCGCAAGCAGTAACCCCTTCAGGGAGCTTCGCTCCAGCCGTCGGCCTCGGTATTCAGGAAGTGTTCACCAATATTATCTCCGGCTCAACTTTGAGCGCCACCATCAGCGCACTGGAGCAAAGCGGTGAAAGCCAGACGCTGAGCGCTCCGCGCCTGACGGTCCTCAACAACCGGCCCGCGAACATCAGCGACGGCCAGGTGCAGTACTACTATGAGGAATACTCCGTGGCGACCACGGTGGGGCAATACTACACTGCCTCGGCGTGGGTCCCCAGCGGCAAGCCTACCAAGATCACCGCGGGTGCCGAGTTGAACGTAATGGCCAGCATCAGCGGTGACGGCCGGAGCATCCTGCTGGCGTTGAACCCCAAAGTGAATACGGGCGTCCAACTGGTGCCTTACGCCACCCTCGTTCAACCCGCCATCACTCCCGGCGGCTCGAATTCCACCTTTACGATCAGCCTCCCGACCTACCGCACCCAGGAACTCTCCACGCGCGTCGTGGTTAAGTCCGGCGATACCGTGGTAATGGGCGGGGTGCTGGAGCGGGAGAAATCAACCTATGTCGAGTCGGTGCCGGTCCTGGGTGACATTCCGATTATCGGCGCGCTGTTCCGGAGGCGCACGGAATCAGACACGCCGCGCTACCTGCTGATTTTCGTGACGGCCACCATCGTGAAGGATACGGGCGAATTCCTCGTTTACGACGACGAGCAATCCGGCACCAATTCACCGGCAATTGCACCGAAATGAGTTGGGATTGCCGCGCGGACGCCGTCCTCTAGCCATGCTGAAGCTTGACCGAATGCGGCCCCCGGTGCGGCGGGTGCTGGCGCTCGATGCCGGCAGCCGTTGCATCAAGCTGCTGCTGGCGGAAAGCGACTTTGGGCGCCTGCACATACTCAAAGAGGAGTTGATTGACTTACAGGCCGAAGGCCTCGTTTCAGCCGATGAAATCCAGGCGCACCTGCAGGCGAGCCTGGAAGCGTGGGGCCGGCCGCCGCTAGCCGTGGTTCTCCCGCAACACCTGGCTAGCTCCCAGGTCATTGACCTGCCGCTCGCGCCTGAAAGCGAAGTCGAGAAGCTGATCCAGGATGAAACTGTCAAACTGGGCGGTGTGAGCGAGAGCCGGATTGTTTACGACTTCGTCCGCACGGAGACGGCCGCTAAGAACCGACAGCAGTTCTGGGTGACCGTTTCACAGGAGGGCGAAATCCGCGAGCGCATTCTGCGGCTGGGCATTGAACAGGAAGACCTCTGCGAGGTCACCACGACAGCCAACGCTTTGATCGCGGCATTCCGCGCCGCCAATCCGCTGTCCTCGCGGGCCATTCTGGTGCACCTGGGTGCCCAGACTACCGTGGTGGTCATCCTGCTGGCGGGCCAAGGCGTCTTTGCCACGAGTTTCCAAATGGGGAGCGATTTCTTCACGCGCTCGCTGGCGCGGCTTCGGCATTGCTCCGACGAAGCCGCAGAATCTCTCAAGCGCGCCAGCGACCTGCTGGCTGGCCGGGAAGCCTGCCCGGATTTCGCAGGGGTGGTGGATGGCTGGGTAGCAGAATTGAAGCGGCAGTTGAATGAATGGTTCGAACACAACCCCAGCGTCGCTCCGGCCGCCGCCTCGTTTGAACTCGTCGCCAGCGGCGGCGGGTTTGACCAGCCCGGGCTGCTCGATTACCTCAAAGTCCAGGCGGGTTTGGAGCTGAGGCCCTGGCCCAAGGGCAAACAGCCGGAAGCGGCGATGCCCTCGAAACGCTTCGAGGTCGCTTTCGGGGCCGCGCTCCAAGCGCTTGGGCACAGTGCCCAACCTGTCTCACTGTTACCTGACGATTACCGCGCAGCGTGGCAAAAGCGGTTAAGCGTTCAACGGCTGGAACTCGCGAGCCTGGGATTGGCGCTGCTTTGCCTGCTGCTCTTTGGGCTCGGTACCTGGCGGAAGGTATTTCTCATTCACCAGAAGCAAGCGCTTCTGGCCAAGGTCCAGGCCGGCCAGGATGCTCTCGAGGCCAACGACGCGCTGGCGGCCGAGTTGACCGCCGAATACGAGAGCTTCCGTCCCCTGTTCGCCAGCCAGCAGAACACCCTCGATACACTGCAAACTCTCGCCCTGCTTCAGCAGTCCCGCAGCAATCGCAGCTTCTGGTATGTGCTCCTGGCGGACCAGCAAACCTACTTTAATCAGTCTCCGGGAATCACCTCCACCAACAAGATGTCCCGTACCAACCTCTTCGCGACGGTTGGCAACCGGCCCAAGGGAGTCTCGGCGGAGTTCCCTGCCGCGGCAGCAGCTTCGACCAACCTCTCGCCAGCGAGACCCGGCTTCATTGCGGAACTCTGCATCCCTGAAGAGGCGGATAGCGCCCGGCATACCCGCCGTCAGTTGGTGGACGAACTGAAGGAGCAGCGGCTCTTCTCGAAGGTGGATTTACTGTCGGACGATTTGCGGCGCAACCTGGCCGACCCCAAGGTGATCATTCCCGACCGGGACTTCGTGCTCGTCCTTGATTTTGCCGAAACACAGTTCCAGCAACCGCTGCCGCCAAGAAAACCGCTGCCCGGCAATCCCCCGCGGGCGACCCTCAGGCACTCGCTGCGCCCCTCGTTGCCGGCCTCGGAAAGCGGGGAGATTCCCAACCCGATTGCGCCGTGAAGATCCCTCTCAGCGACTACCAACGCCGCGGCATCGTTCCCCTGGCCGGGGTGGTGTTGGCGGCCTATTACCTGTTCGTATTGCTGCCGCTGGGGCGCCGGGCGGAGAGCCTGAACGAGCCCCTCCAAAAAGCCTGGCAGAAGCTCTCAATCTCCCTGGACCAAAGCAACGCCACCGCGGTTGACTTTCTCCAGATCACCAACCAGCTCAGCGAAACCCGCCAGGCCCTGCTGATTCTCGAGAACGCAACCCAGCAGGCAACCGCTCGCCTTCAGCTTGGCGCTGCGGTGCGGGCGAAAATGCGGGCTGACTTTGCGCTCGTCGAGTACGAGAACGAGCGCAGCCGACAGTTAGAGGAGTTGGGCAACCTGGCCAAGCAACAGGGGGTGGCCGTCGAGCCTGCGGTCTTCGCCAGCTTCCCCGGACACACCGCCGATGTGAAACAGCCGGCCCTGCTGTGGGCGGCCCTGTCGCTCACTGACTCACTCCTCCAAAGCGCTCTCCGTTGCAAAGTCACGGCGATCCACTCGCTGGAGGTGCCGCCGGTGCTTACTAATGCGCCCCCCACAAACAGCACCGACCGTCTGGCCGAGATTCCCCTGCTATTGGAGTTCAGCGGCTCGGCGGCCAGCGCCGTGAGGCTGCTCCAGTGCCTGCCGCTGCGGGCTGACGAAGTCCGGGCGGCCAATTTGCCTGAGGCCCCCGCGGATAAGCCCCTGCTTTTTGTTGACCGGCTCGTCGTGCAAAAACAGTCCGCGGACAAGCCCGACGAAGTGCACGTCTGGCTGCGGGCCGTTGGTTTTGTGCTACGGGAGTGAGAACCCATGCCACCGATTGTAAAGAAAACCCTAAGGAGCCGTTGGTTCGTGGCCGGCCTGCATGCCTGCCTGTGGGTCCTGCTCTACCTGGCGGTGACCAATCTCGGAGGCAAAGCCCCCGATTTCCATGAGGCAGATGCGGTCACCAACCCGCCGCAGAGCCCTGCGCCGGTCGCCGGCCTTGAGCGCCTCTTCTCGCCGGGCGTCTGGCCTGGATCGCTCATTGAGACAAACGCGCTTAATCCGTTCTTTACCCGCTACTTTGTTCCGCCGACCCCGCCGCCGCCCACGACGCGAAAGATCGAAGTGACCTACCAGGGGTTTTATCAGGCCGGCGACGGTCCCAGGCAAATCCTCTTCCAGCTTGGCGACGCGTTTATCGTGGCTCCCATCGGAGCCAAGATTGCCACCGACCTGTTCATCGCCGAGGCAACGATGCAGGCCATGACGTTGACGAACCTGGCGGCGCAGACCAATATTGTGCCCCTGAGTACAAAGCAGGAAATCATAGTTCCGATTCGATGAACGTGACCCCGGACACTGCGCGGAAGGAAGTGGGTGACCTCCTGCTCGAACAGGGCAAGCTTACCGAGCAGCAGCTCGAACAGGTCCGGCGCCGCCAGCGCCGGCTCAACTTGCCGCAGCATCGCGCGATTGTGGACCTCAACTTCGCCTCCGAAGAAGATACCTGGCGCGCGCTGGCCGGCGCCAACCGGCTGGAATTCGTTGATCCCGTCATACTCGACCTCAAGCGCGAGACGCTGGAGCTGGTGCCGATCAAGTTCATTTTCCACTATCATTTGCTCCCCCTTGGCCTCGAGGAGGATTGCCTGACCCTGGCCTTCAGCGAGCCGCCGACCCAAATGGAGCAGGGCAATCTGCGACTGGTGCTAAGCAAACGGTTCAAGATCGTGCTCGCCACACCCAGTTCGATCCATGCCGTTATCAAGAAGAACTTCGGGCTCGGCGCCGAGACGATCCAGAGGTTGCGGGAGGCCCGACCCGGGGTGGAGCTCAACCAGGAGATTGTCTTTGACGTGCAGGGCAAAGAAACCGACTCAGCCCTCGAAGCCACGGTTTCGGCTTTTGTGGACCAAATCCTGCAGGAAGCCCTGCGGCTCCGCGCCACGGACATCCATCTGGAACCCTACTCCAACTCGATCCGCCTCCGGTATCGCGTGGACGGCATGCTGGAAACGGTGCCCGTGCCGGCGGATATGCGTCACCTGCACCCAGCGGTGGTGTCCCGGCTCAAGATCATGGCGGGCCTCAATATTGCGGAAAAGCGGCTGCCTCACGACGGTCGCATCGCCATGAAGACGGGCGAGGAGGAATATGACCTGCGCGTCTCGATCGTCCCCACCAAATACGGGGAGGCGGTCTGCCTGCGCATTCTGGGCCGCCAAAGCCTCTACCTTGACCTTAGCCAGCTCGGCATGGAGCCGAATCAGGAAGCGATCCTGGCGCAGTTGACACAATTGCCCCAAGGTCTCGTGCTGCTGACCGGCCCCACCGGCAGCGGCAAGACCACCACCCTCTACACCGCGCTGGCCCAGGCCAACGACGAAGGCCGCAAGATCATCACGTTCGAGGACCCCATCGAATATCAGCTCGAGGGTACCGTGCAAATCCAGGTCCGCGAGCAGATCGGTCTGACCTTCGCCAGCGGGCTGCGCTCGGTCCTGCGGCACGACCCGGACGTGGTGCTCGTCGGCGAGATTCGCGACTTTGAGACGGCGGAGATCGCCGTTCGCGCGGCGCAGACCGGCCACCTGGTCTTCTCGACGCTGCACACCAACGACAGCATCAGCGCCGTCACGCGCCTGCTGGAAATGCGGATCGAGGCTTACCTCATCGCCTCCTCGCTGGTCTGCAGCATCTCGCAACGGCTGGCCCGCCGGATTTGCCGCCATTGCACCGAAGAAGACCTGGCCATACCGGCCTCCGCCCGCGAAGAAATGGCGGCCGCCCTGTCGCTGCCCGCGGAGCAGGTCAAAGCCTGGAAGGGCCGCGGCTGTGTCGAATGCAACCAGAAGGGCCACCGCGGTCGTGTCGCGATCTACGAATTCTTCCTCCCGAACGAACCCATCCGGGACCTCATCCAGCCCGCTCTGCATACTGACGAACTTCGCGAGGCGGCGCGCAAATTAGGCTGGCGCTCATTGCGCGAGATGGCGTGGCTCAAAGTGCATAGAGGGCTGATCCCCATCTCGGAACAGGAGCGGTGGACCCGGACGATAGACCCCGCCGCCTTACTCGCCAAGGGCTGATCGGCACGGGTGGAAACAAGAAGAGGATGGCGCCACCTAGAACGCCATCCTCGACCGCAAAACTGCTCTGCCCGTTAAATCAGGTCGTGGCAGCTTCTGCCGCTTCCTTCTTCCAGGTGCGCTTGGGGGCCTTAACGATCAGTCCCTTCTTGATGGCGTTGGCCGTGACGCGGATGTAGCGCACTTCACCGTCAACCAACGCTTTGACGCGCTGCAGGTTCGGCATGAACCGGCGCTTGGTAATGGCCGTGATGTGCGTGCCGATACCGCCGCTCTTCTTTGATTTGCCGCTGCGCCAGATGATGCTGCCCTTCATCGGGCGCTTGCCTGTCAATTCACAAATTCTCGCCATATACAAATCCTGTCTCAAAATTAAAGAGAAGGGAAGGTAGCAGTTGCCGGCGACGTTGCAAGCCGTATTTGACGTCGAACAAACTCAGACGCTGCCTTTGTATTTAATGCGGGTACCTGATAACCTGTGCCATGCTTAAAGAACCCACCCGCCTTTCACGGCGCAGCTTTGTAGAGCATTCCGCCCTGGCCGCAGGTGTCCTTGGCGCAGCCGGCCTGGCAACAACAAGGGCTTACGGGGCCGAGGCCGCCGAAGGGCCGGCACTCGCGGCGACTTCGGGCGTCAACGTTCGCCAGCATGGCGCCAAAGGCGACGGCAAGACCGACGACACCAAAGCCTTGCAGGCCGCGCTGGATGCCGCACCGACGAAGGGCCCGGTCTGTTACGTGCCGGGCGGACTCTACCGTCTGGATGGCGCGTTAACCGTCCCGGCAGGGGTCAGCTTGTGCGGTGCCTCGAGTGGTGTGCCCCATAGCGAGCATCCCATCGGCACGGTGCTGCTGGCGTATGGCGGGCGGGGTCAAGCGGATGGCGAGCCGCTCATTACGCTCAAGCCCAACGGCGTCGTTCGCAACCTGGTCATCCATTACCCCGAGCAGACGCTCGCCGCGGTCGTGCCTTATCCCTGGTCCATCCGGGCCGATGGCGAGCTCTGCCAGGTGCTTGATGTCACCCTCACCAATCCCTACCAGGCGATTGATGTGGGCAGCAAATGGAATGAACTGCATCTGGTGCGCAACGTATTCGCCTGCCCGCTTAAGATTGGGGTTTACATTGACCAGTGCACAGACATTGGCCGCATCGAGAACGTGCATTCCAATCCCAACTTTTGGACGCGCATGGCACTCAAACCCGGCTTCCCCGGCGGGGACATCGAGGGCTACCTGGAAAAGAACCTGGTGGGGTTCAAGATCGGCAAGACCGATTGGGAGTTCATCAGCAATAGCTTCGTCATCTTCCCCAGGATCGGCTTCCATTTCGACGACTTCGGCCACGGGCCGGGCAACGCCGTGATCACCCAGTCGGGCAGCGACATTTGCCCGGTGGCAGTTCGCGTGGACCGCTCGCAGCCGCACGCGGGCGTGGAGTTTGCCAACGCGCAGTTCATGGGCACGTTTGAGGTGGGGCCGCAGAATCAGGGTCCGGTCAAGCTCGCCAACTGCGGCTTCTGGGGCACTGCCGCGACCCGGGAACACGTCCGCCACTCCGGGACCGGTTCATTGCTCCTCACGGCCTGCCATTTCAATGGCTGGGACCATGCGGGCAAGGGCGACCCATGCATCCGGGCCGCGGGCGGGCGGTTGGTGGTGAACGGCTGTGAGTTCATGGACCAGGGCAAACACGCCATCACCTTGGAGAAAGGGCTGAAGGCCGCCACAGTCCTGGGTTGCATGTTCCGCGGGCCGCAGACGATCGTGGACCAGTCCGGCGCCGATGTGCAAACCGGCCTAAACTCCAGCCACTAGCCCCAACGCCGTTCGGACATTCGGTGTTTGACATGGCCTGCCACGGAGAACCACCGGCGGCGGTAGTGGGGAGGACTGGCAGACAAAGTGGCGCAGGCGTACTCGCCCGCGAATCGGCGGGGCGTGCGGCTACACGATTTCAGTCCGTTCGGCCCGCCTCTCCCAATGCAGTCTTGCCGCCAAACCGGACGTGGCAATCTCATTAACTTTCTCGGCCGGGGCACGACGCGGTGTGACCCGGTCTTCCATCCTTTGTCACTTGGCCGGTGAGCACGCCCACCCGCGCCTGCGTCTGGGTACAGTGAACTTCCTCGCCAAAGCCCGCACCGTTTGCTAAGTCATCCCAATGGCGAAGCAGAAGAAAGCGAAAGAACCCAAACCACCGAAGGTTCGCACCAGGTACTCAATCGGCGAGTGGTATGGCGTGGGCTTCGAGACCATCCCCCCCGCGGACCGGTTTCGCCTCGCCAAGACAGAATGGGATATGGACGCCCTGACAGGAACTCCCTGCCCATTCCAGCCAGGTGCCAAGTGCAACAAGAAAAGCGGCGTCTGCTCTCTACGCTTGTACCAGCAGACCGGCGACGGCCAAGTAGCTGGCACTGGCCCAGTCATCACCACCTGCCCCCTGCGCTTCCTCGAGGCCGATGCCATATTTCACTGGGTTGGAGAGAAGCTCCTGCAGACCACGGAGCCAATTGTCCTAAGCGAAGTCGGCTTCCTCGACCGGCTCAAGCCCGAGGAATCACGAGTGGAGGACGACGAGCAGGACAGCCGGGATTTCATCGGCAGGATCGACAACGTTCTCGTTCACCCGTCTAGGGACCCGCTCGATTGGTGCGCTCTCGAACTCCAAGCCGTCTGTTTCTCCGGCAAAAGCATGAGGAACGAGCTCTAGCTGCTGGGCGAGTCCGAGCCTTCCAAACCTGTCGAGCCCGCCCCGCCCGCGGACTGGAAATAACCCACCAACAATCCCCTTGCTTCTAGCGCGGCTCGTGGTAAATGCCAATAAACGAGCCGCACCCGTGAAAACGACCGAAAAACTCCAGGAGCTAAAGACGCTCCAGTCAAGAATCGACGCGATCCGCCGAGATCTCGGAATCAACCCGCCGGGCGAAGTCACCTACGAGGCAGATCTGGATGTGACCTCGGACGATATGGTCGCGGTTGTAGCTGACGGCTTTGGTGGCGCCACAACCAGCGTTGTCTCAGGCAACTACCCGGTGGATTACACCACCAAGTTCGAAAAGTTCTTCCGGAGCGAGAACGAGGCCGAAAGTGCAGCCGAAGCACTAGCCTGCCACAGAGCCAGCCCGCGCTAGGTTTTGGCCGCGCTGGCGTAGTCCCGTCATTTCAAGGTACTAGAGTACTCCCGCCGGAACTCCTCGTACACGATCCGAAGGACCTTTTGGCGGTCTTCCGGGTCCTCGAAGCTCACCACCATCTTCAGCAGATCGCTCTTGCTGATGGACTGCACCTTCATGTCTATAAGGTATTTCTTTATGTCCTTGGAAATGTCGTCGATAACCAAAATGACATTGCCGTCCTGTAGCCGCTCGCTGTCGAAGTTCCCCTTCAACTCGGCGTAAATCTTGTCAGCCTCCGATTCCGTGTAAACCCGCAGCTTCTTGACCTGGTACACCACCCCGAAGTTGGTTGAGAGGTCGACGCCCTTGTCGTGGGCCGAAGTGCGCGTGTCCCGATACACCTTGCAGGCGAACTTCTCCAGGTGAACCTTAATCACCGCGAAGCTAAAAATCTCGAAGTTCGCGGCTGTCTTGTCGATCTGCTGCTGAATCAGCCCAACAAACTTCTCCTTGTCCTCCGCGAAACAAACCCTCGCCGCCGGATCCCTCAACAGGGGCACCACGCCCAACCGCTCCTCGATATGGCTTTTGATTCGTACCGGAATCCACTCGCACAACCTCGCCGCAAACGTCGAATACGGAGCCAGTAGCTCGTATGTTAGATGGCCAACCGACTTGAGCACACTGTAACGCGACATCCGGGTGCCGTAGGCATCGTAGTACCTCGCCCCGATATGGACATCGTGCCCGAGGAAAATCTTCAGGCTCTTTACCGCCGCCTCGTAAGTGTTCTTGATGTCGGCATCACGAAACACGCGTTGCCGCGTCTTGGCGAACTCTCGCAGCAGACCAAGGGTCACCACCGGCATGATAACCTTGGTCTGAGAGTACTTCAGCATCCTGTCTATCTCAGATCGACAGAACGCCTCCGTCTCAGCCGGAGGAGTCTTCAGACTGTTCGCCATATAGCGGCTTCCACTAGATCCCAGGATGGCAGCTCCCGGCTGCCGTGTCACTACAAATGGAATTGCGGTCTCAACCCACCGAGGCAGTTCTATGACCCTCCGAAAGGTGTCGGTCAAGAAAGGTGTCGGTCAATGAGATTGTCATATTCTCCATCGGCTCTCGTTCGGAGGTGAGCATCCCTTGTGAGGAGAACTTCATGCTGGCCAAGAACCTGCCCCTGGACGGGACAAAGCCAGGTTCCTCGCTGCTTTCGATGGAAGGGTTACTGGGCCATAGCCCACGGGGCGAGGCATTTTGGCCTTCCTGGACTGCCGGGGGCCAACCTGCCTCTGGGGTGCAAATCGGGTTTTGGGTAATCCGGCTGCTCTTAGCCGTATCCGTGCAGAAGAGAACCACAGATGAACACAGATGAACACAGATTCTGAAGGCTGGATTCGGGATTAGCTTCTCCTTCCTTCGGGTCACGGTTCGGTGAACGGCTTCCCGCCATGGAAGAGCGGAGCCTGGAGCAGTCCTTATCTGTGTTTATCTGTGTTCATCTGTGGTTGCATTGCATTGTTACGGCTTCGCGTGCTGGCCCGGCGATCCAGCCGGGAAAAGCTAATACTGCTGGCGTCACTGGTCAGGGTCTTGTTAGGGTTCAAACACCCGCCCAATTGCGGGCGGGTGAACCAGCACCTCAGAAGGCAGGTGCCTGAAACAACATGAAGATCAGCTCCATTCCAAAGTCGGGCCGGAAGGGCTCCGTCGTCTATCTCAACACCCGTCACGGCAAGGTCGCGCGCGAGTACGTGCGGCCGCGCAATCCCCGCACCGCAGACCAACAGTGCAACCGCGGCAACTTCGGCACCGTCTCCGGCCGCTGGCGCATTCTCACCCCCGAACAGCGCTCCGTCTGGCGCGCGGCCTCGGCCAACCAATACTTCATAACCGAATCGGGCCGTCGAGTGCGCCTCAATTGCTATCACTTCTTTGTGAGCATCAACACCCGGCGCGCCGACCTCGGCCTGCCCCAGTTCGACCTCCCGCCCGCTGAGCCGGTCTTCAGTCTCAACCCCGTGGCTGAGTTGGCCATTACGAACATTGGTGGCAAGATCGCTCTCAAGCTCCGCGTCCCAAATCCGCCGGCCCAGTACACGCTGGTGCAAGGTGCCGCCCCGGTCAGGACCGGCGTCCGCTGTGTGCAGCACTTCCCTTTTCTGGGGCTGCTGCCACCCCCGACCGACGGCTGGAGCGACATCACCGAGCTTTACGTTGCCCGGTATGGCGTGCCGAAAGCCGGCAAGGCCATTTGGGTTCGCACCTGCCAGCATATTGACGGCTGGACCGATGTCCCAAAAGTGACCCGCGCCCGCGTCCCTGCCGCAACCCCATAGCGACCCTCGCCGAGGCCTCCCAGTAGTCGCTACCCCGACCGCCGCGGTCAGGGACTCTACAGGAAGCGCCTCTGCCTGAAGGACTTGGCGCTGGCCCTCGCCTCGGCCCTCGCCCTTTGCCGGCTTCCCGCGTCTGGGCGAACCTCCACCGCTTGGCCTGGCCCCCCGGGAAGCCGAACCACTCGTCCCGCAGCCCTCTCCATCCTCGCGGTCCGGTCCCGCTGATACCCCGGTAGTCTCCCCGTAGCCGCGCCGGAGCCTCCCCGTAGTACCTCCGTTAGGCTAACGGAGGTACTACGGGGAGGCTCCGGTGTGGCTACGGCGGGGCTCCGGGGGGACTACGGGGGTATCGGCAAACGGCAGGCGCAGGCCACAGGTCCAGTCGCCAATGGGAAACGGCAGATAGTAGATCGCAAATAGTCCTGCCGTGCCGGCCGCCAGGGCGATTTGCGCTCCAAGCAGTTGGATGCAATGGTACCACGAGGTCCTGGATGCGCCGAGTCGGCTGGCAGGGCCAAGAAGATTGATTTCATGGTACGGAGTGTAGTTATGAAGAGAGCAGGTTACTACTTGATCGGACTTACGTGTTTGGTCGCCCATTGTCTTTGGGCGGAAGCCCCGGTGCGCGGCAGCATGTTGGAGTTGCACTCCTGCGAACTATACGCCGGGGGCTGCGTCGTTTCGAGCGAGGCCACCCAGCGCGGACGTTACATGCTGCGGGCGTGGAGCTTCTCCGAAGGACGCTTTGCGAATCAAGACCTGAGAGGGCTACAGCTTGCGGTGCTTGAGGCCTTGTCGGAGAACCTGGCCGCGGAGAAGGCAGAGGCGGAGCAGGCGGTGGTCTATCTGCAGCAGCAGGCAACGCCGGCGCAGCGGGAGGCTTTGCTGGCATGGTTGCGGGCCAATGCGCCGGAGCTGAAGCGAGCCGCACTCAATAGCCGGGTGGTGCCCATTGAGCTGAGCGACATGGGGAGTGGCTATACGTTTACCGCCGGCCGGTTTGTCTCGGTGCAGACGGCACCGCTGGAGTCGTGCGAGACCGGTTCGTGCGGAGAAGGCCTCTGGTATAAGCCGCGCATGACGACCAGCGTGTTTGCGGTGGGAGTGGATCGCGCATCCCGGGTCGAAGAACCCCTGTTAAAGCTCAAATGGATTGATGGCGGCAAGAGGAGCGCGTTCCTGGCCAAGTTCGGCCAGCCGGGGCCCGACAAGGATATGTATGTGACCTGCGCCGATGTATGCGGTGCCATGGTGATGCCCCATTGAATTACGGCAGCAAGGGATAGGAGGTAGCCTGATGAATAAATCCAACTCAGAGGCAGGGTTTTCAGTCTCGCGCCGAGCGTTTCTCAAGACGTTCGGCACCAGCGCGGCAGCAGCGGCAGCGGGACAGCTCGACACAGTGGCCCAGGGGTTGTCCAAGGCCGATGCTGAGAAGCTGCATGGGCCGGGACCGGTGCCGATTACGCTGAACGTCAACGGCAAGCTGCTCAAATTGGAGCTGGAGCCGCGCGTGACACTGCTGGATGCGTTGCGCAACCATTCGGTCCTGACCGGCGCCAAGGAAGTCTGTGACCGCGCCACCTGCGGCGCCTGCACGGTGTTGCTGGACGACACGCCGGTTTATGCGTGCTCGAAACTGGCCATCGAAGCGCAGGGCCATGCCATCATCACGGTTGAGGGTTTGGCGAAGGAAGGCCGGCTCAGTCCGGTGCAGCAGGCGTTTGTGCAGGAAGACGCCCTCATGTGCGGCTACTGCACACCGGGATTCGTGATGAGTGTTACGGCGCTGCTTAAGAAGAACTCCCACCCGACGGAGGAACAGGTCAAGACGGCCTGCGCCGGGAATCTCTGCCGTTGCGGCACTTATCCGCGCGTCATGAAGGCGGCGCTCAAGGGGGCCGGCGTTTCCACCACCAGCAACACGGAGGTCATCTCTTATGCCAAGCTGGCCTGAAAAGCGGACGTGGATTGGGTCGCACGCCACCCGCGTGGACGGGCCGGCCAAAGTCACCGGCGCGGCGAAGTACGCGTCGGATGTTCAACCCGAAGGCTGGCTTTACGGCATGATCCTGCGCTCGAAGTGGGCGAAGGCCAAGATCACCAGCATCAACCTCGATAAGGCGCTCAAGGTGCCCGGCATCAAGGCGGCGGTGCTGTCACGCGAGGGCGAGCGCACTGTCCGCTATTACGGCGAGGAACTCGCGGCGGTGGCGGGCACCAGCAAACAGGCTTGCCTCGATGCTTTGAAGGCCATCGAAGTCCGGACCACACCGCTGCCTTTTGTGGTGCGGGAGGAGGATGCGCGGGAAGAGTCGTCACCGCGAGTCTGGGAAGAGGCCCCGAACCTGTCCAAACCCAGCGTGAACGAGAAAGGCGAGGTGGACAAGGCGTTCGGGGAATGCGCGGCGGTCGTCGAGGGCTTCTACACTACGCCTGTCCAGATCCACCACCCGCTGGAGACGCATGGCAACACCGTTTCCTGGACTGAGGCCGGCGTGACTGCCTGGGCTTCGACTCAGGGCGTGTTCAGCGTCCGCGACGGGCTCGCCTCGAGCCTGAACGTGCCACAGAACCAAGTGCGTGTGATTTGTGATTACATGGGCGGCGGCTTTGGCTCGAAGTTCGGGCCCGGCATCGAAGGCGGGCTGGCGGCGCGGTTGTCAAAGGCCGCGGGTGCGCCGGTCAAGCTGATGCTGACGCGTTTCGATCAGGCGCTGGCGGTGGGCAACCGGCCTTCGAGCTTCCAGAAGATCAAGCTCGGCGCCACGGCCGACGGCACCCTGCACGCCTTCGAATTCGAGAACTATGGCACAGCCGGAATCGGAGCTGGCGGTTCGACTGCCGGCGGGGGCGGCGGCGCGGAGCTGCGCGCGCCTTACATCTACCGGGTGCCGAATATCCGCGTGAAACAGTCCGCGGTGGCGGTGAATGCCGGTTCGGCGCGGGCATTCCGCGCCCCGGCCTGCCCGCCGTCCTCGTGCGGCATTGAGGCGATCATGGACGAGCTGGCCGTGAAGCTGAACATGGATCCGGTGGAGTTGCGCATCAAGAATGACCCATCGGAAATCCGTCAGAAGCAATACCGGCTGGGCGCGGAACGCTTTGGCTGGAACGAGAAATACCGCAAACCGGGGACGTCGCCGGGAGCAGTTAAAACGGGCGTGGGCTGCGGCGGGGCGTCGTGGGGAGGCGGAGGAAACCGGCGCGCCCGCGCGGAGGCGCAAGTAAATCCGGACGGGAGCGTCGAGGTCCGCTGCGGAACCCAGGACCTGGGCACGGGGACGCGCACACTGGTTGCGCTCGTGGCCGCTGAGGTGTTCGGCTTGACGCCTGACAAGATCCACGCCCAGATCGGCGATACCCGGTTTCCTTATGGCAACGACAGCGGCGGGAGCACGACGGCGCCTTCCGTTTGCCCGGCGGTTTATGATGCGTGCGTGAACGCGCTGGCGGAATTGCAGAAGCAGACTGGCGTGGACGACGCACGCGGCGCGAATTGGCTGGCGGCATGCAAGAAGCTCGGCGTGAATCCGTTGGTCGCGTCCGGCCAATGGCGGGAGGGGCTATCTTCGAGCGGCACGGGCGGGGTGCAGTTCGCCGAGGTGGAGGTGGATACCGAAACGGGATTCGTGAAGGTGAAGAAGATCACCTGCGTACAGGACTGTGGCCTGGTGGTGAGCAAGCTGACCTGTGAGAGCCAGGTTAACAGCGGCATCATCATCGGCATTGGCTACGCCCTTTACGAAGAGCGAGTTATGGACCGTCACACGGGCGTGGTCCTCAACCCGAATTTCGAGACTTACAAGCTGCCGGCGCTAGCAGATACCCCGGAGATTGACATCGTGCTAATGGATATGCCGGAGCGAGGAGTGATCGGCATTGGCGAGCCGGTGACGATCCCGACTGCGGCGGCCATCGCGAATGCCGTGGCCAACGCGTTGGGCGTGCGTGTCACCAGCCTGCCTATCACGCCCGCAAGGGTCCTGGCGGCCCTGGGCAAGACGGGAGGTGCGGCATGAGACCATTTGCTTACGCCACGGCGTTCACTCCGGCCAGTGCCCGCGAACTGATCGCGGACAACGGGTGTTACCTGGGCGGCGGAATAGACCTGCTCGGGGAGATGAAGGAATACATTGCCGAGCCAAAGGTGCTGGTGAACCTGAAGGCGTTGCCAGGCCTCAATAAGATCGAACCCGGCGACAAGGTCTGGACTATTGGTGCGAATGTGACCGTGGGCGAGCTGGAGGACCACGAAGGGCTCAAGCAGACCTTCCGGGGCCTGCAACAGGCCGCCGCCGAGGTCGGCTCGCGGCAAATCCGGAATGTGGCAACGGTCGGGGGAAACCTGGCACAGCACTCGCGTTGCTGGTACTATCGCCAGCGGGACGTGTACTGCCTTAAGAAGGGCGGCGATATGTGCTACGCCCGGAACGGGGAGAACAAGTATCACAGTCTTTTTACTGGCAACACGTGCATCAGCCCGGTCGTCTCAAACCTCGCCGTGGCCCTGGCGGCGCTGGACGCGACCGTTATCGTGCAGCGCGGGGAAAAGCCGCAGCGCATGACCTTGGCGGAGCTTTATGCCAAGGCCTGGGACAACCCAACCGCTCACCATTCCCTGGAACACGGCGACCTGATCCTGCAGGTCGAGGTGCCGGTGCAACGGCGGCGCAGTAGCTATCTGCAGGTGAGCGAGAAGGCAATGTTCGATTGGGCGCTGGTCAGTTGCGCGGCGGCGGGCCGGATCGAGGGGGACAAGATCAGCCAGGGGCGCGTGGTGCTGGGCGCGATCTCAAACGTCCCGCACCAGGTGCAGGCCGCCAATGATCTGATGGAAGGAAAGGTCTTGGATGAAGCGCTGGCCGACAAGGTGGCCGGGGCCATACTAGAGAAAGCACAGCCGCATTCGGCGAACGGCTACAAGATACCGATCGCGCGCGCCCTCATTCGGCGGACGCTGATGCAACTCAAGGCATGACCATGAGCACCAGCCGTATCTGTAACAAACTCCGCACCAAGCGCATGTTCGTTTCTCCGGCAGGTGAAGCGCTCGACCAAACGAAACAGGAAGCCATGAACTCCAGCCATTGCTGGTGCAATTGCACGCTGACGGAGACTGGCCCGGACGACCGCCCGGTGGGGTTCGAGGTCTGCAACCCCTCGCGGCCTTGCTTTGAGGAGTAGCCAAGGCGATTGGCGGTGCAGACTTGCGGTGCGGCGGATCAAATTGCGCGGAGCGTTTGGAGGGCGCGGAGCTTGCTCCCGCTTTGGGACGCGAGGTGCCGGCCGAAAGCGCCAGCAAGCTGGGCGCACTCCAAACGCTTCGCGCGGCAGGTCACCGGGGAACCCCTCATGGTTTAGGGATAGCTCTGTCTATTGCAGAGACTCTGCCTGGCTCACCTTTTCAGCGTTTATCGCGTCTCTGCGGTTTGATCGGCGCTCCGATCAAGGGTGCAACGCTGCGGCGCCAACTCCTATGCTCGTCAGGCCTTCTGTCCGGTCAGTCTCTCGAGGAACTGGCGGGCTTTGGTGGCGGCGGCTTTCACGCTTTCGAGGGGGCCGTGCGCGAGACACTCGACAATGAGAGGACCGTGGGTGAAGCCGCCTTGTTTGAGGCGGGCGAAGACGGCGGGGAAATCAACCTTGCCTTCTCCGATGTTCACGAGCACTTCCTTGGGCGGTTGGAAATCCTTGACGCTCATGCCGACGACCAAGCCATCCACGGCAGCCGCGTCGGCCACCGGGTCGAGCTTGCCGTCTGAGTAAAAGAAGATGTTGCCCGGGTCATACCAAAGGCCGAAGTTCTTCTTGCCGACGATTTCGATGGCTTTGCGGCATTGGAGGCCGGAGGCGTTTTGGCCGCCGTGCGGCTTGATGCTGAGGCCGACGCCTTTCGCGGCAGCGTGGTCGCAGCATTCGGCAATGATCTTGTAGTAAGGCTGATACAGCTTCTCATCGGTGGTGCCGCCCAGCATGAGGTTTGGGCAGTCGCAGATAGCCGAATCATCTATAAGCCGCTTGAGGCCGCGGGTGCCTGCGTCAACGGAATCGGTGGCTGGGAGGTCCCCATAGACGGAAAGCACTTTGAGTCCGCGCTTCCGGGCTTCCTGATGCATAGCCTGGACCTCCTCCACCGGCGTGGTCGTCTTGATCATCACCCATTGCTCGGTGTGGGTGGTCATCAGACCGACGTACTTGAAGCCCGCCTCGGCAATGGCATCGAGGGCCACGGGGTAGTCGAATTGGTCGAACACCCGGGTATAACAGCCTATCTGCCAGGCCGCTTTGAGGACGGCAGCACCGGTTTCAGCGCCGACCAGCCCTTTCAGGGACGAGCCCGCCAGGGCAACCGCCCCCAGTTTGGCGGTCCCGGCCAGAAATGACCTTCGGCTGATTTGGCTCGCAGTGTTCATTATTTCAACGTTCTCAATGTCCTGCGTATTTCACGGGCAATAAGCCTGCCTGGCAAGCGCGGATTCGGAGGCCTGGGGAAGCCAGGGCGCATCTCGGCGACGCCGCGGGAGCGTGCACGTTCTGGTTCGCTGCATACTCCGAGGGGCAACGCAGGTGCCAACGCATTTTACTCCACGGACGTTGATGCGGACAAGAATGTCCGTGCGCCGACCTGGGGGCAGTGCCAAGAGGCCACCGCGCGCCAAAAATAATTGCAGATTCCTGTTGACGGCATTCGATTACTATTGTAATCCTCATATAGATTACAGTTGTAAGCGTAAGAAACAGGCCATGAAGAAGACGCCGCGCATTTCGGAGACCGAATGGGAAGTGATGAAAGTAATATGGGCCCAGGCGCCCTGCACCGCCGGGGAGATCATCGAGTTACTGACCCGCGCCGATCCCACCTGGCACCCCAAGACCGTGAAGGCCTTCCTCAACCGGCTGGTGAAGAAGCGTGTGCTGGGCTTTCGGAAGGAAGGGCGCGCGTATCTTTACCGCCCGCTGGTGCGCGAGAGCGAGTGCGTGGCTGCGGCCAGTGAGTCGTTCCTGGCACGAGTGTTCGGGGGGTCGCTCAAACCGATGCTGGCGCACTTCGTGGAGCGCCGGAGGCTCTCGGCCACAGAGGTTAAGGAACTGAGGGAGCTGCTGGAAAAGCGTGAGGCGGGGAGCCGTGACCCGTCAAAGCAGAGGTGACCTATGCAAGAATTCCTGACCCACTATCATCTTCCTTGGCTGCTGAAGGCTTCCTGGCAGGCAGCGGTGCTCATTTTGCTGGTGTTGGCGGCGCAGTGGGCCCTTGGCCGGCGGCTCAGCCCGCGGTGGCGTTACGAGTTCTGGCTGCTGGTCGTCGCACGACTCGCCCTGCCGTGGACGATTCCTTCCTCGATGAGCGTGTTCAACTTACTGAGCTACCCGAGGGCGGCGTCGGCGGTCGCCAGCCTGCGGGCTGACGCGGAACCGCTGGGGTCTATTACCCCGCAAGCCGCAGCAGTCCCGGCGACACAGCCCCAGGACGCGGCAGCCGGAACGCCCGCGGCCACCGCGCCGGGGTTCCGCCTGACCCTGCCGCACGTGCTACTGGCCTGGGCGGCCGGGGCTTTCGCGCTGGCGGTTTACCTGGTGATCACGCAATACCGGCTCTGGCGAAGAATCACGCCGCGCCGTCCGCTGATTGACGCGCGAGTGCTGAATCTGTTGGAGGATTGCAAGCAGGTGATGGGGCTGCGCGTGCCGGTGACGCTGGTGGAGACGCCCGCGGTGGGGAGTCCCTCGCTCTTTGGTTTTGTGCGGCCGCGCCTGCTGCTCCCAGTCGGGCTGACGCGCGATTTCTCGCAAGAGGAGTTGCGTTATGTATTCCTGCACGAACTCAGTCACATCAAGCGCCACGACATCCTGACGGGCTGGCTGATGACGGCGCTGCAAATACTGCACTGGTTCAATCCGCTGGTGTGGCTGGCGTTCCACCGTATGAGACTGGACCGCGAGTTGGCCTGCGACGCGCTGGCGCTCTCCTACGCGAAGGAGGAGGAGAACCAGCCGTACGGACGCACGATCATCAAATTATTGGAGAGCTTTGGCGGCTCGGCCTGGGCGCCGAGCATGGCTGGAACCGCAGAGAACAAGAACCAAATGAAAGAAAGGATTAGTATGATCGCAAAATTCAGAAGAACAGACCGGGTGCCCGCGCTGGCGGGCGCACTGTTTATCGGCCTTGGGCTGGTTACGCTGACGGACGCGCAGACGGGCGAGAAACAGCCCGCTAAGGCACCAAGCGCGGGACCCCCGAGCATTGTGGCCACATCGCCCGCCGTTGGGGCGACAGACGTTGACCCCGGGCTCAAGGAAATCACCGTTACCTTCGACCAGGACATGGGCGGGGGATACTCCTGGACGGGCAGCGGGCCGGATTACCCTCCGACACCAGAGGGCCAAAAGGTGCAGTGGCGGGACAAACGCACCTGCGTTCTGCCGGTGAAGCTCGAAGCCGGGCATTACTATCGCGTTGGCATTAACTCACCCAGTTACCGGAACTTCCGCAGCGAAGCCGGTGTGTCGGCTGAGTCGTCGGCCATCTACTTCACGACACAAGGGGCGACCTTGGAGCAGATACAGCAAATGCAGCCGCCCAAGATTGTTGCCACCTCACCTGTGGTCGGCGCCACGGACGTTGATCCCGCGGTGACCGAGATTACCGTCACGTTCAACCAGGAGATGGGCGGCGGCATGTCATGGACTGGGGGCGGACCGGAGTTCCCGCCGAGCCCCGAGGGCCAGAAGGCGCAGTGGCGCGACAATTACACTTGTGTGTTGCCGGTGAAGCTCGAAGCGGCGCACTTCTACCGGGTGGGCGTCAACTCGAAGAGCTATCAGAACTTCTGCAACGCCCGCGGGCGCGCCTCCCTGCCAGCGGCCATCTACTTCACTACGCAGGGGGCCAGCGACGAGTTGAAGGCCATGACGCTGGTGCCGCAGGTGGTCACCTTCGACCCCTATAACGGAGCGCAGAATGTCAGCACGGCGGTGACCGAACTGCGGGTCACGTTCAGCGTCCCGATGGGCGGGGGCTGCTCGTGGTGCACCGTGAGCGACGACGGCGCCGATTTCCCGAAGGGCCGGGAAGGAAAGCAGATGTATTGGACCGAGGATAAGAAGACCTGCGTGTTGCCCGTTGACCTCAAGCCGGGTATGACGTATCGGCTGAATCTCAACGCGCCGGAGTTCAAGAACTTCCAGAGCGCCGGCGGCGTGCCGCTCGAGCCGGTTGAATACACCTTCAAGACCAGCGGGAACTAACCATCGGAAAGCAACCATCCTTATGATGAAGAAAGGCAAGCAAACGAACCGTTGGCCGGCGCTGACCGCCGGCCTGTTCACCGGCCTTGCGCTGCTCGCTCAGTCCGGCGGGCTGTCGTCCGCGCAGGCGGCCCAAGGCGCGCCGCAGATTGTCTCGTGCTCGCCTGCCCGTGGGGCGACGGACGTGGACCCCGCGCTTAAAGAGATCACCGTCACTTTTGACCAGGACATGGAGGTGGGGATGTCGTGGACGGGCGGCGGCCCGGAGTTCCCCCAGATCCCAGAAGGCCAAAAGGGACTTTGGCGCGACAAGCGCACATGCGTCCTGCCGGTGAAGCTCCAGAGCGGACACCACTATCGAGTAGGCATCAATTCCCCCAGTTACCGCAACTTCCGCAGCGCCGCGGGTGTGCCCGCCCTGACCTCGGCCATCTGGTTCACCACCTCTGGCACCAGCGACGCCCCGAAACCCGAAACCCAGGCGCCCAGGATTGTCAGCGTGGAGCCACCCATTGGCGCGCAGGATGTCAGGCCAGACCTCAAGGAGTTGCGCGTCACCTTCAACGTGCCGATGGGCGGGGGCTTTTCCTGGACGGGCGGTGGGCCGGAATTCCCGACCATTCCGGAAGGGAAGAAGCCGTTCTGGACGGAGGATCACAAGACGTGTGTGTTGCCGGTCGAGCTCAAGCCGAACTCGCCATACCGGCTGGGCCTGAACAGCCAGTCATTCAAGAACTTCCGGAGCGCCGAGGGGGTGCCGCTGGCGCCGGTGGTCTATACCTTCAAGACGAGCGCGCAGTAAGCGCAGGCAGTAACCAGAAGGCACCAGTCAGAAGGCACGGTTCAGAAGGCATAATTCAGAAGGCCGCACCTCCCCGCGTCTGTAGCGCGGGGAGGTCTGTTTTGTGGTATGAACAGGGGCTTGAACGAGCAACCATGAGCCGTGGGGATGCGGTGTAGTACTTCGCCCTACAGAAGAATTAGGCCCCGCCCGATGGACGCGAGAGGGGCCACGGCTATGCTGCATGGGATTATATTGCGAATTGATGAAGGGCTTGCCCGGGTTAGCACATAAGTGGGGCGCCGTTTGGGCGGTCATTTGGTTGGCGGCTTCGGTTGGAGTTCGCGCTCAGCAACCGGCCGACATCGCCGCTCACGCCGCCGCGTCCAACGGACCATTGAAGCAGCTTTCGCTCGCTGACGCCCAGCGCATTGCTTTCGAGAAGAACTGGGATCTGCTCGCCGCCGCCGCCGGCGTGGATGCCGCCACCGCGCAGAAGATCGTCGCCCACGAGTTCCCGAATCCGACGCTATCCCTCTACAGCTCCTTGATCAACGTGGATAACCACCCCAGCTCGACGTCCGAGGGCAACGGCGTATGGGACCGGAGTTACGACACCATCTTCGCCATCAACCAGCTCTTCGAGATCGGGGGCAAGCGCCGCAGCCGCAAGGCTTCGGCCCAAGCGGGGTTTGAAGGGGCCAAAGCCCAGCTCTTTGACGCCCGGCGCACGCTGGACGTCGCGGTGGCCAAAGCCTACGTCGCCGCGGCGCAGGCCGAGGAGAACGTCCGCGTGCTCCTGCAATCGGCCGGGACGTTGCGGGAGGAAGCCAGGATTGCGGAGGTGCGGCTCCGGGCGGGTGAGATTTCCAGTTCGGACAAGAGCCAGATCGAGATCACTGCGGAGCAGTTCGAGCTCAACGCGCAGTCCGCGAAGTCGGCGGCCGCCCAGGCACGTGTTACCCTGGAGGTCCTGCTGGGCGTGCCGAATCCCAATGCCGAGTGCGTGCTCACCGACCACCTGGAAACGCTCTGCGCGGCGACCACGCCGATCAACACCAATTCGGTCGGCACGTGGCGGCCGGATGTCATGGCCGCCGAAGCCGCCCTGCGCAAGGCCGAAGCCGATTTGCGCTTCCAGAGAGCCGTTCGCGTTCCGGACCCCACCCTCCAAGCGCAATACGAGCATCAGCCGCCCGACAACCCCAACTCCGTCGGTTTCATGGTCAGCTTGCCGGTGCCGCTCTGGAACCGGAACCGGGGTAACATCCTGGCCGCCGAAGCGGCGCTGGAGCAGGCCCGCCTGGCGTTTGAAAAGGCGAAAGCGGAGGCGATGGGGGACATCGCGGTCGCCCGTCTCGCCTACGAGGATGCCCTGAAGCGCTGGCGCAGCTACCGCGAGAGCATCCGGCCTAAGTCGGAGCAAATCCGGCAGACGATGGCCTACGCCTATCAGAAGGGCGGCGCGTCGCTATTGGACTTGTTGGTGGCCGAGCGCAACGACAACGACATCCGGCTGGCGGCCGCACAGGCGGCCAGTGACGCCGCCTCCGCCGGCGCCGCGTTCAAGGCTGCCACCCAGGAGATACAACCAACGCAGGTGAAACAATGAGGGTCCAACTTCCAAGCCGCTCCGGCTCCAGCACAAATCTGCAACACAGCGTGCCCCCTCCCGGCGCGCTGGGGACAGCGCGCCCTACCTTCACGCGTCACAACGATTCGGGCAACGCACCCTCGCCACTGCCCCCCTGCGCAACGGCTCTTCCAACTTCCTGGCGGAGTTTGAGCTTTCGGGTTTCAATTACACTCCTCGCTGTGTTTATCCTGTTGACTGGCTGCAACTCGGGAAAGGAGACCGCAGAGCTTCCCGAAGCCAAAGTCAGCGGGGATACCGTGATCATGGCCACCAACTCGCCGCAGTTGGCTGCATTGATTATCGAGCCGGTCGGGGCCGAGCAGTCAGCGTTCGTTTCCCTGACCGGGCGGCTGGTGTGGGATGAGGACGCAACCGTGCGAGTGTTCACGCCCTTTGCCGGGATCGTCCGGAAGCTCTTCGTGGACGTAAACCAGCCCGTCACGAAGGGCATGCCGTTGGCCGAAATTCAGTCTTCGGACTTTGGCCAGGCTCAGTCCGACGCGCGCAAAGCCAGCAGCGATCTCAGGCGCGCGGAGCAGAACCTTACCCGCCTGCGCGATCTCTTCGAGCACGGCGCCACGCCGCGCAAAGACCTGGAGTCGGCGGAGGCGGATTACGCCAGCGCTCAGGCCGAGAAGGACCGTGCTGAGGCGCGGCTGGCGATCTACGGCATGACGGCGACCTCGACCAACCAGGACTTCCTGCTGCCCAGCCCGTTGGCGGGCATCCTGGTGGAACGAAACGTTACGCCCGGCCAGGAAATCCGGCCCGACCAGATGCTGGCCAACGTGCCGCAGTTCACGGCGCCGCTGTTCGTGGTGACAGAGCCCACCAGGCTTTGGGTGTGGCTGGACGTGACGGAGATGCACCTGCCGCTGGTGCACAAAGGCATGGAACTCACAATCCGCTCCAAGGCATTTCCCGGCCAGACTTTCCATGGACGTCTGGATTTGATCGGGGACTCTCTTGACGCCACGACGCGCACGGTGCGGGCACGCGGGTCTGTGGAAAACTCGTCAAAGCTTCTGAAGTCCGAGCTCTACGTGACGGTGGAAGTCCCGGATGCCGTTCCCATGAGCCTCCAGGTTCCTTCAAAAGCCGTCTTCCTCCGCGAGAATCAGTATTACCTCTTCCTCGAAACGGGTGCCGGTCAATTCCAGCGTCACGCGGTTAAAGTCGGCTCGGAACGCGACGGCAAAGTCGCGATTCTCGAAGGTCTTAAGCCCGGCCAGCGTTTGGTCACCGAGGGCTGCCTGCTGCTGCAGTCCCTGATGGACAAAGCGCCCAAGACATGATCGGCCGGATCACCTCCTACACCCTGCGGCACCGGGCGATCGTCCTGGCGGTGCTGGTGTTGTTCATCCTCGCGGGCATCAACGCCTTCCAGCGTTTGCCGGTCGAGGCCTTCCCGGATGTCTCGAACATGTCCGTCCAGGTCATCACCCTGTTCCCCGGGCACGCCGCCGAGGAGGTCGAGCGGTTGGTGACGATCCCCATCGAGAACCAGATGAACAGCGTCCCCAAGCTCGTTTCGCTCCGTTCCATCAGTCTGTTCGGCTTGTCGCAGGTCACCTTGGTGTTCGAGGATGGCGCGGATCCGGACTATGTCCGCAATCAGGTGAACCAATATCTCTCCGTGGTGGCGCTGCCGACGGGCGCCCAGGCCAGCCTCTCTCCTAATGCGACGCCCATCGGCGAGATCTATCGCTACACGCTCAAAGCCCCGAAGGGCTATCCCGCCGAGGAATTGAAGGCGCTGGAAGACTGGGTAGTCGAACGCAAGCTGCGCACCGTGCCGGGGGTGGTGGACGTGGTGGGCTTTGGCGGGCCGACCAAGCAATACCAGGTGCAGGTGGATCCGCTGAAGCTCAAGTCCTATAATCTCTCGCTCCAGCAGGTTTTCACCGCGCTTGCCAATGGCAACCGCAACGCCGGCGGCTCCTATGTCGAGCACGGATCGGAAATGTACGTCGTGCGCGGGCTGGGCTTCGTGCGGGACACCGCGGACATCGGGGCCATCTCGGTGGACAGCCGTGGCGGCACCCCCATTCGCATCAGCGACATCGGCACGGTCGCCATCGGGCACGCCGTCCGCCTGGGCCGCGTGGGCATGCTCTTCAAGAGCCCCACCGGCATCAGCGATGATGACGATGCCGTGCAGGGCATCGTCATCATGCGGCGCGGCGAAAATCCCCGCACCGTCCTCGACGGCATCCACGCCGAGGTCCAGGAAATCAACGCCCACTATCTGCCTCCTGGCATCAGGATGGTGACCCACTACGATCGCACCGAGCTGATTCACCGCACCCTGCACACCGTGCGCCACAACATGATCGAAGGCATCGCCCTGGTCGTGCTGGTGCTGGTGGTCTTTCTCGGGCTGGGCAACTACCGCACCGCTCTGGTCGTGGCCTTGGCGGTGCCGGTCTCGCTGCTGGGCGCTTACCTGCTGCTGGACCTGCGCGGCATTCCCGCCAACCTGATCTCGATGGGCGCGATTGACTTCGGCATCATTGTCGATTCCGCCGTCGTCGTTGCCGAGAACCTGATTCGCATCCTGCACGAACGGAAAGACAAGCCGCAATCTCTCCCCGCCGCGATTGTGGAGGCGGTCCGCGAGATGGGCCGGCCCATTCTTTTCTCCAAGGCCATCCTCCTGACCGCCTTTATTCCCGTTTACACCTTGCAGCGCGTGGAGGGGCGGATCTTCCGGCCCATGGCCTTGACCCTGACCTATGCCGTGGTGACCGGCACGATCTTCGCTGTGTTCGTCGTGCCGGCACTGCTCAGCTTTGCAGTCCGGCATGGGACGCAGGAGGGCGATTCATGGGTCGTGCGCAAGATTATCCAGCTTTACCGCCCGGTGCTGAACTTCGCCATGAACTGGCGCAAGCTCGTCTTCGCCGGCACGGGCGTTTTGCTCGCCTGTGGCGCGCTGGCCTATTGCTTCCTCGGCTCCGAGTTTCTGCCCAAGCTGGACGAAGGCGCCCTCTGGGTCCGTATCTTCATGCCCAAGTCCATTTCGCCCTCCGAGGCGGCCAACATCGTCCGCAATGTTCGGCACCGCCTCGCCTCGTTCCCGGAGACCGAGAACGTGCTCAGCCAGCTTGGCCGCCCGGATGACGGGACTGACATCAATGGCTTCGATGTCTGCGAATTCAACGTGAACCTCAAACCGCGTTCCGAATGGACGACCGCCTCGAACCGTGAGGCCCTGGCCGACGCAATGGGCCGGGACCTTGCGGCCATCCCGGGCGTCAGTTCCCAGTTCAGCCAATACATCGAAGACAATGTCAACGAAGCGGTGTCCGGCATCAAAAGCGAACTGGCCATCAAACTCTACGGCGAGGATCCCGAGAAACTCCAGGAATATGCCGATAAGATCGCTGAGGTTATCGCCACAGTTCCCGGCGCGAAGGACGTTGGCACCGACCAGTTCACCGGCCAACCGCAAATCCAGATCACGGTGGACCGCGCGGCCATCGCCCGCTTCGGCGTCAGCGTGTCCGACATCCAATCGGTGATTGAGACCGCGTTGGGCGGTTCGGCTGCCACCCAGGTGCTCGAAGGTGAGCGCACCTTCGACCTGGTCGTCAAGGTTGCCCCCAAGGCCGTTTCCGATTTGGACTCCATCCGCAACATCCCGGTCTTTGGCGCCAACGGCGAGCGGTTGACTCTTGGCGCGCTCACCAAAGTCGAAGTGCGCGCCGGGTTGGCCAGGATCATGCGCGAGGGCAACGAACGGCGCATCGCCATCAAACTCTCGGTTCGCGGCCGCGACCTCGGCTCGCTCGTCCACGAGGCCGAAGCCAAGGCCAGCGCCGCGGTTCGGCTCCCGCCCGGCTACCGGATGGTCTGGACTGGCGCGTTCGAGAACGAGCAGCGCGCCGTGCACCGCCTGGCGCTCGTCGTGCCCGTCACCATCATCGCCATATTCTTCCTCCTCTTCACCGCGTTTGACTCGGGCAAGCTCGCCACCCTGATCCTTTTGAACGTGCCCTTCGCCGCTGTCGGCGGCGTGCTGGCCCTGCTCATCGCGCGGCTGGACTTGTCCGTCTCGGCGATGGTCGGGCTGATCGCGCTGTTCGGTGTCTCCATTCAAAGCGGCGTGCTGCTGGTCGAACGTGTGCGTGAATTGCGCCGCCTTGGCAACCCCCTCCGGGAGGCTATTATCGAAGGGGCGGTGTCGCGCGTGCGCCCCGTGATGATGACTTCCCTCATGGCGGCGCTGGGGTTGCTGCCCGCGGCCCTGTCCACAGGCGTCGGCGCCGAGACCACCCGGCCCTTTGCCGTCGTGATCATCGGCGGGCTGGTGACCGCCACCTTGCTGACCCTGTTGCTCCTGCCGATATTGTATCCGAGCTTCGAATCTGAGAAACCAGAGTATTGAGTATGAAATGCCTGCTTGCCTTCATCCCCCCCGACCTGCTGCACCGGATCAAAGATGCCCTGGTCGGCGAACACATCCACGGCATGAGCGTCTCCGACGCCCGCGGCTTTGGCCAGGAACACGATAGCGCCAACCCGGAACACCGCGAGTTTATGGGCCTGGAAATGACCAAGCGCGTGCGCCTGGAAGTCATCTGTCATGACGAGGAAGTGGAGCGCGCGTTGAAGGCGATTTACACCGCCGGCCACACCGGCCACGCGGGCGATGGCAAAGTATTCGTC
>Ga0326727_10004792_pt1 | contig 39806 bp, 36 predicted proteins | sample MB2enrmetagenome_FD_207643 | JGI IMG/M metagenome (GOLD analysis project Ga0326727, IMG submission 207643) | Lab enriched peat soil microbial communities from McLean, Ithaca, NY, United States - MB29MY | ecosystem: Environmental > Terrestrial > Soil > Wetlands > Peat | place: USA: New York...
GGGATACGGCAACTTACCATGAGTCTTGCCGACGACTGGGGGAGCAGCGGAATTACCGTAAACTGCCTGGCTCCGGGCTGGTTCAAGACGAAGCAGAATGCGGTTCTGTATGAGAATGCCGCGTGGGTCGAGTATATCTGCGACCGCATTCCCGTCAAGCGTCCAGGCCTGCCGCACGATCTCGATGGTGCTATTGTCTTCCTGGCCTCTGAGTCGAGCCGCTATATCACCGGCCAGACATTGTTAGTGGACGGAGGCATCTCCACCGGCGCGACCAGGATAACTGCATAGCGCATTGGTTGGACGCTGGGCTCGATGCTTGAAGAACAGCGAGCGCTGATTGAATCTTTGGGCTCCCTGCAGTTCTTGCAAATGACGCCCGAACGATGGGGCGACCGGCAGTATAATTCAGCACGGCAAATGGAACTGTGGGAAGAAAGTCGCACGGTTCCGAGGAACGAGGATGAACATGCTAGATCGGTTGAGAATCTCTCTCAAGCGCAACGAAGCGATTCGAACGAACCGCGTCGCTGTTGGCAAAATGAAGCTCGTGTACGTGCTCGTTGCGGACAAGAGGCTTCGGTACGCAAACGGCAGGTCCCGTATCGCATATATCGGCACAACGAGGAAGGGGGCCGAGCGCATTGCTCAGAGCGTCGCCGCACGTGCTGAGGCGATCTTCAAGCTTCGCGGCGTGCGCTCCTTCGACGCACGAATAGTCACCTGCAACCCGCGCCAGAATGTCGAGACTTGGAAGAAGCTTGAGCGCGGCCTCCTGTTGTGCTTCCGAGAGCGGTTTGATGAGGTGCCAAAATGCAACTCAAAAGGCAAGCGAATGAGGCCAAGGGACGAGTTTGACCTTTTCGCGAAGAAGCGCCTCATGAACGTGATTAACGAGCTGAGCTGAGTTGCAGCGCCGTTGAGCACGTGTTATGCGGCTCCGGCTCCCTTGCCCGCAGGCGGGCGGGCGTGATTGACTGGAGGCCGAAGGGGTACGGCACACATGGCTTACATCCTTGCACTGGACCAGGGGACGACGAGTTCCCGGGCGATTCTGTTTGACGAGGCGGGCGCGATTGCCGCCACAGCGCAGCATGAGTTCGAGCAGTTTTACCCGCGGGCGGGATGGGTGGAGCACGACCCCATGGAGATCCTCACCAGCCAGCTTGCCTGCGCGGTGGAGGCGCTGGGGCGGGTGGGGGCGCGGCCCAGGGACGTGGCGGCCATCGGAATCACCAACCAGCGCGAGACGGTGATTGTGTGGGAGCGGGCGACGGGCAAGCCCATTCATCCGGCGATCGTCTGGCAGGACCGGCGCACGGCTGCGCAGTGCGCGGAGTTGGAGGAGAGCGGAGTTGGGGAAAGCGTCTCCGCGAAGACCGGGCTGGTGCTGGACCCGTATTTCTCCGCGACCAAGGTTGGCTGGATTCTGAATCACGTGGAAGGCGCGCGGGCGCGGGCGAAACGCGGCGAGCTTGCCTTTGGGACGGTGGACAGTTGGTTGATCTGGCACCTGACCAGCGGCACAAGGCACGTGACCGACGCGACCAACGCGTCGCGGACGCTGCTCTTCAACATCGTCAAGGGCGAGTGGGACGCGGAGCTGCTGCGCATCTTCAGGATTCCTGAAAGCATGCTGCCGGAGGTGGTCTGGTCTAGCGAGCGGGTGGGCGAGGTGACCACCACGCTGGGGCTGGGCGGCGCGATGATTGCCGGCATTGCCGGGGACCAGCAGGCGGCGCTCTTCGGGCAGTTGTGCTGGGCCGCGGGCGAGGCCAAGAACACCTACGGGACGGGCTGCTTCCTGCTGGAGCACATCGGCAGGGAGTTTGCGCGCTCGCGGCACCGGCTGATTACGACGCTGGCCGCGAGCGCCAGCCGCCGCCTCGAATATGCCTTCGAGGGCAGCGTCTTCATCGGCGGGGCGGTGGTGCAGTGGCTGCGCGACAATCTCAAGCTGATTGGCTCGTCGGCCGAGGTGGAGCAGTTGGCGGCCGGCGTGCCGGACTCGGGCGGGGTGGTGATGGTGCCGGCATTTGTGGGGCTGGGAGCGCCCCATTGGGACCCGCACGCCGGCGGCCTGCTGATTGGCCTGCGCCGCGACACCACGCCGGGACACATTGCGCGGGCGGCGCTGGAGAGCATCGCCTTCCAGGTGGCCGACGTGCTGGAGGCCGTCCAGAGCGAGACCACGCCGCTCGGGGCGCTGCGCGTGGACGGCGGCGCGGCGGTGAACAACCTGATGATGCAGTTCCAGGCCGATGTGCTGGGCGTGCCGGTGGTGCGCCCGCAGGTGACGGAGACCACGGCCCTGGGCGCTGCCTACCTGGCGGGATTGGCGACGGACTTCTGGGCGGGGCCGGAGGAGCTGCGGGCCAAGCGGCAGAACGATACGCGCTTTGAGCCGAAGATGACGCCCCAGGAACGAGCCGAGCGGCGGGGGCGCTGGCGCCGCGCCGTGGAACGGGCGAAGAACTGGAACGAATGAGAACCGCAACGGCCGCTAGACCGCCATTTCCTTGTGTGAGATTTCCGCGAAGGCCTGGAAGCTGATCTGACGGTCGATGCGCTTACCCTCCGCTTCCAGCGCCTGAGTCCGCCTCTGATGCTCGATCCACAGGTCGCATATGCTGGCCTTCTTTGTTCCTTGAACCACGGCTATCGGCGCATACCCAGTAGCATCGCCATAGTTCTTCGTCACGAGAAGAGTGCCGTCCTGAAAAGCAGTACGGAACTTGACTCCAAGACCATTTGCCTCGGCATAAGCGGTCTTGTCTCCAGAGACAAATACCGGATATCCGGCAAGGAACTTCGTTCCGCTTTGTACGGTCATTACCTCCCGCTTCAGCCACATCATCAACACAACGAGGGCCGGGAAAAGCAGCAGGAGGCGAATCAGCGGGAAGGCTTCCCCATAAAAAAACAGGGGTGCAAATCCAAGATTCGTCAGTTGGCTCCATTCGGATTGATACCGTGCCCGAATCCGCTGTTCGAACTCCAGAGAGTAGATTTGGACGTGCTCTATGCCGCCGAACAACCCATGGAAGAAGCCTAGAGAACCCTTTGGGGAAAAGAGCGCGGCCACTCCGAAGAGAAAAAGAAGCGCATCCACAACGATCCAAATCGGGTGACGCAAGCGTTCCCCTCGTGACAGTCCTCCAAGCTGCATGGCAAGACCGAGTCCCAGGAAGATCAATCCGACGGCCTCAACTCGTCTCTTCCTCTTCTTCTTCTCGTCACGAATTTCAGCTTGAGTTTTGGGCCCACGCCCTTCACTATCTCTTTCCATGTCGTTCTCCTTGCCTGTCCGTCGAATGCAAAAACTCGCGCGGCCCGCTATACCATCGCCCGCTCTTTCACCATCAGATACTGATTCAACACCGAGGAGGTGAGGGCCTCGGGGTTGAGGTCGAGGGTGAGCGCGCCCTGCTCGTGGAGGCGGGCCAGCAGCAGTTCGCGGCGGCTGGCCATCTCCTGGGCGGCGGCGGCGCGGAACATCTGCTCCACATTTTGGGGCCGGGCCTGGGCGATGGACTCCACCTCCGGCTGCGCCATGGCCACAAACAAGAGCACATGGCGGCGCAGCAGTTGCACCGCGCCATCGATGACTTCGGGGCGCATGGCGGTTTCAGCCAGGTCTGTCACCCACAGAATCAGCGCGCGCCGCGGCTGCAGGCGGTTGAGCATAGCCGTGGCGCGCAGGTGGTCGGCCTCGCCGGACTCGGCGTGAACCTGTGCCAGCGACTCGATCAACTGGCGCAGGTGCGCCGCGCCGCGGCCCGGCAAAACCCGCTGCTGAATCCCCTGCCCGTAGGCCAGCAGGCCGACGCGGTCGCCGGAGAAGAGCGCCAGTTGCGCCAGCGCCACAGCCGTTGTGCAGGCGTGGTCCAGCTTGGAGTGAATGCGCGCGCCCGGCTCCGCGACCGGCAGCGTCGCCCTGGCCGGTGAAGCAGCAGCCAAGGCAACCCGCGACCGCATCAGCCGCCCGCAGTCCAGCACGATCCAGACGGGCTGGCTACGCTCGGTCTGGTACTGGCGGGTGACAGGGCTGCCGCACCGCGCCGTGGCTGTCCAGCAGATATCGCGCAGGTCGTCGCCCTCGCGGTACTCGCGCAGGCTCTCGAAGTCGCGGCCTAGGCCCCGCTGCTGCGCCCGCCGCAGTTGCAGGTCGATCTGGCGGCTGCGCGCCAGGAAGATCTGCTGCTCCTCGCCGGTTCGCAGGGCCGGGTAGACGCGCACCGTCTGGGTGAGCGGCGCCTTTGCCCAGCGCTCGGTGAGTCCCAGCGAGGAGCGATAGCGCACGTAGAGCCAGCCCGCCTCCCAGTCGCCGCGCTCCTGGGGCTCCACGCGATAGCGCAGGCTGGCCGGCACGCGCGGGAAAGCCATGAGCCGGTGGGTGGCCGGCTCGGCAACAAGGGCCGGAGGCAGATCGTCCACCAACCGGCACTCCATGATCGTGCGGCCATGATTCTCGACCGTCAGCTCGATCTCCGTCTGGCTGTCGAGGGCCGGAGCGTTGGACCAGGAGCGGCCCGCGGTTAACTGGTCGGGGCGCGGCAGGCGCAGGCCGTCCACGAGCGCCGCCAGCAGCACCACCGCCTCCCAGGCCAGCATGACGTAGGCCAGCCGCCCGAATCGGAAGCCCGCAATGAGCCACAGAAAGCCGGCCGCCAGCAGGCCAATGGCCCGCGGCGTGAGACCGAAGCCCCAGCGCCGGCGGCTTTCGCAGACAGCGCGGACCGGACCGGGATGGAGGGAAGGCGAGATCATTGCCGCGGCACCGAGACAGCGGCGATGACGTCGGCCAGCACGCGATCGGCGTCGAAGCCCTCCAGCTCGGCCTCGGGCTTGAGCATGATGCGATGCCTCAGCACCGGCTGCACGGCGCGCTTCACGTCGTCGGGAACCAGGTAATCGCGGCCATCGAAGGCGGCAGCCGCCTGGGCCACGCGCATGATGCTCACGGCGGCGCGGGGGCTGGCGCCCAGCAGCAGTGTGGGCCACTCGCGGGTGCGCCGTGCAAGCGAGAGGATGTAGCCATACAGCTCCGGCTCGATGCGGATGGCCCGGACCTCGGCGCAGGCCGCGGCGAGCAGGCCTTCGGGAATGGGCGCGATGGAGGCATCTTCAAGCAGGCCGGCGCCCGACCCCGCGTGATGGCGCTCAAGAATCTGCAACTCCTCCTGTTCTGTGGGATATGCCACGCGAATCTTCAGCAGGAAGCGGTCCAACTGCGCCTCGGGCAGCGGATATGTGCCCTCGAAGTCCACGGGATTCTGGGTGGCAAAGACGGTAAACCACGCCGGCAGCGGGCGGCGCACACCGTCCGTGGTCACCTGGCGCTCTTCCATGCATTCGAGCAGCGCGGCCTGGGTGCGCGGAGGCATGCGGTTGATCTCATCCACCAGCAGCAGATCGGTGAAGACCGGGCCCTGGTGGAAGCTGAAGCTCGCGGTCTCGGAGGTTGCGCCGGGGCGGAAGACGGTGGTGCCCAGAATGTCGGCCGGCATCAGGTCGGGGGTAGCCTGCACGCGCTGGAAGCCCAGGTCTAGCAGCCGGCCCAGAGCTTTGACGATCAGCGTCTTGGCGATGCCCGGCACGCCTTCCAGCAGCGCATGGCCCTGGCATAGAACGGCGATCAGCACCTCCTCGATCGCCTGATTCTGGCCGGAGATCACCCGCCCCAGTTCAGTGCGGGCGTGGGCGATGAGTTGGCTGGTTGCGTGCAGCTGCCGTAGCGATGTATTCGCGTCTTGATTCGTTTCCTGGCTCATGAAGCCCTTTCCTGCTCTTTGGAATGAATGTTCTCAGATTTCCGAGTCTGGCCGCCGGGTTTTTGAGCGGCAAGTATCTCTTCCTGGCGCTCATTCAGGGCCTGCACCAGCTTGAGCGCCTCACGGGGATCGACTGTCTCGCCCCACGCGGCGTCTTCACAGGCGGCCAGGTCGGTTTCCAGGCTGGCGCCGGCGCGCGGAAAGCGGCGGCGAATCACCGCTGCCAGCTCAGACGCGCCCATCTGGCTCCCAGGCAGCCCGTTCGCCCCGGCGAACCGCAAGCTATGCCGCCGGAACCGCTCCCAGGCAATGGCCACCGCCGTTGACGCCGCTCCGGCCTTGCGATAGAGCGAGCCCAGCGCCTCGAGGAACTCGATGGGTGTGGCCCGCGCCGGCAGCGGCAGGTCGCGCACCGGCCCGCTACGCCGGCTGAAGCTGAAGATGACCAGCAGACCCAGCGCCGGCAAGCCCCAGCGAAGCATGGTCAGCGCCGGTCCGGCGGCGAAGCTCCAGTTGGAGCGAATCTCCCCGTGCAGCGACTCGTCCCAGTAGAAGCGATGGCCTTCGCGCGGACCGAGCGAGTTGAGCAGCAGGTCGAGATCGTGGGCGCGGGCCAGGCTGCCGTTTTCAAGCGGCGTCGAGTTGGCCCACCACACGGCGTGGCCTTTGCCCCAATCGAACTCGACCACCGCCGGCTGCCCCGCGCAACTGTACTCCACGCGGTGCGCCGGGTTGCCCTCCGTCCAGACCGCTTCGGGCTTCATCCACACCTCGCCCGAGTTGGAAAGCGGGTCAAGCCCCTCGGGCTCCAGTTGACAGGCGGCAAAGTTGAACTCCTTGAGCCTGCCGCTGGCGTTGCCGGGCAGAATGGATTCGCCCCACAGCCCGGTCGAAAGCACCCGCCCTCCGCGCCCCATAATCTTTCGCACCGCCTTGATGTCCTCCTCCTCGTGGATGAAGGGCTGGGCAAAGATCACCACCGTATCGGGCCCCGCCGTGGCAGCCAGTTCGGCGAGCGGACGCTCCCAGCGCTCCACCGCGTAGCCGGAGCGGAGCAGCGTCTCATAGGCGGCGCGCGCTCCGTGCTGGCCGGATAGATATGTCGAGGGCAGCGGATTGTCGTTGTCGTTGGGCGTCAGAAAGCCGGCCAGGACTGCGAGTCCCAATCCGATGCCCAGGAACCAGAGCAGCAGTTTTCGGTCTGGGGCGTCGAGCGAAGGAAACAGGTTCATCGCGCCGCGCCTCCTCTGGCTCCGCTAGCGGAGATCAAAGCCGCTGCCAGTTGCTCGGCGTTGCGGTAGTCGCTCTCCCCTGCCGCGCGTCCGCCGTACCAGATGCGCTCAAAGCTGCCGGTGAGCGTGGCCAGTCCGGCCTTGCGCGGGTCTTCCGCGGCCACCAGCGCCAAATACTCGCGGGGAGTGCGGGCGCGGTCCGCCGGCCACAGCCGCCGGGATTCGAGCCGCGAGATCGAAGCCCAATAGAGGAAGTGAATCGCCTCGCGCCACTGGCCCCTCGCGGCGGCCTTGCGCGCGTCCTCCAGCCACAGTTGCCAGTCGCGGGCCGAGGCCGCTCCAGCGCCTGGAAACGCGCCCTCCGGCACAAGGCGGGTGCGCCATCCGCGCTCCAGTTGCAGCAAGCCCCAAACCAGCCCCACGCAAACGCCCAGAATGAGTCCCCACAGCATGAGGCGGCCGAGCCAAACCGAGCGGGAGACGACTTTGGAGATGCTGGCAACGATGCGGTCGATCACTCGGCGAATCCAGTGCCTCATCCATCTTCCAATCTTGTCCAGAAGGGATTCTTGCGCCGCTGGCGCCTCTTCCAGGTTGCGGAAGCTGGGGTCCGCCAGCACCTGGGTCATCGTTTCGCGTTCCTGGGTATGCGCGGGCGAAGCAGCGGGCGCGGCATCGATCTGGGCCAGATCCCGGGCCAGCCGCGTCTCGGCGTTCTTCAGCAGTTGCGCCGTGGCGCGCGCCTGGGTCCGCGCGAGTTCCTCGGCCGCTGCGGACGTTGTCCCGGTTGCGGGCTTGGTGTCAGGTTTGGCATCAGGTTTATCAGCGGGCTTGGCAGCTTGCTTCGCGGCGCGTTCGGCGGCGGCCTTATCCGTCCTTCGAACCTGGGCCAGCAGCGCCCGCAGCCACTCGTAGCGCACCAGCCGCCGTTCGGAACCTGCGCCGGCATTCGCGCCCGCGCCCGCCGAGGCAAGCTGGGCGATAGTCACACGATCTTCCTGTCCCACCAGCGCGGGATCGCAGGTCTTTGCATCCCGCGCCTTGGCGCAGGCCTCGATGATCGCTGCGAGCGCTTGCAGGTGGCCGCGATACTCGTCCAGCGAAACATCGCGCCCCTGGCCGGCGGCAGGAGGAGTGGGCGCGGCGGTAGGGGGAGCATCGGCGCGGCACTCAGCCACAGCCAGAAATACAGCCAGAGCAACGCATGCGAAGAGTGCGCGAGCCGTCACGGCTGGCCCTCCTCCGCAACCGGCGCGACGGGGCTATCTCCGCAGGGCGGAGTCGAAGGCGCAATCATGCCAGCCTCTTCCATCATCCTCTCGATGTCGTACCCTTCATGCCGTATGCGCTGATCATAGTAGAAGAGGGTCGCGGCGGGCGGGATAGGGCGTTGGCGGTCATACAGCTTTTCCTACCTGCGCCGTCGCCGGCGTCGGGCCATCCTTGCGCAGGCGCTGGTCGTTGTAGAGTATCGCCAGAGCCGTCGTTAGAGCGGCCCCTCTAAGCGCGGTGTAGAGAAACATGACGGCAACCCCACAAAGAAAGAAAAAGCTCACCAAGACAGAGCCCACTGCGTGAGCCAGATGAAGATGCAGCGCCTCTATCGCAGAATTGCAGGCTCCGAAGAGCAGAAACGACACCACCAAGAGGGCCACATAGGCCGCATAAAGGATGACATCGATGACCAGGAGGACCAGGAAGATGCGGCCCATTGCGCCGCGAGTGAGTTGGAAGCTGCGCTTGATTGCGGCGTAGGCACTTGTCCCCTCCGACACACAGGCAGGGAATGCAAGCGAGAGCCGTAGCAGCGCCAGAATCGCGTAGACGAGGATTGCAATGCCGAAGAGAACCTGCAGATGCGCTAACGAGAAGAAGGCCGGGGCAGCCGCCATCGCGTGGCTCAAAAGCGCACGTGCGCCGGGCAAAACCGCCCCGTCGATCACCACCAATGGAAGAAATGCGCAAAGGTGCATAAGCACCAGAAGCCATAGGTACCGTCCGGCACGCCGCCAGGCCAGACCATAGGTATCGCGAACAGTGACTTTGATGCCGGAGTCGACATTTGTGGAGGCAAAACTTGCGGTCGCCAAATAGATCGAGAAGATCGCGAGGCTCAATAGACAGAAAACGAGGAAGACCGGGCCGACGACGCCCGTGAAATAGCGGTCCATAAGCCCGGAGGAGACAGGCTTGGGCCATCTGCGAACATCCGATACCACCATGACCGTCAGCATCGACCCGGCGAACAGAAAGGGCTCTCCCACCGGAATCGCCGCAATGCCCACCAGCAGTTTGAAATAACTGCGCATGAGCCGGTAAGTGCGGTCAAGAACTTGGCCAATGGTTTTGGGACCAGAGGACGACGGCACGGTGGCGGCTGCGAGATAGGGAACAGCGGCTGGGACGGGCGGAACAGGAGCGTCGGATTCGTTCATAAGAACCCTCAATATCCTCGCGGTTCTGTGGACTGGGAAAACTCTTCAGATCGCGGTTCGGCTTCAGCCACCAGCGTACCGCTAGCCTCCGCCGCAAGCGCTGGCACGGTCATCCCGGCGGCCTGCATCATCCACTCGATGTCGAAGCCCTCCTTGCGGATGCGCTGGTCGTAATAGAAGAGGGTGAGGCCGGTGGCATACATGGGACCGATAAAGCTGTTGGTGAAGAACCCGACGATCTGCTGCGCCACCTGCACCCACACCGGCAACAGGCCGTGGTGCTTGACCGCGGCCACGATAAAGAACATCTGGGTGACGAGCGCCAGCCCGATCTGAATCACTGCGATCAGCAGTCCCAAAACGAAGATGCGCCCCAGCGACCCCTTGCTCAGCTCGACGCTGCGGCGGAGGGCCTTGCGAGCCTTCAGGTCTTCCACCACCAAGGCCGGAACGGCCAGCGAGTACCGCAAGGCCATCACAATGGCATAGGCGATGGCTGGGATGCAGAACAGGACAAAAACGATGGTGGCGCAGCCGAAGGCGATTGCCGCCTGCGGGTCGGCCCCGGCGGCGGCGTGGGTCAGCAGTCCCCCGGAACCGGCGTAGGCAAGGATGAAAACGAGATAGATTCCGAAGATCAGGGCAAACGGAAGGTAGACGATGAAGGTGGCGATGATCATCAGCCACAGATAGCGCCCCAGCCGCGGCAGGATGCTCTTGTAGGCGCCGCGGATGCTGGCCGGCTGGCCCAGGTTCACCCAGGCCACGGCCCGGTTGTTGGCCGCCATGGCCACGCCTCCAACGATGGTCGCAAGCGGGAAGTAGATGAATAGGTAACCCAGGGTGACCCATGGCAACTGTTGGGTCATATGCTGCGTCCTCAGCAGCGCCGTCAGCCCGATTTGCGCCAGGTTCACCACCATCGCGATCCCGGCGTATACGGAGGCGATCCCCGCAAAAAGGACAAAGTTGTTCCGGTAAAGCTGGGCGGTGCGGTCCAGTATCTCGCCGAGCGAGAGCGGACGGAGGTTGGTTTCCATGCTGGGCTCCTCAGAAAATGGTTGTTGACGCTTGCCGGGATACTACCACAGGCGGAAAAGACTTTGCCGCGCGCCGGTCGCCTGAATCGCGGCTTGAATTGACAAACAAATAACTGTTGCCGCGTTCGTGCGATAAACTGGAGTCCCGTGCGATGAACGATTCCAGCGTCTCAACGAACGACCTCGCCAAGGCCTGCGCCCACTCCGCCGACGCCGCGGAATGGGAGGAGTTTGTGCGCCGCTGCATGCCCCTGGCCTCGTTGGTGGCGCTGCGCATCTCCCGGATGTGGCAGAGCGGCCCGTCTCCAGCAACGGTGGACGATATCGTGCAGGAGATCTTCCTGAAACTGTGCGAACGGGAACGCCGCATCCTGAGGGATTTCGAGCCGCGCGGCGAGGTTTCCTTTCTGGGCTTGCTGCGCGTGGTTTCCGCCTCCGTGGCCAACGACTATTTCCGCCGCCAGTACTCGGCCAAGCGGGGCGGCAAAGTGGTAACCATGCCGCTGCCCGAGGATGGGGCGTTCGCGCCTGCTTCCAGCGCCCAGCAGGCTGCACAGATGCAGCAATCCGCACTCATGGAACAACTGGACCGGAAGCTGCGCTCGGCGCCTGAAGTGGTCGGAGAACGCGACCGCGCCTTCTTTTGGCTCTATTTCTACGAGGGCTTCACGGCCGAGGAGATCGCCGGTCTGGCAGCTTCCGAATTGACGGCCAAGGGCGTGGAGAGCGCGCTGCGGCGGGTGACAATCTGGCTCCGCGGCGAGATTGAACGGGGAAAGCCAACAGCGCGGGCAGAATCCGGCTAGTGCCGACGATAGTTTCGTGAAAGGACAGTTGCACACAATTCCGTTAATTAAGAGTGCAGATATGAACGACGATTCAAACCCGGATAGCCCTCGGAGCCTCCCGGAAGATGCCTTGGAAAGAGCATTGGACGAGTTGATTGAGGGCCGTTCGTCACGAACCGGGATTCCGCGCAAAGGCGCTCCAGGCGTGCCGCCGGCCAGCGCTCAGGAGCCATGTTCGGAACTGGGTGCGTGGTCCCTGCCGCTCACCTGGGCAGCTGGTCCAGCGGGACAGGCGGATGTCCTGAATCTTGACACCATGCTGGCCCATGCGGCCCAGTGCTCCCCCTGCGCCCAGCGCCTGCGCATCTTAATCGCCGACTCCACGCCGGAAGAGACCGCTGAGATCGGCGCGCTCTCGTCCGCTTCCGGCGATTGGCAACGGAAGCTGGCCGCGCAGCTTGCCCGCACTCCCCATCGAACCCAGGATCGGGGCGGCATGGGGCCGCGGCATTTCTATCTGTGGGCTGGGGCCGGCTTGGCGGCATCGCTGCTCCTGGCTGTCGGAATCACAGGCTGGATGCGCCTCGCCAATTCTCCTGAGCGGCTGCTGGCCGAAGCCTATACCCAATCCCGCATCTTCGATCTGCGCATGCCCGGTGCCGGTTTTGCTGACGTAACCCCGCAGATGCATCTTCGCGGCGGCGCAACAGGCCGGGAATCGGCCCGCCTGCTGGATGCCCGCGCCCGCATTGAACGCCGCCTGGAGAGCGCGCCCGAAGACCCGCACTGGCTCCAGCTCGAAGCCCGCTCCGATGTGCTCGAAGAGAGATTCGATCCGGCCATCGACATTCTTGACCGCCTGCTGGCTGCCGGACCGGTTACTTCTAGCCTGCTGGTGGACGATGCGGCCGCTTACTTCCAGCGCGGCTCCGCCACGGGCAGCGAAAACGATCGCGCCACCGCCCTCGATTACCTTCGCCGCGCCGACGAACTGACTCCAGGCGACCCGGTGGTGCTCTTCAATGAGGCCGTGGTCATGGAGGATCGCGGCCAGGTGATGAACGCTGTCGAGACCTGGAACCGCTACCTGCGCTTCGAGCGCGACCCTCGCTGGCTGGCCGAGGGACGCCGCCGCCTGCAGACCCTGGAGCAGAAGCTGAACCAGTTGAAGAGCCATCAGAGCCGCATGGAGCAGCACCTGGCCACGCCCCAGGCCATGCGCGCCCTGGCAAACGATCCCCCCGCCCTGGCAGCCATCGACGAGGAACTCTCCAGCTTCCTGCTGCCCCGCCTGCTTGAATCCGCCTTCCCCATGCCGCTGGACCGCTCCCGCGGTTCCCCGTGCCAGGAAAACTGCCTTGCCGCCCGCGCGCTTCTCCAGGCCCTCGCCGCTTCCCTCGAACGCAATCATCAAGACCCCTGGCTCACCCAGCTTCTTCCCCCCCAAATCTCCCCGCCTAGCGACTCGACTCCCGGGTTGAGCTTCCTTGAGGCCGCTCACGCCCTTGCCCAGGCCCTCGATGACACCGGCAGGGGCGACCACGCCGCGGCCCGCCAGCAAGCCGTCGTGGCGGTCCGGCTCTTTCACTCGCTCGGCAACGCCGCCGGGGAGGACCGCTCGGAGTTGGAACGGGTTTACGCCTTGCAGCGGCTCTCCCTTCAGGACAGCTGCTACCAGGCGGCTCATGCGCTGCTGGGACGCAACCCGGGCTTGGCGGCGATTCAGATCTTCGACCTCGTCGAGGAGGGCCTCTGCGACACCGGGCCCGGAGCCGCAACCAGCGACAATCCCTCCTTTGCCCGCGCCTTGCGTCTCGCCCAGGAGCACCACTATGCCCTTCTTGAGATGCGGGCCAGAAACATGCTGGGCGGAGCAGCGGTCGAGTCGGGCGATACCGAGGACGCATGGCGGATCTATCTCGCCACCATCCGCAGCTTCTACGCGGGCGACTATCCTCCCTTTCGGGCCTTCACCATCCTCTCCGGGCTGGCTGAGGTTGAAAAATCCACTCCCAGGGTCCATCTTGCCCTTCTGCTCCAGCGGGAGGTGATGGGTGTCCTTGAGCTGACCCCCAGCCGCGCCCTGATTCCTTCCCAGCGTTTTGACCTGGCAATTGCCGCCATTCGCGCCGGGTTCGTCCCCGAGGCGCAGCTGGAGCTGGGCAAGATGCGGACCGAGCTGGCCAGCGACGAAGCCGCCAAGCCCCTCAAAGGTTTTCTCGCCGATAGCGAGATCGCCATGGCCAACCTCTATCTGAGCCGCGCCGATCTGAAGTCGGCGGCAGCCATGCTCGAAACGGCGCATAGCGATATGACGGGCAAGGACGACTCGACCGATCGCAGGGCCTATGCGGCGGCTCGCGGCCAACTGGAGCTGGCCCTCGGCCATCCCGAAGCGGTCGAGTCGATGCTCCGCGAGGCGATCCTCGGGGAGGAAGCCAAAGCGAGCAAGGTGGGCGCCGGGAACATTATCTTTGCCCAGCAAAACCGCGACCTGTATGCCGTTCTGGCCGGCGTTTGGCTAGCCCAGGGTCGTTCCCCGGAGGACGTTCTGGCACTTTGGGAGCGGTACCGCCTGCGAGTTCTCGGCAAGCCTGTCCCTGTCTGCCCGGACAAAGGCCTCGCCTGCCTCAGACCGAGGCTCATCGATGCGCTCAGCCGGCTCGATTCCAGCCGCTTTGGTCCCGGCGGCATGGACTCCGCCCAGGTGTTGGGCCAGGTTGTTCTTCTGGATCGCACCCTGCTCTATCGCGCCAGTGCGCGGGGAGTGGCGTGGACCTCTATACCCGTCGGCAGGGAGGAACTGCTGGCCGCCGCGGCGCGATTGGAACGCGCAGCCAGTTCTCCCACTACCTCGCAGGACTCCATCGATCGCGCCGCGCGCCGGGTGGGCAACCTGCTGCTTGGTTCTCTTGGCGCCACTTCAGACGCGAACGGCCATTCGGCGGCAATCGGTCAGCTTCTCCTGGAATCCGACCCCCTGCTCGGCAATTCGCCCTGGCCCTCGGTTGAAACCGCCGCCGGTCCCATCGGATTAGATTACAACCTCGAGGAGTCTCCGTCGCTGGTTCTCGATCGCCGTCCTGAGATCGCCGGCTCAGCCCCCGCCAGACCCTCCGGCCAACCGCTCATTGTCGGAGCCGCCATCGCCCCTTCCGACATCTCTGCCAGCCAGCTCCTGCCTGAAGTGCTCAATGAGGCCAAGGCCGTGGCCCAGTACGACACGGACCCCAATCTTCTCCTGGCCGGACAGGCGACCCAGGCTCGGGTGGCCGCGCGATTGGCAACGGCCTCGGCGATTCATTTTGCCGGCCACGCAGCCGAGCGGGACGGCGCCACCCGTCTGCTGCTCGCCCCTCAGAAAGCGGCTGCCGCTGGAGCCGGCTCAGCCGGTGCGGATTCAGACAAGCCCTTTCAGGATCGCTCTTATTTGGACAGCGACTTTCTGCGCAAGCATCCCCCCAGAGAGGCCCGCCTAGCCGTCTTCTCCGCCTGCTCCACGGGGAAGAAAGAAGAAGGCTGGAACCACGGCATGGGCGACATTGTGGATACGCTGGCTTCGCTCGGCGTCCCCGATGTGGTCGCCACCCGCTGGCAGATCGACTCCGGCTCCGCCGTTCCCATGATGGACGCCTTCTACAGCGGTCTGGCAAATGGACTCAGTGTCCCACAGGCGCTCACCGCCGCGCGCCAATCCCTCATCCGCGACCCCCGCTACCGCCACCCTTACTACTGGGCCGCCTACTATGCCTCCGGCTATGGAGAATCCGACCTGAGCCAGATCTTCCACTCCGGCAGGTGAGGGAGCCCTGTCACTGCGTTCTACGCGTTCGACGATAGCGCGCCGGCGGCTCGCTACAACTGGATCTTCACCGGCCAGGTCTTCCAGATGTCGGCGCTGTAGTCGCGGATGGCGCGGTCGGAGGAGAACTTGCCGATGCGGGCCACGTTGAGAATCGACATGCGCGTCCACTCGTCCTGATTCTTGTAGGCCAGGCTGACGCGGTCCTGGCAGTCGATGTAGGACTGGTAATCGGCCAGCAGCATGTATTCGTCGCCAGTGAGCAGCGAACCCACCAGGGGCGCGAAGAGATTCCTGTCGCCGCGGGAGAACTCGCCGCTTGAAAGGGCGTCGAGCACCTCGCGCAGATTGGCGTTCGATTCGTAGAATGCGCGCGGATTGTAGCCCTCGCGCTTCCGCCGCTCGACCTCGGGCGTGGTAAGTCCGAAGAGGAAGAAGTTATCCTCTCCCACCTCCTCGCGTATCTCGATGTTAGCTCCGTCCAGGGTGCCGATGGTGAGCGCGCCGTTCATGGCGAACTTCATGTTGCCGGTTCCCGACGCTTCCTTGCCGGCCAGGGATATCTGCTCGGACAGGTCGGCGGCGGGATAGACCCTCTGGCCGAGCTTCACGCTGAAATCGGGCAGGAAGACGACCTTGAGCCTTCCCCGTACCAGCGGATCGGAGTTGACCACCTCGCCGACGGAGTGAATCAGCTTGATGATGAGTTTCGCCATGCGGTAGGCGGGCGCGGCCTTGCCGCCGAAGAGGAAGGTGCGCGGAACCACCTCCGCGTCCGGGTTGCGGTGGATGCGCTTGAGCAGCGTGACAATGTGCAGAACCTGCAAGTGCTGGCGCTTGTACTCATGCAGCCGCTTGACCAGCACATCGAACATGGACGCCGGGTCGACGGCGATGCCCAGGCGCTCCTGAATGTAGTTCGCGAGCCGGGTCTTGTTCTGGAGCTTGACGGCCCTCCATTCGTAATGAAGCTCGCGGTCGGTAGCCAACGGCTCAAGCCGGCGCAGCTTATCGAGATCGTGAATCCAGCCGGTGCCCAGCCGCGCCGTGAGCAACTGGGTGAGGCCGGGGTTGGCCAGAACCATCCAGCGCCGCGGAGTGACGCCGTTGGTCTTGTTGGAGAATTTCTCCGGCGTGAGTTCGTAGAAATCGCGCAGAACGTGGGTCTTGAGCAGTTCGGTGTGCAGCGCGGCCACGCCGTTGATGGCATGGCTGCCGAGAGCGGCCAGATGCGCCATGCGCACGTATTTCTCGCCGTTTTCATCGATGAGCGAAAGCCGGGCCACGCGCGCGGCGTCGTCGGGAAACTTCTTTCGCACGTCCTCGAGATGGCGGCGGTTGATCTCGTCCACGATCTCCAGATGGCGCGGCAGCAGAGCACCGAAGAGGCCGCGCGGCCACTGTTCAAGCGCTTCCGGCAGCAGCGTGTGGTTGGTGTAGGAGAGCGTACGCTGGGTCACGTTCCACGCCGCGTCCCATTCCATCGAGTGTTCATCGACGAGCAGACGCATCAGCTCGGCCACCGAGATGGCCGGATGCGTGTCGTTCATCTGGATGGCGAAGTTGCGATGCAGGTCGGCCAGCGGGCGGTTCCCCTTGACCTGAATCTTGAGGATGTGCTGCAAGCTGCAGGAGACGAAGAAGAATTGCTGCGCCAAGCGCAACTGCTTGCCCTGAATGCCCTCGTCGTTGGGATAAAGAATCTTGGAGATGTTCTCCGACGCCACCTTGTCGGCCACGGCGCCGAAGAAGTCTCCGGTGTTGAAGGTGGAGAAGTCGAAGCTCTCGATGGCCTGCGCCGACCAAAGGCGCATGGTGTTGGCGGTGTTGGTGCGATAGCCCAGGATAGGGGTGTCGTGGGGAACGCCGCGCACCACTCTCTGCGGAATCCATTCGACGCGCAGGCGGCCGTTGGCGTCGGTGTGCGTCTCGGTATGGCCGCCCATCTTGACCTCGAAGGCGTCCTCGGGCCGCTCCAGCGCCCAGGGATTGCCCAGCCGCAGCCACTTGTCGGTCGTCTCCACCTGCCAGCCGTCGCGTATCTGCTGGTCGAAGATGCCATATTCGTAGCGGATGCCGTACCCGATCGCAGGCACGTCCAGCGTGGCCAGGGAATCCATGAAGCAGGAGGCCAGCCGTCCCAATCCGCCATTGCCCAAGCCGGGCTCTTCCTCTTGCTCGATGAGAGTCTTAAGATCGAGGCCGATCTGCTGCATGGCCTCTTCGGTTTCGTCGTAGATGCCCAGGTTGATGAGGTTGTTGGCCAGGTGGGGCCCGGTCAGGAACTCGGCCGAGAGGTAGCAAACCACGCGCACATCCTGGGCCTGGTAGTTCTTTACCGTGGAAATCCATCGCTCCACAAGGCGATCCCGCACCGTGTGCGCCAGGGCCATGTAGAGATCGTTGACCGTGGCCCGTTCCAGGCTCCTGCCTTGCACAAAGAAGAGGTTGTCGAGGAAGGAGCGGGCCAGAGCTTCCACAGTCATTTCGGTTTTCTGGTCCTTCAACGATCCCAATTTGGGCAGCATGGCGGCAGGAATCTGGGGCATGGATCACCTCACCCTTTCAACCAGACGGGGATTCCCCCGAGTTGGAACGGTGTCCTAACAATATATCCCGATGTGCCGGAAGGGAATGAAAAAGCCGCCAAAATCGAAATGCGCGGTTGCGATCCGCCCGTTCCGGGCTTGGCAAGGCCGTTCCGGTGCGGATAAGCGCGAAATCGGGGCCGGACTCCTATTGCCCTTTCGGCCCCAGGATATTCCTCCGCTTCGTGCCATGCGCACATCTTATGGGTGTGAGACGGGCGGCGGCGCTTCCGCGGGCAGTAGCGCTTCCCCATCGGTGATTATCCGGGTCGTCGAGCCCAGGCGGTGGTAGTTGGTGAAACTAGTCTCGTTGACCTGGACGATGGTATCGACGCCCGTGTAGCGATCGGTTGCCACGGCGGGGCTGGCGGCATTGGAGCCGTCAAGAGCCTCGGTTAGCGCCAGACTCCGCTGCGGGCAGATATATCCGCGATCGCCGATGACAACTGGCCCGTATTCGATGACCGAGGCCATGCGCGAGACGGGGCCGTCACCCATCTCGGCTTCCAGGGTGATGCGCAGAATCGTCCCCGAGGCGGGATCGATGAACAGGGAGCCGTGGTAGCCGGGCGTCTTGTGGAAGGAGGCGGTGGGATCTGCTGGCGAGTTGACCAGAAGCGCCGATCCGCGGCCGCGCCGGCCACCCTGACGGCCGCTCGGCCCAAGGGAGATACAGCAGTAATCGACGCTGTAGTTCGAGGCCGATTTGGGCACCGTGTAACGGTAGACGGCGACCAGTCCGCCGGCGGCCTGTTCCCAGTGGTGGAAGGAGATACCTCCCTTGCCGGCATCGACAAAGATCATCGCCAGTATCAGGCCAAACTCGCCCCGCGTTTGCAGTCCCCTTACCCCCGCTGCCGGCGGAGGACCGGTAGCGGCTTTAGCCGGTTGCGGCGCCGCGGGCTGCAACTGGTCGTCGCGCAAGGTGATCTCGCGGCTGGCGCTACCCACCGGATGCAGGCCGGCGCGCACCGGCCATTCATTCGCCTTGAGCACTTGCGGGCTGGTGTCGAAGCTGTAGGTGGTGCGGGTGGCGAAGAAGTCGGGCAGGCGCGGCAATGTCTTGACAACATAGACGCGCGCGGCGTCCAGAATGCGCTGCGCGGTGGCGGCGTCGGGGGCGGCGGCGGAGGGCAATTCGACCGCCGGAGGATCGAGAAAGGCCGATTGATCGGCGATCAGTTGCAAGGCCAGGATCGCCTTGGAGCCCAGATGCAGGCCGGCGGCAATGCGCTCCCGCGAGGCGTCGGTGAGCCGCTCGGTGAGCACGGCCTCGCCCAGCAGGCGCACTACCTCCTCATCCGCCCGGTGTTTCTCGTTGGCGGCCTCAAGCGTTTTTTCCAACTGCGCCACGGTCAGGCGCTTAGCTGCGCCGGCGGGAAGAACCATGGCTGCCAGCAGTGCGAGCAGAATCAGTTTGCGCATTCCGGCCACTCCGCGCTTATCGGATCGACCCGCTCCCGGCAACGGCAGGCGGTCCCATCGCTGCCGTGCGACCTCCTTGCCGCTTTCGCTTTCCGCCGTTGCGCTCTCGCCGGTCAGATCCGCCGCTCATCCGTGCATGATGCGCATTCTACCATCCCTTCACAGCGCTGCCCATGCCTCCGGCCGATGCGCATTGCGTCGCGGATTCGGGTTCGATCCCGCCGGCCTGTTACCCCACCGTCAGGACCAGTTTGCCGAAGTGGCTGCCCTCATCCATGCGGGCAAGGGCGGCGCCGGCTTGGGACCAGGGGATGCGGGGCAGCCTCATCTTCGGGTTGTACTGGCCCTTTATGATCATGAGATCGCGGCGGTTGAAAGAAATCGCAGCCACCCTGACCAGCACTTCCCCGCGCCGCGGCGAGGGGGTAGGCCGTTCCACAAGCTCCAAAGAATCAACATCAAAGGATGAAATCTGCCAAGTGCGTAATGGGAATCCTTTCGTCTTGCCGGGTGGACCATCTTGGTTCCGCGGGACGCAGCGCGGCAAAATCCTCGTAAAATGGAGATGGGTTCGCGTTTCAAAAAGTAAATCCCTGGAGGAGCAGATGGCAAATACCCTGGAGCGACTTGAGGTCAACCCCGGCAACGGCTTTGAGAGCGAGGATGATCGGCGGGTGGCTGAACAGCACCGCACGGTGCGCGAACGCCAGAAGCAGGCGCTCAACCTGCAACGGCTGAGCATTCTCTCGCAACATTGCTCGAACCCGATGCGCCGCGCGGCGCTGGAGAGCGCTCTGGCCCAGATTGAAGCGCAGATTCAGGCAATGGGCTAAGGAGCCTGCGGCCAGGTTGCCCGAAGAGGCATTCGGCCGGTAAATGCGGTTTCCTCGGGGGCCAAAGCCCGAGGCCTTCTTCCCCTGTCTGACGGCGCAGTTTGAACTGCGTCCTTTCAGAACAACCTGTTGCTACGGCTCACGGTGAAAGAGCAGGCTGTTGGCCTGCTGCACCGGAGTCAAAAGCACCCGTGCGACGTTCACATGCGGCGGACGGGTAACTGCCCACAGGATCGCATCGGCAACGTCTTCGGGGGTGAGCGGGGTTATGCCCTTGTAAACATTGGCTGCGCGCTCCGCATCTCCGTGGAAGCGGACCATGCTGAATTCGGTCTCCACCATGCCGGGGTCCACGGTGGTCACCCGCACCGGCGTTCCCAGCAGGTCCTGGCGCAGGCCGTCGTTGATGGCCCGCTCGGCGGCCTTGGTGGCGCAGTAGACGGCTCCATTGGGGTAGGTCAGCTCGCCGGCGGTGGAACCCAGATTCACCACGTGGCCGCAGCCGCGCTCGACCATCCCCGGCACCACCTCGCGCGTGACGTAAAGCAGTCCTTTCACGTTAGTGTCGATCATCTCTTCCCAGTCTTCGACTGAGCCTGAGTAGAGCTTTTCCAGGCCGCGGCTGAGGCCGGCGTTGTTGATCAGGACGTCGATCCGGGCCCACTCCGGCGGAAGCGTGCCGATGGCCGCCTGGACGGCGTTGCGGTCGCGCACGTCGAGCGAGATGGAGTGAACGGCGGCGGCGCCGCGCTCCAGGGCGAGCGCTGCAACCTCCGCCAGTCTTGCTGCGCGACGAGCTGCCAGCAGAAGGCGCGCGCCCTGGGTTGCGAATGCCAGCGCCGTGGCCGCGCCGATGCCGGAGCTCGCGCCGGTGATGAAGACGATCTTTCCGTTGAGACTCATGGCTTCATTCTAGGGCCTGGTCGCGTGGCCCGACTCCTGCCTGGTGCAGCACGTCTGGCAGAGAGGGGACGAATCGGCGATTCCCGTTTTCCGGGCTGCGCATGCAGATTCTGGGATCGCGCTTCAATTGGGCAAACGGCGATCCCCGGCCCAGCCTCTTCGGGCCTGCCTGATGGCGTCTTCGAGCCCGCCGTTACGGCGACGCGATGAGTTGGTGCGCGATGGCGAAGAGGGCGAGTTCCAGGCGCGTGGAGACGCCGGTCTTGTCGAAGATGTTGGAGAGGTGGCGCTTGACGGTCTCCTCGCTCAGATTGAACTGCCTGGCGATGTCGCGATTGCTGCAGCCCTCGACGATGCAACCCACGACTTCAAGCTCACGGTGTGTGAGGCCGTAGGTTTTGCGCGGGGGCAGGGCGGCCTGCTGCACGAGGTCGTGGAGCGCGGAGACCAGATTGCCCACGCGCTTGCCGCCGATCCAGTAGTCGCCGGCGTAGACGGTGCGGATGGCGGTTTGGAGATGGCCTGAGAGAGCGTCCTTGATCACAATGCCGCGGGCGCCGATCTGCAGGGCCTCAATGACCTGCTGGGTGGTGATGGTGGAGGTGAGGAGGAGAGTCTTGACCGTGGGCGCGCCGTTCATGATGGCGCGCATGGCCTCCAGGCCGGGCAGTCGCGGCATCATGACGTCGAGGAGCAGAATATCGGGCTCCATCTCCAGGGTCATGGTAATGGCTTCGTCGCCGTCTGAGGCGTCGCCAATGACATCGAAGCCGTCTTTTTCGGTGAGCATGTTGCGCACACCGATGCGAACCACCGGATGGTCGTCCGCCACCACGATACGGATCGGTCGTTCCATTTGAGCGATTAACCTCCTAATGCCAAACCGGACCCCGCGGCAACGTTGAAAGAGAGCCTCGGAAGGTCTTTGATACGTCCATTTCCTACACTGAGAATCCTGCCTCCAGCATACTCTCCAAACGGCGGGCGGCGGCGCGCAAATCGCCGATCACGCTGGAAGTGTTATCCAGATGGTTACCGTTCGACTCGAGTATACCGGACTCGAGCAATGCGCCCAGGCGGGCAGCCTGCAGGGCGCCTGCCATGCCGCAGCCCCCCTTGATGGCATGACCGATGCGGCGCACTTCAGCGGCGTCGCCGCCGGCGATAGCAGCCTCAAGAGCGCCGATGCGCTTGTCCAGATCGGCTACGATGGCGGCATAAATCTGGCGGACCGCGGCCTCCGGCATCATCTCTCGAAGCTCGGCCAGAGTCTTGGGACTGACGACCTGATCGCCGGTTTGCGGGACTGGCGCTGGAGTGGGACGGGACGGCTCGGAGTGAGCGGCTTGGGGCGCATGTGCTTTCAGGAGCTTCTGCAGGCCATCGGCGGTAAGCGGCTTGAGCAGAAATCCGTCGGCGGCCGCGACGATCTCGTCCGGCGCGTTGCTGGCGCTGATGACATAGATGCTGGCCCGGCTGCGCGCGCGGAGCTCCTCAATCAGCTCGTTGCCGCTCAGGCCCGGCATCTGCGCATCCACGAGAATGACGCTGGGATCGCATCCGCCGGCGCCCAGAACCTCCAGCGATGCTTCCCCGCCCGCGGCGGTGTGAACCGTATAACCGCTCATGGTCAGAACCGTGGCCATCACCTCCCGGCTGACCAGGTCGTCGTCAATGAGCAGAACCGTGAGGAGATTTTGCTGAGGACCGAAATCATGCATGACTCTAGTGTGCCACCGCCAGGGCCGGAATGGGCAAGAAATTAGCAACCCAATTCATGCCGGGGGAACAGCCCGCGTCAATTCCCGGTCGCCGGCGCCTGAAAACAGTCATTGATGGGATGCACAGGGAGAGCGCCAAGGCTTTCCGAACCGGGCGCGGTTTGCGGAAAGCCCGCCGGCATCGCTCTCGGCGCCGCTCACAGCATCTTGTTGTCGATGGCGCTCAGGGTCGTATCGGCGGCTGCGCGGCTCCAGCCGACGCGCAGATCCTTTACATCGTGCAAAGCGAAAGCGCCGTCCGCGTTGCGCGGTGCCGTGACGGCGAAGAAATCCGCCCGCTCCACGCCTGTCAGATAAAACGCTGGACGCGCATCGGGCGTTGCGTTGGCAATCTCCACATGGCTCATCTCCACATCACGCACATGGCGCAGGAAGAATCCGGAAGCGGGCATGGGACCGAACATCCCCGGCTCAGGATACTTGCTCTCCAGCTCCGGCGGTTGAATCTGCGCCGCCTCGGCCGTTGCGCCGCCTACCGTCTCGATATAGATGTTCGACAGCTTCACGTCTTCGATGGAAGCGTCGGGGATGCCGCTGAGAATGGAGCTGATTCTTTGCGGAGCTCCGTAGCAGGCGAGATTGCTGATCACAACCCGTTTGAGCGTGCCCACCTTGGTGGTTTCCTTGGGGCCGCGCAAGCGCGCTCCCAGCCGCATGAAGACCGGCCCGGAGACAAGATCGCGCATGGTGGTGTTGGTGATGGCGAAGTCTTCCAGCAACGCCCCGTCGACCGACTCCAGCGCATAACCCTGGCAGCCTTCGAATACGCAGTCGGAGATGGCGACGTTGATGAATCCGCCGTTGGATTCCGTACCGCACTTGATGCGGCCGGTGCGCGGCACGCGAAAGTCGGGCGCAAACTTCTTGAAGGTTCCGTCGAGCACCGATCCAAGCTCGTAATACCCGGTTACCCAGCAGTTCGAGATGGTCATGTTCCTGGTGGGCCGCGCATAACCCAGGGCATAACTCGACTTGGGGCAGATGCCGTCATCCCAGGGCGAGTTGACGGTGCAGTTGGAGACGCGCACGTTCTGGCAGCAATCGATATCCATGCCGTCGCGATCGGTATCGATGCGGAGATTGTCGATGGTCAGGTTGTCGACCCCAGTCAGGAGCAGGGCGAAGTGGCCGCCCTTGAGCAGCGAGAAGTCGCGCAGCAGGACATTGTGGCAGTTCCTGAGCGCGATGGCCTTGTTGCCCACCCCCGGCTGCTCGGCGAAAAATGGCGCAATCACCTCTCCTGGACGGACGTACCCGTGCGACAGGCCTCGGCCCCAGATCAGGCCTGGACCCGTAATGCTGAAGTCGTGAATGTCTTCGCCCCATAACAGTGAGTTATGCCAATGGTTATGGCCGTAATCCTGATAGGCGTCCCACTCCGTCTTGGGCTCGGCGGCATCGTACACACCGCCGTTATAGCCGGTCTGCTCGCCCTTGCGGGGCGAGTCGGCGGCCACTATGGCGCTGCCCTGCAGCAGATGCAGGTTCACATAACTCTTGAGGTGGATGGAAAAGCAGAGATACGCACCGGCCGGAAAAACAACCACCCCGCCGCCCGCGGCAGCCGCCGCTTCAATGGCGCGATTGACGGCCTCCGTATCCAGCGTCTTGCCGTCTCCCGCCGCACCGTACTTGCGAACGTCGAAGATCCCCTGCGACGCTTGAGCCGCCGCGGTTGCCGCGCCGCCGTCCTGGACCGCAGCCGCAAGTGAAACGGCGGGGATGGCTGCAGCCGCCATCCCGAAGCTGCCGGCGCGCAGAAAATCCCGGCGCATGGAATTGAACGATTTCATGGGAACATCCTCCTCAAAGAGCGGCGTGCGAAGCCGATCCTACTCAAATTGCGGCGCGGCGTCCTTTGCATCCGCCTGCGGCGTGTGTTGCAAGCGGCAATCTGCCTCGCGCCCGCATCCCATCCATCATATCCCCGGGCCCCGGCCTGCCGAATCAACCGAACCTTAACAATCCCCGCTTTATTAGTCGTTTCACACCGCCGCGCCCAAGGCGATGAGCGGACAATCCGGCGTCTGAAAGCCGCTCCCCGCGCATGAGAATTCCGTGAGCGAGGTTTTTTATAAATGAACTTCACTTTGCTCTTGACAGTACCCTATGGGGGTATGGTACAAGGGTATTGCAGGGTTTTCACTCCTTGCAGGAGAACCACCGCATCTATGAACAGAGAATCCGCACAAGAACCTCCGAGTACCTGGAGTTCTATCCTGTGCTGCGATGAGCGCTCTGGAAGCCGCCTTTAGTACAGTGCAAACGGTTTCCTCGCGCGCTCTTCACAGCATATAACCCGTGAATTGAGCGCGTGAGCCGCTGATTTCGAAAGTCTGACTCACCCTCCCGAACTCATAGACCATCGCGGCAAACGGCCGCCGGATTGCGCCTTCGCGCTTCCGGAGACCGGACCATGCGTGGACTGGAAGAGGAGGAACCATGAAGAACCAACTGTATCTGGTTGAGAAGGCCGCTCGCCTGACCTGCATCTGGCAGCCAACGGGCGATGCGAGAAGGCCGCTGTGCTGCGTGTGGGTAGCAGCCAAGGCCGTAGCGGCTTCCGCCGCAACTTCCAAGGATGAATCCGGGAGAATCCATCGGTGCGCATGACGGAACCCCAACTCGACGCTGCCACGATGCTTTCCGAGGGCATCGTGGTGCGCCGTTTCTGGCAGAAGCATCTGCTCACCTTCCTCATGGTCTTCGGCCCCGGCCTGATCGTGATGGAGGCGGACAACGATGCGGGAGCGGTCTCGACTTATATGCAGGCTGGCGGCCAGTATGGCTTGCACCTGCTGTGGACACTCATCGTGCTGTTGCCCATCTGCTACTTCGTGCAGGAGATGGTGGCCCGGCTGGGGATCGCTACCGGCAAGGGCCACGCGGCGATGATCTATGAACGTTTTGGCAAGTGGTGGGGACGCTTCTCGCTCATCGATCTGCTGCTGGTCAACTTCCTCACGCTGATCACTAAGTTTGCCGCGATCTCTCTGGCGCTGAGCGCGCTGGGAGTCAGCCCTTGGATATCGGTCCCGGTATCGGCGCTTGGCCTCACGCTGATGGTCGTCACCGGAAGCTACTTGCGCTGGGAACGCGTCGTCATCGCGCTATGCCTGTTGGACCTGACCTGGTTTGCATTGGCCTATCTAGTGCATCCCGACTGGGCCGCGGTCACCCGCGCTACGGCGATTCCGACCATGCCCTTGGGTGGCATCACCAGCAGCCTCGTATTTCTCATCATCGCCGTTGTCGGCACCACGATTGCGCCGTGGCAGCTTTTCTTTCAGCAGAGTTGCGTGGCCGAGAAGCGGCTGCGCTTCTCAGACCTGAAATGGGCGCGGCTCGATACGCTCATCGGCGCAGTCTTCACCGTTCTGGTCGCCGGCGCCATGATGCTCGTGGGTGACCTCGGCTATCGCCGCGGTATTGCGTTTGAAGATCTCGCGCAGCTCGCTCTTGCGCTGGCTCCCATAGCCGGCCACTTCGTTCGCAACGGCGTTCTGCTGCTGATGGTCAACGCCGCCGTGCTGGGCACGACCGCAATCTCATTGGCCAGTTCCTGGGCCTACGGCGAGGTGAAGGGGTGGGAACACTCGCTCCACAAGAAGCTGTGGGAGGCTCCGAGCTTTTATGCAACCTACATTGCCGGCGTCGCGGCCGCCGCGGCCATCGTGCTCATTCCCCGCATGCCCTTGCAGCTGGTCATCATCAGCGTGCAGGTCTTTGCCGGACTGATCCTCCCCTCAGCCATCATCTTTCTGCAACTGCTGCTTAACGACCGCGAGTTGCTTGGCGAGCGTTGGGTCAACCGGCCCTGGAACAACTACATCAACTGGACTATCATCGCCGTCCTCTTTGCCCTGTCGCTGCTGTTGGCGGCGCAGGTCATGCTACCCAATCTCTTCAACTGAAAGCGAGAGGTGATTTATGGCAACCATGCAGAACTCATTCGGTCCCCAGTACTTCCTCGTGATCCACCCGCTCGATGATGCGCCGGAGCTGAAATGCTCCAGCGAGGGCCTGGGCCATATTGCCATGACGCCAACCGTGCGCCTGTCTCTCAAGGTCCTGCGCGGCTATCTGATCCTGATGAGCGCCATGCTGCTTTATCATGTGCTGGATCTTGCCGGAATTGTGCACCAGCTGCGGTAACGGGCGCGAATCAACCGTACGTTCACAATGCGCGCAACCACGGCAAGCTACGATAGTCAGGAGTCAGAGCATGGGACGGCTGCCGGAGATGTCATTTCAAATACGCGCGCACCAGGTCGATCAGGTCCTCGGCCAGCTCCGGGGCGATCTGCTCCTTCGCTCCATCCAACAGGTGAAAGCGGATATGAGTCTCGAGAACCTCGCCCATCAGACCGTTTACCCCGCCGCGCACCGCCGCCAGCAGCATCAGTTGGTCGCCGCAGTCCTGATCGGCCCCGAGCGCCCGCTCCACGGCGTCCAACTGGCCACGCAACTTGCGCACTCTCTGCAACAGCTTCAATTTCTCCCGCTCTTGATGGGACACGGCGAGCCTCCTTTGCTTGACAATACCTACCCCCGGTATGGTATCAACCGAGTGGGGGTATAGTTGCGCCTCTATTCTATGCCCGCAGCGCCCCGCCGCGCACCCAACTGAGAAGGCCTTTCGATGCTCCGGTTCTTCGGTCGCCACCCCAATCCGCGCCGCGCCGCCCGCGCACAGGGCCGCGTGCTCGCCTGTCTGGCGGTCGCTTTTCTGTCGGCCGCCGGCATCGCAGCCGCGCAGTCCCCCGATTCCCTGCCCTCCGCGCCCCAACCGCAACTCCAACGCGCGCAGCAGCTCGCCAGGACAGGTCCCTCCCTGTCCCCGCTCGATCCCCAGCATGGCGGCAGCGGGAGCAACGCCAGCAATACCAGTCCCGCCGGCCGCGAACCTGAGAATGCTCCCATCGTCGCCATGGCCCCGCACCCCGAAGACAGCCGTTACTGGCTCTCCGGCCAGGCCAACATCATCATCCAGGGGGATCTGCCGTTTCACTCCCTCTATCAGGGAACCAATAGCTTCCTCAGCCGGGGCGAGTACAAAACCTCTTTGCTGGGGACGCTTTACACCGCACTGCGGCCAACGCACTCGATCCGCTACAACAACGACCTTATCCTGGACCTTGAAAGCACCGGCGGCCGCGGCCTCAGCGAAGCCCTGGGACTGGCCGGCTTCACCAACCTGGACGTAGTCCGCAATCCTAATCTAAGTATCGTTCCCTATCTGGCCCGCTACGAGATTCATCAGGTCATCGGCTTCACGCAACAGACCACCAGCCAGGAACCGGGCCCCTTTGCGCTGGCGTCCAGCGTGCCTCTGCGCCGCGTCGAGTTCCGCGTGGGCAAGATGACGCTGCCCGATTTCTTCGACGTGAACGGTCCCGGCTCCGACAGCCACCTGCAGTTTATGAACTGGACCGTGGACAACAACGGCGCATGGGACTATGCCGCCGACACGCGCGGCTACTCCGTGGGCGGCATGGCCGAGTACGACGACAAGCTCTGGAGCCTGCGCTACGGCCTCTTCGCCATGCCCACCGTGGCCAACGGCATCGATATGGATTGGGCCTTCAGCCGCGCTCGCGGCCACAACGGCGAGTTCGAGCTGCGGCACAGCTTTGTGCCAGAGCGCAAGGGCACAACGCGCCTTCTTTTCTATGCCAACCGCGCCCACATGGGCACCTATCGCGAGGCCGTCGAGGACTTCCTCAACGGCTCGGACGCCGCCCAATATGGCGTCAAGGTACCCACCATTACCCTCCACGAGCACTTCGGCGCGCTCAAATACGGCTTCGGATACAACACCGAGCAGGAAGTGACGGAGAATCTGCGCGTCTTCGGCCGCTTTGGATGGAACGAGGGCCAGCACGAGTCCTTCGCCTACACCGAGGTAGACCAGACGGTGGAGGCGGGCGCGGACTACGCGGGAACCCGCTGGCGCCGCCCGGTGGACAAGATCGGCTTGGCCGTGGTCTCGAACGCCATCAAGCGCGACCACCAGAATTATTTGAGACTGGGCGGCCTCGGCTTCCTGCTGGGCGACGGCAACCTCAACTATGGCCGCGAGAATATCGTCGAAGGCTACTACAACTGGCACGCCTGGCGGGGGCTGTTCTACGCCCTCGACGTGCAGCACATCTCGAATCCCGGCTACAACCGCGACCGCGGACCGGCCTGGGTGGGCTCGGTGCGCGCGCACGTGGATTTCTGAGACAGGGATCAGAGATCAGGGATCCGGCGTCTGATGCATGTTCGCTAAGTTCGAGCTGGCTCCAGAACCTAGATAGACCCCGCCGGAGGGCTTGCGCTGAAATACTCTGCGGCACCTCTTAGGAAAGTCGGCCTCAGTGACGAGCAAAGGCCAAGTTTCCTGATTCCCTCAATCCGCTCACAGAGAATGTTAAACCCAAGGAAACCACAGACCTTCGCCAGCGGTTTCTCCTTCAAGCTAAAAGTCGGGCGCAGAATTTCCTGTTCCACTTTTTCTCTCCGATCGTCTGGCGCGACCAAGTAAAGGTTAATATCAAGATTGGGCTGAAGGGACAAGAGATCACTCATCCTGAGAAGTCCCGAATAGATCGCCGTGGTGCATTCGACCTCAAACGCGGCAACGATAGAGTTTCCCGAGAGCCACAGAACATCAATCAGCTCGATGGTACGGGTTGTGGCCTCATTGAATTGTGTCGGTAACTGATCCAGCATCCGAGGCATGGTGCCGAGCAAAGTTCCGTTCCATTTCCGTCCTCGATCATTGCGTGCCACCCATATGTCCAGTCCCATCTCAGTACCCAAACGCAGAAGCTCATACTGAATTTCCGTGTGCCTCGTAGTTGCCGTATCGGAGACCGATTGCTTCGTCTTTTCCGCTTCTTCCGGCTCTGGAACGCTCACAAGTGCGGAATCTGCTGCTTCCCCCGTAGTCTCAACCTTGTAGAGCGGCCTGCGAAGTAGCTTCTTCGCATCTACAGGGCGCAGAACCGGGCTTTTCTGGGCCTCATTGACCCGCCTCAAAACGAGCTCAGCGTCTGCGGTCTTGAATTGCTTCAGGCTGCCACGCAGAAAGCCCTTGAACCCGCCGCGATCGCTCGCGTTCGCAAAGAAACTGGCTTGGCCTTCAAGTTGATCCATAGGAACGCCGCTCTCGGGGTCAAGGAGGACCAGAGGCTTCACATCGAATCGAACAGGAAAGGAGTCATCTTTCCAAATTCTGCTTTTGTTGACACTATGCCCGATCACTTCCAGTGCTCCGACCCAGCGCATGACGCCCGTGAGATAGCAAATGAAAACGTCGCCGGGTTTGACGCGAGCCGCAATCTTCTTCTGACGCGGTCGAAAACCTGATACTGAAGCCCCTGCGTCGCGAAATTCCTTCCACGTGGTTCCTGTGAAGAGGTCAAGCCAGTAGTTCATGTCGGGCCCTTCATTCGCGCTCTTGGCGAGCATCGAAGATACACGTCATTACAGTAGGCCAGCATTGAGCACTGATGCAAGACCTAAGACGGGCGTCCTAGTTTGAAAAAGGGGTCCGAAGGATCGGCGGCGGGGGACTCAGTTGGCCCGCTTACTTCCCCGCCCCGGCCGGCTGCGTTTGCGTTTGCGGCCCCGGGGGCAGGGTGACGATCACCTCGTTGGACTTGACGTAATGCAGCTTTTCACGCGCCAGCATTCCCACGGCCTCGGGATCGGACTTGAGCCGCTCGATGCGCTCCCTGAGCGCTGCGTTCTCCTGCTCCAGGTCCTTGATCTCCCTCTGCAACCGATGGTCTTCGGAGCGCTGGTTATGCCAGGCAGTCAGGCCGTTCTTGCCGTTGATCACGTGCCAGGTCAGGAGCAACGCCAGCGCCACGGCTACCACCGTGCCCGCCGGACGCCATACCCGCATCGTCCAGTCCAGCGCCCGCCTGGGCATTGGTCCGGCAACCGTCCCCGCCGCGTTTTTCTCAACTTGCATCTTCCCGTCCGCCATTCACGCTCTCGCCACGCCTACGACAGCACAAACTTCTCCGCCGCCGCCTTCAGGGCTTCCATGTCCTGTTCGTTGCGCGCCTCCGTATAGGCCCGCACCACCGGCTCGGTCCCGGACAGCCGGTAGCAGACCCAGGAACCGTCGTCCAGAATCAGCTTGAGGCCATCGGTGCGCACTACCTTGACGACTTTGCGCCCGCTCAGCTCTGCGGGATCGGCCTTCATCTTCTGAGTGAACGCGGCCTTTGCCTCCGCGGTCAAGCGGAAGTTCTCCCGAACCGGATAGAAGGAACCAACTTTGGCAAACAGCTCCTTGAGTTGCGCGCCGACGCTTTTGCCGCGAGTGGCCACCATCTCCGCCATCAGCAGGCCGGCCAGCACGCCGTCTTTCTCCGGAACGTGCCCGCGAATGGTCAGTCCCGCCGACTCCTCGCCGCCGATCGCGATCTTGTCCTCGACAATCAGCTCGCCGATGTACTTGAACCCTACCGGCGTCTCATACAGCGGAACCTTGTGGTACTCGGCCAGCGCGTTGATCAGGTTGGTAGTCGCCACGCTCTTGGCCACGCCGTTGCGCCAGCCGCGCGTCTCCACCAGGTAGTCGAAGAGCAGCGCTATCACGTAGTTGGGTTGGATAAACGTGCCGTCGCGGTCCACCACGCCGAAGCGGTCCGCGTCGCCGTCGGTGGCCACGCCCAGGTCCGCGCCCATCTCCCGCATCTTGGCCTTGGCGTCGCCCAGCAGCTCGTCGGAGGGCTCCGGCGCATGGCCGCCGAAGAGCACGTCGCGGTAGTCGTGAACCGTCTCCACTGCCACGCCCGCCTCGCGCAGCAGATCGGAGAGATAACCGCGGCCCGCGCCCCAGAATGGGTCGTAGACCACCTTGATGCCCGACTTGGCAATGGCCTTCAAATCCACCAGTTCGGCCAGCCGCTTCAGGAAGGCGGGCTTCACATCGGCAGTCTCAAAGCCGCCCGCTGGAGGGCTCAGGCTGGGAATGTTCTCGCCGCTGCCGAGCGCAGCGATGGCCGCCTCGATCTGGTGGGTCACCTCGGGCAGCGCCGGAGCGCCGTCGTGCGTGGAGAACTTGAGGCCGTTGTACTCCGGCGGATTGTGCGAGGCGGTAAAGTTGATGGCCCCGAAGGTCTTCAGGGTTTGCACGGTGTAGGCGATGGCGGGCGTGGGCGCGGCCTCCGGGATCATGATCGGCGTCACGCCCGCTCCAGCCAGCACGCTGGCCGCCTCGGCCACAAACCGCTCACCCAGAAAGCGCGGATCGCGGCCCACCAGCACCCGGGGTCCCCAGGAAGCGGTCTTTGATTCCTGGGGTGGCAGCACCCGGGGTCCCCAGGGAGCGGTCTTTGCTTCCTGGGGTGGCAGCTCCCGGTGCGGCTCCGGCTGCGTCTTCACGTAAGCGGCAATCCCCGCCACCGCCAGCCGGATGTTGGCCACCGTAAACTTGTCGGCCACAATCGCCCTCCACCCGGAGGTGCCAAAATGAATCGCAGACTCAGATGCAACGCTCATCTCTTCTCCAGCGCGGCTAGTTCTCCCAGCCGCAAATTCCATACTGCCCTACTCGGGGCCGCGCGGCAAGCCGCCACGCATTTAGGCTGGGGGTTGGCTTTTGGTTTGCCGGTCCTACTCCCACGACCATCACAATGTGATGTTCAACACGGTCGACTTTTGAAGAAAGCGGTAAAAGGAGGCTGACAGACGTGGCCGGTTCTGGCCGTCAATGTGGTAAGGATTCCTCCCCGTCGAGAGTTTCGCTCATGCGAAGAATCTTAGATTTACGCAGCCTTCCAGTTTTTCTCGTTTGCATCTGTTCGCCTGTGCACGCGGCACAGAGCCAGATGCAGTCTCAAGCAAATGACCCAGTGCCGCAGGATGCAGCCGTTAAGCTGCCATCCTTCGAGGTTGCCGCCATAAGACCGAATCGCTCAGGAGACCCTGGGCAGTCTATGGGTACGCCACCTGGGCGGTTCGTGGCAAAAAACATATCGGTGGAGGACCTGGTCCAACGGGCGTATTACCTGCCAAAGAGCCAGATTGCGGGAGGGCCGAGCTGGCTCGACTCGAACCGATATGACATCGAAGCGAAGATGTCTGACTCTCAGTATCATGAAATCGAGAGACTTGATAAAAGCCAGCAGGAGTACCAGATCCATCTCATGTTACAGTCCCTGCTCGCCGATCGATTCAAACTGACGGTGAGCCACCGACCAAAGGAAATCAAGGCTTATGCACTGGTCGTGGCAAAAGGCGGTCCGAATTTGCACGCTTCCGGAACGCCTGAGCCCGTCGAGCCAAAGCGGACCAACGACGGCGGGGCGTTCCCCATGATCGCTCTTCGACAGATGGATTCCCCTCTGGGTGCGCTAGCTGCCTTTCTCACAGAACAGTTCGGCCGCCCTGTGATCGATCGTACGGGTCTCAAGGGAAGTTACGACATTAAGTTTCAGGTACCCATAGACCCGGAAGCTGACAGGGAGTCTCAAATCACGACGGCGCTTCAGGATCAACTGGGGTTGAAAATTACGTCCCAAAAAGCCACCGTGGATACCATCTTCATCGAGCACCTCGAAGCACCCTCTGCGAACTGAGCGGTCGCGGATCAAGTACGATGCGCTTGGCGAGACGTTCATTCCGAGTTCTGGCCGGACTGTCGCTATTCGGAAACTGGCCCACTCACACTGGAGACTGATTCTTAACAAAAAACAGCAACACGCAGGGTTTCGGAATACATTTGTTTTGAGAATCAATCTCACCATGGAACCAACCATGCCCGACCCCGCCCCGCCAGCCCGCATCGTTCTGACCACCGCGGCCAACCCTGAGGAGGCCGCTCGCCTGGGCCGCACGCTGGTCGAGGAGCGGCTGGCCGCCTGCGCCACGCTCATCCCCGGTGTTCAGTCCATCTACCACTGGCAGGACCAGGTGGAGTCGGCAACGGAAACCCTGTTGCTGCTCAAGACCGGCCCCGATCAAGTGGCCGCGCTCGAAGCCCGGCTGCGCGAGCTGCACAGCTACCAGACTCCGGAGTTCCTGGTTCTGGGCGTGGAAGTCGCCAGCCAGCCTTACCTCTACTGGTTGCAGAATGCCCTGATCCACCCTTCGGGTTCGCCAGCTAAGTCCGCCCCGGCGGTGCCGGAGAACTCCCCAGGATCAGTCAGCTAGCGGACGCTTGCGGTGCAACTGTGCTGGCTTTCAACTGCTTCATCCTTCTCCGCGCCAGGACATAGATCACGATTCCCAGCGCCAGCGACCCGAATTCGCCCACATAGACTCCGGTCATGGTGCGATACATCCCGAGTCCGATCAGCGGCGAATCGCTGAACCACACCGGCAGCCCGCGGTCAGGCGGAAACACTGCGGTCATGGGATGGGTGATGAAGTCTACCACCCAGTGGCTGAATACGACCAACCCGAAGACAACGCCAGTGCGCGCCGCGCGCCAAATCCACGCGGCAATCAGCCCTGCGAGCACCGACCAGACCGTCGCCATCAGCAGACTGTGATCCCAGACCGCCGGAGCACCGACGACGCCGGGCTTGGGGGTGGGTTCAAGCCCCGCAAGGGCAAATCCGCACCACAGGATGTCCAGCGCATAAGCGCCGAGAATCAGGTATCCAACATTGATTTCGGGAGCGATCCGCTTGGCGGCAAGACCGACTCCGAGGTGCGCAAGAGCAGCCATGGGAATTGCCTCTTCCATCCCGGAGCCAACTGAATCTCCGTTACGCCCGCGGCGCGTCTGCAGTTCCCCACCAGATAGCTGCATTAGGCCGGATGAACGATTGGCTCAGCCGGCGCTCTTGACGCGCACCACGGTGATCTTCTCGAAGCCCTCTTCGAAGACCGGCGGCTTGAGCTTTTCGGCCATCTTGCGCATTACGTCCTCGCTGACCGCGCGGTCGCGCTTGCTGTTGCGCTCCAGGCAGACCTCGAGCGGCACGTCGAAGAAGACCGCCTGCACCTCGTAGCCGAAGCTCTTGGCCATCTTGATCCACTGGTGGCGCTCGTGAATGGAGAGGTTGGTGGCGTCCACGTAGTTCCAGGGCATGCGCGCGATGAGCCGGGCGCGCAGGAGGGAGCGCAGGGTGGAGAAAACCAGGCCCTGATAGCGCTGCTCTTCCACGTCGTCGAAGAGGATATTGCGCAGCAGGTCGCTGGATAGCGGCGTGACCCCGCGACGCCGGAACCAGGTGGTCTTGCCCGAGCCGGGCAGCCCGATGGCCAGCACGACGTAGCCCTTGGGAGCCTGGGGCGAGCGCTCCGCGGCCTCGGCCGGAGGCGCGGCGGGCGTCTCCGGCTGCGTCTCCAGTTCAAAGCGGCCGGAATCCGCCGGCTCGCTCCACGCCTGCTTCGCGGGCCGCTCTTGCTTCTGGGTTCGCGCCGGAGCCGCGAGCGGGGGTAGGGCCGTGGACGGCGAATGCTGAGCCCGCTGCGCGCGGGGCTGCTGCGCCGGCGCTGCGGTCGGAGCATCGTCCGCATAGATAGGCACCAGCGGAGCCGGCTGATTCGATGGGAGTTCCTGGCCGATCTTGCCTGTGGATTCAGAGGTATTGGGGGTGTGTCTGGAGCGTCTTCTCATGCCGCCTTCAAACCTGCATCGTGATACCCGAATACCATACTCGCCTGGGCCGCGGCAAATGATGTGCACTCCGTCACAGACCATCCCACGCTGGGAACGGCACAATACCAGCAAGGGAATTTCTGTCCGAAAAGGGGCAGTAGACGAGTATTCATTGCGTCCCCCGTCGACTTCAGTGTTACCATCATGGGTTTGGTGGAATTGCCTTCTGGACTCATCTCAGACGCCGAATGCAGCGAACCCGAACAAGATCAAACCACAGCCTCACCAATTGAAAAGGAGAACTCACGCATGGCAGTTAAGGTTGGCATCAACGGCTTCGGCCGCATTGGCCGCAACGTGTTGCGCGCCGCGCTCGGACAACCAGAGATCGATTTTGTTGCCGTTAACGACTTGACCAGCCCGGCTACGCTGGCCCACCTGCTCAAGTACGACTCGATCCTGGGCAACCTGAAGAATGAGATCACCGCCGGAGAGGATTTCATCTCCGTCGACGGCAAGAAGATCAAGGTCTGGGCCGAGCGCGATCCCGCCAAGCTGCCTTGGGCTGACGTTGGAGCGCAGATTGTGCTCGAATCCACCGGCCGCTTTACCGACGCCGCGGACGCCAAGAAGCACCTGGGCGCAACAGTGAAGAAGGTCATCATCTCCGCCCCCGCCAAGAACGAGGATATGACCATCGTGCTGGGCGTCAACCAGAACAAGTACGATCCGGCCAAGCACCATATCCTCTCCAACGCCAGTTGCACTACCAACTGCCTGGCGCCGGTCGTCAAGGTGATCCTGGAGACCTGCGGCATCGTCTCCGGCATCATGACCACCATCCACAGCTACACCAACGACCAGGTCATCCTCGACTTCCCGCACAAGGACCTGCGCCGCGCCCGCGCCGCCGCCCTGTCGATGATTCCCACCTCGACCGGCGCCGCCAAGGCCCTCAAGCTGGTTATTCCCGAGACCGCCGGCAAGCTGGACGGATTCGCTATCCGCGTCCCCACCCCCAACGTCTCGCTGGTCGATCTGACGTTTATCGCCGAGAAGCCCATCACCGCTGAAGCTCTCAATGCCGCCTTCAAGGCTGCTTCCGAGGGCGAGCTCAAGGGCATTCTGGGCTACGACACCAACCAGCTGGTCAGTGCCGACTTCAAGGGCGACGCCCGCAGCTCGATCGTGGACGCGCCCCTGACCAAGGTGGTCGGCTCGAGCGTCAAGGTGCTGAGCTGGTACGACAACGAGTGGGGCTACTCCACCCGCGTCGTCGACCTGATCGACTTCCTGGCCGAGAAGGGCCTGTAACTGCAGGGATCAGGAGTCAGGGATCAGGGATCAGTTTTCCGATCGCAGATCCCCGGCTGCTGATCTCTGATCTCTGAATTCTGATCTCTGTCTCAAAGGAAGGCCCCATGCCCAAGCTCACCATTCGCGACATCGATCTCGCCAACAAGCGCATCTTCATCCGCGTCGATTTCAACGTGCCGCTCACTGAAGACGGCTCGGCCATCACCGACGACACCCGCATTGCGGCCACGCTGCCCACCATCGTCTACGCCCTCCGGCGCAAGGCCAAGGTGATTCTGGCCTCGCACCTGGGCCGGCCCAAAGGCAAGCCGAATCCAAAGTACTCGCTGCGCCCGGTGGCCCTGCGGCTGCGCGAACTGCTCGACAAGGAGCTGGGCGAATCCATCAACGTGGCCTTCTCGCCGGACTGCATCGGCGAAGTGGCCACTGAAATGGCGCACCAGCTTGAATCCGGCCAGGTGCTGCTGCTCGAGAATCTGCGCTACCACCCCGAGGAGGAAGCCAACGATCCGGGCTTCTCGCAGGCCCTCGCTTCGCTGGCCGAGGTCTACGTGAACGACGCCTTCGGCTCGGCCCATCGCGCGCACGCATCGACCGAGGGGATCACGCACTTCCTCTCACCCGCCGTGGCTGGCCTGCTGATGGAAAAGGAGATCACCTACCTGGGCAAGGCTCTGGAATCGCCCGAGAAGCCATTCGTGGCCATCATCGGCGGCTCCAAAATCTCCGGCAAGATCGACGTCATCGACAACCTGCTCGACAAGGTGGATACGCTGGTCATCGTCGGCGGCATGGCTTACACCTTCCAGCGCGCCCTCGGCGTCTCGACCGGCAAGTCGCTGGTGGAAGAAGACAAGATCGATATGGCCAGGGAGGCGCTGGCGAAGGCCAAGGCCAAGGGCGTCCGGCTGCTGCTGCCCGTGGATAACATCCTGGCCGACAAGTTCGCCCCCGACGCCAACACCCAGCCATGGGATTGCTCCGTCGATTTCCCCGCCGACTGGCAGGGCCTGGACATCGGTCCCAAGTCCATCGCGGCCATTGAAGAGGTGGTCTCGACCGCCCGCACCATCGTCTGGAACGGGCCGGCCGGCGTCTTCGAGTTTCCGCGCTTCGCCGTGGGCACCAACGCCATCGCCCATGCCGTTGCGGCCAACAAGGCGGCCATCTCCATTATCGGGGGCGGCGACTCGGTCTCGGCCATCAATCAGGCCGGCGTAGCCGATCAGATCACCCACATCTCCACCGGCGGCGGCGCGTCGCTCGAGTTTCTGGAGGGTAAGAAGCTCCCCGGAGTGGAAGCATTGACAGACAAGTAGGCCATCGGCCTCAGTTGCATGACCGTCGCAATCTGGCGGTCATGCAGCTGATAACTAAAAATTCCACAACCCCGATCAGCCTCTTACAATAGGCTTATGGCGCGAAGACTTTAGCGACCTGCACCCAACGAGGAGGCACCATGTGGAAGTTAGCACTCACCCTGGCCTTGCTCACTCTCGGACAGAGTTCTTCTGCTCCGGTCGATGATTCTGACTTACTTGCGAAAGCACAAGCCCAGGTACTCGCCAAGAAGGTTGAGTTGTGCCCTCCGCGAGACGTTGTTGGGCCATCAAGCGGCAAGCACCACAAATGGTTCAAGAATAGATGGGGTGCGCCGACTGATTCGTTTGCTTCGGTGAAGCGGACAGATGACCTATTACATCCATATGAACTGACTGTCGAGTTTAGCCTGCCGGTGCTCTACGGAGACGAAAAGAGTACAGAAGAAGAAGCCCGCGCAGATACCAATCTGCTCCCGCTTCCGAGTCCGTTTCCGCAAAACAAGAAGTCGAGGAACAGAAATGTTTACCTTTGGGGAAAGAGCGAACTCGTTCTGAAATCGCGCGAGGTCTTCTATAACTCACCATTTTCCCAGACTCCGCCAGCGTGGGGTGATCGACCTCCTTGGCCAGATGCATGCTGGGATTGGGTCGGTACGGACAAGGAATTCAAGACTTCAAAATGAATCCCACTCATCAAGGAGATTCAATGAAGACATACCGGCAGATTGCGCAAGAAGTTAAGCTCCGATTTGGCTTCGTTCCCAAGCCTTGCTGGATTGCAGATGTGAAGGCAAGGTCTGGCTTCCCCGTCCGACGTGCTCCGAATCGACAGACGGACTCAAGAAAGCACTCTTGTCCGGCGGACAAGTTCGCCGCGATAGCGTCATGTCTTGCTGAGACCCCACGGGCTCGATAGCACACAGCCTAGACCGCCGCGTCCAGCGCCACAAAGTGCCCCTGCCTTGCAAACCCCAGCAAAGCCCCATCCGCGGTAACCAGCGTTGCGCCCAGGTGGCGGGCCGTGGCGACGAGGATGCGATCGGCGGGGTCGGGGTGCATCTCAAAGGGCAGGCGGGTGCTAGCGACGGCAATCTCCGGCTCCAGCGGCGCCAGTTGCACGCCCGGTTTGGTGAGTGCCTCCCGAATCCACTGCATCACGTCGGCGCCAAGCCGCAGCCGGCCTTTGCTTACCAGCAGCGCGATCTCCCAGGGAGTGATGGCGCTCACCGCGATCCGGTTTCCCCGTCCAGCTTTGTTCAGCGCCTCGGCGGTTTGCACCCCCAGCCGCGGAGCCTCCTCCACCATCCAAATGAGCGTGTGCGTGTCAACAAGCAGAAGGGGCGACCCATCCCTCTCCGAAGCTGTCATTTCATCGCATCCCATTCAACATCAATCGGAGAGATGATGTCGCCCATCCACAGCACGCTGCCCTTCATCGACCCGACGATATTCTCCTTTGCCGGGATTGCTGTCACCTGCGCCACCGGCTTGCCGTGCTTTGTGATGACCAGGGTCTTGCGCTCCTCGGCCACCTGATCCAGCAATTTCAAGCACTTGGCCTTGAACTCCCCGGCTGGAATCGTGGTTGCCATCGCATTCCTCCCATAGTCACTGACTATAGTCACATTTTAACATACTCAGTGCGCATAGCTCCAATCCTCCGGACTCAATGGACAGGTCGGTGTTTGTGTGTTTATCTGTTTAGGTGTATATTGGGAATGGAGAGAGCCCTATGTCTACCGCAACCACCCGCTGGAATCTCGTCGTCCCCAAAGACCTCGACAAATCGCTTCGCCAGTTCTTAGCCGCCGAAGGCCGAGGCAAGAAGGGCGAACTCTCCCGCTTCGTCGCCGAGGCCGTCAACAGGCGTATCTTCGACCTGGCTCATCAGTCGGTCATGGAGAAGAACGCCAAGGTCGCCCCCGAAGTGCTCGAAGCGGCGATTGAGGAGTCGCTTGCCTGGGCTCGGGCGCGAATGCGCCGATGATCGTCCTGCTCGATAGCAAC
>Ga0326727_10004797_pt1 | contig 39793 bp, 39 predicted proteins | sample MB2enrmetagenome_FD_207643 | JGI IMG/M metagenome (GOLD analysis project Ga0326727, IMG submission 207643) | Lab enriched peat soil microbial communities from McLean, Ithaca, NY, United States - MB29MY | ecosystem: Environmental > Terrestrial > Soil > Wetlands > Peat | place: USA: New York...
GACGCGCAAAATGGTATCGTCTTTTTTGATGACGTCTCCATCGCAGCACAGTGGGGCGGTTACGAGGTTGTAGTACCCAAAAATGCTTACTGCCTCTGACAAACCTGCTATGACTCCGTCTTCGTGTGCGATGACGTTAGCAGAGCCCTCGACGTCGGGCAGGAGAGCGGTCGTTATGTCGCCGAATCCTTCATCCTCAGCTAGGAACCTCTCAATGTCGCGCGTGTTCAAACGATCACCACATACGCTTTTCTATCTTAACTATCTTAAAGGATTTCAAGATGATCATCGGAATTATTGGATGCGGCGTGATAGGAACAGAAATCTGTCGCGCCTTGGGGGCTGATGGCTTCAGGGGCAAACTTCTCCTTATGGACAGGCACCCCGATCGCGCTCAGCATCTGGCAGATACGACCCCCGCGGCATCGTCCGTGTCACTGTTCGACGTCATCGACCAAGCCGACCTCGTTGTGGAATGTGCCTCAATGCAGGCAGCGCGCGATATTGCGCTCAGCGTCTTGACAACGGGCAAGGATTTGATGCTGCTCAGCATCGGCGCGCTAGTTGACGCGGACTTTCGACAGCAGGTGTATGCGGCGGCGCGTACGCACGACTGTCGCCTTTATATCCCATCAGGCGCGGTCGGGAGCATCGATGCACTCCTTGCGGCTTCACGGGGAACGATCAGCCGGGTGACACTCACTACGACTAAGCCTTCAGCGGGCCTCGAAACCGCCCCCTACGTCGTCCGTAACGCCACTGATCTGTCCCGCCCTGCCCTCATATTCGAGGGTACCGCCGCCGAGGCGATTCAAGACTTCCCACAAAACATTAACGTATCAGCGACGCTCGCTCTTGCAGGCGTCGGATTTGACCGAACGATCGTCCGCATCGCCGTTGATCCGACGCTGACAAGAAACGTGCACATCGTCGAAGTCGACGGGGATTTTGGGAGGCTTACTGCCCGATTTGAGAACGTTCCGACCGAAAATGAGCGCACGAGCAAGCTCGCGGCGTACTCGGCAGTCGCGTCTCTCAAGAAAATGATGGACGCGGTCAAGCTCGGAACGTGAGCTTGTCCGATCTAAGGGAAGCTGATTCGATCAGGCATGCGATCTCGTACCCGCACGTACATTGCCGAGATACGGGCCTTCAACTGTCTGATGGCGGCATTTGCTTCGCTCATCGGTATCTTTGTGAGCAAGGCGCCGCTTGTCTACGACGTGATCGTGCCCGCGGTTTTGGCGTTCGTCGCGGTGTTTCTGGTCACCGCTGGGGGCAATGTCATCAACGACTACTTTGATGTTGATATTGACCGGGTCAACAAGCCACGCCGCGCTCTGCCAAGCGGGCTCATCAAGCGGCGTAGTGCACTCGTATACGCGCTCACGCTCTTGCTTTTCGGCGCTGCGGCGTCTCTACTCATCAACCCCATCTGTTTTGGGCTCGCGGCGCTTAACGCTGTACTCCTCGTGTTGTATTCGTGGAAGCTAAAGGGATCGGTGCTCGTCGGTAACCTGTTGATTGGGTACCTGACAGGGTCTATCTTTCTCTTTGGCGGAGCAGCCGTTTATTCGTTCTTTATTCCTGGTGTGCTCTTTGTGAGCGCAATGCTTGCAATCACCTCCCGTGAGGTCGTTAAGGATATTGAGGATCTCACGGGAGACCAGCGAGCGGGTGCGTCGACGTTGCCTATTCGGTATGGGGTGCCTCGTTCGCTGGCAACTGCCGCGCTTTTTATGCTCGCGGCGGTCGCTGTCAGCCCTCTGCCGTTCATTATCGGTGCGTCCGGCTATCCATACCTCGGAATTGTCATTGCGGCTGACGTGATACTCCTATATGGCGTCGCGCTCTCACAGAGCGATCCGGCGAAGGCGTCAACCGTGATTAAGTACGGTATGGTTGTGGTATTGCTCGCTTATGTCGTCGGCGGGATCTAAGGATTACAGGCCAAAAAAGTAAATAGCTATTCGGCTGAACTATCGTTGCATTGGGGCACGGACTTTACAGAGGGCCTCGGTGGATCATGAAAGCGGACGAAACAGCACGCCTTGTTCGAAAGCACTTGCAGAGCAACACTTACATCATAAAGGACGAAGCATTTTTTGAAAAGAGCGTGCACGTGCGCGGCAGTCTGATCACCGGTACTCACGTGGGCTTTTGGGGCGATCTGATCGTGGAAGGGTCGCTTAGTCTAGGCAACAGGTCGACCGTCCGTGGGAACGTTAGGGCAGAAAGCGCTTTTATTGGAAACGATGTTGAGATAGGCGGCATATTGACGACGACCAATGACACGACACTTTTGGAAGGCGTTCACCTAGGGGAAATTGACAGCGCCGGTAGCATTACGATCAAGCCTGACGCGGTGATTGACCAGATCGTCGCAGAAGGAAACGTGGAGATAAGAGGCAAGACAAGCATTGGCCATATCTCTACCAAGGGCAAGGTCATCGTCAGGAAGGCGTAGCGCGGGCGGCTGGACCTTGTGCGCGACGTAAGCTGCGCCCCGACCGGTAGCGCTTCACGCTGCAGACAGTTTGAGATCGTAGCTGCTGCTTTTGACCATAGCGGTGAGAATTGCTTGGCCGAACGAAATGCCGCCGTCCCCTCGAGGGATCTTTGTATTGGTAAAGAGGACAAGGTCACGCGTGCTACACACCTCGTTAACCGTCGTGACAATCGCCTTGTTATACGCGACTCCCCCCGATAGTCCGATGTTACTCGTTCCAATGGCTTCTGCTGCTTCGGCAGCTATCGTTGCAATCCCGCGCGCGATCGTAACCTGTGCCGAGGCGGCAATGTTCTTGGTGCTTTGACCGTGCTTTTTCGCGTGGAGGATCTCGGCGAGCACCGGTCGGGTGTCGAGAATCGACCGATCGCGGTAGGTCGAAATCTCGAGCGGCAGCGCTACGTCCGGATAGCCGTAACGCGCGACGCCCTCCAACCTCATTGCCGGTTCACCATCGTAGGTCCGTTTTTGACATATTCCAAGCGCTGCAGAAACAGCGTCAAGCACGCGCCCAGTGCTCGAGGTCATCGGGACGTTTATGTTCCGCTCAATTTGCTGCAGGAGAATCGACGACTCGAGTTCACTGAGACCAAGCGAGGTAAGCGTGGTTGCAAGCTTTCCCTCATCGTAGATGCCGTGCAGGATGCCGGCTACCATCCGCACAGGGTGCCTCGTTGCCAAGTCGCCTCCTGGCATCGGAACGGGTATGAGGCCCCCCATCCGTTCCAAAGTGGGCAAAAATACCTCCCCACCCCAGATTGTGCCGTCGTAGCCGTAGCCGATACCATCGATGGCGATACCGATAAGGTCATCAGGGGCCCCCTCTCCAATGAGCGATGCAATATGCGCTTGGTGGTGTTGAACTGCGTAAGCGGCTCCGAGCTCGGCGGCTAGACGTGTGGAGCGCAAGGTCGGATGGTAGTCGTGCGCGATGACGCTGACGTCGACGCCGCTCATTTCGATGAGGTTGTGGACGGATGCCTCAAGGTAGTCGAAGGTCTTCGGTTTGTCGATGTTGCCCACGTGTTGGCTGATGTAGCACCTGCCGTCTTTATAGGTCGTCACGGTCGCGTTCATCTCTGCACCAAGCGCGAGAATGTTCTTGTCGTACATTACAGGCACTGCAAAAGAGACGGGCGCGTACCCGCGCGACATCCTGATAAATGCAGGCTGGTCTAGCACTCGCAGTACTGAGTCGTCACAGCGGTTGACGATCTGCCGATCGTGGAGTAGGAAAAAATCGGCTTTCTCTCGCAGGTTTGCAAGCGCATCATCGATGGCGATAATCATCGGCTCGCCCGGCGTGTTCGCGCTCGTCATGATCAGTGGCTGATCGACGATATCAAAGAGGAGGTAGTGCAGGCCGCTATAGGGAAGCATTACGCCTATGTTATGGAGATTCGAGACTTCGCTAAACGCGCCTTCAACGCGCTTGTCGAGGACCATAATGGGCCGTTTGTTTGACGTGAGCAGTGCGCGCTCTTGTCCGGTTGCGAGGAGATTGTCCTCAACCCACATCTCGCCCGGTGCCATAATCGCGAGGGGCTGCGTAGGTCTGCCCAAACGTCGTTTTAGCTCTCTTGCGGAATCAAAGATGCAGGCGAGGTGAAAGCCGCCAATCCCTTTTATAGCCAGAACGTGGCCTTCGAGTAACAATCGTCCTGCCGTGCTGATTGGTTCGTTCAAGCGTTGTAAATCGCGGTTGAGCAGCGCGAGCGTCGGGCCGCAGCGTTCGCACGCGATGGTTTGCGCGTGATGACGACGATCGTTTGGGTTGCGGTACTCCCGTTCGCATTCTGAGCACATGGGAAAGTCAATCATCGAGGTCGTCTCGCGGTCATACGGGAGTCTCTCGGTCACTGTGAATCGTGGACCACAATTTACGCACGAAGTGGCCCAGTACCCTTCGTACCGTCTACTTTCCCTCAAATCCCGCAGGCAGTCGTCACACATCGCGATGTCGGGCGACGTGAAACCAAACTCGCCCTCGCCGCTGGACGCGATCGTGAACTCGGTGTAGTTGCGTGGGCGGCCCCATTCCACGCTGACCTCATCAATATGCGCGATGGGCGGTCCTTGTTTGAGAAACTCGATGAATCGAACTATAGCGGTGCGGAACCCCTCGACCTCGATGTCTACGTGCGCGCCGAGGTTTTTGACATAGCCAGTCAGCTGCAGTTCTACCGCGTGCGCATAAACGAACGGCCTGAAGCCTACCCCTTGCACAACGCCTTTAACGCGTATCTTCGCTCGTATATGCTCGTTCGCCCGTGGTTCCATGGTGATCCAATTGCGGCAATTCGTGTTGCATTCTATAAACGCGTTCCTATCTAATCTCTATTCTGGAGTTCAAAAACTTTAATTACTTTTGCGACGTTCTATTATACGAGGTAGTCACATGAACAACAGGACCCGCATCGTCAATGACCCGGCTGATCTAGTCCCGCTTTTACGAGTTTTTAAGTCCGACGCCCATAAGAAGGTCTTTAGTTCACTGCTCAACGGCTGGAGAACTGAAGACGAACTCAGGGAGATGTTGCAGGGAGATATTTATTATAGCCTCGACATGCTTCAAAAGACTGGTCTCGTTGAGACCAAATGGCGCATGCCCGAACAAGGAAACACGCCACAAATTGAATACCACACTTCTTATTCGAAACTTCGTGCCGATTTCCAGTGTTCGATTTCTGACATATGCGATCTCATCCGTATCGCGATCACCGACGACGAAACGCTGCGCGACGTGGCCGATGCTATGGAATTCGAGGTGAGAAATGGCAATAGTTCAGTTCAAAACCTTTCGCGCACCCTGAACCAGAGCCCGACGTTTCTCAGGGGCATCGCCAAACGGTCGCAGAGTCTTGTGGTAAAGGGTCATCGATTTGAGCTGGCTAAAAGATAGTCTCTTTTTTTGGCCGATGAAAAAAGGAAAGAGCACCAAGATGCAGGTGCTTGTTGAAGTAGCCGCGCTCCAACCCAAGATCCGCCAAAGAGAAGTTGCTGACCGGGTCGGGGTGACCCCCCAAGCCGTCTCGGAGCATCTCAAGGAGCTTGTCGCTGACGGGTACGTGAAGTTTGACAAACGTGGGCAGTACGAGGTCACCAAGGCAGGCATTGAGCTGATCATCGAGTGGACGAACGAACTCAACAAGTACATACGATATATCACTGAGGACATCGTGGGGAAAGTGGCCGTGTGGACCGCTATCGCGGAAGAAGACGTTAACAAAGGGGCAACCGTGGGGCTGAAGATGCGCGATGGCGTTCTTTGTGCGTTTCATTTAGACAGCGATGAGTCGCGCGCGCGGGGAACCGCGATAGGTGATGCGCGCACCGGCGACGACGTTGGCGTCGAGCACTTGAGCGGGATTATCCCAATGGATCGCGCGCACGTGACGATCGCAGTCGTTCCTCGGGTTCAACGAGGTGGGTCAGCAGCCGTGGATCTAGAAAGGCTCAGGCGGATTGCGGCGGGCAAGCCTGTCGCGATTCTTGGTTTGGAAGCGCTGGTTTCTGTAAGAAAAGCGGGTATTTCGCCCTTGATGCAGTACGGCGCCGCTGAGGGTGTCATCGAAGCGGCATTTCGGGGGCTCTCAACGGTGGTCGTCGCGGTCGATGAGGCGGTGCCGCCTCTCATCGCGAACCTCATGTCCCACGATATTTCCTACGAATCCATCGATCTCTGCGCAGGAAACCAGTAAATGGCTCACCTGATTGCCCACGCACAGCGCTCTAGTGTTAAGGTTTTTTCAACCCAGCCCGCGCAATGTGGCCTCGACGCGACGTTGACGCTTCGCCCCACCCATAAAGGGCCGAGGCCGAAGCGATTCGTGGAGATCCGCGGCGGGAAAGAGCACCTCAGGAAGCCAGCTGACATCATTGAGGTTTTGCGGCAGCACGATATCACGCTTGCCGAGCGCCAAGATGCCGCGCCACCCGACCAGAGGGTGTTTAAAGATCTCGTGGAACTGTTCAAGGCTTACCAGATTCCCTATGATCGGGTACCTGTCTGCGGGTTTTGCATCGGAAAGCACCGCTACAAGCCCGTCGACGCCAATTTCGTACGCCACCAAGGGGCGCTCATCTGCATGGAATGCGCCCAATCAGAACTGCGACGAGAGCTCAGTTTTCACGGTTTTGTGCACAAAGATCACTTCAATATACTCCTTAACAAAGTGCGCGATCTCGACCGCGTCATTCGTTTCCTCGATTCAGGTGTCGATCCTGAGCTTACACGGTATGACATGCTTTCGCGCGGCACCGAGCGCTACCCGTGCGTTACCGTCGACGAACTCGAAGTCGACAGCAGGCTGAAGCGGCTGCTTAAGAAGCAGCTATCAGCGTTGCTTCCCGTCCAATCTCTTGCGGTGGAGCACGGGCTTTTGAAGGGTAAGGATTTTCTGGTCGTGTCGGCGACGGCCACGGGAAAAACGCTTATTGGGGAGCTAGCAGGCGTTAATAACCTGCTCAGCGGCAAGGGAAAACTATTATTCGTAGTGCCTTTGGTCGCTCTTGCAAACCAGAAATACGATGATTTTGACGACCGCTACCGCGGCATTGGCCTGAATGTAAGCCTCAGAATCGGCGGTAGCAGGATTCGGACGCGAGACTGGATCCGAGTGGCGCCCAATTATTCAGCTGATATTCTCGTGGGGACGTATGAAGGCATCGATCAGGTGCTTCGCACGGGCGACGCTGCGCTCCTCGGCGAAATCGGGACGATCGTTGTCGACGAAGTGCATATGCTAGAAGACGAAGAGCGCGGAAGCCGGCTTGACGGGCTCATCTCACGGCTCAAGACGTTAGCCCCTCGTTCACAGCGCATTTATCTGTCTGCAACCGTCGGGAACCCGCACGCGCTCGCTCACGAGCTTAGTGCTGAGCTCATCGAGTTTGAAGAACGTCCGGTGCCGATCGAGCGCCACCTCGTTTTCGCTAATGAGCGGGACAAGCTGCCTATCATCAATAAGCTCGTTCGATACGAAATGTCGCGGACATCGAGCAAGGGCTATAAGGGCCAGTCGATCATTTTTACGAACTCCCGGGCGCGCTGTCATAGGCTGTCTAAATCACTCTCGGCGAAGAGCGCCCCCTATCACGGAGGCCTCTCGTACGGCGAACGAAAGAAGGTCGAAACCAACTTTGCCAAAGGCGCCATAGAAGCGGTCGTAACCACCGCGGCGCTCGGGGCAGGCGTTGATTTTCCTGCTTCGCAAGTCATCTTTGAGTCCTTGGCGATGGGCATCAACTGGCTAACCCCGCAAGAGTTTCAGCAGATGCTCGGGCGTGCCGGGCGGCCGGACTATCACGATATCGGCAAAGTCTACCTACTTGCTGACCCGAACCAGAAATTCAAGGCGGCGCAAACGGAGGATGAGATCGCGATAAAATTGCTCTCCAGCTCCGCAGATAGTGTCGATATCGAATACGACGACGACCAGCAAGCAGAGCAGGTGCTCGCGAACCTCACATTCGGCCGAAGCGTCAAAATGCTTGCCCATTACGACGACAGCGCTCAGCTGCGGCGCCTCAAGCGCCTGGGGTTTGTCTCTGGGGACGGTCGCGCGACGAAGCTTGGACGTATCGTCGCTGCCGATTTTCTCACTATCCCTGAAGCTGTTCAAGTGGCTGAATCCGTGAAGAAATGCGACGCTCCGTTTGAGATCCTGCAGAAGCTACAGGTTTTTACGCAGGTATACCTCAACAATGTGCAACGCTACGCTAAGGCGCTCCGAGTCAACGTATCTCCCAATGTGTTCAGCGGAGGAAACCTTGAGGCGCTCTTCTCAGGAAATAGCGATGAGCTGACATACCTCGACCAAAAAGAGCTCGACGCCGTATTGGCTTTTTCAGTGGCATTCGTTGATTGCAGCTGCGAAGGGTCGCCATTTTGTGGCTGTCCTGAACGCAACTTTTCGAAGTGGGTCATCGAGCAACGCGTGGCAGGTCTCGATCCCCGCGAGATCGTAGAACGGATGTCAGAATTTGGCGTTCACGCGTATTCAGGCGACGTGCTGAACTACCTCGATCAAGCGGTGCGACTGATGGAATCTATTGCTAAAATTGCCACTATTTTGAACAAAACGGACATTGCGCGTCAGGCTCTCAGGATAAGATCGGAGATCGAAGGCTAGTCTTTAGGTGGTGTATTCGGCGTTGATGCGCACATAGTCGTCAGTGAGGTCGCAGCCCCAGGCCGTGGCCGCTGCGGCCCCTACTCCCAAATCTATCAGGATCGAGATCTCCGTACGGTTCATTATTTCCGAAAGTGCCCCCTCGTCGAGTCTATCAGCGCTCGCACTTTTTATAAGGCCTTTTTCGACCAATACGACGGATGTATCTTTTCCATCTGACAGCGCGAGTGACAGAGCCTCTGGATCCACGAACGCACCAGAATAGCCAACGGCAGTGACGATCCTGCCCCAATTAGGATTCGCTCCAAAAAGCGCCGTCTTTACCAGAGCTGATCGTACGACAGCCTTTGCCGCCTTGATCGCATCATCGCGATTTCGTGCGCCCGCGACGGTGACTTCCATCATTTTCGTCGCGCCTTCGCCGTCGCGGGCGATCATTTTCGCCAGCTCAACGCACACAAAGTTCAGCGCGTTTTGAAAATCATCAATGTCAATGGCCGAAGAGCTCTCGCCGGTAGCTATTAGGAGAACCGTATCGTTCGTGCTCGTATCGCCATCGACAACGACCATGTTGAAGCTCAGATCTGCGGCTTTTTTCAGGCACGTCTGCAAAACATCAGCAGTGAGCCGAGCGTCCGTGTAGATAAAGGCGAGCATCGTGGATAGCTGCGGTTCAATCATTCCTGCCCCTTTCGCTATGCCGCCTATTGCGACGCCGTCGACCTCGATCGCCATTTGCTTGGGCATAGAATCAGTCGTCATTATCGCTCGCGCCGCTTCAAGACTGCCATTGGCCGCGTCAGTCATCGTCAATAGAACCTCGCTAATCTTCGAATCGATCCAGCCCACGTTAAGCGGGGTTCCGATGATGCCAGTGGACCCGACAGCTACGTCGGTTGTGTGGATGTGCAAGCGGCGCGCAAGGGATTCAGCGATCCTCTCGGCATCTTCTGTGCCGTTTGGTCCCGTAAAAGCATTAGCGCTCCCGCTATTTGCCACCACCGCCAAGATCTGCTGACTCTCAATAAGGTGTTTTCTCGTGACGATGACAGGAGCTGCGGTGACTTTGTTGGTGGTAAACACCCCGGCTGCTGGGCCGCCACCGGTAATGATCGCGAGGCCGTTTTTGCCTTCCTTGCAACCAGAGGCTTTCACTCCGCGTACGGCGCAGACGCCTCCTTCCACGACGCGCATTAACTACCCTCAGCAATCCCTCTAATGATATCGCCGCGCGTGACGATTCCGATCAATTGACCAACTGCATCGACGACTGGAAGCCGGTTGATTTTGTGCCGTATCATGTGCTCGGTAGCGGTTTCGATATCCGCATCGCCTTCTATCGTGTGGACGGGCCTTTTCATGACGCGATCGACCGTCCACTCGCCCACATCTTCGCTCATCGAGTCTCTCAGCTCGAGGCGCTCGATAATTTCGCGCACCGGAACCTCGATGATCTCGAGCGGGCTTGGGAGCCAGTACCCTGTGTGTTCGGGTATCTCGAGGAGCGAGAGTATGTCGTTTTCCGTTACAATGCCTACGAGGTCTCTATCAGCCACCACCGGAACGCCGCTTATCTTGTTTTCCCGCAGGAGCTTGATACACTCGCGCACCGTCGTGTCGGACGTCACCGAAATGACGGTAGGATTCATGACGTCTACGACTTTCATTGCCACCTCAGAGCGACAGTGCCGGAGACCAGAGGCCGGTCGTCTCATCGAGACCGAACATGAGGTTCATGTTCTGGATTGCTTGGCCTGACGCGCCCTTCACCATGTTATCAATGGCGGAGACGACGACTACGCGGTTTGTCGATGCGTCTCGCTCGATGAACAGGTCGCAGAAGTTCGTGCCGCGGACCGACCCGAGCGACGGAACGTTGAACCGAATGAACGGGCTGTTGGCGTAGAACGCTTCGTAAAGTGATCGGATCCGATCTTCATCGAGTTCAGCGCTGGTGAAGATGTGCGCGGTAGTGAGTATGCCTCGAATGGACGGGATCACGTGAGGGGTGAAGTTCACGGCGACGTTTCCAAGTCGCTGGAGCTCTTGAACAATTTCGGCTTTGTGCCGGTGTTTCGTTAGTTGGTAAGGCACCACGTTCTCAGCCAAGTTAGGATAGTGCGACGTCTCCGTTGGAGCGGCCCCTGCGCCCGAGATCCCGGACTTCGAATCGAATACTGCATGATCGACGAGTCCTGCTTTGACAAGCGGCGCCGCAGCCAAGATTGCGCCCGTAGGGTAGCAGCCGGGGTTGGCACACAGGTCGGCGTGGGCAACTTCGGGGTGCAATTCGGGCAGGCCGTAGACGGCGTCTCGAGGATCGGTGTGCGGGCCGTACACCTCCGCATAGTTCCGTCCGAGCCGATAGTCAGCGCTGAGGTCGATAATGCGAACCTCCCCATCGATGAGATCTGGCACGATTCCCATGGCGGCGCCGTGGGGGACTGCGAGAAACACGACGTCCGATTGTTCGGCCACCGCCTTGGCGTCGGCGTTGACAAATCGGAGATCATAAAATCCCTTTAGATAGCGGTGAACATCGGCGACCGGGACAGCATCGCGGGCCCGCGAAGTTATTATGGTCACGTCGACGTCTGGATGTTGAACGAGCAACCTCAGCAATTCCCCACCTGTGTAGCCAGATCCGCCTATTATCCCAACTCTGATCATCGATCCCCATTAAACCTGATCTTAGAAAGCCTTTTTCGTCGCAAGAGCGTGTCACAAACAAACAATGCTAAACGTCACAAGCGCCGGCTATTGATGCCAAACGATGCCTTGCTCCAACAAGCTACGCAGTCGAGGGCGTAGAAAGCAGAGGAGCTATAAAAGATACCCCCAAAGATGCTAGTTCTTAAACCCTTCTTAGCAACTGGTACAGCAAACCCACAAGGAGCGTCGGGGCCCCGAGCCCCAGTAAAGAGAACTCGAACACGGACTGCGCGGGCAAGCTGGCTGCGCTGCTCGTTTGGGCTCCTGGCAAGGTCATACCCAGCACTGAGCCATTCTGCGACAGCGCAGATGCTCCGCTGATATCGCAGACGCTTCCGCGAACGCGTTTGACGAGTCCGACGGTACCTGCAATGATGGGGCGCACGCTAAACACTTCTACGACGCGCTGCCTAGACTCGTTGGCTGGGTTAGTGGTGTACTGCAGTGCTCAGCGTCTGCATTCAGCTCCTTTGCTTCCGCGTCCGCCTGCGTGGTGTTTGTCGGCGACGGGTTTGATTGGGGCTTTTCAGTGGAGCGTGCGGCAACTCACTCGAGTGCTTGAGTTTTGAGGCGGCAACTACAGGGGTAGCAGGGGCTAGCATTGATGGTGTTCGAGGAGTTGAACTGACGGTTGGGACACTTGGCGTTGGACGTCGTCGTTGCGTTCGTCGTTTTTTGGGTTGGCGTCGCGGCGCCGACGGCTGCTTGGATAGCTGTGTTGATCTGTTGTTCGGTGACGATGCCTCGCAGGGTTGCCCCTCCTTATATGACTATTATTGGTGTGCCATTTACACCGTTTTCTTGCGCGATCCGATCTCCGGGCGACGCTCACGTTGCATTCAATGAGCTTCACGCCGGGTCTGCGCAGTCGCGCTCTCAACAAGCGGCTTTATCTGTTCGCAAACGGAGCAATAGGGCGAATAGAAGAATAGCACGTGAACCTGGTTGTTTGGGCCGATGCAACTCCCGAAAATGCCACGCACGCAATAAGGATTGCAGATGACGCTATTAAGCCAATTTGCTTTTTCATCTATTTTTTGCCTTTCCGTGATTCCCGCTGTGATCGCTCAGTGAATGCTGGTTGTTATAAGTATGCGCAAGATGAAGGTTTTGAACGTTTTGTGCGCTCTGCAAAAAAGCAAAAGGTGGCGAGATAGTAAGTACACACCAGGACTATAAAAATCGCTGCGATCGGACTTATGCGTTTTGTCGCCATTATTGGTTATGCGACTTATGTATCTTCCACCAAATATCTATCGCTTTGCAAAAGATAAAGGACACCGGGGATCTCTCCGCCCGGGCCGCCTACAAAAGTTGAAGCACGATGTTTGCAAGATTCATTTGACTCGGGCTCGTAAATGCCGTTGAAGGGTCAAGGACTGAGAGCGGCCCGATTTGACCCGGAGCGTCCTGCGGCGCCGAAGCAGGAGCGTTTACAGTCATAACGTTGCTGTTGTAGTGGACTTGGCAGTTAGGGCAGTAGGTTGCCGCAGCTGCCACTTGTACTGAAAGCACGATGAGAACAACTCCGATCAAGAGCGTCATCACCTTTTGCCTCGGTTCCAACGAATTACCTCCCGTGCCCCGAGGGACACTATTGGTATTACTATTGAAAATCTTTTAAAGCGGTATAAATAACTTCTGTTTTGCTTCCAGTATTTCCACTGGAAAAATTGACCAAAAAGTTTCTTAGTCAAAGCCAAGCTACCGCTTAGTTGACTGGCGTTATTCAATAAAAGATAGGGGGGTTAAATGAATAACCCTTTTTATCGCCTTCTCAAGAATAGGTATATTGCGCCTACTACTAACGCTGGAGCACCTAGCCCGAGCAGCGAGAATTCAGGAACTGTTTGCATTGAAGCAGTTGGTGTTGGGGTTGCTGGAACGACCTGAATCGACGGTTGCGTTGATTTTACAAATTTATGATGTGTCGCCATTGGTTTTACAACCGCGGCGGGAGTCGGCGTTGCTTTTGGAGCCGGCGCTGCTTTTGGAGCCGGCGTTGCGTTGCCTGCGGCTGCTTGGATGGCTGTCACAATCTGTTGTTCGGTGACATCACCCACAAGCCTCTGCCCTCCATTAATGACTATCGTCGGGGTTCCTGTAACGCCATTTGCTGCGGCGACTCCTTGTCCGAGCGATGTATCGGCCACGTTGTATTCAATGAGCTTGGCGCCGGTCTGCGCAGCCGCGCTCTCAACGAGCGGCTTCACCTGTTCGCAGATGGAGCACATGGGTGAATAGAAGAAAGCTACTTGAACGTTGCTTGCTGCTTGGGCCGAAGCAACACTCGAAAATGCCACGAACGCAATAAGGATTGTAGATAACGCTATTAAGCCAATTTGCATTTTCATCTGTTTTTGGCACCTCTTCGTGATGGTTGTTTTCCTTACGTGTACGCAGTATTGCCGATTGATCTTATAAATAATGATCGATCTTGACCACATCCAAGACTTAAGCCTGAACTGCGCAGGTAAGATAAAGGGAAAACAGCCCCATATTGCGCACACTCAGACTGCATCGGATCGGTTGAAGAAGTAGTAAGCCGCTATCAGCGGAACGACGATCGAGGCGATGAGGAAAATCACGTTCGTCGTGTAGCTGAGTCCTGAAGTCAGTTTAGCGAAGTCTCCGGCGAGCGACTGGACAGCGACGTTGTGGCTTCCAGGATTGATCCAAAGCAATATTTTCGCGTACCCAGGGAACTCAGTGTACGGGATCTCTGAAGTGGGGCTTAAGTTCATCGCGCCTAGTCCGAGTGCAACGCCTGCATAGGTGAATACCAAGAGCAGGACCCAGACGAATACCGCGCCAAGCAATGAGTCGAGGTTCGTGCGCGTCAAGCTTGAGATCAGGAGCCCTATCGCGATGAAGGACATAACATACAACAGTATGATGCCCATAGAGAGGATCAGATAGCCGACATCACTCGAGCTTGGAACATTCCGTGTGATGACGGATAGACCGATATACAGCACGAGCGTCGTGACGACAAACAGTCCGCCTGCAGCTGCGAGATAAGCAACGAACTTGCCAAAGAGTATTGTTCTACGCGTAATAGGTCGCACCACGAGCTGTGCCAACGTCCGTGCTGATCGCTCACCGGTCAGGGCGTCATAAGAAAGCGCAAGCGCGAGTATCACCAAAATAGCTTCGCCCCCATATGTGTACGACACGCTAATCGCGTAGTTGACTGGTTGCGTCGTCGGATTTGGCGCCCCGCTTATTGGCAAAATCCCTCGGGCGACGTCGACATTGCCATAGTACGCGCCGACAAGCGCAAACAACACGAATATGACTCCAACTATGATGAAGCGCTTCGTCTTCACCGCGGACTGAAAATCCTTTTGCGCGATAGCAAGAAACTTGTAAGCGGACTCCGAAAACTGACTCAACGCGTTTTTCCTCCCATCCTGCGAACATATGCCTCTTCGAGCGACGGTGAATCGCGCAGGGAGCGCAAGCGGCCTCCAGCGCGCGTGATTACGTAGTTTATGTCCTCGTTGATGCCAGGCCGGGACTCAAGACTTATCTTGAGTCCTTCGCATTGGACCGATTTAACACCTTTCACGGACCTTATGGCCTGGAGAACGCGTTCGTTTACGTTAGCGATGTCCGCTTCGAGTTCCACGGTCTTGCCGCGCACGTCCGCCACGAACTCCTTAGTGGTGGTCGGCGCAGCGACGTGCCCACCCTCGATGGTCGCTACCACGTCGCATATTTCTGCGATATCTCTGACGTTGTGCGTGGCAAGAAACAGCGTGACGTCGTGGACGTTGAGCTCGTGTATGAGCGCCATTATATCGCGCCTGCCTTGTGGGTCAAGCCCCGTGCTCGGTTCATCCAGAATAAGCAATTCTGGTTCGCTTAGCATCGCTGCAGCGATGCCGAGTCGCTTCCTATCGCCAAGGGAAAATGTACGGACGAGGGTTGTCTCATTATTTTCAAGTCCTGCTAGCTTGAAGAGTTTCTCGATCTTCTCTTCGCGCTCTTCGCGCACGTTCGAGATATTGGCAAAGAATCTGAGGTTTTTTTCCGCAGAGAAGTTGCCGTAGAAGCCTGGGCGCTCAGGTAGGTAACCAATCCTGTGCTGCACCTCATGAAACTGTGCGGGGATCTCGCGATCAAGTATCTTGATCGTTCCAGCGCTGGGCTGAATGAAATTGAGCAGCATATTGATGATGCTTGATTTGCCGGCGCCGATCGGTCCTAGAAGCCCAAACGCGGTTCCTTGTGGCACCGTGAAGCTTGCGTCTTCGACGGCCACAACGCCCTTCTTATAGCGCTTTGTAAGCCCTTCGAGTTCTATCGCGTTCATGATAGCTTACCGCTAAGAGCGGTTGTATGCATGCAAAACCAAATACTATTATATAAACTAGGCGTTTTGAGAGGCGTTTTGGCACGTGAGCAAGTCTTCAGCGGCGACACTCTGACGCATTGGCTCCACTGAGACGAGACAAACGACGTCGAACTGCCTCATCCGTATTCCTTGAATATCCGGTCGACTGCTTTTGACGTCGCCGCCTCTTCATCTGCATAGCGCGTCCGCAGATCGAGCTCGAAAAGACGCAGTGACCAATCAGTTCTGACCGCCACATATTCTTTGATCAGGGCCGCCGCGCTGTTACCGAGGCTAGCTTGGAGTGAACTAAGCAGGGCGTTCTCTCGCTCTTTCAGCTTCTTGATCTCGGCCTCGTACTCTCGTATGAGATCGAGCAAGTCCTCTGCAACTTCCTCCTCAGCGTAGTTTCTATCGTCAATCATAGTCTGACGTATAAATTGATTCCTTAAATCCTTTGGGGGATACGCTGCCGTTCGCTCGCTTAGTCTGCACGTGACTGGAGCTAAGGGCCGTCATCGTGAAGCATCGTCGCGCCGGGTGCGAACAAGGGAGCCAGCCTGTCCAGACGAGGCTTTGTCGTTTCTGCCTGACACGAACGCGAATTGCGTAAAACATGTATAAATAGCATCGTTAACGAAGCAATTACGCGTGGAGCACGATTTCCTTGGCAGGTTCGCGTATACTACGGCACATCGAATTGGTGCGCGACAACTGCAGCAACAACGTGAGCCGATGCCGGCAGCCTCTCGAGGAGTCCAGCTGCTTGAATGGGCAAGTCGAATTTATGTGTCGTTTTGCGGAACGGTCGTCACGGGCTGCGCTCTCAGCTATGCGTTTGGTGATACGGAACTTATGGGCCGCGCATATCGTCGCTGGTGTGTTGTCCGTAACGTTTTCGAATGCATCTTCAATCCGAGGCCAACAAACGTACGACGGTCCGGCGAGAAACCATGCCCATCAAGTCGAGCTGGGAGGTCGTTATGCGCATTTTGAAGAAGTCTCTTGTGAAGCTTGAGGGTGAAATCATGCTCCTCCCCGAGTCGATCGATGACCTGTGGCATTTGAGACATCTCGTTGAGAAAGGCGACTTGGTTTTTGCGCTAACCTTTCGCAAAGTTGAAAGCGCAAGCGACAAGTTGCGACCGGAGAAGACAGAGCGAAAACCTATGCGGCTTGGGATTCGCGTCGATTCGGTCGAGTTTCATCGGTTTGCAAACCGCCTCCGCATTAGTGGGACCATCGAGTCTGGCCAAGACGTGGGGTCACATCACACGCTAAGTATCGAACCGCTGCGAGACGTTTCGATAATCAAGCGCTGGCGACGCGACCAGATAGATCGCATCACAAAAGCGATACAGGAATCCAATCGCCCCGAAATCGCCATCGCCACGATTGAGTCAGGACAAGCGCACATCGGCGTGCTGCGGCAGTATGGCGTCGAGGAGGTCGCGAGCATAGCGCAAAGCGCCGGTAAACTACACGAAAGCTCACAAACGGAGTTCTTTGCCGAGATCTACAATCAGTTGCTCAATACCGCTGCTCAGGACTATATTGTTGCTGGCCCAGGGTTTATTAAAGACGATTTTGTTCGGTTCGCGACACAGAAGGACAGTAGCTTTCCAGATCGGCTGATCATTGAAAACACGACGTCAGTTGGTATCTCTGGCTTTCAAGAGGTGCTGCGGCGCGGTGCGGCCGATAGGCTCATCAAAGATGCCCACTTGGTGTGTGAGACGCGCCTGATCGACGCCCTACTTGGAGAGATTGCGGTGAACGGCAAAGCAGCATACGGAATGGCCGAGGTCACCAAAGCGCACGAATGGGGCGCTATTGAAACCCTCCTCATAGGCGACGAGACCTTACGAGGCGAACGTGAAGGAGGAACAGCCATCGACGAACTACTGACGGCAGTGAATAATTCGAATGGGCACGTGGTTGTTTTTAGCACGGAGTTCGAGCCAGGGAAGCGCTTAGAGAAACTAGGGGGCATCGCCGCGCTATTGCGGTTCAAATTACAGGATGGATGACGCACCACTTATCGGCTGCCTTCGGGCCTACCGCTCAGGCCTTGAGGCCGGCTCAATACTCTTCGCACTTTAGCTGGTAATGGGCCCGGTCGTGGTCGCAAGCGGGACACTTCTCTGGAGGTTCTTCGCCAACGTGCACGTAGCCACATTCTCGGCACACCCACTCAACCTTCCGATCCTTTTTGAAGAAGGTGCCTGCTTCCACCTGCGCAAGCATCTTCTTGTTTTTCTCTTCGTGGTGAGCTTCGGCTACGCCGATTGCCCGTAGCCTCTTTGCTATCTCAGGCAATCCTTCGCTGTCGGCAACATCAGCGAATTCAGGGTACATCGTCGCTGTTTCGTAGTGCTCACCTGCGATTGTTGCTCTGAGATTCGCGGCTGTGTCCCCCAGCGATGTTTCGACGGTCGCTTCTATGTGTATTTCGTCAGCGTTTTCTGCAGCGCCGGCCTTGAGAGCGTTGATCAGTTTGAGATTCCAACTCGCGTGCTCGCGTTCATTGTCTGCTGTCGTGAGTAACGCCTCAGCGATCTGTTCATAACCTTCCTTCTTCGCGATCTTGGCGTATGACGTGTACCGATTTCGCGCCATGCTTTCGCTAGCGAAGGCTTTTGCAAGATTTTCCAATGTTTTTTGCATTGTTTTGCCTCAGTGTCCTTAATACCGGCAACGTTTGTATAAACAATTATTGCAGCTACAGCCGCAGTCGGGTCTTCTGACTGGATAGGGCCTGCCGCCAGCTCATGCAACGGCCGCAATTACGGCGAGAGCTGGGCTAGAAAGCGCAGACGTCCAAACTGCTGCATAGCGTCGCCGTGCGTTAGTGTCAATGCTACTCTTGTTCGCACTTCGCCTTTGTAAGCTCACGCAGGGTTACATCGGTAAAAAAAATCGAACGGAGCGGGCGATTTCGTCAGTGCGGGCTACTCCGAGACGTCTACAGTGATTATCCCCGTCTTTAACTGGTGAGCTTCGTTTGCAGAGAGGGCCCTGCGCTGAGCTCGCGGCGAAATAATTGCGCTGTTACCAAACGGATCATCAATAAGAAGGGTCATTGTTCCTTCGCCCCTGCGCACGGCATCGATCCGTTCAAGCAGTCGATTCCCCAGCTCGAACTTGCTAGGATCTCCCGACGACCACTTCGTGGCCGTTTGGATAACCTCTTCGACTCTGCACAGTACGCCTTCCACGTTGGAAATATAAGCCTCAGATGCGGATCCCGGTTCGATAATCACGCCCAGCTCAGGAATCTGCACGGTGCCGGATGACGACCTGATCACCCGAGTCGTAAAGTCGTCGCTGTCAAACTCAATTTCATAGCGTGCGGCTTCGCGTTCGCAGAGCGATATTGTGTCTGCATACTTGAAACCACACCCGCAGCTCGCACTCACGAGCATTATTTCGCCGAAGAAGGATATCTCATGGGAACTGAACCTAAAGGTGAGCTCGTGTGCGCATAGAGGGCATGTGCTCACGATCGCTGCTTGCTGTGTCATAACTGAAATTGTTGGCGTGATGGATCGTGCCGGAGCTAATAGGAGCTTGCCCCGAGCTTCTTGCGGTCGATCTTGATAGACATCGGGGTCACAATGATCTGGTCATCTCCAAGCCCAGCAATATCGCCATGAATATCCGTTGCTACTTGTCTCAGTTCCTTGACGATTCGGTCGAGGGTGACGCGATCTTGCTTCACGTGGGCTATGTCAATGATAACGATGTTGCCCTTATAGACCTCGTCTTTCAGTTGCGTGAGATTGCTCACGTTGATTAACTCGGCGACCTTGACATACGTGCCTGCAGGTTCCTCCTCAAGCACCTCTTCGTACTCTCCGAGGTCCAGCTCGAGGTATTCATCCGGTTCTGCGTGAGGGCGACTCCCAAAAATTCTATCGATCAAACTTTTTTGCGCCATTTGGAACGTTCACCTACAATCGACTTCTTGCTATGTAACCACATTTGCGTCTTATAGTTTTTGTGTTTCGCTCTTCAGAAGTCTCGCGGTACCGATACATAGCGCCGCCACCATTGATATAGTTACCTCGGCCCCAGCAGCAGCTGGAGGCACGATCTGCGTGTTTGCATTGTAAGGACACGAGCTAAGGCGACACATACCAGATTTTGTCGCCAACGTGGTGTACGATCTGCACCGCCTTGCCCTCCCTCGCACGAATCATTTCTGCGCCGGCAATGAGCGCCGTTCCGATGCCGAGCGGCTTTTTGTGTCTTTCATCGACGACCACGACTAGGTCGTCGGGCTCAATACTGGTGTCGGCATCCACGATGCCGGGACTCATGACATCCGCGCCGTTTCTGATGAATCGCACGGCGCCCATATCGACGGTAACGAGGTGTCTTCGGGGCTTGAGTTCCGTGGCGCCACGCACCGTGAAAAATGGCGTGCTGTTAATGCATAGAGCCACGGGCACCCCGTTCAAAAGAATGAGCGTGCGCTCCGGTGTTTCGAGCACCTCGAGCCTCCCCGCTAACGTGCTCTCGGTGTCATACGCGCTAAGCGTGGCCACTACGCTCCGTGCCGCGTCGGCCTTCATGAAATGTCGTTGTTTGCCAGTCACGCATGCAGTTAAAAGGCGCCCAAAGATAAACTTAAGTATCTTATCAGGGAAGAACTACTTACGAGAGGCATGGAATGAGTCAGAGGCCGCTTGATATTCTGAATGAATCCCTGGAAACGCCAGTGATCGTGCGGCTTAAAGGGGGCAGAGATTTTAGAGGGGAGCTTCAGGGATATGACGTCCATCTCAATCTCGTTCTCGACAAGGCGGAAGAGCTCAAAGATGGTGAGGCCATAAGAAAATTTGGCACCATCGTGGTCCGGGGCGACAACGTCGTTTACATCTCACCTTAGGCAAAGCAACGCTCTACGGGGCAACTAAATGACAAAGGGAACACCTTCGATGGGCAAGCGGCAGAAACGCTCGCATGTGATGTGCAGGCGGTGCGGCTCTGTCTCTTATAACTTTCGCAAAAAAACGTGCGTTCACTGCGGATTTGGTCGCTCCAGGAGGCTTCGGAAGTACAGCTTCCTCAATAAGTATTGATTTTATCCTTGAAAAGGGACAGGGTCGATGAAAGACAAGTGCGGCGTATTCGGAATCGCCTTGGATTCTAAAGATGCCGCATTGCCTATCTACTACGGTCTTTACGCGCTGCAGCACCGCGGCCAAGAATCGGCCGGTATCGCTACCCACGACTCGGCAATCCACATTGAGCGCGGCATGGGCCTCGTACACGAGGTATTCGACGAACATCGGCTCGGGCATCTCAAGGGACCCCGAGGGATCGGTCACGTGCGGTATTCCACCACGGGCCTCAGTAGGGTAGAAAACTGCCAGCCTGCCCTCGTCAATTATCGTGGAGGTACCATCGCCATCGCGCACAACGGCGACATCGTGAACTCTTCTGATATTAGGCAGGCGCTTGAAGCCGAAGGTCGCATTTTTGTGTCCGATTCAGATACTGAGGTCATCGCTCACCTGCTCGTGAAGGAACTCATGCGCTACGACACCATTACTGCTGTTCAAGAGCTTATGAATAAGCTGCGTGGATCCTACTCGCTCACGCTGCTCATCAACGATACGGTCATTGGCATTCGCGACCCCTTCGGCATAAAACCGCTCTGTATAGGCAGGTTCGACGATGGTTACGTCTTGTCTAGCGAGAGCGCTGCCATCGATACGCTTGGAGGCGAGCTTCTTAGAGACGTCCGCCCGGGAGAGATTATCGTCCTTCATCCAGACGGGTTCGTGAGCCAAAAGGTTTCAAAAACGGCAGTGACAGCGCACTGCATGTTCGAGTATGTCTATTTTGCTCGCCCTGACTCGATATTGGATGGCGCTTTGATCTACGAGGTGCGTCGCAAAATCGGTCAAACGCTCGCAGAGGGCGACGTTGAGGCAGATATCATCATTCCGGTTCCTGATTCAGGAATCGCTTTTGCCATTGGCTACGCCGAAAAATCTAAATTGCCTTACACAGAGGGTTTGATAAAGAACCGCTACGTGGGCAGGACCTTCATCATGCCCGGTCAGGATCTGCGCGAAACCGCTGTGCGACTGAAGCTGAATGTGATTAAGAAGCATATCGAGGGCAAGCGGGTTGTGATGATCGATGATTCAATTGTGCGCGGGACGACGTCACGCAAGATCGTCGACATGCTGCGGGCAGCTGGGGCAGAGGAAGTGCACATGCGCATAGGAACGCCGCCAATCGTCTCCCCGTGTTATCTGGGGATCGACATGCCGACGTACGGCGAGCTTATTGCCGCCAGGAAAAGTGTGGACGGCGTAAAACTGATGATCGGCGTTGATTCACTCAAGTACATCTCACTCGCTGGCCTCATCGACTCTATTGGCCTTCCCCGTGAGAAGCTCTGTTTGGGCTGTCTGACCGGCATGTATCCCATCGAACGACCTCTTGAACCGGCGATGCAGCTGAAACTCGACGCGTTCGCCAACACCGTGAAAAAGAAAGCTGACGGCGTGCCTGCTTCTCCACTACAATCTCCTTAGGCGCGGTCCTCGGGTGTGTGTGCAGCGTGGGCAAGCCGGTGAGTGTTCGGCGTTTTCAGCTGCTAGCGAATTCATCTAAAGCGTACTCGCTCAGAGCTCGTTTCCCGATCACCATTTCAAACTCGATTGGCGTCAGCATCGGGGCTTTAAAGCGAGCTGCATCATCTATAGTGACACGGGGGCAGGCGGTGTTGACGTACGCTTCTGCGGGAAACTGGTACAGCGTCCACGGAGTCACTTCGTTTATCGTTACAGTGTACGCGTCGTAGCCGCGCTCTGTGGCTTGTTCTGCGAGTTCTAAGGCAAGGTCAAGGCGCTGTTGTCCCGTCTTTGTGCCAGCGAGAACGCAAAATGTCCGTGCGTCGAGCGCCTTCGTGATGAGAGCGTAACGTTGTTTCATAATGAGGCTCGCGTCGGGAATGGAGGTTCTGTGAAGAAACGGATCAGCGGCGATGACCCGCTTGCCAGTTGCAAGCGTTACGCCGAGAGCGTGAAAGGCGCCGCCGCCAATATAAAGATATTCATCAACGTCAATCGCACGGGCACATGAAAAATTACAGCCTAAGACCTGGCCGGGATATTTGACTCTCGCGTCACCGGATCCGATGCAACTCTGAAGCCCAGCCGAAGCGAGGCAACGGCGGACAGAGTCCAACGTGTGAACGTGTTGAACGTTTGTTACGAGACCGACCCGCGGGCCTTTGATAAGTCCAAGCGCATCATTTACGACTGGAATAACGTCGACATCGCTCTGCATCTCGACAAAATGTACTCGTTGAGCCGCGAGTTCAGGAATCGCAGCGTGACCAAAATGAACCAGCAAGTCCGCTTGTGCGTCATAGTCAAGATCGCACGCTCCGTGGCATGGGTTCCCCGAGATTAGCACGGCGACACTGATCTGTTGTTGTATGCGCTTCGCTACGTCAGGCCCATAACGCTTCAATCCCTCAGGAAATTGAAGCCGTATGACACGGGCTTTTGTCTCTTCCACAAGTTCAGCTATTCGCTCAATTTCAAAATCCATTTCTAAACTTCGTCGGTCAAACGCGTTCTCGGCACTGGCGGGACTACGGGGCAGCTTTTACGATCTCTCTTAAGTCGTCCACAAACTGTAGGATCGTCGCTTCATCGATGTGGGGCATAATTACGAGTCGCAGTGCGCTGCCCATTACCGATACGCGCCAGCCGCGCGCCGTGAGTCGTAGTGCGACCCGCTGTAGGTTAGGCAACTTGAATGCGACGATATTCATCACAGGCGTTATCACGGGATAGACCCCAAATTCTGCAGCTCTTTCAACACACAGATTGGTCAGCCGCATGCATTCTCGCACAACGTCTCTATATCCTTCGAACCCTAGATGCTCGAGCACGGCTAGCGTTGCAGCTACCGAGGCGCCACCTCGTGTGCCCGTCATGGATCGTTCTACTGAGTAAAACGTGTTCGTGCTCAGGGCGTCGAAATCAGTAGGTTTCTTGAATAGAAGCCCGCCTGACGGTATTGTGCTCATACCCATTTTGTGCGGATCGACGGCGATGGATCGCACGCCTTCCACTCGGAAGTCAAAACGGTACTTTTTTTCAAGGAATGGGAGAACGAGCCCCCCAAACGCGGCATCAACGTGCAGAAAGGCGTCGTTCTCGTACGCGACGCGCGCTAAGGCGGGAATCGGATCAACAACGCCGAGAGCAGTAGAACCGGCGATGCCGACGACGCACGTCGTGCTCTCGTCTATGAGCTCTTCGACAGAGCTGACGTCAACGGCATAGCGGTCGTCTAGCCGCGCTTGACGCACTTCTACTCCGGTAAAGTCTTGGGCCTTCTCAAACGACTGATGCGCGGATTCAGGAACAACAATGTTTGGTTTTCGCGCCCCGCAGATCAGCTTGCTCGCTCGCACTGCTTGGATGTTTGACTCGGTGCCGCCTGAAGTGATGTACCCGACGGCGTCAGCAGCGCCGAGGAACGACCCGAGAATGGCAATGGCGCGCCGTTCAAGCGCGGCCATTTCGGGGAACAGGTTGGGATCGCCGAGGTTCGTGTGGATGTGGTCGATATGTGCGCGCACGGCGGCTGGGTGCGGGTATGTGCACATAGAACTGAGGACTCGCTCGTAGCCTCTGTGCAACCGCATTAGTTCCCTAGGATCGTGCATTGCTGAGTTTTCAACTGAAAGAAGCGGTCCTAGTCTTCGTTCGTCAGATCTCGTGAAGCCTCAAGGATGATGCGCATCTCGGTTCGCGCCACGGCTTCCCTGACGCGTTCGACTGCGTCAATGTTCGAGGAAATGCTTTTAATGCCCATACGCACCAGTTTTTCCGCCATCTTCGGATTTGAACCTGCCTGACCGCATATTGATGTGACAACGCCCGCTTTGTTGCAGCGCTGAATAACGTAGTCCATCAGCTTCAGCACTGCGGGATGCTGCTCGTTATAGAGGGTGGCAACGTTTTCGTTGTTACGATCGACTGCGAGCGTATATTGAGTGAGATCATTCGTTCCGAACGAGACGAAATCGATTCCCTCGGCGATAAGGTCCTCAATAATGAGCGCCGATGCCGGGATCTCGATCATGATACCGACGTCCACCTGTTCAAAATCAATGCCTATCTCTGCGATGGTCTCTTTCGCTGCTCGCACTTCGTCCTGGTGCTGAACGAGGGGCAGCATGATGCCGATGTTCGTATAGCCGTCGTCGATAAGGTTTTTGAACGTCTGGAGCTGCATCTTGAAGACTTCAACGTCCCGGAGGTCGCGCCGTATGCCACGCCAGCCGAGCATCGGGTTTGGCTCGATCGGCTCCTCCTCGCCGCCTTCCATTTGCCGGAACTCGTCGGTAGGGGCGTCGAGCGTGCGCACCCACACGGGTCGGGGGAAGAACGCGTCGACCACCGTTCGGATGCCCTTTTCGAGCTCACTAATGAACGCGTCTTTTTCGTTGTGTTCTATGTACCAGTGCGGGTGTTTGCCCATGCCGATGATCATGTGTTCGACCCGTAAGAGTCCGACGCCATCCGCTCCGGTCGCAACGGCTCGTTCTGTGGCCTGAGCTATTGAAACGTTTACCTTGACTTCGGTGGCAGTGATGGGCTTTGCTGCGCCTACGGTAACCACTCCCGCTGCCGGTGCCGCCGCTTCAGCCCGTTTGAGTCGTCCCGAGAAGATAAGCCCCCTCTCGCCGTCAACGGTTATGAGCATGCCATCAGTGAGCTTCTTTGTGGCCTCCTTCGTTCCCACCACAGCGGGTACCCCGAGCTCCCTGGAAACGATGGCCGCGTGACTGGTCAAACCGCCCTCGTCTGTAACGATCGCCGCTGCCCTTTGCATCGCGGGAACCATGTCTGGGGAGGTCATCGCTGTAACGAGGATGTCCCCGTCTAAAACTCTATCGAGCTCGTCCACGCTTCTAATGATTTTGACTTCTCCCGACGCTTGACCAGGAGATGCTCCGAGGCCTTCGAGCAACTTCTCTGCCTCGCCTCCTCGGCTCGTCTCTTGTGCTTCGTCTCCTTTCCTAATCGTCGTCACTGGTCTCGATTGCACGATGTACACCTCGCCCTTTTCGATCGCCCATTCGATGTCTTGGGGGCTGTCGTAATGCTCTTCGATGAGTTCGCCTAGGTCGAGAATGGTATACAGCTCGGCGTCGCTGAGGACTCTCTTATTCTGCAGGTCTGTGGGGACATCCTTGGTAATCGTAGCGCCCGTTTTTTGATCCCTCACAACCATAACTCTCTTGGTGGCAACATTTGCTTTGATTTGACGGGACTTCCTGTCGATGAGGTACGTGTCCGGCGACACGGAGCCTGAAACGATGGCCTCTCCGAGACCCCAAGACCCCTCAATAATCGCCTCTGATGCACCGGTGGTCGGGTTGGTCGTGAACATGACCCCTGACCTGTCCGCGTTGACCATCTTCTGGACGACAGCAGATATATTCACGGAATCGTGCTCAAAACCTTGCTTGACCCGATAGAAAATGGCCCGAGCGCCGTACAGGGATGCCCAGCATTTTTGAACTGCGACGACCACGTTGCTAGCGCCCCGTATGTTGAGAAATGTCTCCTGTTGTCCTGCAAAGCTCGCTTCGGGCATGTCTTCGGCCGTTGCGCTCGATCGCACGGCTACTAAAGGCGTATCTCCTTCTCTCTTTGCCAGCTCGTTATAGGCACTCATGATGTCGCTGCGCATGTGCTGCGGCATCTTCGTCTTCAGCACGAGCTTCTTGGCGCTAGCGGCGGCCGCTTCCAGTTCCTTTGCGTCGTCGACGTTCACGCGGAGTGTGGCAAAAAGTTGCGGTGCGATGCCCGTCTCGTCGAGAAAGCGTCGAAACGCTTGCGCGGTGACAGCGAAACCCCGCGGCACAGGAATTTCCGCGCTTATCATCTCTCCGAGGCTTGCACCCTTTCCTCCCACGGAAGGAACGTCTTCAATGCGGACGTCTTCAAGCCAGACGACAGTTGGTTTATCTTTCATGCTCGCATCCTTTGCAGTTTAATCACTGCTATTTGGCGGCAGTGATTACATAAGCCTTTCCGACCAAAAGTAGAAATACGCTTTTGACGTCTAGGTAATGCGAATAGCGTTGATGCGCTCTGTGCGCTTCAGTTTTTTGACGGGGAATTGTTGCCATGAGGATCCTTGTAAGTGACCCCCTATCTCAAGCCGGTGTCGAGCTGCTCAAAAGAGACCACCGCGTCGACGTCAGGACCGATCTTTCGCCAGAACAGTTTATCCGCATCGTCAGCGACTACGATGCGCTTATTGTCCGAAGTGGGACACAGGTAACGAAAGATGTTATCGATGCATCAAACCTGAAAGTGATCGGACGCGCGGGCGTAGGCGTAGACAACATCGACGTTGACGCTGCGTCGGCGAAGGGTATCATCGTCATAAACGCCCCCGAGGGCAACATGATCTCTGCCGCAGAGCACACTATAAGCATGATGATGGCGCTTTCGCGCAGCATCCCGCAAGCAAACGTTTCGGTCAGGAAGGGCGAGTGGAACCGCTCGCGGTTTCTCGGAGTCGAAGTCTTCGGCAAGACGCTCGGCGTTCTCGGCCTCGGACGCATCGGGGCTGAGGTGGCGAAGCGGATGCGCGCCCTCGGCATGAACGTCATTGCATATGATCCTTTTATTACCGTAGAGCGCGCTAAGGAGCTCCGCGTTGACCTGGCATCGCTTGATGACGTTCTCGCCAAATCGGACTTTATCACCGTTCATACACCATTGACCAAGGAGACGCACCACTTGATCGGCGCCAAAGAGATTGCGAAAATGCGCGACGGCGTCCGTATTGTGAACGTAGCGCGCGGGGGCATCATAGACGAAGAAGCGCTGTACGAGGGCCTCAACAGCGGCAAGATCGCCGGAGCAGCGCTAGATGTCTTTGAACATGAGCCCCCAACGGGAAGTCCGCTCCTCTCGCTCGACAACTGCATAGTGACGCCGCACCTTGGCGCCTCGACAGTCGAGGCGCAGATCAACGTGGCAGTTTCTATCGCAGAACAAACGATTGGCGCGCTCAAGGGCGAACCCGTCCGAAACGCGGTTAACGTGTCGATACGGGCGGAGACGTTTGGGGCGATTCGGAGCTATATGCCGCTTTCGGAACAACTCGGCAAGTTCTGCATTCAGCTCGTCGAGGGGCAGATTCAAGGCATCGGCGTCACGTATACCGGCGAGGTTGGTCAGTGCGACGTTCACCCGCTAACTATTGCCGTTCTTAAGGGCGTCCTTGACCATGTGCTACAATCCCCAGTCAATTTTGTCAACGCAGAGATACTTGCGAAGAAGCGGGGCATTCGGATTACCGAGACGAAGACGGAAAAGGTCGAAGACTTTCAGAGTCTAATAACGGTCAAAATAAGCAGCGACAAAGGGGACTGGTCGGTTTCCGGAACCCTCTTCTTGGGGGATCAACCAAGGATAGTCAAGATCGGCAATTATCACGTCGACGCAGAGACGCGCGGATGTATGCTGATTACGTCCCATATCGACAAGCCTGGAGTCATCGGCAAGGTCGGTACGCTACTCGGTAATAACAACATCAACATCGCCGGCATGAACGTCGGCCGCGACGAAGTCAGGGGCGGAGCGGTGATGGTCCTCGCGCTGGACGATCCTATTCAAGATGCGGTCTTGGCGCAAATCCGAGAGATCGACGGGATTTCGGTGGCGACAGCTGTCGTGCTTTGACGCTGCAAATTCTCTGTGTGTGCTGTGGCAGCGACTAAGGCGGCTCCGCCAGTGCTTGCTAGCGCTTTTTTTTCTTGGCGCTCTTCTTTCGGGCTTTGCTCTGGGCTTTTCGCCTCACTTGCGGTTGCGCCGCCGGATGTTGGGTTGATTTTTCGACGACGTCAACGAATGGCTCGCGTTTCTCGTCTTCTTTGTAGAGAGGTCGCCTGGAGCGGGCTTTTCGCTTTTTCTCTTCGCTGGTGAGCTCTTCCAGTGCTTCGATCGGTGCGGGAACGGCGCGCTTGACCGTCGCTTTTCTATCTTTGGGCCTTGTACGCTTTCGCGTTACTGGCTCTTCGCGCGGGACGAACAGCCACAGAGTGACAACTAGAACGGTAAAAATAATGAGAATGACGATTGCGGTCGGATCGACACTGTTCAGGACGGGCAGAAAGAACAGGGCGACGATGATTGCCAAAGGGATCCCGGCGAAGATTCCGACGTACAACAAAGGCGGCATCAACTTTTGCGTTTTCATTCCTGTCACACAAGTTCCATCAGCCGCGCCTTGGCCCGCGGCGCGCTGCTACTAGCTGTGCCGGATGTTCTACTAATCTCTTTTGATTGCCGCAAGCGCCCCAGAGAGTGAGCGGGTGAGCATCAACCTGTTGCGTTCCTCAAGCCGAAGCTCATGCGCTCCGCATCATAATCCGTGCGCCGCGGTCAAGCGCGTCTAAGATGCGATTAGCGATGTTGGTCCCCTTTGTCACCTTGATCTCACCGCTTCGCCCGATGGTAGCGGTGAATAGATACTCATCATCGATCAACACGTCTACGATGTCGCCGGGCCGGGCATCTGACGTCACAATCACGTGGCGGTCGGTGAGCTCAACTTCGGCACTTGCCGTAGCTTTTTGCGGGGGCGCCTTTTCGCGAGCTTTGACCCTTCTTTGTGGCTCTTCAGTCGCCTCGAGAACGTCAATATCAATCCCAAGGACGTCTTCAACTTTTTCGATATTCTTGCCACCCTTGCCGATCACGTGGGATATGTCCTTGTCGCTCACGTAGACGTTGGCACGAGTGTCCGAGAGAATCTCGACGCTGACCGGCTCTTTGGCATACTTATCGATCTCCTTCTCAATCTCTCGAGCTGCGAATTTCCACGTTGGTTTTGCTTTGCCTCGTTCCCGCGGGCCTACCGCCATAACAACGACCTGCCTGCTGAAGAGGTAAATCTCGTGCTCGACTTTATTCGTCTCAAAGTTCCTGACTTCGATGACCGGCCGTGCAAGATCTGCTTCCGTCATTCCCGATGGCACTTTTACGACAAAATGGACGTCATATACGGATTCAACCTCACCTTTCTTCAGGAATATGATCGTGTCAACAACCTGAGGAATAATACCAAACTCGACGCGGCCTATCAAGCGCTGAAGCGCGTCGATCCCGCGCGTCGTATGTACGACGCCTACCATACCCACGCCTGCGAGGCGCATGTCGGCGAACGTCCTGAAGTCGCTGGTCTTGCGGAGCTCGTCATAGATCGTATAGTCTGGTCTCACAAGCAGCAGAATGTCGGCCGTCTTGGCCATATCGCCTTCGAGCGCGGAGTACTGCGTGATGCTGTCCGGAACTTGTAAATCGCGCGGACTTTCCATCGTCTTGACAATAAACTCTTGACCTGCAAGAAATTCCGCGACGCTTTGCGCTAACGTCGATTTGCCAGAACCCGGAGGGCCTGCGATCATTATTCCTCTTGTCGATTCGCTCAGTCGACTCTTTAGCTCGTCGGCGAATTTGTAGTCGTCGAGTTTCACTGTCGCTATCGGGCGGACCGCGGTTATTTCGATGCCGTCAGAAAACGGGGGTCGAGCAATGGCGATACGCATCGAGCCAAGCTGAACAATCGTAGCGCCACGGCGTTCCAGTTCAATAAAACCGTCAGAGCGTGACTTAGCTTGTTCAATGACGTCTGTAGCAATAGCGCGAATCTCCTTCTCACTCACCCGTGTCTTTCTTATAGTGACCAATCGGAGGTCGCTTATCGAACCACGTTTTGCTCGTGGTGGCACGCCCTCTTTCAAAAACACTGACATAGTGTCGCGCGTGAAGAACCGCTGCAGCAACAGCAGTCGTTCTGCTTCTTTTTCAGGGTAGAGATACGTGACGTCTAAGCCTTTGGCGCGCGCGACCTCGCTTTGGACAATATCACTCGTGATGAACGTTGCTCCATTCTCGGAGGCGACGGCTCGTATCATCGCGTCAATCTCCCCGACTGAGGCAAGCTTGATCTCGTCAGCAGTGGGTCGCCTTCCGACATAGAGCAAGTCGACCTGACCCGAGCGTTGTCGCTCGGCAAGCGCTTTAAGCTCGTTTAGTCCTTTGAAGCCGATCTCGCGTCCTTGATTCGCCTGGCCTTCGAGCTCGGAGATTACCGCTTCGGGAATAATTATGGTCGCGCCGCGCAGTTCGCCTTCGTCGATAAGCTTTGTGATCCTGCCATCGATCAACACGCTCGTGTCGGGAACGTACTTGACTGTCATTTCAACACGTTTGTACGGTAGTAGTAAGGTCTTCTTATTAATCCTGCGCTCCTGAAGCCGCGCTGGTGCAGGCAGTTCACGCTTAACGGACACGGAGAGATCTACGCGTTCTTAAGGGCCACGATTTCGTCTACGCTGTCAAGTTTCCAGATAAGACTTCGGTTCTCGTTCACGATAGCTTCGAGAGGCTCAGCGGGGGAATGGCCGAGGGCAGCGACGACGTTGCTTGAGAGTTCTTTTGCCGTTATCATGTTAACGAACTTTTGTCGCACACGTCGACCGTCTGTGCGATCTGTGACTTCGGCAAGTCGGCCCAGCAGGGTGACGAAGGTATAAGAAGACAAGTCTTTGCTGAACCGTTCGATCTCGACCGCGACATTAGGATTCTGGCTGAAATACTGGATCTTTTTTCCGTACCTAGTCGAGAGAAAATACAGGTGATGCCCGTCGAAAACATAGAGAAAAGGTGCAACATAAGGATGCACGTCGCCCTTGAAGGCGATCCTGCTCACGTAATTCTCATTGATTAGCCGGTCATACTCTTCTTTTTCCATATGAGGGATCTTAAGAATGTCCATTTTTATCACTAGTCTCATCTAAGAGCTTCTGCTTTATTACGGTTATTTTGATGAAAATTGGGGCAGTCAGTTTTGAGAGAAATGCCTGACCAAGCTTTCGCTCGCGGCACTTCACGCCACGCGTGCACGCTGTCCGGCGATGGTCTCAGACGGCGCGGTTGAGAAGCGGCAGGCCACTGACGTGCACCCGCGTTGCTACCGCTCCGAAAAGCTGCCTGAAGAACACATTACGAAAGCCTTCACGGGAATATCCTAAGCAATTGCCGGTAAGTTGTCGATTTATGCTAAGGGTAAGCCGGCCAATAGGCAACGAATGCTCGCACGCAGCCAGCGCGGAGCTTTGCCGCGTTAAGCATTGCTACGACCGGGAAAAAGCCTTGGTGTTGGCAACAAATAAGTCAAACTCGTGCGGCATCGAGTAAACGTGCGTGTGGAGATATGACGCCACAGCATTGCTCTCCACGATGCCATCGTGTCTGTTGATTCCATCACCTTTCGTTACACGATACGCGAATCGCGCGTCGCGATCTACTGTTGCGGTCGAGTAGTGATATTCGTGGCCGCGCAACGTATCGCCGCTGCGTGCCGTCGCACAACCTCGGATGGCTTGTACTTCTGCGTGTCTGAGTGCTTGCCTTTTCTGGGTCATTTAGATGTCCACAGGCAGAATATTGGTCAATGAAACTCTCTTGTGCTCTACGGTAGACAGCGACCGCGACAAGTACATAAGCCCCCCGCATTCGCCGTAAATGGGCATGCCTTCGTCTGCATTTGTCCTTATATCCTCCAGAAGGTGCCGATTTGCGCTTAGCTGCGTAGCGTGAAGCTCGGGGTAGCCGCCACCGAAATACAATCCGGCTACATCGGGTAGCGCGTCGCGAATCCGAGAGAAATAGACGACGCAGGCGCGTTTTTGTATCGATTCTATGTTTGAGCGATAATAGAAGCAGAATGCGTCATCCATCGTGATCCCGATCACCGCTTCGCGCGTCTCTGTAGCTCCGGCGGTCTGCGAGCGTGAGCTGCGCTGCTGCGCATTGGATGAACTCGATATCGAGGGAGTCATAAATCGACTTCAAGGCAGAAGCACTCAATGACGTTTCTGCTCCCATGTACAAGCCTAGATGGCGCGATGGAATTCTAGAAGCTTCCCGTTCAATGGTCCCTATCAGCGGGACTTTTATTGCCTTCAACGACCGGCGAATGCTTTTTAGCGTGCTTTTCACTCAAGACGCGGTTCGCAATGACGCCTGCGATCGTCAGCTTGTACTGGGTGAACGACGCGTACTTGATAAATCCCAAGGCCTGCGCCGCGACACTTTCAGATGAGGTGCTCGCGTCGACCACGAGAAGAATAGGGATCTTGAGGAGGTCTGCGATCTTAGCGCAGCTTGATATCCCATCATAAAGGCCCATTGCGCCTTCTATGACTGCATAGTCGGCGCCGCCTTTTGCAAGCTCTCGCTTGACGCCTTCGTCTCCCATCATGAAGGAATCAAGGTTGTAACAGGGCGCGTCTGTCACCTTCTCGAGGTGACTAGGATCGATGAAATCCGGACCAACCTTGAATTATTGGACGTTATATCCTGATTCTCTTAGTGCTTTGAGAATGGCCAGCGTGATCGTGGTCTTGCCGATCCCGCTCTGAGTCCCGGCGACGAGAAGGCCTTTCATCATCCGTCAATGCAGGATACGTGGTAATAAATGTGCCTCACTGATCGTGCAATCCAAAATAGTGCGATAGAACTAGCAAGCGCAGAAGCAAAAAACAAGGGCGCCTCTTTACTTGGGTCAGACTCACACCATCAACCCAACGCTATGTCAGAAAAAAAGTGGTGATTCATCGGTCTCCCAGACGATATGCCTATTCGCTTTCCTTTTCAAAAAAAGATTTGTCGACGCCGCACGCCGGACACACCCAGTCGTCGGGAAGTTCATCAAACTGAACACCTTCAACGTCTTCATCGTAGACCCATTCACAAATACCGCAAATCCATTTTGCCAACTAGTATCACCGTAACCTGGTTTTGTGGTTCCGAACGTAAATAATTTCTCCAGCTGTCGTTTGGCCAACGGCGACGCCAGACTGCGCCTTCGCCACCAGAGCACCTTCTGTTGCAATTTTAGAAGCACGCCCTAACGTTCTCCGTCAACTGAGTTGCCGTCTGTCGCGACGTTGGGCAGGCCCTGAAAAGGCGGAGGCATGACCTCCTTTGCGAACGCTTATCTCGTTTGACCGTATATGCTCGCCCGTGCCAATCCGTGTCTCATCTGCGATAGAAATAGGTGCCACATCACAGCTCGTTTGGGAAGTGTTCACTGACATACATCGCTGGAGCGACTGGAATCCGCTGATCATCGAGGTGACCAGTATCTCGGGAGGCACCATATGGGCGCCTGGGGACGCCTTCGTTATGCGATACAAAACTGATTTCACGCCGATACAGGCGACTACTCGCTCGTTCGTGCAGCAGGTCCTGCCAGGAAGGAGGATCGTCTTACGTGGCGATGTGCTCGGTTCGAGAGGGACCATAACGTACGACTTCACCTCATATGGTGCCAAGACCGTCGTTTCTGCCACCGAAGTGTTTGCTGAGACTGATTCCGATTATCGTAACTATGTGATCAGCAGTACTACGCAGCGACTTTTGACGGTGTTGCTGCGCGCATTGAAAAACCAAATCGAGAACCTGGGGCACAAAGCCCGCGGGGCTCATGCCTGACCCGTTCATTCAATTTGCCGATTCTTCTATCAGGATGACCTTGTAGGGGGACAGAAGAGCCTTTTTATTCACAAGAACGGATCAAGGAAGAGATCTGCGAAACTTGCCTTGCCACGAAGACCGCGAAGAACAGAGCGGCAGGACATTTGCTATTTGCAGGCGTCATCGTCTGTCGCAATGGCGTGAGTTGGGAATGATCAGACAAGGGACTTAGCTGCCGTGGCCGTGGCAGCCTTTGCCTTACGCTTGTGGTTGTACTTTTTGTCCTCGGCCACGATCCGCGCTAGTTCTTCCTCGTCGCGGGGAAGCTTCAAAACAAAAGACCCGTGGCACGGCTTCACGTACGTGAGCATGATGTAGGCGGGACCCACGCCGACGGGCACGGGCGGAACGCCGATTAACCGTCGGTCAAAGACCTTGAATCCAGGTTCGACGTAATACACCTTAGCAGCGTGTTCGCTGATGTAGCGCAACGTGTCTTTGAACGTGGCATTTTTGAGCAAAATCTCATAATGCATTTGTTCGATACAGCCAGCCACTTTTCTTCCCCCAAAAAATGCGCTTTGAATTGACGGCGACCAAGCTTGCGATCGCTTGACTGCAAGGGATTTCTTGTAGGTTGGACGACCGTTCTAATCAAATAAATATGCTTAACGAATCGCTTCTAAGTGGTGGCGATCCGCACTCGGCCTGCGAGAACCCACGAGCAGCTTGTGGGAGCGCTTATGTGAGCTCCAGGACTTGTTGCAGTCGCTCTCGATTGAACCCGACGATTACGGCGTCGCCTACGATGATGACGGGAAACGAATAACCTCCGGTTAGTCGGTACACTTCGCGCAAAACCTCTGTGCGCTTTTCACCAGTTAACAAATCGACGTCAACATACTCAAATTCGACGTCGTTGTCCGTAAGAAATTGCTTGGTCATCCGACAGTGCGGACACGTGCTAAGAGTATAAGCCTTAACCTTCACGATCTACCCTTTCATTTGGCTGCTATTTAAGGGTTATGAAGGCCTCACCGTCGCGACCGGTCGTCTCTCGGGCCTCTCCCAAAAATACAGATCGCGGAAAAAAAAGGTGAGGCGCGATCGGGGACTGGAAAGAAGCGCGCGTTTCGAGATCGTTGAGGTGTGGCATCAGAGTCTGATGCTTGAGGCGTTTGCCGCAGGGTTCATAAAGTCTCCGGGCATAACTTCTCGTGGGTTGTGCTTACAACACGGACGTGGGAGTCGGATATGCACGAGTTCACGCGCGCGAGTCGCTTGCGTAACCAGGTCAGGGTTGGAACGAGCGGGTGGAGCTACGACGACTGGGTGGGCCCATTTTATCAGTCCGACGAAAAGCCGAAATGGCTTGACTTCTATGCCAACGTCTTTCAAACGGTGGAGATAAATAGCACTTACTATCGCATCCCTAACCAGAAGCTCACCGATATCTGGATCGAGAAGGGCATGAAGCACGAGGGGTTCGAATACTCGCTCAAGTTCCCACGATTCTATGAGCTTGAAGATCTTCACGATCTGGCCTCGGAATTTGAGAACACCGTTGTGTCGCCAATCAGTCGAAACCAGCTGCTCGGCGCCATCCTCATCCAGCTCACGCCCTACGTTAAGCGCATTGAGCACGGCTACAGGACAGACAACTTGGAGAAGCTTGATGCGCTCCTGGCTGGGCTTCATACAGACGACTATGCGTATTTTGTTGAGTTTCGACACGCCTCATGGCTTGACAGCGCGCGGCTTGATTTTGAGCCAGGAACTAAGGCGATGCTCGAACGCAACAATGTCACGCCGTGCATCGTGGACGGGCCATCATTTCCGACCGTGATTGCGGATTCGGCAGCGAAAACGGGTGCGTATGTTCGGCTGCACGGCAGAAACACGGAAGAGTGGTTTAAACGGCACAGAGGGGACGATCCCGACCGGTCGCAACGCTATGATTACAGCTACACCCAGCAGGAGCTAGTGCCGTGGAAAGAACGCATTACGAAGATGAAAACAGACCTTGGCGGCACAGAGCCAGTCTGGGTTTACTTTAATAATCATCCTCGTGGCAACGCGCCGCGTAATGCGCTAATGCTCATGCAGCTCCTTGGAATCGGCCAATCTGCGGTTGATGCGGAGGAAACGGTAAAGCGCCCCAGTCCGACCACGCTTCAGGATTGGGCGAACCGTTAATGGGAACTCAACGGCTGTCAGTCCTTTATAGCTCCGATTCAGCTTTTTGCTGCTTTACGCTTGCGGGCAGGTCGTCGTACGTGTCGTAGACCGCGCTTGCCCCCTCTGAAACGACCACGAACTTGTCATCTTCGGTTCGGAAGATCACCCCATCAGCGAGGTCTGTTTCGCCAACCACTGCGGCTATGGCGTTTTTCGGCTTGCACCGGTACTCCCGCACGTCGATGCCTGTCTTCTTTTTGACCACGAACTTCTTTGCCACGTTCTCGCCTCCTTCAGAGTTTTTATATCTCTCTACGTCGGGTTAAAAAAATACTCAGCGCGAATGCGACGATAAAGTACACTGCCATCACGATGAGGCTCAGTCGTATCTCAGGGTAGTATTGCGCGAGCGAATACGTTTGCAAGCCAGTGGTTAGTCCTCCGGGGCCACTCGACGTGTAGATCTGGTCAGTCGGGTACGGGTTGTCAAACACGTATCGTGCAATTCCGTTTGCGAAGGTAATGGAGAACCACGGCTTGAACTTCGTATATGAGCCGACGGCATCGATAAGTGGCAGTATGAGAAAGAACGTGAAGAACGTCAGGACGAGCGAGTACACCGAACTGCGCATCACGGCGCTGAAGAGGTAGGCAATCGCAAGAATGGTGAACAGGTACACGAGCGAGTACGCAAATGACAATCCCGTGTTCGCCGGGATGCTGCCATCAATGACGCGCACCGACACAACCGCTATCACGTAATAGAGTCCGATGGCGCCTACAGATACGAGTGCGCTTGCAATGAACTTCCCGAGAAATATCGCCGTCTTCCTGATCGGATTTGGAAACAGGAAGTACCCGGTTTTTGATTCGTACTCAGAAACGATCGCGTCAGCGCCAAAAAAAGTGGCGCTCAGTATGGAAAGGATACTCAGAAAACTGAGAATATTTATCGTAAACTCTTTCGGGTCTTTGGGGTATTGGGAGCCTATCGCCGGCGGGACGATCAGAAAAATGGCGCTGACGATAATCGTGAGCAGAACGATCGCGAGCAGTCGTCGCCCGTGAAGATACTTCAAGAGCTCGTATTTCGTTACGGTCGCAATTTGCCGCGCGCTGGTCGGTGCCATGGCTACGCCTCCCCTTCAGGCACGAGTTGCAGATAGACGTCTTCTACCGCACGCAGCGGCATATAGGAAGCGACTTTGACACCTGTGTTTAGAATCCCTCGCAGCACTCTGAACTGTGCTTCTTGACCCCCGCTGAAGCTCACTTTGAGCGCGAGCGTTTCGGTCCGTTTCACGGACGTGACACCGGGCAGCGCCTTGATGGCTTTAAACTCAGGTGGCGTGATGGGCTCGAGCGTGTTGATCGTCACGGTGAGCTCGTGCCCCGCAGCAAGGTTCGCGACTGAATCGTAGGTCAGGAGGACACCGCGGTCAATGATCGCCACTTTGTCGCATATCTCCTGCACCTCGTATAGCAGGTGCGAACTCATCAGTACGGTGATGTCAGTCTTGATCAGTCCCTTGATAATCTCCCGCACTTCGACCATGCCTCGCGGGTCGAGGCCTGACGTAGGCTCGTCAAGGATCAATATGGATGGCTCGTGCAAGAGCGCTTGAGCAATTGCCAATCTTTGATGCATTCCTTTTGAGAACGTGCCGGTGCGCTTGTCAGCGACTTCAAGCAGATTGACCTGCTCTAGAACAGCGTGCGAGCGCTCGGCGATCGCTTCGCGGCTCATGCCGCGGATCGTTCCGACGTATGACAAGCATTCGATAGGCGTCAGTTGTGGGTAAAATTCGGGCGTTTCCACGACCGCGCCCACTCCGTCGAGTGCGTCTTTGGGATTGTGGATGACGTCAATACCGTTAAGATAGGCCTTGCCGCCTGAGGCCCTAAGCAAGTTTGTCAGCACCTTTATGGTGGTCGTTTTGCCTGCGCCGTTAGGACCGAGATATCCCACACAAGCGCCCCGCTCGACGGTCAAACTGAGGTCGTTTAGAGCAACGAACTGTCCATACTTTTTCGACAAATGCTCGATTGCTATCGGTTCCATCGTTGATCAATCTTCTCTGCGTGCCGCCTTTGGCATTTGCGTCGTAAGAAGCTAATGAGCTGCTGTCTACAAGCGCATTAACCGTTTTATACATTTTGGTATCGAGTCTGTGCGAACGTGGGTGAATGCCCCCGTAGGCTCTACATAGTGCATAAGCAACGACTCGCCACTACCTCTGTGCCACTTACGAGTAACATTTGCATCGTCACGGACAGATTGACGTAAGCGTGGGTTAATGTCTGCTGTGTTTTGATTCTAGTGTCAGAAAATCAGCGGTTTTGGCCTGACAATAGGTTTATTAGAGATAGACCAGATAGCACAGCGCTAGGGCTCGTGGTCTAGCTGGTTATGACGTCGCCTTGACATGGCGGAGGTCGCCGGTTCAAATCCGGCCGAGCCCATCTGTTTTTCGTCTTTTTTCGCGGTTTTGAGACGTCTGTCATCTCCGTTCGATAAAAGGGCTGACTTTATTAGTTTAATTTCTGATTCGATGGTGGCAAGTTGAGTCTATGCCCATCTGCTCAGCAGGTTTTAAAATTGCATCACTTTGTTTTAAAACAATGTCACTTTTTGGCATGACTTGGTCGGTAACGATCAAAAAAGCACGTTTTCCCTCACTTTCAGTCTCAAGAATGTCAGCGGTGTGCCCGATAACGTCGGCACACTGTTGAGGTAAACGGAGTTGCGGATACCTTACGCCCTTTCGAGCAGAAAGAGAGCCGATCTTTGATTTTCCTATGTATTGCATAACGACGCCACTTATCAACTAACAGTGATTGGGTTTTATTCAGGGCTGCTAGAATAATAGTTTGCTTGATAGCTGTGTATGTCGCGTAAGATAGAATCGAAACATCGGTATTACAACTACGCTGAGCTGCAACCGGATGATTAGGTAGGCGTGAGAAGGTTTCGAGCTTTGGGTGCTAATTTTGTGCGTGCAGATCGGTTGCATACGTCACTGGGCGTGCCGTTCAAGCATAACCGTTGTGATTCGCCGCAGCTGCGTTTCAAGGGAATTTATAGGTATAGGACGTGCTTTTGCGACCAAGCTTCTGAACTGGCGTCAAAAATCAAAGGAAATCGAAAAAAGAAATAGCGAGTAGAGAGCTACGGAGAGGGGGAATGGAACCTCTCACGGCGCTTGGTGATAGCGCAACTAAAACGATAGCTTTTAAGCTGAGTCAACTTGTTTTTACGTGTTTAGCTTATTTTGATGACCGGAAGACCGTAAAGAAGGCAGATGATGGCAGATAACAAATCAAGTGACAATTCAACAGGTGACCTCTATTCGAAAAGGTC
>Ga0326727_10004798_pt1 | contig 39793 bp, 24 predicted proteins | sample MB2enrmetagenome_FD_207643 | JGI IMG/M metagenome (GOLD analysis project Ga0326727, IMG submission 207643) | Lab enriched peat soil microbial communities from McLean, Ithaca, NY, United States - MB29MY | ecosystem: Environmental > Terrestrial > Soil > Wetlands > Peat | place: USA: New York...
GTGCAGGCGGAGGAGGCTGCCATGCGCGCCCTCGGTGAAGACCCTGCCGACTTCCAGGAGTCGCTGGAAGCGCTCTGGGAGGAATGGAATCCCGTCGGCGCCTTGCAGGAGGGCGTGGTGATCCGCTTGGCGCGGGTCATGTGGCTCGCGAATCGCGCCGACCGCTCGCAGGAGGGCTACGCGGTGCGCCGCGCCCAAAGCGCGGACCATGGACGCGACAACCGCCTGCACGCACGTATGATGCGGCTGAAGATGGCGGTGCAAACTCTGCGCTCGCTCGCCCGCTCGGTGGCGTGCTGGCATTACGTCACCACCCGCGACGACCTGGAAGTCATGAAGAAGCTGCATCAGGAGGGGGTCACGGCAGAAATGGGTGAGATTGCCATGGACCTCTTCTACCAACTGCGAGAGCCTAGCGCGGATAAGGATGGAGTTTCCGAGGAGGAGCAGTATCGCGGCGCCGTCAACAGCTTCCGGTCAATCTTCGGACTAGAAGAAATAAAGGAGCCGGTCTCAATGCTTAAGCCCACAGGAGAGCGCATCGTGATCCGGCCGGAGGGCTATGAAGAGGCCGATGGATCTCCCGACGGTGGAGAGGGTGAGGATTCGCATAAGGACGACCGGTACCCCAAGATTACCCAGGAGGACTGGATCGCACGGGAGCGGGCCCGCAAACTCTTGAGGAACATCCTAAGCCGGCAGGTGGACGTTTGCGAGGCGCAGCGCAAGGCGCTTCTGAAGGAGTCGCTGGCCGGTCCTTCGCCTTACGAATTCGCCGCGGAAATCGCTCCCAGCCACGCCGACGCCTTGCTGATGCGCCGAACACAGGATGCCAACATGCGGGAAGTCCGCCGACTCACCAACCTTCTGCTGAGGATTAAACGCTATGAACGCCAGATAGGGGCTTTGGAAAACGATGATGGAAAAAATCGTAGCGCTGACCTTTAGGTCAGCACGTGCCGACCTAAAGTCGGCGCTACGAAATGCCGCGGCTCTCCACGATGTATCAGAAAAATAAGAGGTTAGCGGTTTAGAGTAAAAATGTCTGAAAGCTTTAAATCGTTCAAATAAGGAGACTTAGGTTGAAATATAGGAGCCAGGGTGGGGGGAAAAGGCTCGGCTCTCCATGATGTGCTAGAAACAAAATGAGTTAGCAATGATTACAGAAAATCCTGCGAAAATCTATGTTATTGAAAATAAGATTGTTAGTCTCTTCTCGGTGGCCGGTGCCAAGAAAAAAAGGTGGCCCCAAAAAATGGGGCCTACCTTTTGTAAATTAATGAAAACAAATGTAGAAAAAATGTCTGTTTTCCGCCGCTCCACGATGTTCATGAAAACAAATGAGTTAGACAATTGTCTCCACGATGTTGATGAAAAGAAAGGAGAAAGGCGTTGGATGGCAGATCGAGAAGGAATTACTCGCTCATCCGGCCATTGCCGAGGCCTGCGTCATGGGGACGGCCGACGCGGAGTGGGGCGAGGTTCCCGTCGCCTTTATGGCGCTGAAGTCGGCTGCGAGCGTCAGCGGCCTCGAACTCATCGAGTTCCTTCGCCCCCGAATTAATAAGATCAAACTGCCCCGGCAAGTCATCTTTATCGAAGCCTTGCCTCGCAACGCCTATGGTAAAGTTCTGAAGCGCGATCTCCAGGACCGCCTGCGGGAGTTCAATTTGGGGAGCACGGGCGCAAGCGATTCTGTTTCGCCGGAACGAAAGTCAACCTAACGAGGTGCTTTATGAAGCGCATTTACATCGCTGCCTATCATCAATCGAAGTTTGGAAAGCTCATGGGTATGTCGGTACCCGAGATTCTCAGCCGCGCCGTGCGAGAGACGTGTGCGGAGATCAAGGTGGAGCCCTCCGCGCTCGATGTCGGCACCGTGGGCGCCGTTTGCAATATCTCCCTTAACCAGCAAGGGTTGCTCTCCGGCCTCGTGGCGGACATTCCGGGACTCGCCGGTAAGCCGATCGACTCGGTCGAAAATGCCTGCGCCTCGGGTGGTCAGGCCATCCTCTCCATCATCCAGAAACTGCAAAGCGGATGGGGCGATACCGGCATTGCGATCGGCTACGAAAAGATGCGCGACGCCGAAGGCAAGATGGATGGAAAGCTCGTCGGCCAGGCCCTGGGGTATTTCTCCCATCCCGACGAACGTGAAGGCAAGGTGTACATTTTCCCTCACCTCTTCGCCGAGGTGATGGAGTGTTATCTCAAGATGCACCGCATTCCCGAAGAACACCTTGCGCAGATCGCCGTCGCCGAGTACGCGAACGCCCGTCACAACCCGTACGCGCAGATGCGCAATGTCGAACTCACCGTTGAACAGGCGATGCAAATCGGCGGTATAAATCGCTATATCGTCGAAGGGCTGCCACTCAAGACTTACGATTGTTCGCAGATCAGCGACGGTTATGCTGCGGTCATCCTCACCACCGGGGAAGGACTGGCAAAGCTTGGCGTCGACAAGCAAGACTGCGTGGAGATTGCCGGGTACGCGCAGGCCACCGACCCTCTGAAGAAGTCCGGCCGCGATGTGCTTCGTCCCGCGGGCGCGATCAAGGCGATGAAAGCAGCTTACCAGATGGCGGGGGTCAAGGCGGACGACGTAAATGTCGCGGAGATCCACGATTGTTTTACGGTCATGGGCGCTCTCGGCACGGAGGTCTTAGGAAAAGCCGAATACGGCAAAGGCGCACACTATTGGGTGGATGGAAAAGCCGCCGTCGACGGTGAATGCGGCATCAATACCTCCGGCGGACTAATTGCCAAGGGCCATCCCATCGGCGCCACGGGCGTCGCGATGCTCGGATGGTGCGCCTGGCAATTGCTGGGCAAGGTCCCACAACCTTTGCAGGTAAAGGGTGCTCATGTTGCTGCCACGTTCAATATCGGGGGACCCATCTGCGCCTCGGTGTGTACATTATTGAAACCTTGCCGATAAAAACTTGTTCTGCTCGGTCGCAATTCAAAGTGTCCTTTTGGCACGGTGGCGTGACTTGACCCGGCGGAGGTTGGTGACGTTTGTCTTGCGCCCAGCGAGACAAGGAGGAGGAAGCATAGTCAGAGACGAGTCTGAGATTCCAAACAACGTGCGGAAGGTTTGTCAGCGTTTCTACTGGTGGCGGGGTAAGCGGACCGGACATTTATGTATAAGATTCGGACATTTGCGTCTAACCGACAAGGATTCTGCAGAAAAAAGCGGTATGGTCACGACAATTTGCCCGTTCAGTTTGGATGCCGTCCGGCGGCTCAACAAGGTCTTGCAGGTGGGCCCGCAGGCTACCTCGAATCCGGGGATTTGGCAGGCGCGCGAAGCCACCAAGGCGGGGCGCGCATTGGCAAGATCACTTGGGCGCAAGCGGGATACAACCGGAACGCGCGCATCTCCGACTTTGACGCACCCCCTTCACCGTTGATCCGGATGCCGGGCCGGAAGCGACCGGAGAAAACTATATCGATTGGGATTCACAATGGGGATGTAATGCCCCTTCATCCTGGCCTGAAGTTTTGGCGAAGGATCCGGTACCATCCGCATCCACCAGAAACGCTGAATTATTCAACCTGCGAACCTTTAGCAGCGATTCATGCCCGCGGGACCGCCACCGGGCGACTTTAAGAAAACCGTGATCGCTTCCAGAGAACCCAACCGCCCACGATGAGACACAAGCACATAGCGAGTATCAGCGCAAACATCCAGCCCATGTTCATGTGCATCGCCGGGACCTTGGCCAGCCGGCCTAACCAGATGAACACCCCGATTGCCACAGCCACAATCAGGGCATCCCACCAGCGGTGAGCCGGGGCATCACGCGCCACGACATCTTCGCCGAGCTGCGAGGCCTGGGCGCCTTCAAGGCTCAGGCCATAGCGTTCACATTCACGAGCGATAACCACTTGGGTGGAGGCTTGCTCCCCTTCCGGTGCCACGGCGCTGCTGATGGCGACGGCGCCCAAAATCATGGTCACGGAGCCAATAATCACCAGCCATTGGGTGACGCTGCCGCGCCCGGCAAACTCACTGAACACCAGAGCGCCCCACGCTAATCCCCACAATTGGTTTGTATTCGATAGGGGAACGCCGCGCCCGATGCCAATGTACTTGGCGGCGTATTGTTGGAAAAGATCACCCACGACCCAGCAGAATCCGCCCAGAAAGAGCCAGAAGAGAGCAGGCCGTGCCTGCCCGAGCAAATGCACCACTTGCCCGGTACCCCCAAGGAAGGCAATGGCGAGGCTGGACATGGTGATGAGTTCTCCCACCGTAAAAATGGTCACAAACGAGATGGGATTCATGCCGCTCAGGTACGCCTTGCGGAAGGGAATGTACATGGTGCCGAACATCAGGCCCGCACCCAGCGCAGCGGCGATTCCGGCGAGCGCGCGATGGGGAGACGAGGAAGCTTCGTGGGATGACGCATAGGCGAGCAGCCCCGCGCCGCCCAGGATGGCACACGCGCCTCCGACCACCTTCGCCCAAGTGGCCACTCCTGCGCTACGCAGTTCACGAAAGAAAAACCACCCGTAGAAAATCCCCACCAGGCTGTTGACGTTCCACAGGGGGAAGGCAATCGAGAGGCCTACGTCGCGAACACCAAACACCGTCAGCGTGTTCCCCACTGCCCAGAGAGAGCCAGCGAGAATAGCCCAAAACACCAGATGCGGTTTCTGCCGCAGGTCGGTGAAGACGTAGCCGGTCCCCTTGAGGATAGTCGGCAGGGTCCACCGGGCAACGAACACACCTGCTACCATAGCAAGAGAGATCAGGAAAGGAGAAAACCCCGCCGTCACCAGCTTCGTTGGCGCCTCGGCGCCAGCTAGCCACGTCGCGGCGGCCAAGCCACAGATTACCCCGACCACATGCATGGATCGAGTCTTAGGGGCTGAATTAACCTCAAGCGACGTTTGCAATTTCAATTTTCCCCCTTAATGGAGGTAGACGAGCAGAACGATTCCCACCACTAACACAATGACGGGAACCCAGAACTGGCTATCCGTTAAGATCGCCTTGGTCATTGATTGTCTCAATCGTCACCTCAAAGCGTAGGGCTCGACGGAATACTGATTGAGCCGTTCCCTCGGCGCCGTCGGGGTACGCACCCCCATGCCGGGTCAAAATGAGTACGAACTTCAACTCCGCTCCCGGCGCAGGAGTCCCTTGAGCACGGATCGTCCGGGCGCCCAACTAGATGGAAGACACTGCCAGCGGGAAGGCATTCTTCTTGAGCACATTTCCGTCTCGCCACCTCCGGAGGAATTTGCACAGTGCACCTGACACATCATGACACAGAAAATGCCAGGGGCGTGTGCATGGCCCTGATCAACTTCTCCACATCCGCGAGCTTTCTCTTGAAGGGACCCTCGGCTTCCAGCTTCAGACTGGTGACCGCTGCTGCCCAGAGGGTGGCTTCCTGGGGAGTGGCGGTCAGACGCTTGGATAGATACGAAGCGATACAGGTATCGCCCCGGCCGGAGCGCCCGACCAGCCTCTTGGGGCAGAAGGGTGCCTCGTAAAACTGGCCCCCCGCAAAGACCAGTATCCCATGGCCGTGCGTGAGTACAATCTCCTTGGGTCCCCAGGCTGCCGCAGTCTGGGCCGCGACTTTCAAATCGGATTGGCCGGTGAGCTTTTCGGCCTCTGGCGCATCCAATTTCAAGATGTCGAGCTGAGAAAGGACCTGCTCCCTTTCCGGCCAGGCCTCGGCGACGAGCGTGCCGTCCGGCGATGTGACCCGGAGGAATCCCTGGACATCGGCGGCTATCAGGGCGTTCTTCTTTTTGAGCTCATGGATAACATCCAGACCCACCTCTCCCCGGATCGAAGAGTTGACGAGAAATGCCTTGGCTTGGAGATCTTTGACTTGTTCGGGCGTGAACGACCCGGCAGTATGGGTCACCGTCAAAATACGTTCATCCATATTGGCGGTCGGGTAGTGCAGCCGCAAACGAGTAGAGTGGGGAGTATAAGTCGGAAAAACCGTAACCCCCAGTCGAACGAGGGCGTCCACGACGTGGCTGTCCTCCCTCGACAACTGGGTTACCGCTGCCGTCTTCAGGCCCATGGCGGCCGCGACATGGGCGCCGTAATTGAAGCCGCCCCCGTCCACCTCTCGCGTGCCCGCTGCGGAAATAATGGTATCCTTGGTGTAATTGCCTATGATGACAAGGTCGTAGGTTGAATCTTTCATATTGTTAATCCGTTGCGTTGACACGCCACAATGACGTCGCCAGAATAAGTGAAACAATGGATGTTCCCAGCCAGAAAACAATGGCCCGGTGAAAATCATATTGCCGCACTCCGTTTATGATAGTCGTTCCATGCTCGATCAAGGCGCCGCTGATTCGTTCCTGAATGGCTGCACCGATGTAACTGAAAACACCAATGAAGCCCATAACCGCACCGGCCGCCTTCTTGGGTGAGACATCCACAGCAAACAATCCGCCCAAGGAAGTTATGAGGCCGCTGATGGAAAAACCATACACCACAAAAGCCAGAGTCAATATGATCGGATGTCCGGGCGCGCCGCAAAAGACGACCAGGAGAGCCAGGATTTCCAGCAAGCCGCAGAGAAGATTGACGGGTGGCCGTCGAGCGTTGAACAGCTTGTCGGAGATGAAACCGTAGGCGGCGCAGCCCGCCAGCCCCGCGAGCCGATTGAGCCCCAGTAGACTGCCCGCCTGGAGATCGGAATACCCCTTCGTCTCCTGCAGATAAAGCATGCCCCAATCATTGATGGCGTACCGCGTCATGGTCATGGTGGTACAGGCAAAGGCCAGTACCCAGACCGAAGGCAATTTAAGAATGTGAAGCTGCGCCTGCCAGGTTGTTTCTACGGAACCGGATGTGGTCTTGGCGCCGTGGTCATCTTTCCAATCTGCGACGGAGGGCAACCCCAAAGTCTGGGGGCGGTCCTGGAGGAACGAATAAAGCAAGAAGGCCAGCACTACACAGATGATTCCCGGCCCCATAAAGCCACCACGCCAACCAAAGTAGGTCACCAGTGCGGCCGAGCCAACAAATGTCAGCCCTTCACCTAGGGGATGGGCCGTACTCCAGATCCCGTAAAACCTTCCGCGTTCCCGATTGCTGAACCATTGGGATAACGACACCACGCCGGCTGGAGCTCCAAATCCCTGAAACCAGCCGTTGAGCGCCCACAGGACGACCCAGACCCACAGCAGAGTCCACCAACCCATGATGACGTTGATTAATGCCGACAGCAGTACGCCGACGGTATAAAATCTTCTAATGTTGGCATGGTCTGCGAGAAAGCCATTGAAGAATTTGCCGAAGGCGTAAGCGAAAAGGATCGCGGAGCCGATCACGCCTAGTTGTTCTGCCGAGAAGATGCCACCATCGATCAGGGGTTTCTTGACGACCGACAAGCCCAAACGGCAGGTATAGGCGACTCCATAACCGATCGTGATCGACAACATCACCGCTATGCGGTTCCGCCGGTACAGACGGTCGATCAGTTTTGCGTCACCCAGCAGCGGTTTATCTTGTCCACTGACGAACCAATGCACGATCGCCGCCGCGATCGAGAGGGTGCGCACTTCCGGTTGCTGGCCCCCCCCGGCTTCACTTTGCGGCGATCGGTTCTCCACGCTTCGCCTCTACGTTGCTGACTTCGATGGGTCGCTTCTCGGCAACCGACTTAGTTGCAGCTAGGCTCACCCGCAATGCGGCAATGGCGTCAGCTCCCGTAACGGACGGTTGCCGGTCCTCCAGTACGTTGTCGACGAAGTCCTGAATCTGAGCCAAGTAGGCGCTCTCGAACCGTTGCATGAAGTGTGGGACGACATCGTGAATGATCCCTTCCTTGTTCATCACCCGAATCGGTGTTTGGCGAAAGTAGCCAATCTGCAAGGAGCCTTGCGTCCCCCAGACCTCGGCGCGAATGTCGTATCCGAAAACGGCATTCCGGCTCAAGTGCACAACGCCCAGGGCCTCATTCTCAAACACCATGTTGACGATTGCATTGTCGATATCGCCCACCGATTTCATCTCGGGATACGCCAGCGCGCCGCCGATGGCATAAACGCTCTTCACTTCGCCCATGAACATCCGGGCCACGTCGAAATCGTGAATCCCCATGTCAGCGATCAAGCCGCCGCTGACCTTGGGGTCGCAGAATTCGAGCGGCGGAGGATAGGGATCCCGGGACGTGGAAATCAAGAGGACGGGAGTGCCTATGGCGCCTGCCTCGATTTTCTTCTTCGCCGCCACGTATCCGGAATCAAAACGCCGCTGGAACCCCATCTGGAGAAACGCGCCCGCGGCTTTCACGACTTCGAGCATCTTGACGGCGTCCGCCAACGAGATCGACATCGGCTTCTCACAAAAGATCGCTTTCCCCCTCTTGGCGGCATCGATGACCACTTCCGAGTGCGAGCTTGTGGACGTAATGACGACCACTGCCTCGACGTCTCTATCGTCTAGCAACTCCTGGTGGCTCTTGTAACACTTTGGAACGCTGTAATCCCGGGCAAATGATTCGGCAAGCTCCGCCCGGAGGTCGGCCACCGCCCCTAACCGGGCATTCGGCACGCGTTGGGCCAGGTCGGCCGCGTAGACACGCCCCAGCCGCCCCAGGCCAATTACTCCCACATTCAGACGGCCCTTCATGACGCCCCCTCGTCGTGGATTTCACTCAGCTTGACCGGTCGGTTCTCTCGCGCCGATTTCGCGGCAGCCAACCCGATCACCACGGCCATGAGACCGTCGTGGCCGGTTACCGGCACGGGCTTGTGGGCCTGCACCGCCTCCACGAAAGCCTGCATCTCCCTGCAATACGATTCCGTGTATCGGTCCATAAAGAAGTTCAGCGGCAACGACGAGTGGGCTCCGGTCCGGTCGAGGCAGATATGACGGTCGGGAGTGTTGTTGCTGATCGCGACCATACCTTCGGAACCAAACACCTCGGCGCGCTGGTCGTAACCATAGACAGCTTTTCGGCTGTTGTCGATCGTTCCCAGAGCACCGTTTGCGAACGTCAGCGTCACCACCGCCGTATCCCAATCGCCGGCTTTCTCGAATACGGGGTCCACCAGGACGGTCGCCCGGGCGTACACTTCGGTGACATCGCTTCCCATCAAATAGCGAGCCATGTCGAAATCGTGGATGGTCATGTCCAGGAAGATTCCACCGGACACACGGATATAAGCTTCCGGTGGTGGCGACGGATCGCGGCTGGTGATCTTGAGAACCTGGGGTTCTCCGATTCTGCCGGATTTGACGATTTCACGTACTTTCAGGAAATCGGGGTCGAACCTCCGATTGAAACCCACCATCAATTGGACACCATGGGCTCGAACCCGTGCATTTATCTCCTTGATCTTGTCGACGGACAGGTCGATGGGTTTCTCGCAGAAGATATGTTTCCGCGCGGCGGCCGCATCCAGGGTTATCTGATAATGCGTGTTGGTAGGAGTGCAGATGGCAACGGCCTCCACATCCGGCCGTTCCAGCACCTGCTTATAGTCGGAAAACGTTGCCGGAATATTGAATCTGGCCGCCAACTTGGCCAGTTCTTCCGGCAAGACGTCGGAGAGCGCCACTACTTCCGTGCCCGGGATGCGATTTACCAGGCTCTCAACATGGATCTTTCCAATCCGACCCGCTCCCAGGACACCAAACCGCAGTTTTGGATGGCTCGTAATTCTAGCTCCTTCCTTGATGCGTCGAGACGCCCAGGGCGGCGCGGACCGCGTTAATGCCGTCCCTGATGGCTACGGACGCATTCGGCAGTGGAAAAACTTCAAACGAAATGTATCCTGGGTAGCTGATTCCTTCGAGCGTCGCGAGGATTCCCGCTACATCCAGGTGGCCATGCCCGGGCGCCTGACGATTCGTATCGGCAAGATGCACGTGCCCGATCGAGGAGCCGGCAGCTTTCAGGCTCGTCGCTAGATCCACTTCCTCGATATTCATGTGAAAGGTGTCGGCCAGGAGCTTGAGGTTGGGCGCGGCGATTTCGGCCGCCACCTTCATGCCGTTTTCGAGCGTATTGATATAGTCGCACTCGTAGCGATTCAGCGGCTCCAGCAATACCGTCACTCCGGAGCGCGCCGCCCGGCGGCATACCTGATCGAGACACTCGATCGCTCGCGACCTCCGGCCGCGCCGCTCCTCGGCGGCGCAGTCGCCAAGCTTGCCGCTGAGGGTTCCGATGGTAACGGCCGACCCCACCTCGGCTGCAAAGGCGATGTGGCCTTGCACCCTTTCCACGGTACGGGCGCGGATCTCCGGGTCGGGATCAGCGAAACTGAGCCCGTCGGCCCCCGCCATGCCCGTGCCCAGGGTGGGTACTCCCAGGCAATAGTCTGCGGCCAGCCGTCTCACGGCCTCGACGTCCACGTCCTCGGCGCGCCGCATGTGGATTTCGACGCCCTGGTATCCAGACTCGGCGGCTTGCCGGAACGCGTCGGCAAGGTCCCCACAAAGTAACAGCGGCGCATTGCGTGGCTGGCTGGGCGTCGCCGTAATCGCAATTCGCACCTTCGTTTCTGCCTTTTCCGTAGAGGGCATTCCTAACTTCCTTGCTCCACGCGCGGGGGCGAGCCCGGCGCCACCCGCGCGTGGCCTCATACCCGCCTAAATAATGATCGGCGGCAGGCCGTAGACCGACCTCCAACCCGGGCTCATCGGTTCCTTGAGATACGCTGTCAACTCGGCGGGATCGCGCATACTCATCATTTCCGTAGCTGGTACCGTTCCCGGCGGATACGCCTCCAGGTACTCGTGGCAAAGCAGCGTCAAGTAGCGGAGGATGGCGGCCACGGGCCGCTTCGCTTTGCGTGCCTCGCCCTGGGTTGGCCGTCCCACCACGCCTTCTGGTGTACCGGCCATTTCGTAGGGGGCATGACCCTCGCCTTCCGACCAACGGCTCGGCCGACTGAAGGCGTCGACCGCGGTGTCAATATGGCCGCCGGGTAGCAATGGCTTGGGCGCTGTATCCACCGCGTACTGCATCTTCACCATCTCGGGGAACAACAGCAGTCCTACCGACGTCTCTGCCTCGTCGGCGTGGATGAAGTTGGTTTCCCAGTCACCGCCGCGATCGGTGGTCCTCCACATCTCGCGCGTCGCCCGGTGCCAGTCAATCACGCGATAGATTCCCGGCAATTGATAGCGTTTACAGAACTGCTGGAGTGCCGACTCCAACACCCAGAGCTGCCCGTGGTTGTTGATAATGATCTGCTTTCGCCATCCGTCATTCCACAATCCCAGCATGACGTCGATCAGAAGTTCCTTGGCAACTTCTTCCCGCACGATCACCGTGCCGGCCATGCCCAAGTGGTGAGCCGGATGGCAACCGTACATCAGCGGCGGCAGCGCCAGCGCCACGGGAGCACCCTCTTTGGCGGTGTAGCGCCGGACGCCTTCGGCGATCTGGCTGACGAAAAACGTGTCCATGGCGGAAACCGTGTGTTGGCCGTGCAGTTCCGTCGAGCCCACGGGAATGATGACCACGTCATTCTTCTTGCGTTGCTGTTCGAGATCGTGACGGACCGTGGTTTGGATGTAGCTCCCCGGTTTCGTCCATTCGCAGCCGCCCGGCGCGGGAACGCCGTACTCGGCCAGGATGGCGTCCAGGTGCGCCTCGTCCGCCTCCCAGATTTCCTTTTTCAACCGCCCGACGGTCGTATTTTCGAAGACCAGGTCGGGTCGGTCGGTAGTTAACCAAGCTTCTGTTTGGGGCATACTTCCTCCTTTTGATGCAAAATATGCGGCGCACGGGCGCCCGGCCGTTGAGTTCCGGGCGCCGCGTGGCATTGGCCGCTTACATTACGCAGGTGATCTTGCATTGTGTCTTGTCGGTCTGGAGTAGTTTGATATTTTCAGGAACCTCTTCGACCCCAACCTTCTTGGTGATCATCGGGGTCATGTCCATGCCCGCCGCCATGCAACTGATGACCCGCGGGAAGGTGCCATAACCTGAGTGTCCCTGCGCACCGGCAATCTTCGCCTTCTTTACCTGGTACACCTCGACCTTGATCGGGGTCTTGACGTCCGCCCGGGCCACTACCGCTATCTTGGCGCCGATGAACTTACCAAACCAGATGGCATCTTCAATGATGGGGATGATCTTCTCAGGAAGGCCGGTGGCTTCCATATATATGCCCGCGCCTAACCTACCGGTGTACGCCAGGATCTTCTGGGCCACGTCTTCCTTGGTCGGGTCAATCACCACGTCAGCCCCCAGTGCCAAGCCTACTTTGCACCGGCTCTCCGAGGGTTCCACGAGGATGACTTTGGACGCCCCGGCACGCTTGATTACCGCAATCCCAGCGAGACCGATGGGACCGCCGCCAAAGATCACGGCATTATCGCCGGGCCGGATGCCGCCCGCGCATTCGATCAAACAGTTGTATGCGACGGAGGTAGGCTCAACGAGGCTGCCGGCAAGAAAGAGGTCAATGCCTTTGTACCGGTCTTCCAGTTCCGCCAGGCTCCAGAGGTACCGTGAGTCGATCGCCACATATTTGGCAAAACCGCCGTCCACACTGAAGCCCATTTCCTGAAGTTTCTCGCACTGGTTGGGATTGCCATCCGCGCAAGGCCGGCAATACGAGCACCAGAACATCTCTTCCGGGCACACCGGTTCTCCGGTTTCATAAGACCGGCCCGTGCGCTTGTTGAAAGCCTTTGGGCCCGCCTTTACCACCACCCCGGCCATCTCGTGGCCTAACGTCACCGGAAACGCCGTCAGCCCGGGGTACCAAGTGTATCCCTCCTTGTCGCTCTGCGCCATGTGCACGTCGCTGCCGCAGATCCCACACGCCTTGACCTCGATCAGGCACTCCGTGGGTCCGATCTCCGGATACTCCTTCTGCTGGACCGAGAGTTTGGGGTAGCGCCACACCTGGCTGCCGAGGTAGCTCAGCTTGCCATCAATGTCCTTCGGCCCCAGCCGGAAGCCCGGCTTGGGCGACCAATCCGCCGAGAGGACTACGGTTTTCATCGTTGCCATGTTGATATCTCCTTTTTATGAGAAGTTTTGTTGCGGTTCCTTTCCCCAGGGTCTTGGTTAATTTGTTTCAACGCGAGCACTTTGCCCCATGGCTCCCGGTGCCGCGGTCGATTGCCGCACGATCAACTTACCAGGGAGTTTTACGCGGCTCTCGGGTTTGCCGCCGGAAAAAAGATCCAGCAAGATCTGCGCAGCCTTCCGGCCCATTTGCTGCATTGGCTGCTGAATGGTTGTCAGGGGCGGATCCGTGTAGGATGCCAGGAACACGTCGTCCATCCCGACGATCGAAAAGTCGGTGGGGACGCGCAGGCCGTATTGCCGCGCCACACGCATAGCGCCAATCGCCTCCATGTCGTTGTAACAAAAAACGGCGGTCGGCCGCTCAGGCAAAGCCAGCAGTCGCTCCATGCCGCGCATCCCGCCTTCCGGCTTCGCGTCCCCGTGCGCGACAAGCTCCGGCTGGAAGCCGATACCCGCTTCTTCCAGAACCTGCCGGTACCCGGCGAAACGGTCCGTGTCGGCTTGCAACCCAAACTGGTTGCCAATATAACCAATGCGCTGGTGACCAAGCTCCACCAGGTGTCGTGTCGCATCCCGGGCGGCATTGACGTTGTCAATCGTTACCGAAAAGATGAACTCGCCGGGGTACTGATTGTTAATCAGCACGATGGGCGCGTTTATTTTCACCAGCAGTGGCATGTAAAGGGCGCCCACGCGGGATGAATTCACGAGAATCCCGTCCACACGGCGCTCGTGCAGCAATCGTACGGCTCGGACTTCCCGATCCGGGTCCGCATGGCAACTGGCAAGCAAGAGGGAATATCCCTGTGCCTGCGCAACTTCCTCAATGCCGCTGACTACTTCGCCCACGAAGGGATCGGCTACGTTAGTGACCACAACGCCGATCGTGCAGGTGCGCTTGGTGACGAGGCTGCGGGCCACCGCACTCACTCTGTACCCTTGCTCGTCGGCGATCTTACAGATCAACTCCCGAGTCTCCGCGCCTACCAGCGGGCTGTTGCGGAGGGCCCGCGAAACTGTGGCGTATGAAACGTTGGCGACACGCGCAATGTCTTTGATCGAGGCCATTGCAAACGTTAGCAGGTTACATTCCCGACAGCGTCTTTGTCAAGTGGAAAAGCGGCCAATTTCTGAAAAATTGGTCGTCTGCCAAAAAAAATCGAGAAGCCCAGTGGCCAGAGGCAGATTGTGACCGTCCCTTCAACAGGGATACCAAATTCTCGCGTCGGGACGGGTTTTAGTCATCCGCGTGGAGGATTTGTCCCGGCAAATAATCTTGCACGACGAAGGTATACGTTTGCATTCGAATACAAAACCTAAGTATTCTGCCTGGCCATGTTAGGTTCTAAAAATCCGGTTCCCAGGAAATTTGGAGTCTATCAAGGCAAAAAGTTGAGATCATTGGTAGATAAAGACTTCATTCGGTGTCTAGAAAGCCGTAATTCCCAGATTAGAGGTGCCGGATGAAGAGCTACGTTCTCATCTTCGGGTAACACACGAAATAAATCTTGACAACGTTGTCAGAACCATTATACCTTGGGCACGCTTGGAATGTTTTCTTGTAAGCCTCTACCTTTTGCTTGAGACGGGTATCTATCTTGAGTGAAGGCGTCAGCTTTGGCTCGTACGGCGTGGCGTCGGCGCGCTTATGCGCGGAGGCTGGGCCTTCGGCCCTCGGCCGTTTCCACGCCATTGCAGATGTTCGCTTCTCCCATACCGCTATGCGGTCTGGCTGTTTTCTGCATCCACCTAATTCCGGATTAATGGTCGTGTCATATGATTATCACACTCCATTAATCGCCCTCTTTCAGCATGGCAGATGTAGAGGGTGTCGGGAACCGCGATTTAAACAAAGGGGTCGACAATGTGGCCACAGGCAAGCAAGAGCCAAGCTTCCGGACAAACGTCAATATCACTTTCTTGCGCCCCATTGGACCCATTACGCCCAGTGCGTGTCTGAATTCCGGGGTGGAGCGAGGGCGGCAGTGATTCGTCGTTCCAACCCACTTGGCGACCCTGGTTGGTCGCTTGCGTTTGCAGCGTCGGTTTCCTGGGACAGTAGGGAAAATACTCTGACGAGGTGCATATGCAAAAAAGCAACGTACGGTTTAGTGTTTTCTTGTGTGTCGTGATTCTGGGGCTAGTCCTTCCCGCATGGTCCCAAGTGCAGAACGCCAGTCTCACGGGCCTGGTCACCGACCCCAGCGGGGCGTTGGTCGCCGGCGCGCCGGTGTCGGCTAAGAACAACGCCACCAACATAACTTACACAACCAAGACCGATTCATCCGGGTATTACCTGCTCGGGGGCTTGGTCGTCGGCACCTACACGGTGACGGTGGAGATAACGGGCTTCAAGACGGCAATCCACGACAACGTCGTTTTGGGCGTTGGCGAGAGTGGACGCGATGACTTCCAGCTCGCGCTCGGCGCAGTCACCCAGGTGGTCGAGGTAAAGACGTCGGCGACCGCGCTCCAAACCGAGTCGGCCCAGACCGGCGTGGATATCTCGAACGCCGAGGTTCTGGATATCCCCTTGGGCCGACGCAACTGGGACGACTTGTTGCTGTTGTCGTCGGGCGTGAGCGGGGACCGCTATAGCGAACAGGGCAGCTCAACCGCCAGCGGGCGCACGGCCATAGTCGATGTGCACGGTGTGCGCTCGCTGCAAAACAACTTTATCCTGGACGGGGTGGACAACAACTCGTTCTCCGAGAACGTTCTAGAGCTAAGCGCGGAAACCGTCCACGAATCCGTGGATGCCATCCAGGAGTTCAGGGTGATCACCGATCCGTATTCGGCTGAATACGGTCGCAGTCCGGGGGCCGCTATAGTCGTCGTCACCAAGGGCGGCACCAACAAGTTCCACGGCACGGGTTGGGAGTTCGTCCGCAATAACAAATTTGATTCCACGGACTTCTTCACGAACCGCGCCGGAACACCGAGGCCCAAGTACGACCTGAACCAGTTCGGGGGCAATATTGGGGGGCCGATAAAGAAAGACAAGGCCTTCTTCTTCTTCAACTACGAGGGCCAGCGCCTCGCGACGGGGGTACCGCTTGTGGGCAACGTTCCCACGGCCAGCGAGCGCACCGGCAATTTTTCAGCCGGGGAGGCCACCCTCAACAGAACTACGTATAAAACCATCTCCGACCCCGTGGGAGATTGCGTAGCGAAAGATCCCGCGGGCATGAATGCCAACGGCACATTCATGAACAACGTGATTCCGTCAGTTTGCCTGGACACGGAATCGCAGAAATTCATCACTTTCCTTCCCCTTCCCGATACGGTTCCAGCTACCGGCGCGCTCAACACCAGCGACTGGTATAACGCCCCGCTCTTGCTTGACAACAGTAACTCGTACAATGTTCGCGGGGACGTGGAGATCAAGAGCAACAACCACGCGTTCGTGCGTTATAGCATCTTCCCTCGCTATCGGGATGCCCCTGGCGCCTTCTACCCCGCCCTCATTGACGGCGCCAGCTCGTCGTCCATTGGAAAGTATTACATCCATTCCCAGGGAGCGGCGCTGGGCGACGACTGGATCATCGGCCCGAAGATGATTAACGAGCTCCGCCTGGGCTATGGCCGCGCTCATTCACTCGAGACACAGAACCCGTTTGGACAGAACACCTTGTCGTCCCTCGGCTGGTTGGGTGTTCCCGACAGCCCCGCTTACGATGGCGGCATCCCGGGCATGACGGTTAGCAGTGGGGGCGGCATTGGGGCGCCGGGGACAGGTGGCGCCAGGGCTCGTATGGGCTCGCCCGACTACACGCCCAAGCATGAGTACACCACTGTTTTCGAAGAGAGCGACACGTTGGGCATTACCAGGGGTACACACCAGTTCAGGGTTGGGGTGGACTTTCACGGGCCGATGCGGAATGTCTATTTGGATATCCCCGGTGTGCGTGGCTCCATGAGCTTTAACGGGCAATACACCGGAATTCCCTGGGCGGACTTTCTTATGGGCTATCCCTATAATGGCGAGTACAGCGGTCAGACCATCGTAGACGCGCGTGACTGGATGATGTCCTATTACTTTCAGGACGACTGGAAGGCTACCCCCAAACTGAGCGTTAACTACGGCGTTCGCTATGACTACTCGCCCTGGGAGTACGAAGCCGGGAATCACATGAGCAATTTCAACCCGGCAACCGGCACGTTGTATTCCCCCTCTAACTCGCCGTACGGCCGCGGCCTGGTGACAAACGACAAGAACACCTGGGCGCCGCGCCTGGGGCTGGTGTACCATATCACACCCAACTGGGTGATCCGCTCCGGCTACGGCCGCTTCTATCAGCTTTTTGAGCGGCAAGGAAGCGAAGATCAGATGTATCTGGATCTGCCCTGGCATGTCACCAACTCGGGCAGCACTTCCAGCACCACCAGCACCTTTAACAACATGCGGGTCGCGACGGGGATCAATCTCTCGATCAACCCGAGCCTCGTCAGTGCCACCACGGTCAATACCCACACTGTGGATCCCAATGACAAGGCGCCCAGCATCGATCAGTGGAACTTTGGCTTCCAGCGCCTGTTCGCTGGGAACATGGTTCTCACCGTCGATTACGTGGGCACGAAGGGAACGCACCTATCGTACTTGACCAACCTGAATGAGAATCCCTTCGTTAACGGCATTCCCACCGGGGTCGCTCCTTACCCGAACTTTGGTACTCTCGAGTTGCGGGAAAATGGGAGCAACTCGACGTATGAGGGCCTCGAAATCACCCTCGAGAAGAAGTTGAGCCACGGGTTGCTATTCCGCGCCAACTGGACTTGGTCGCACTCGATTGACTGGGATTGTGACGACCTCAACACCCTCGGCAGTCCTGTCGACCCAGACGACCATTACGCCTATAAGCAAACCAACCGCGGCGACAGCGACTTCGACTATCGGCAGGTTGTATCCATTAGCTACGTCTACCAGATTCCGGAATTCCCGGCGCTGCGCGACGCGACGGGCGGGGGAGCTCGCGTGGCGCGCCAGATCCTGCGTAACTGGCGCTTCAGCGGTCTCACCACCGGGCGCACGGGGGAGCCGTTTAGCATCGAGGACGGCAACCTCAGTTCCAAGCTCGAGGGACCACGCGGCGGATTGATTACTGCGTACGCCAACTGCTTGGGGAACGGTGCTCTCTCGGCCGGCCCCAGTCGAACCATCTATCACTGGTTCAATACCGCCGACTATGCGGCGCCGCCCATTACGGAATTGCCCAACTGCGGTCGTAACACTCTGTTCGGGCCCGATCTGATCCAGTTCGATATGAGCCTGAACCGGGCCATCAAATTCGGCGAGGGCCGTTCGCTCGAACTCCGCTGGGATGCGCTCAATTCGTTTAACAACACGCACTTCGGATACCCGGACCGCGGTGTCACCGACAGCGCATTCGGGCAGATCACCAGTCTGTCGGGCGACCCGAGAGTTATGCAATTTGCGCTGAAGCTGTACTTCTAAGTCTTGCTGAAATGACATAGTTGCTTGGGCGCGCACGAGTTCCTTCCTGGCTCGTGCGCGCCCCTTTTCATGAACATAATGAGCTTCGATCGGGCCTTCGGGAGGCTGAGAGGTTGCTCCGACTCCCTACCGGCTGAGTGCGGGATGTGAGAACGCACGGCCGTGCGGAGGGCCTAGCTGAGATTTCTGGTGGATGCAACGGCGTGCTAAGCGCGCCGACGCCCGCACGGCAACCCGCGACGGCAGTGGTGCTGTTTGCGCTGCGGCATCCGGAACCTGGCCGAGGACCTGCCTGATGCGGATGCCGTTGCCGTCTGTACTCCGACGAACACCCATGCTCAGATACTCCTGGATGCCGCCGCACGGGTTAAGCATATCTTTTGCGAAAAGCCCGTCGAGTTATCCCTCGAAAGAATTGCAACGATCAACGCGGCCTTGGAGAAGGCTGGAGTCAGCCTGATGGTGGGCTTCAACCGGCGCTTCGATCCGAACTTTCTAAAAGTGCATGAATTCATTAAACCCGGGAAGATCGGCGCGCCTCACGTCCTGAGAATCACCAGCCGCGATCCGGCCCCGCCTCCCGAGCACTACATCCGAGCTTCGGGGGGGATTTTTCTGGACATGACCATCCACGATTTTGATTTGGCTCGCTACCTCATGGGGAATGAGGTGCTGGAAGTGTACACCAAGGCTCATGTCTTGGTTGATCCTGCATCCCGGAAGGCCGCGTACGGCTATGACCAGCGTCTCGAAGTATTCGGCTCCAAAGGCATGGTGACGGTGAAAAACAACACTCCGGACAACCATGTATATCTTGACTCAGTGGGAACGCACTCGTCATGGCCGTTAAACTTTTTTATGGAGCGGTATACGGAATCCTATTTAAGAGAAATGCAAGGCTTCGTTGATTCGGTTCGGGAGAACAATCCAGTCCCGGTCACCGGAAACGATGGTCTCATGGCTGTGGCAATTGGGTTGGCTGCTAGGAAATCGGCAAAAGAAAACAGGCCGGTAAGGTTAAGTGAAATCCACTAAAGGAGTGCACCGGTATGAAAAGTCATCTGAACGTCGGGGTTGTTGGTCTGGGGCGAATGGGCCGGGTATATGCAATTAATCTGGCCCAGCGCGTGCCGAATGCGCGGCTGGTGGCGGTGGCAGACATACAAGCGGATGCCGCCGAATCATTTGCGAAAGATTACGGTGTTCCCAAATGGTATAAGAGCCATCATGATTTGATAAACGATAAAGATGTAACGGCAGTAGTCGTCACTGCTCCCACAAGTAAACATGGAGAAGTGGTCATCGACGCCGCGAAAGGTGGAAAGGCCATTTTTTGCGAAAAGCCGATGTCGACCTCGCTCGAAGAAGCCGAACAAATGCTCCAAGCGGTTGCGGGCAGGGGCGTGTTCTTTCAGGCAGGGTTTCAACGACGCTTTGACGCAGGATATGTTGCCGCGAAAAAGAAGGTTGAGGCGGGAGAAGTTGGCACGATTGTGCTCTTCCTATCGACATCACGGGATCCCTTTCGCCCGTCGCTCGAGTACTGCGATCCCAAAGTGAGTGGCGGGATGATCGCCGACTTTGGGATTCACGATTTTGACCTGGCACGGATGTACATGGGAGAGGTCAAGAGCGTGTATGCGATCGGCGGCACCCTGGCGTATCCGGAGTTGAAACCAATTGGCAGTATTGACAATGCCGTAATCAGTATGGTTTTCGAAAATGGAGCGTTGGGTGTCGTGCAGTTAAGCCTAAATGCAGTTTTTGGATACGACATTCGTGCTGAGATCTGGGGGACGAAAGGGTCCCTGCAAATCGGCTATCATCGGGAAACGCCGATCCTTGTCATGACCAAGGAAGGAATAACTCATGACGTCGTGCCATATTTCATGCAACGGTTCGAAAGGGCGTATGTTGCTCAAATCCAAAATTTTGTGGATAACGTCCTGCACGATCAGCAACCTTCCGTCACGGGAGCGGACGGTGTCGCCGCGATGCGCATAAGTCTGGCTGCCACCAAGTCGTTCGAGGAGAATCGACCGGTCGAAGTAAGCGAGATATAAAAACCATTCTTTTGAAGGATCCGTGGTGGTACTTTGCACCCGGAGAAGAAGAGTCTCTCCTTCGTGTACCGCCGGGTTTGTAGGTCCTAAAGAGACCCTTGATCGACTGCGGCACCATTTCGCCAGAATCACGGGCTGTATTCGGGGCGCCGATATTTGGGCTTGTATTTCTGGCCGATTCTTCCGGCACGCAGGGGGGGGCTTACACGCTCGGGCCGACGCTTCGCGAAGGCTTCCTTGATTTCGTAAGAGTGACTGGCGCGATGCTGCTTAATGCGAATTTCCCGATTTTGTCGCTGCCCTGAGGAGGGGGAGTATTTCTCTTGCGTTTAATCCAACAGAGTCGGTAGGAGGTAAGATAAGTTGAGTTCGCTCATCACTGCGAGCCTGTCCGAGCGCTCGCGGCAGCGCAAGCTCCAGGCGCTCGGAGTCATGTGCGGCCTCGCTGCTGGACTGTGGCTGGCTGCGGCCGAGGCGCCGACGGAATTGGTAAACATCGCCGTCTCTCCCTTCTTAATTTCGTTCATGATGGTGCTGGGAACTTTCGTTTCACGCTGGAGCTTGCCAGCATTGGTCCGTGGTACTTCGGACCTCGGCGCAGACCTCCAGCAGGTGCCCCACTTGGTCGTCTGGGGAGTGCTGGCGGGGTGCCTTTGGGCGGTTGCGAACACATTGAGCATTTTAGCGATACGCGACATTGGCCTCAGCATTGCTTTTCCTCTACAAAATTCCAACAGCCTGGTCGGTATTGTCTGGGGTATTTTGCTCTTCAAGGAATTGCACCGCGCGGGTTGGCTGCGCTGGGTGGGAGTGCTGGGAGGAGCGCTTGTACTTTTCGGGGGAGCGGTGATGTTGTCCCTGGCTTCCACGTCCCAAGCCCATAACGGCCATGCTCTGCGCGGAGTGGTGACCGCCCTCGGCGCCGGCCTCGTCTTCGGCACGATGTACATCCCTTATCGAAAGGCCTACATCACTGGTATGAACCCCTTCAGCTTTGTCGCTATCTTCACGCTGGGGGAGATGGTGACCATGACGACCCTGACCATCACCTTCACGGGCGGATTACACCCCTTCTGGCACGAGCTGGTCAGGAGCCGGAGTATAGCCTTCTGGCCGCTGGCGGGCGGATTCATGTGGGTTGTAGGCGATTTGTTTCAAAACTATGGCGCGAAATATGTGGGAATCAGTCGTGCTATTCCTCTTTCCAACACTTGTCAACTGTGGGCTTTGCTTTGGGGGGTCCTGGTTTTTGGTGAATTGCACGGCTTGGGGCGGGGTATCTACGTACGAGTCGCAGGTGGCTCGCTCCTGATGGCGGCCGGGGCAGTCGCGATCGCATTTTCGACGGCGACGCCGGGGGAGTACTCAAGTTGGAAAGAAGCGGCCCAGCGCGAGAGCGAGCTTTACAGCATCGAGCCCGCTTATGTTGCCTCGCGTATGGAGGGCAAGGAAATAAACGCTCGGCGCCACGGACGCAGCTTGGTCGATTGCCTCCTGATCGGAATGGCAATCGTAACATTTATAGGCTTTGGTCTGATGGCCAGCATTCCCGCCATGGAGATCCATTGGGGCTGGCTAGCCGCGCTCACGTCAGCCATGCTGCTGGTCCTGATGGGCGGGGGATTCGCTCTTTGGAAAATTACACGTTTCAACTAGGACCACTCTTCGTACCCTCTTGCGCCCCCGGCCCCCAAGCATTCTAACCGTCGCAGGGACCGCTGCTCCGTTTTTGACCTCGATTGAGAATGTTATCGTTGGGCAGGAATTACAGGCAGGTAAAATGCGATGCTAATAGGTTTCTGGAGGAATCATGCAACCAAGCACTAGTAGGTTCTCGCTTCACGGGAAAGCGTTCTTATTGCGCTCACTGGCCCTCCGTCTGGCCCTCGTTGGGCTGGTCTTGGTGAGCGCTGTGCAATTTGGCCGCGTGCAGGAAACACCGCTGAACAAGGCCGTTCACCTTCCGTCGAGCAAAGTCCTTCTCAATCCCCTTCCGGGCCGCCCACAGCAAACCAACAGTTTTCCCACCGCTATGGCGCTCAGCCCGGATGGTCGTTTTCTTGCGCTGCTCAACAATGGCATGGGGACAAAAGAGTTGGACTATCGACAATCCATCGCCGTGCTGGACCTGCAAACTAATCATGTTACCGATTACCCCGACTCCCGCCTCCGGGTAAACGCCAGACAAACTTTTTTCCTGGGGCTCGCCTTCGGCGGCGATGGCAAGCGGCTTTATGCTTCCTTTGCCTCCTTGACCGATCCGGAGGGCAAGCTCACGGGTGATACAGGGAACGGTATCGCTGTTTATGCTTTCACGGATGGCGGCGTGACACCTCTGCAGTTCCTCAAAATCCCCCTGCAACCCCTCGGCCCAGGTAAACTGCCCACCCACAAAGCTCCACGTGTGCCACCGGGCAAAGCCGTACCCTACCCTGCGGGGTTGGCGGTAGTCGGTCAAGGTGGGCAGGAGAAGATTCTGGTCGCCGACAACCTTTCCGACGACGCCCTGCTACTTGATGCAACGAGTGGCGCAATACTTCGGCGCTTCGATCTGAGCACGCACCATTATGTTCCGGCTTCTTATCCGTATGCTGTGGTTGCCACCCAGGATGGTAAGCGCGCCTATTGCAGCCTGTGGAACACCTCGCAGGTGGCGGAATTGGATTTGCTGCAGGGCCGAGTGACACGCTGGATTTCCTTGCTCGCACCGACCTCGCCCACGGCGGCGGGATCGCACCCGACCGCTCTACTGCTAAGTCCTGATGAGAAGCGGCTTTATGTTGCGCTCTCCAATGCGGATGCCGTGGCGGTCGTGGAAACCGGCGCCATCGACAAGCTGCCCTCCTATCTTTCCACTCTTTTGCCGGGACAGAAATATGGGGGTAGTTATCCCAACGCGCTGGCGCTGAGTGCTGATGGAAAACAACTGTTTGTGGCGAATGCTTCGGCAGATGCGGTCGCTGTGTTCGACGTGGGGATCGAGAAATTCCCTGTGCCCTATTACGCCGAGGGGTTCATTCCAACAGAATGGTACCCCACCGCCCTGGCAGCGAGCGGAGGCGAGCTGTTCGTTGCCTCGGGAAAGGGTCAAGGTACAGGTCCAAATGCCTGCTCCCTATCGGCATCGGACCCAACGGAGGACAAAGAGGGCGATCCTATGCGTCCTTGGACACCTAATCCTTACATCCCGTCACTGATCCGCGGTTCGATCGCGCGCCTCCACATCCAGGAGACCGAACGCGCGCTGGCACAATTCACACAAGCAGTCTTGGAAAGCAATCTGATGCGTGGCAACGGCAGCACCATCCCCTTCCAGGGGGGCAGGAATCCGATCAAGCACATCATTTACATCATCAAGGAAAACCGCACGTACGATCAAGTCTTCGGAGACCTGAGGCCGGGCGATGGTGACCCGGCACTGTGCATGTTCGGCGAAGCGATCACCCCCAACCAGCATCAACTGGCGCGGCAATTCGGGATCCTGGACAACTTCTACGACAGTGGCGAAGTCTCCGGGAACGGTCACGACTGGTCCACGGCGGCGATCACCAGCGACTATAACGAAAAGATCTGGGAGGTCGGCTACCGCGGCGCTCAGCGCACCTATGACTTCGAGGGCCGAGTAGCCGACGGCTATCCCCTGGAAGAGGGCCAGCCTGACGTCAACGAGCCCGGCACGGGTTACATTTGGACCAATATCGCCCGGCAAGGAATGACGCACCGCAATTACGGCGAATTCATACAATCAGAATGGTGTGATTCTCCGTCGGAAGATACGTCGGCGCGGGATGGCGTCCCGCTGGTCGCCGGCCAAGCCTGCAAGCAGAAATTTGTTAACCCGGGCGAACCGCTGCCGGCAAATGTGGGGCAGCCCCACGGATCGCCGAGCCCCTGGCCGTGGCCGATACCGATCATCGCCCGCAATGTTCCGACCAAGCCGGAGCTACGCGCCCACTTCGACCCGCACTATGCTAATTTCCGGCTCGATTACCCGGACCAATTGCGGGCCGATGAGTTTCTGAACGAGTTCTCTGAATTTGTCTGTGCGCACCAGCAGGGCAAAGGGACGGAGCTGCCACAGTTCGTGATATTGCGTCTGGGCAATGATCACACCGCCGGGACGGCGCCGGGGATGGGGAGACCCGAAGCCTTGGTGGCGGACAACGACCTGGCAGTGGGGCGGGTCGTGGAAGCAATCTCACACAGTGCGTATTGGGAGGACACTGCCATCTTCATTGTGGAAGACGACGCGCAGAACGGCGCCGATCACGTCGACGCACACCGCAGCACCGCGCTCGTCATCAGCAAGTTTTCGCCTGGATCGCCCGACCAACCCTTCGTGGATCACAGCTTCTACACTACGGTCAACCTGGTCCGTACCATGGAAATGCTGCTGGGATTGCCCCCCATGAACAACAACGACGGGCAGGCTGCGGCGATGGCACCACTCTTCCGCGGGTCGGGAAATCAGCCGGCCTTCACCGCCGATCGTATGAACCTTCGCAACGGGCTGATCTACCAGATGAACTCTCGCCACGCGCCAGGCGCCAAGGAATCGGCGCGCATGGATTTCTCGCACGCGGATGCGGCCGACGCGGATAAGCTCAATGCCATCCTGTGGCGGGAAAGCAAGGGGCACATTCCCATGCCTGCGCCGCGGCATACGGTCATCCAAACGGAAGAGTAGTGGTTAAGGAGTGCTGCAAATAGGATGGCTGCGAACTTAGAACGCCCCGTTGGGGCCAGTTGGGGAGGAGTGGCAGACTGGAATCGCAAATGAATCAGACATCATCCTGGCAAGGCAAGGACCTGGATGACTGGCCAGGCGGGGGTTGTCAATCCTCACTGAAGTTACCTGAACGAGGTTTTTGGTAGGGACAGGGGCTCCTGGGGATTTTCCCGCGGGGGCCCCCTCTAGGGAGAACGGGGAAATAGGTATGGTAGTGGAGCGACGGCTGGGACATGAGAATGGTGAAGGCGGGAGGTTCCATGCCCGCCAGTCCTGCCCCGCGCGGGCAGACATCGAAGCCACCGGGCACACGCATTGGTTCAAGCGTTTGTTGGCCAAACTGGGACACGAGTTGCGGGCGGGTGACCCGGCCAAGGTCGGCGCCCAGGCGATTTGCAAGCAGATGACTGACTCCGGCAATAGCGTGAAACGGCTCCGCGATGCTTTGAGCCTGATCATTCTGTTGAGCTGTCCAGGGTGGCTTGGGTTTGCGCAGTCTCGCCTGCTCGCCGGATGGAATCTCACGCACATTCTCAATCTCGAGGGACCGACGAACCACGTGCAAGGGATTGATTTCGAGGCGCAAACGGCCTGGGTTACCTCGGTAGATCCCAAGAGCCGCAAAGGCTTCTTGCGTGTGTTCTCTCTTGATTCCGGGCAGATGTTGCGCAGTGTGGAAATCCAGGATGGCGTGCGCTTTCATCCCGGCGGAATTGCTGCGGATGCCACATCGGTGTGGATTCCGGTGGCCGAGTATCGCCCCAACAGCACGAGCGTCATTCAAGAACGCGACAAAAGAACACTCCTCGTGGAATTTCAGTTTCAGCTACCGGACCACATCGGCTGTGTGGCCGTTACACCCGAGTACCTGATTGGAGGCAACTGGGACAGCCGCGACTTCTACGTTTGGGATCACAAAGGTCGTCTCATTCGCAAGATCGCCAGCGATACGCATAACGCGTACCAGGATCTTAAATTTGACCCGCCATACTTGGTCGCTTCGGGCCTCCTTCCCGACCACACGGGCGCTATCGACTGGCTCGAATTTCCGTCGCTGCATCTTTTACGCCGGGTGAAGGTAAGCAACACCGAGCGGCAAGTACCTCTCACCAATGAGGGCATGGCGGTTCACGGAGACCGACTCATTCTTCTCCCGGAAGACGAACCTAGCCGGCTTTTCATCTTCCGGCGGAAGGTCGAATAACTAGGTTCTCTTGTACCCAGGTCAAAGATCAAGAAGGCAGGGTGATCCTAACATTCCGAAAGTGGTAGTTACCATCCCGTGCTTCTCTCCCGCTTGGCCTTTGACGTTTACTCACCCGATTCCGAGTTTCCTTCGGCTAGGGTCAGTTCTGATGGGTGCGTGAAAGTCCCGATGATAGAGAATCCACATCTGGCAGGAATCGTTGTTCCGTTTTTGACCTCGATCGAGAATGCCATGGTTGTGCACTTTCGGGGAGGTATAATGCGGCGTTGATTAGGTTCGCGGAGGAATCATGCAACCAGACAATGGCAGGATTCCGTTGCAGGGCAGAGCTTTCATGGTGCGCTCGCTGGCCCTCCGTTCAGCCCTCGTTGGGCTGGCTTTGATGAGCGTTGTACAATTCGGCCGCGTCCAGGAAGCACCGGTGAACAGGACCGTCCACCTTCCGTCGAGCAAAGTCCTTCTCGTTCCCCTTCCGGGCCGCCCACAGCAAACCAACAGTTTTCCCACCGCTATGGCGCTCAGCCCGGATGGTCGTTTTCTTGCGCTGCTCAACAATGGGCGGGGGACGGCGGAGTCGGCCTATCAGCAGTCGATCTCGGTGCTGGATGTCGCGACGAATCAGCTTTCCGATTACCCCGACCCACGCTTGAAGGTGAACGCTAGGCAAACGTACTTTCTGGGGCTCGCTTTTAGCGGCGAAGGGAAGCGGCTCTACGCCTCGTTTGCTTCCCTGACCGACCCCACAGACAAAGTCGAGGGTGACACCGGAAATGGGATCGCCGTCTACAACTTCTCCGAGGGAAAAGTGAGCGCGAAGTCGTTTCTTAAAATCCCTCTGCAGCCACTCGGCCCGGGCAAGCGGGCGACGCACGAGTATCCGCAAGTGCCGTCAGGGAAGGTGGTGCCTTATCCTGCGGGTTTGGCCGTGATCGACAAAGGCGAGCGGGAAACAATTCTGGTGGCCAACAATCTCGCAGACGATGTCCTGCTCCTCGACGCTACGACGGGCGCCGTTCTTCGGCGGTTCGACTTGAGCACGCGAGATTTCGTTCCGGCTTCTTATCCCTACTCGGTGGTGGCCACGCGGGACGGCAAGCGCGGGTATTGCAGCCTTTGGAACGCCTCGCGGATCGCCGAGCTTGATCTCGAGCATGGGGAGGTCGCGCGCTGGATACCCTTGCTCGCTCCCGACTTGCCCACCGCGGCAGGTTCGCACCCTTCCGCCCTGCTGCTGAGCCCGGACGAGAAAACTCTGTACGTGGCACTGGCGAACGCCGATATGGTGGCGGCGATCGACACAGCCACTGGCCAGTTGGGAGGCACGCTTTCCACGCTCCTTCCCGGACAGCAACACGCCGGGACCTATCCGAATGCCCTGACCCAGGGCCCCGACGGCAAGCGTTTGTTTGTCGCCGACGCTTCCCTGGACGCCGTAGCCGTGTTCGACAGAGGCGCCGGCGGTTCCACGTCCCTCCAGCATCCGATCGGGTTCATTCCCACGGAGTGGTATCCCACGGCGGTGGCCGTCCGCGGGGACGAGCTGTTTGTGGCATCGGGCAAGGGTGAGGGGACAGGTCCGAATCCGGGTCCCGTGCCTTCCGACTCCCCGGATCTGACCTATGGCGAGGCAGCGCAAAAGCACCCTTATATCGCGACCCTGATCCACGGCTCCGTCGCACGCCTCAAGATCGGCGAGGCGGAGCAGCAGCTCGCGCAACTGACGGAACAGGTCCTGGTCAGCAACCTGTTCCGCGGCCATGGCGACACGCTCCCGTTCCAGGAGGGGAAGAATCCCATCAAGCATGTCATCTACATCATCAAGGAGAACCGCACCTACGACCAGGTTTTTGGCGACTTGAAGCCGGGCGATGGCGATCCTGCGCTGTGTATGTACGGAGAAGCCATCACGCCCAATCAGCATCAACTGGCGCGGCAGTTCGGTGTTCTCGACAACTTCTATGACAGCGGCGAGGTATCCGGCGACGGGCACGTCTGGTCGATGGCCGCGATCACCAGCGACTACACGGAGAAAACGTGGCAGATCGGCTACCGCGGCGACGAGCGTCTTTACGATTATGAGGGCCGCGTGGCCAACGGCTATCCCTTGGAAGAGGGCCAGTCTGACGTGAACGAGCCCGGCACGGGTTACATTTGGACCAACGTCGCCCGGCACGGACTGACGTACCGCAATTACGGTGAATTCGTGGCCTCCGAATGGTGTGATTCTCCGCCAGAAGATCTCTCGCCCCAAGAAGGCACGCCGCTGATCGCCGGCCAAGGCTGCAAGCAGAAGTTTGTACGCTCGGGCCAATCGCTGCCCACGAATGTCGGTGAGCCGCACGGGGCGCGAAGCCCGTGGCCTTGGCCGGTTCCGCTAGTGGCGCGGGACCTCGCGACCAAGCCCGAACTGAGGGATCACTTCGACCCGCGCTATGCCGACTTCCGAATCGATTATCCCGACCAACTTCGCGTGGATGAATTCCTGAACGAATTTGAGGGGTTCGTGAAAGCGCGCAAGGAGCGCCAGGGGACCGAATTGCCACAGTTCGTTATTCTGCGCCTGCCCAACGACCACACCCTCGGGACGAAGCCGGGCCTGCCGACTCCCGAGGCCTCCGTGGCCGATAATGACCTGGCGGTGGGCCGCGTGGTGGAAGCAATTTCGCACACCCCCTATTGGGACGACACCGCCATTTTCATTTTGGAAGACGATGCACAGGACGGCGGCGACCATGTGGACGCGCACCGCAGCACGGCGCTGGTGATCAGCAAGTATTCACCCGGCATTCCCGATCATCCCTTCGTGGACCACAATTTTTACACTACCGTCAACATGATCCACACAATGGAAGTGCTGCTGGGCTTGCCGCCCATGAACAGCAACGATGGGTGGGCCGCGGCGATGGCGCCGCTCTTCCGCGGGTCGGGAAATCAGCCGGCCTTCACCGCCGATCGTATGAACCTCCGCAACGGGCTGATCTACCAGATGAACTCTCGCCACGCGCCGGGCGCCAAGGAATCGGCGCGCATGGATTTCTCGCACGCGGATGCGGTCGACGCGGATAAGCTCAATGCCATCCTGTGGCGGGAAAGCAAGGGGCACATTCCCGTGCCTGCGCCGCGGCATACGGTCATCCAAACGGAAGAGTAGCGGCTAAGGAGTGCTGCACATGTTGTAAGTATGCGGATGACGATGGGCTGGTCGCTTTACCAAGGGCTATAGCCGGTTTCACTGAGATTAAAGAAGCCATAATCGTCCAGTTCGTCCAAGCGCGAAAGTAATGTGCGAAGACCCCGGTCGGGCCTGGGCTCGTTTCGCAGAATCTCCACGATTTGTGAGGGAAATTCGTGTTGAATCGAAACCGCAAGTGAGATACCTTTCTGGGCGAATGTAGAGTTGAAATCGGAAATTCCAGGTGGATGTTGAGATGAAAATATACAAGCGCGCTGTCGCAGTTCTTGGAATCTGCATGGTTGCAACGTGTGCTCTTGCGCAGACGACTACGCCTGGGAGCCATCCCGGCGCTTCGGTCCGCATCAATCAGATCCAGGTGATCGGGACACATAACAGCTACCACGCAGGACTTTTGCCGGGGATAGCCAAGGTGTTAGAGCAAAATAATCCCAAGGCATTCAAGTCCCTTGACTACACGCACGCTGATCTCGCTGTGCAGTTGGACCATGGAATTCGGCAAATTGAGTTGGACATTTTCGCAGATAGCCAGGGAGGCCGATTTGCGCATCCTTTAGGTCAAGCGTCGGTCGCGGAGGCCGGACTCCCCCCAGATCCGTATCCCTATCCGCAAGGCGTCATGCTGAAACCCGGATTCAAGGTCATGCATGTGCAGGACATCGATTACGTGAGCAACTGTCAGCCGTTCGTCGCTTGTCTCCAGATCGTTCGCACCTGGTCCAGGGCCCATCCGAAGCACGTCCCAATCTTCATTTTGGTCGAGACGAAGCAGGGCGCACCCAATACGAAGGGCACATGGACCGTTACCGAGCCGTTCACGTCGGCGACCTTCGATGCGCTGGATGCAGAGATTCGCTCGGTTTTCTCCAAGCATGAGATGATCACTCCAGACCTCGTGCGCGGACGTTATCCCACGCTCGACGAAGCAGTTCGTAACGGAGGTTGGCCCACTCTGGCGCGGGCACGAGGCAAGGTGATCTTTCTGATGGATCAGAAGCCGGTTGGCCCGATCTACCTGGAGGCGCACCCTGGATTGCGCGGCCGAGTTCTGTTCACGAACGCAACTCCTGGCGATCCCGATGCTGCGTTTGTCGAAGAAAATGACGGGAGCGCGGCTACGATTTCATCCCTTGTTCGCCAGGGATATCTGATTCGCACGCGGGCAGATTCCAACACCGTTGAGGCGCGAACCAACGATACCCGCCGTCGTGACGAGGTCCTGAACAGCGGAGCCCAGATCGTGAGCACAGACTATCCGTCGTTTGAAACTGCCAAGTGGTCAGGCTATTTTGTAGCCCTGCCCAATGGACTGCCAGCCCGATGCAACCCGGTGATCGGACCTCCAAGCTGCGTGGACTCGAAGCTTGAGGCCCACTCGAATCGTTAGTTTTGTCAGCCGATATCCCCACGGCAAAGTGAGCTGGGATTCGCCGGCATCGAGGGGTAGCAGTATCCGCTCGTGTTTCGGCTTCGTGTGGTTTCGTTCCTACCGTGTGTTTTTCCTGAATTGCTCGTTCTCCAGACATTCACAAACAATTCATTTTAAAGTGGAAATCCCGATTTGATTCAGTTGTCAGCTCCCTCTGCGTCAGAGGAGCGAAGCTCCGGTCAATCCGTGGTTTGATTTACCGTGGGTTCGCAACTAAATGAAAGATCCCACCGCCATGAAGGAGTTGACTGTGGCCTGAATCTACTCACCAGCAGCCAGAAGGCGCGGTGGCATCCGGATTGCAAGAATGCGGTCGCAAATGCGCCGGTGGGGTGTATATTGCTATGGCTCAAGACGCCAAATTGGAAATGGTAGTCGACTCCCAGCACGAATTGCTTCCCGGCAGCCCGGCGGCTGTACCGAGTGTGCAAGCTTATGCCGATATCGCGATTTCTTGATAGTAGCTCACCCCGCGCGCCGCGGGCTCAGCCCTCGCGGGAGCTCTCGACCTATTCTGCCCATCTGAAGAGTCGGGTGCAACCCAAGAAGAAGCGTGTCATGGCGCCGACGGTTGTGCCTCACCAATTTCAACTTGGTGGAGGGCGGAGCATGCTCGCGGCTGCTTCGCTTGCCCTACTGACGTTTCTGGCCTTTTCCAATTCGTTCTCCACGGGATTCATTTTCGACAACAAAGGCCTCCTTCTCCAAGATCCGCGCATACGCGAGGTGACCAGCGAGAATATCCGTCTGATTCTTCAGCACACGTATTGGTGGCCAACCGGTGAGTCTGGACTCTATCGGCCATTCACGACTCTCTCCTACCTGTTCAACTATGCGGTGCTCGGGAACGCCCATGAGCCGGCTGGATATCATTGGATCAACTTCTTTTTGCACCTTGGCAATGTCTTTCTGGTTTATGCGCTGGTGCGCCGCCTCCTGCGGGAGTTCTGGCCGGCTTTTTTTGCTGCCGCGCTCTGGGCCGTCCACCCGGTCCTGACCGAATCGGTGACCAACATGATCGGCCGGTCGGACCTGCTTTCCGCCATTGCCGTCTTGAGCGGATTCCTGATGTATCTCAAGGGCACTGAGTCCGCCTGGTTGCGCAGGCTCGCATGGCTCGCCGGATTGATGGCCGTCACCGCCGTTGGGGTGTTTTCGAAGGAGAGCGCGGTCACCATTGTGGGAGTAATTGTGCTTTACGAACTGACCTGGTGGAAAGAGCGAAAACACGGCCGCGTTCTGCTGCTGGGGTGCATCGCCACACTTGTGCCGATTGCGGCGATGCTGTATCAGCGCTCGATCGTGCTGGCTGCTTCGCAGCCCGCCGAGGTTCCCTTTACCGACAACCCTATCGTGGGCGCAGACTTCTGGACGGGACGGCTCACGGCAATTAAAGTGATTGGCCGCTATCTCGGGCTCACGCTGTGGCCGGCCAGGCTTTCGCTCGATTATTCCTACGTGCAAATCCCGCTCGCCCATGGCGCCCTTCAGGATTGGGCAGTAGGGATCACCGTGCTGGCCGCGGCCATAATCCTCGTCGCTTTGTACAAGTGGAACCGCACGGCGTTCTTCCTGGCGTCTTTCGCCGCGATCACGTTTGTACCCACGTCAAACCTGCTCTTCCCGATCGGCACGATCATGGCGGAGCGTTTCTTGTACCTGCCGGCCATCGGCCTGCTCGCCTGCCTGGTCATGGGGGTTTACGCGGTCGGCAAACGGTTGCATAGGGAACGTGTCGCGCCCGTCGTGTTGTGCGTGATCACCGCCGCCTTCGCCGTCCGGACTTGGGTGCGGAACAGCGATTGGCAGGAAGAGCGTGCCATGGCGGAAGCCAGTGTCCGATCCAGCCCCAACAGCTTCAAGGCCCACGAGATGCTCGCGTCCGCGCTCTATGCAAACGGCGCTGCGGGTTCGAATCTCGATGGCGCCATCGAGGAATCCGACAGGGAGCTGGCGATCCTCGACTCGCTGGCCGACTCGCTCAATACTCCGATGGCTTACCGCATTGGGGCTGGCCTCCATTTAGCCAAAGGCGACTCTTTGCGCGAGCGTGATTCTTCCGAAAGCTCTCATGAGTACCAACGGGCCCTCCAGCTTCTGGAGCGTTCGATCGCCATTTACAAGAGCGGGCGGGCGGAATACGATCAAAAGGTAGGGGCCCAGTGGGCTCGCCGCCACTCCGCCGTGCCTGTCGCTGCCAAAGACGATCCTGAGGCGCGTTGGATGCTGGCGGCTGCATACTGGAGGCTGGGGAAGGCGGAGGAGGCTGGCGCCGCAGCCAGCGAAGCGCTCGCCCTTCATCCCGTGAACCCCGAGGCGTACCGGCAGATCTCCCAAGTTTTCGCCGCCCAGGATCGGATCGATGACGCGGCCGTCGCTCTGACCGAAGGAGTGCTAATCACGTCCGACTTCAGCCTCACATTGGATCTACTGGACTTGTACCGCATCGCTTTTGGCAACAGTTGTGCGATTGCCGCAGGGCCGCACGGTCCGGCGTTGAATCTTGCCTGCGATCTGGTCCACAAGCAATTCTGCGCGGCATCCATCGAGGCCCTCAAAGCAGCCATTGAAGAGGAGCGATGGGACGTGGCTAGGCGGCAGAAGCAGGATTTTGTCCATAAATACGGCTGCCCCGCGGGTCCGCTGGAGCAGGTTTTGCCGGAGTAAATATTCCCCGGCAAAGGCGGGGGCTTTAGTTTGTGAGCCGCTCAATGCGGCTAGGCGGGGTCGCTAACGCGGCCCCGCGGGTTTTGCGCCACCTTACGGTGGCTGCTTATCGCCACAGGTTCAACTGGTCCAATCGCTTGTCTTCTTCCTCTTGCCTCCGGATGTATTCGCGGATCACGGCCTCGTCACGGCCCACCGTGGACACCCAGAATCCCCGTGCCCAAAAGTGCTGACCCACAAAATTCCGCTTCGTCTCTCCATACACCCGCGTTAGATGAATCGCGCTTTTCTCTTTGATGTATCCAATCACCTGCGACACCGCGTACTTGGGCGGTATCGCAATCATAATATGCACATGATCCGGCCGCAGATGCCCTCCTTCAATGGCACTCTCTTTCTGCTCTGCCAACCGCCGGAACACTTCCCCCAAATGCCGCCGCAATTCTTGGTATAACGTCTTCCGGCGGCATTTCGGGATGAATACCACATGATATTTGCACTCCCACTTGGTATGCGATTGGCTTTCCGCTTCGTCCACTGCCTCCCCGGTAGAGCCGGGGGGGGGTCCCAAACGGACTAGCTTGACTACCTGACAGCTAAGCGATCAACCTGAGAACGGAGGGGAGACCGAAGGCATTCTGGGCGTGCCGGCCACCGTGCCGTCCTGCACCTGTCGGCTGCCTGAGGAGGTCTCGATGAGCGTAACTCACTGCTTGACAAACTCTTAGAACACGCAATGCCAATTTCGCGCAAGTTGGAATTTCAACCGCGCGCGGCTGGGTCAACCCCACTCAGGAGGCCCAAAACCTCGTTCAACTTACGAATTCGGGTTAAAGCCGGAAAGATTAATTTGCAGCAGACGCGTTTTTGGCGACTCACAGGGCGCCGGGCCATGCCTTGGGTTCAAGCCTTTCCTGGGCAAGCCGCAAATCGCAGTATCTTTTGCTCGTGGTTTTGTCTAAAATGGCTTTTGCACTCGTTGTCAACCCGTCTTGATTCCTATGAGTGCCACTTTCGAAAATACAGGGTTCAGTCCCATGAGAGCGTCGTCAAGCGAACGACCCACGTCCATTAAAGACATTGCGCGCGCTGCGGGGGTTGCTCACTCGACGGTTTCACGCGCGCTTCGGGGCAGCCCTTCCGTTCGTCCTGAAACGGCCGTCAAGATTCGACGGCACGCCGAGGAGATGGGCTACAAACCCAGCGCCATCGCTCGCAGCCTAGTCACCCGGAAGACGCAAACTATTGGTGTTATCGTGAGCTCTATCGGTGACCCATTTAATGGACAAGTGGTAAATGGCATTGAGGAAGTTGCCCACCAGAATGGATATTCGCTCATGCTGGCCAACGCCCGGACGGACCCGGATCGTGTCATCAGCGTGGTGCGGTCGTTTCAGGAACGGCGCGTTGAGGGGATCCTGGTCACGGCGTCGCGCGTCGGCGCCCTCTACACCCCGCTGATTTCCGAAATGCAGGTCCCCATCGTACTCCTCAACAACCGACAGGAAGGGAAGTTTGTCCACTCCGTGACGATTGATAATTTCAAAGCGGGGTGCCAAGCCACGCGACATCTCATAGAACTTGGCCATACACGGATTTCCTACATCGGCGACCGGCTGGGATTTCAGTCGAATATCGAACGCTTCGCCGGGTACCAGCAGGCTCTAAGCGAGGCGGGGATCACCTTCCGTCCCGAGTTGGTTGCCCACGGGGACGGCCGCCCCAAGGGCGGTATGCAGGCTATGTGTAACCTGCTCGCCACCCCCGAGAGGCCCACGGCGGTCTTTTGCTACAACGACATGTCATCGCTCGGCGCTTTGCACGCAGCCAAAAGCCGGCAGGTTCGTGTGCCCAAAGACCTATCGGTCGTCGGGTTTGATGACATGTTTTTCGCTCCCTACTTGCAGCCGCCTCTGACCACCATACGGCAGCCAAAATGCGGCATGGGAAAGCGTGCCATGGAGCTTCTGCTCGATTTGTTAGCAGGTAAGAAACCTGAGAAGGTGGTAATGATTCAAGGTAAATTGCTTGTCAGATCATCCACAGCGCCCCCGGAAGGGAAGAAGTGAAGTCGCGAGCTGCATCGTGGCGCGGCTCCCGCGGTGAAATCCGCAGCCGTCCCGGAGCCCGCATCTCCGCACCGTGGATCCTTCGTCTGATCCGAGCGCTCCCCGAATCTCCGCCGGGCTAAGTCGTTCCCTCTTCCGGATGCCAAGCCCCGCGAGCTTGCGGCAGAGGCAGACGGGAACACCCCAGTCACCCGCGGACCCGATGAACTGAGGCCCCCCAAGCGGGCTCTCAAGGCGGAACAAGCTCTAGCGGATGGTTAATTTCCTTTGGAACGGAGTGAACCCGGTAATATAGACACAGTAACCGTCAGGCTTCAAACTCCCGTTATGCACGAGGTAAGATTCTCCTTCCATTTGGATGTACTCGTGCTCGGCCTCGCCCGGGCCAAACTCGATAACGTCATCCCCCACGCTGTACCGCCCGGTGCCTTCTTTGAGAAAAAACACATTTTCCTTGCCCGGCACCGGGGTTGGGCCTTCCAGCTTGCCTCCCCGCCGGAAGGCCAACTGGATGGTCACCGGCACCTGATCATGACCCGATATATCGAATTCCAACTCAAACACCCCATTGTTTTCCACAACCGTGACCTTTTGATCGAGTCGCTGAATGTTGCTCTTCGGCCGGTCAGGAAAATCCATTTTGCTCCAAAAACGGTCATCAGCAGGAGTCAGCCGGTAGTCCCCCTGGGGATTTCGCTTATCCCGGGGCAGGGGCTGATAGTAGGGAACCTCCATGAGCTCTTCCAGGAAGTACTGATTCCCCTCGGCTCTCAAGCCTTTGCTCCGGAAAAAACCTTCGCTGAAACATATGGGGCTCATCCGCACGGATTCGAGAACCGCTTTGCCCTTCCGAAACGTGAAGAAGGTTGGATTGCTGGCAAGACCCGACGCAACGCCCAAAGGCCAATCCGAGCCGCCGTAAATGGTGGCACTGGTTTCCCCCCTCCGAATGCGGGCTAAATGGGTGTTCGAGAAAACCTTCGCATAGTTGGAGGGGAGGGGTTCGCTCTCAGGAAGCTCCTGTCTGAGCAGAGGTTCTTCCAGGAAACTGATCAGAATGTCCCCCTTTGACACTTCTCCGGTTTCTCCCATCTGTTCAATCATCTTGGCCACGGCCGCAAACAACGGGTTCTTGTCGCGGATGGCCATGTAGCGATATTGCAGGTAATAGACGCCAATCGAAGCGGTGGTCATGTATTGATCTTGCCTACGGGAGCCCACTGTCTCAATTCCCCCGTCAGGATGGGTGTAGTAAATATTCATTTCCAGATTCCTGCGCACGGGCTCAAGGAGTTCCGGGCGGGGCAGGAGCCGGGCCAGAGTGAGGAGTCCGTTGTCGATGACGCGCGAATAGATCCCCGTGCTCCTTTCAGAAAACTGGCCGTCCGCGTCGCAGTAGACGCCTTCTCCTAGCCAGTCGTTGATTCGGTCTACGTATTTGGCTGAAGGAAAAAGTGCATTGGTTTGGGCAAGCGCCGAGCTTACAACCCAGCGGTGATTCGGGGTATGCAGACCGCCTGTCGCCAGGGCTTCGCCCGCGGCCAGGATGAACTTTTCCAGGTTGGCCTTGGTCTGGGCCAGGAGCGGCGAATCCGACCGCCGCAACACGGTGAGGGCTTTGCAAACCGTCTGGACGACGAATCCTGTATCGGGGGGAGAGCTGAGGTTGCCGGAATCGGTCGTTCCATCGGGATGTTGGGCCTTGAGCAAGGTGGTTGATGCTTTCTCCAGGGGGGAGATCAGAGCATCGGATTTGAAGTAGGAGGACTCCGGCGCACAAAAGGCGGCTGCCAAAGCTTCCACGCTGGTTCCCACACCCCGGACACCAAATTGACGTGTTCGCGCGGACGGGGATTCTGCAATCAAGTTCGGGATCCGCGCATCATTGGCTTTCACGAGCTGCAAATAGAAATCTTCCCCCGGCTGTGCGTCACTCTCCGCGAGAGGGTACGCAGAACCGGGCCAGCTCAAACCGGCATCGGTCGTGAATGCGCCCACGACGTTCCCTACGAATCTTCGGCGAGTCATACCCATCGGATGTCTCCTTCGATTGAAGCTCGGGGTCTGGCGTCGTTCAGCCATTTCGGTGCCTTCGAGCGAACCACGGCGAAGCGTTCCGGCGAGAATTGCCCACTTGACGGAGGAGCCCACCCGGCAGCAGCCCGGTGATGGAACCTTGCTGAAGCCCCGTTGCGAGACCCGTTCATGCCCTTCCAGTAAAGCGAGCGGTCCCGAGAACAGGAATGACCCACCCTGGGAGCCTCAAGCCGGGCACGGGCCGTCACTTCTCCTGCGCGGCAGCCGCTCCCAGCCCCGCTCACCCGGTCCCAAGGCCTTTCTCCCACTCACCCAGGAAGTCCCCCGGTTATCTCCGGCCACAAATGAGCGCCACCTCAGATGCAGCCGGAGAACGTACAAGGAGCTTCACCGAAGCACCTTCCGGGTCGGGGTGACGGCCGCTAGAATTGCAATCGCACAACCATCTGGATTATCCGTGCACTTGCTCCGGGCCCGTCCCGGTAACTTGGCCAAAGCTGCTACTCGTAACCGACGTGTTGGCCCGTCCAAACTGAACCCAGTTAAAGGCGTTGTACATCTCGGCGCGGAACTGCCAATTGATGTTCTCGCGCATCGGGAAGTTCTTCTCAATAGACAGATTCCAGTTGTTGGTGTGGCTATAACGGATCTGTCCATCGAAGCGCGGCGCATTTCCATAGGTGAAGTTAGCCGGCTGCGAGAAGGCCGCGGTGTTGAACCATTCTGTGAGCGTGGGTTTACTCACGGTTTGCGACACGCCCGAGTTGATATTTGGAAACTGCGAGTCGGCGTAATTGAATTCGTTGGCAGCGGCAGTAAAATGGAGAGGAAGACCGGACAAGAGCTGATAGGTGCCACTCGTCTGCCAGCCGCCGATAACCCCGTTGAGAACCGGGTTGAGCTTAGCGCCGTAGTGTTGCCCCTTGCCCACCGGAAGATGGTAAATCCAACTGGCCGAAAAGCTGTTGGGAATGTCGTGGGCGCTCACGGATTTTTCGGCAGCGAGATTGTACCAATCACGGAACGCATCGCTCACTTCCCAGCCCTGGTCTTCCGAGGCGTTGTCCATCGCTCGGGAGCGCTGGTAGGAGGCAAGGAGCGTAAGGCCGGAAGTGAGTCGCTCGGTCGCCCGTAACACGAGAGCGTTGAAGCTTGAGGTCGCGCCATTATGGTTCAAGATATAGATATTCTCGAACTGCGGGTAGGGACGCAACAGTTGGCTTTGCAGAACTCTCGGCGTCGAGAGCGGACCTGATGTGATAACTCCATAGAAGGGGTTGGCAACTGGGTTGTTCAGGGCATTCCCCAGCGCCAGGTCGGAATCAGGAACCTGGTTGATGTTACTCCCCACATAATAGCCGTTGTAACAGTATATGAGACGGCGGCCTTGGCTGCCGGTATAGCCGCCTTCCACGAGCAGCCCCTTATTGACCTGATACTGAAGTTCGCTGGAAAATTGTTGCAGGTAAGGAGTCGGCGTGCTTCGTTGAAAGGTGGTGATGACTTGGCCGACGGCCGTGGCCAGTCCCAAGGAGCTTCCGGTGGGATTCACAATTCCATTGGGGAAAGGATTGTTAAGAGTGTTGTCGGGAGTGATGCCATTGTTGAGCGTGCTGACCATGGAGTTATCGTCAGAATAGCCTGTCGTCCCCTCGGGCCCGACAGCTACCGACGGAGTATAGAAAATTCCGTACCCGCCCCGATAGACAAGGTTATTGCCGATCCGGTAGGCGAGCCCGAAGCGTGGCGCAAAAGATAAGTCAGATGGGTCCCACTCAAAGGGCTGTTTGCTGTTGACGAAAGCCAAACCTCCCTTGAGATTGGGAAGACCGGCCGCCTGCGCCAAGGGGCTGGGATCGGTGAAGTCAAAATAGTTCACACGATCGAATCGCTCGGTCCGCCCGCGCTGCAGTTCATAGGCAAGCCCCACATTCACGGTGAGTCGAGGG